>ERZ794982.7-NODE-7-length-332245-cov-15.575330_pt1 | contig 332245 bp, 337 predicted proteins | sample MGYA00433071_ERZ794982 | MGnify/ENA primary metagenome ERZ794982 (study PRJEB30140, sample SAMN00862574) | bioreactor metagenome | study: EMG produced TPA metagenomics assembly of the Bioreactor inoculated with sediment Metagenome (bioreactor metagenome)...
CTCGGCTCGATGGCGTATCTTGTAAGCTGCGGTCGCTTATCAGCTCCCGACGGAAGTGCGATGCTTCCGCCGAATTCTTTTATCCTTGAGAGATTGCTTTGGGAAAAGGACCCGCAAAAGGAAGTCCTTCTTTTTGCGACGGCCGATAGGCAAGCGCGAAGCGCATCCCCGAAAAGTTGCAGATTTTTCGGATCAGGATTCGCGTAAAAGTGCGCACCCCCGTAGGCCCTGATCGCAGATCAGGAATAGCCGTGAGGGAGTAAATTCTCGCAAAAGGAAACAAATGGATTTTACCGTTTGATATTCTCTTCTGTGATGTCCGGCGCTTGTGCACCTGTATATCAATAGCAGTCTTTTTTGATTTCCCAGCTTTGGGGTGTTTTGAAGATGTAGCAGGATCCGGCGTCGCCCAGATATAATTTGCCCTTGTCTGTTGCATCGATCTGCAAGAAATATTGTCCGTCGCGGGGCCAGTTGGAGCCCTGTATCCATGCGGGCCAGCCACCAAGCTTTATGGGATATCGGGAGCGTAGCTCATAATAGTGATCTGACGCATAGTGGCTATTGAAGAACCAGTCATCATCTGAAGCGCAGGCGACATTTGTCGGCACTTCGTCCGCCATGTCTTCCCAGCCAGGTTGTTCAAGGGCGGCGTCGCGCCAGCGGACGGGAAATGTCGGCAGTTCCGAGCTTTCCCGATAGCCAAATCCCAGGGGAACGAGGGGTGCAAGATCATCATAGCTGCGCACAGCAAAGGTGTTGCCGTTTGTGCCATCTTCCAAAGATTGGGATTGCAAATCCATCCAGATGGTGATCAGGGCAAGGCCTTCGAATTCCGGCGGTCTTTCAGGAAGCTCATCCACGCGGATTTGAAGGACAGGATGCATGGGGCGTCCGGATTGTGAGCAGATAGGGACTTCTTCGCCCTTTGCACCCAGAAAATTGCCACCCCACCAGCTTGTGGCCCGATTGTCCTTTTGTGGACGCATGCCGCCAATGTCCCCGAAAATGGCGAGTTTGGCCAATTCATCCAGACGATCACGCGCTTCCTGCAACTCCTGTTCCGTCGGTTCGGCATATGGGGTGCTCGTCGTCTGTTGTTGTGGGGCTTTGCTGCCGAGGAGTGATTTCAACCATGTTCTGATCATCAAATGCTCTCACGCTTTTCAGACAAGGCTGTCTCGGTGGAAATCGGAGATCGGGCCATGTCCGGCATCCATGAGCATTTGAGCCATTTGCTCGCGGGGGAGTTTGCCCATGGCAATATCCTGTACCTCGGCTGGTGACAAGGCGGTGACCGCGACCATGCGAACGGGCGAAAGGGGTGTGTCAGGCACGAATGTCGGGCGGTTCTCGGCCTCCATGCCAAAGAGCACGCCGACATATTCATCCTGATTGAGGAAGGTTTCTGGAATGGCGCCGTCGGGAACCGGAATTTCGGATGAGACGATTTTTATCTGGTCAAGAAGTGTGGTGATGCCACCCCATTCCGCAATTTGTCTTGCGCATTGTTCGATCAGAGAAAAAGCTGCAGAGTTCTTGATGTCATCAAATGTCATGTCCTGCTGTGCCTCGACCTCGATATATATCTCCATTTCAAAGCCATTGCACTGGCTGTCTGCGTCTTCATCGAACGGATCGGACAGTCCATCGGATGCAATGATCAGGTTGTTTGATGTGCGAATGATCTTGAAGGCCTGTCGTCCGCCCGGCCAGGGAGGAGAGCCCATGAAAGCGGGGTTGATGAGATAGCTGATCACGTCACTATCGACCGTGCCGATCTTCTCCCAATAGGCTTGTATGGCGTCATGGGTTTTCTGGTAGGCCGAATCTTCGGGATCGCGCGGGGGTGTGGTTGGCTGCAGGTCTGGAGTTGGGTCCGGTTTATGGGTGTTTGCAGGTGTGGGAGTGTTGAACAGGGACTTGATCCAGTTAAACATCATTCTCTTTCTGAGTATTAAAAATGTGGCTCAATTCATAAATACAGCTCATTTATGAGTATACGGCCTAATCTGGTGATAAATGCGCGATCAGATCTTTGGCTGTCTCCTCAGAGAGGGCAATGTCATATTTGGTGGACTCTATTGCTTCGCGAATGACGGGGGAGCTGACTGTTTTCCCATCTATCTTCATGGCCATGGGCTGCCCGACTGAGTGTCGTGTGAAGCCTGACAAGGCAGCTGCGATTTCTTTTTTCAGTTCAATATGAACGATCCGGTTGCCGGATGACAGCGCTCCTGGCTTGATCGATACAATATCATTGGCGGTGATTGCTATCGGGCCGATCAACAAGTAGGGATCATTTTGAACCACAACGCATATGGGGAAATTCCCGGGATTGCGTCCTCCACCCAGATCCAGACATTGGTCTTCATACAGGTTCGATTGGATTTTGGTGCCTGTCCAGACCAGTGCACCTGCAACGCCAAGCGCCATGATGCCTGTTATCAGTTTTCTCACTGCCATCTCTTTTTTCTGTTTCGCGTGTGCTTTGTATCACGTCCTAATACCAACGAGGGGGAACAATAACCCATAGGATGCTTTTCGATTGTTTGCTGACAAGGCAGCTTTCGATGGACAATGCCGGGGCATTTTCGGAAGAAAGATAACGCTGCTCAGCGAGTAATCGAAAAGCACCGAAGGCCGGATTTTCTGGCTTTGTGGACTATGTCGCTGCTACCTTGTGGTCAACCAGACCACGACGACATCACCTCCTTGCCACAAAACCAGAAAAGTCCGGTCATATGGGTCATTCTTTCCCCTCGTTGGTATAAAATGGTGATCATGGTCATGATGCCCACTGCGTCTATTCCTCGCAGCGGATCTCGATCAGCGTGCCGGTCCGTTTCAGGCTCACCGCACTGGCCTTGACCGTCAGCAGTCCGTCAGGGTCCTCATGGATGGGGCCTGATGTCGCCAACTGGCATAGCATGCTCAAGGCCTGCGCCTTGCCATTTGTCTCTCCCGTCATTCTGCCGAGTTCGGTCCATTTTTCGCGGGTATGCAGATATGTGGCGACGACTGAAAGAGCGAGGATCAAAATAAGGAGGATGGATTTGATCAGACCATTGCGGGTCAGGCGGATCATCATATGGGCCCAGCTTGTCGGGTGAGAAGATATATCAGGATTGTTCGGGGCAGACTGATGGGAGATCATGGCCAAATCTTGACTGTCAGGGTACTTTTTCCTGTGAGCAGAAAACCTTGCTCCTTCCAACGTTATCTCATTTCTGAATCGATGTTCCGGATTTGACAGCGCAGACCATATGATTTGTTTTTTATGTGTCTGAAGGGTATCAAGGAGAGCGGATCAAATCCACCACACGCGTCAGGAAGAAGAATGTCAAAGCCGCTGATCATTGTTGCGCATCTTGCTCTGGCCTTGGCAACGCCCTATTGGATTTTCGTGGTGGTCTTCGCCCCTCTTGTCATGGGCGGGCAAGTCGTCCCTGTCATGTCCTATCTTTTGCTGGGCCTGCTCTATCTCGGGCCGGTGGCCAGTCTGATCTGTCTTGTGGTTTTGTGGGGTGCAATCTGGAAAGGCAGAAAAGACATTGCCCATGGGGCTGCATGGGGGCTTATCTTCGTGCAATTGGGAGCAGGGATCCTGGCCATTTTGTCGTGAGGCTCCATATCTCTTACCGGCTATTCGCCGCTTGCGCGGCGGCCTGCGAGGGCACGCACATTCCTGTCGATACGCTTTTCATCTCGCCACGGCTCGATGGCGTATCTTGTCGTGCGCTCGCCTATCGGCCGTCGCAAAAGGAAGGATTTCCTTTTGCGGGTTCTTTTCCCAAAGCAATCTCTCAAGGATAAAAGAATTCGGCGATAGCCAAGAAATAGCCGTGAGAGGTATCAATCATGGAATAGCCGTGAGGGAGAAAATCCCCGGTAACAGGTTCAAAACGGCAAGCTCAATCTCCCTGAGAGAGTCCCTGTATTCACGTCGCTGCCCAGACCTGAATAGGCACCGGTGATTGTGCTGGTGAGGCCGTTCTTCAGTTGCAATGTCAGGCCTGCATTGAGGGAGGCGGACCATTGCGTGGGTTTGATCACCGAGCCGGTGGTTGTGGTATAGGCGGCCGGGGTCTCGAAGTTCCAGATGCCATTGATGCCGACTTTGGGTTCGAGCATGGCGATGGTCTCGCTGACATTGCGCATTTGCAGGCCAAAAGTCGGGCCGAAGGACAGGACGCCCTGATTGAAACTATCGGACGGCACATAGGAGCCATCGCTTCTGACATAGCCGTGACGTTTGCCCTTGATGTAGGACAGCGTCAGGTTCGGATCGATGAAGTAACGGCGGTCGATATTGTCGCTTTCAAAGATGAAGCGCTTTTTCAGACTGCCGCCATAGGTATAGATATCGCTTTCAAAGCCACCGGTGACAAGGGTCGCGCCGTTTGAGATATCCAGGTCCGCATTCACCCGCTCATAGGCAAAGACCGGGGTAAAGATCGCCCCGTAAGGGAGTTGGATTTGGGCAAAGATCGAGCCACCAAAGCCATCGCCCTTGGTGGAGGCGCTGCCATCGCTGCGATCAGACGCCTTGTGGCTATAGCGCAGCATGCTGCCGATGCCGATCTTTTCCAGCAGCTGATAGCTGGCGCCAGCACGCACCTGAATGGAGGTGCCTGTGCCTTCGTTGCCACTTCTGTTGTCGCGGGACCAGCTGACGGCGGCATCGATCCAGGCGTTGAATTTCTTGTCGCCTAGCAGATCGGGCAGGGGCTCTTCGATGTCAGTTTGCGGAATGGCAGGCTGGCTGGTGGCATCAAAGGCCATGGCCACGCGGCTGCCGATCTGCTGGCTTTGTTGTGCGGCCTTGCTTTTGCGCCAGGCGCGCAATTGGCGCAGCGTCATGCCAAAGTTGGCACTGTTGTCCGAGAAATTGAAGGATGTGAAGGGGCTTTGCGCATGGCTTGCAGGCTGGTTGAGGGCCGGATCTGCATAGAATATGCTATTGGTGTGGCCATTGTTCGCATTGCTGCCAGTGGATCGAAACAAGGCATACTGCTCGGCCAGAATATTGTCTTCCTGCCTCTTCATGTCTGCGAGCTTGTTCAGAAGTTGCAAGAGCTGCTGAAGCTTTTGGGGATGCCAGATCAGGACGTCGCTACCATACCATATTTGCAGCCTGATGAGGTCATTACTGGAAATGTCAAAGTCGTCATAGAGCCCGTTGATCCCCCATATGAGCAGATCCTCTTCCTTGAAATTCTTGACGTCCTCCTCCAGCTCGGCTTCCAGTTCTTCAAGCTGTTTTTGCGTTTCGGACTTGTCTTCGCGCAATCTGGCAAGGGCATTTTGCAGTTGCAGCCTGGGATTGTTGCGATTGTTGAAACGGCCTGTATTGCCATTCCACCAGCTGTCCGGGCCGTCATAAATCGGTGTCCAATTCTCTGTGCCCGACTGGCCAGTCCAGGTGATGAGATAATCGCGCCCCTGACCGATGGATCGTTTGATGCTGAAAGTATCGCCGTTAGTATTGGAACTTCCACTGCTGCCAGATCCACCGCCACTTCCCCCGCCGCCAGATGAACCTGCACCCACGCAATTGACCGTCGCCGTGATGCCTGCATCGGCATACATGAACAGCCTTGCCTGAGCCTGGCCAAGGGTGTTTTCCGCATAGGCGTTCACGGTGAAGGAATAGGTCAGATTGGATTGATAAACATTGATATGTGGATCCGACACCGATGATCCGATAAAGCGCAAAAGGGCGACAGTACTCAGATCATAATTTTTGGTCAGGCCGGAAATGGTTCCGCTGATCACATCGCCAGTCGTCACATTCAAGGTATTTGTGCCGACGGAAGGAGAGCCATCGCTGACAAGCGTGGTGCTCAGGCCATCACAGCTTTGAAATGGCTGGGCGGATAATGGCGACAAGGATGCTATCAGCCCCAAAAGCGCACCATATAGAATGCGGTACTTGTTGCTTTGTGTGTTGCCTCTGTTTTTGACTTTTTGGCTGTTGCGGCCTAGCCGCGTCAGATCTGCCCCGGTCCCCATTTTACACCCCACATTTACGCTTGCTCGGGGCTGCTTTTGTGTCCCCGATTTTGCTCGGGACTCTAGGAAATCCGCCAATTTGGGAATAGCTGTCTGAATCGACAGGGTGCAACAGCTTATAAGTGTGCTAAGTTGGTTGCATCATATTCCGGGGGTATTTTTGAAGGCTGTCATGAGTGGGGAAATGAGGGAGAGTGAGATCGGCGTGGTGATGGCCGATGATCATCAGATTTTTCTGGAAGGGCTGTCGCGTTTGCTGGCGGCTGACGAGCGGCTTTGCGTGCTTGGCACCTGCAACAGCGGCGATGATCTGATCGAGCTGGCCAAAGCGCATGAACCCGATGTGGCAATCATCGATATTTCCATGCCGGGGCCGGGGCCTGCTGGCATCGTGCAGCGACTGGATGCGCTGGATATGGACATCAAGACGCTGGCCCTGACCATGCATCTGGAGCCCTCCTTTGCGCGGGATCTGCTTTCCCATGGCATGGATGGCTATGTGGTCAAGGAAGCCGCCTTTGATGAATTGGTGGAAGCGATCCTGACCATCCAAGGGGGTGATCAATATCTCTGCCGCACGCTGATTGATGTGCTGCCCAGCGAGAGCGCCCTGACGGATCGCGAGCGCGAATGCCTGTCCGGTGCGGCCCGTGGCCTAACCGCCAAGATGATCGCGCGGGAGCTGGATATCACCGAGCGGACCGTGCGCTTTCACTTTGCCAATGCCTGCCGAAAGTTGGGTGTGCAGCGGGTCACCGAAGCCGTTGCTGCAGCGCTGAAGCAGCGCCTGATTGCTGCCTGAAGGGGAGGTGAGTTTGCGGCTTCCTTTCATGTCTCAGGTCTCAATGTCTCAGATCTCAATGTCTCAGATCTCAATGTCGCTGGCCCTTCTGCTGAGCGTGTTTTTTCTGTTCTTGCCCACGGGTGGGCAGGCGCAGTCGGGTCGGGCACTCGATCTCACTCAACTTCCCGTCAAGCTGATGCTAGGGGACGATCCGGCCTATGCAGACCCTGACTTTGCCGATGATGACTGGAAGCATCATGATGTCTTTGCCATCGGCGATCGTGTTGCGCGCGATGGCGGGCTGGAAGTGCGCTTCTATTGGCAGCGGATCCATTTTGATGGGGCAGCTCTGCCCGTTCTTGCCAAGCCTGCCCTTCATATCGGGGTGCTTGTTTCGGGCAATATTCTTTATCTCAATGGGGTGGAATTTGCCCGCGTTGCCATGCAGGAAAAACCCTTTGGTGGCCTTGATGCGGGTAATGACAAAGGGATGCCCAGGGTTTTTGCCATTCCACCAAATCTCTTGAAGCAAGACGGGAAGAATGTGCTGGCCATTCGCTCGGTGCGCGGTGCGTTGAATGCTTCCATTCTGGCGGGGCCGGTTGAAATCACGGAAGAGAGCACAGCCCTTTCCCAATCGCACGGCAAGACGCTCTTTTTCGTGCTCTTTAACAGCTTGTCACTGTTCGTCTTTTTTCTTGCCTTCCTTGTCACGCTGATTGTCTGGCTGGTGAGCCGTGAGACAAACGGCCTTGGCTGGCTGGTGCTGACTTTCCTTACGTTGCAGCCGCATTTCATCTTCAATTCCAGTCTGGCCCTGTTTCTGGGCCTTTCAGTGTCGCCCGTGATTTTCCCCTTTCTGACGGCAAACCTGGCTGCATTATCGCTCGTGCCGATGCTGGAATTCTCGGCCCGGCATTTGAAGATCAAGATCAGATGGTATGGGCGTTTGCTGCAGCTGGCTCTGTTGCTGTTGCCCTTCATTCCGGAAGTCGGGTCTGATTTTCTCTTTCCCATCCGACGCATTGACTCGCTGATCTGGCTGGTCTTTTTGTTGCTCACCTTCACGCTCATCACATGGTGGGCTGTGCGTCGCGCTCTGCAGCCGGATCGGCGGGCTTATCCCGTCATTATCGGGGCAACGGCCATCTGGATTGGGGCAGCTCTGGGTTTGGCTGGTGGCGACCAGTGGTTCTATGCCAAAACCGGGACGAGCTCGGGCGACATCACCGTCCCCCTCTTTCTCATCTCGCTGGCTTGGGCAGGGATGCAGCCTTTGTTCGAGGCACGGGCACGGCTGGCCAAGGCCCAAAGCGAGGTGATCGAAGCGCAGGAATATGAGCGCCGCCGCATTGCCTATGACATTCATGACGGGGTCGGGCAGTGGCTCTCCACCATCAAGCTGAATTTGCAAATGCTGCAAGGCCAGCACAGGGATGGATCTGTCGCGCAAGGTGTGGCCGATGTGGTCTGTCATGTGGATGCGGCCATTTCAGACACCCGCCGCATTGCCCACGATCTCTCACCCGCCATGATCGAAAAGCAAGGGCTGATTGCGGCCATGCAAAGCCATGCCGATGTTATCCGCTCCCGGGCGGGCATCAATGTGCGCATCGAGATTGAAGATGAACAAGAGAGCGGGTTTGATGCGACATCAGAGGGTCATCTTTATCGCATCTATCAGGAAGCCCTGCAAAACGCCATCAAGCATGGCCGGGCAACGGATATCCGTGTCTCCTTCTCCCGCAATGGCAACCAGTTCCACTTCATGATCAAAGACAATGGCACGGGCTTTGACACCAATGCCCCCAGCGAAGGCCTGGGCCTAGCCTCCATGCACCGCCGCGCAGAGCTGTTGGATGCCACGCTGGATGTGAAGCCGGTGGCAGGTAAGGGCACCGAGGTGGTGGTTGCGCGGTGAGAGTTTTATCTCTCACGGCTAATCTGGCCTTTGGCCAGGCCTCCGAGAGGGCGCAGCATTTCTGTCGATACGCTTGTCATCTCGCCACGGCTCGATGGCGTATCTCGTCAGCTGCGGTCGCCTATCGGCTCCCGACGAAAACCGAGTGTTTTCGTCGAATTCTTTTATTCTTGAGAGATCTGCGAGGGAAAAGAACCCAGAAAAGGAAATCCTTCCTTTTCTGACGGCCGATAGGCAAGCGCAGTGCGCATCCCCGAAAAGTTGCAGACTTTTCGGATCAGGATTCGCGTAAAAGTGCGCACCCCCGTAGGCCCTGATCGAAGATCAGGAATAGCCGTGAGGGAGAAAATCCCCGGTAAGAGAAATAACTATCCCACCACACGCTTCTTGATACGGCTGAGGCCGACAGGGGTGATGCCTAGATAATGGGCGAGGTCGTTTTGGGTGACCAGATCGAACAGTTCGGGCCGCTCATTCAAGAGCCTGCGATATCTGTCTTCGGCGGAAAGGCAGAGCAATTCATATTCCCGCATTTCCTTTTTCATGCCGAATTTGAGCAGGAAATCCAAAAGCTCTGCCGAGATTTCCGGGTCGTTGCGGGTGGCGTCATGAAGCGCGCTGAAGCGCAGTACGATCAGATCGCAGGGCTTTAAGCAAACAAGGCTGAAGGTGCAGTGTCCGCCTGCATGCATGGCTGAAAGGCTGCCGATATTATCGCCGGGAAGCAGGAAGGATTTGATATTCTCCTTGCCATCCACGGACAGGTAATAGGCTTTCAGCAAGCCGCTTTTCACCACATAGAGCAGCTCGCTCTCATCCCCTTGCCGGAACACATGCTCGCCTGCATCCAGCGAGAGCGTTTTGCCGTTTTGCTCGATAAATTCAGCGAGTTTCATGATTTTAACCTGGGTTAATTCCGGAAAATTGGCGGGCGAGTATCCATGACACTTGTCATAGTTTAACCCGTCAGGAACCCGGAATGAAGATCGTCAACAAGCATATTGTGATTACTGGTGGAGCGTCCGGTATCGGGCTGGAGCTGGTGAAACAGCTCCAAGGCCAGAATGCGCTTTCCGTCATTGCTCGCCCATCCTCGCATCTGGAAGAATTGCGCGCCAATTACCCCGACATAACCATATTTGATGCGGATCTGTCGGATCTGGACAGGGTGCGCCTTGCGGCCGATCAATTGATCAAGACGGAACAATCGATTGATATTCTGATCAATAATGCTGCCGTTCAATATGTGCCCTATTTTCTGGATGAGGACTTTCGCCTTGAGATGATCAGGCGTGAGGTGGATATCAATTTCACCTCGGTCTGCATGCTCATCTATCTGTTGCTGCCTGCTTTGATCAAGCAGGACCCGTCCATCATTCTCAATGTCAATTCAGGCTTGGCAATTGCACCCAAGGCCAGCTCGGCGGTTTATTGCGCCACCAAAGGCGCGCTCAATCTCTTCTCGCAATCCCTTGGCTATCAATTGGAAGCAACCAATGTGGAGGTGAAGCAAGTCTTCTTGCCGCTGGTCGATACCGCCATGACCAAGGGCAGGGGATCTGGCAAGATCTCACCCGAGGAAGCAGCTTTTGAGATGATCCATGCGCTCTCCAAATCCGGCGGCAGGATCGATATCGGCAAGGTGAAATTCCTGCGCCTGTTGCAGCGTCTTTCGCCAGCTCTGGCATCCCAACTCATGAAAGGGGCGTGAGCATGAAACCTCTTGTCAAAGTCATGCTGATCCTGGGATCGCTGTTCTTGCTAACCTTCGTGATTGGTAGGCTTCTAGGTATCCTGACGGTCGAGAATGTCAAACATTGGCTATGGTTGGCAGCGCAGATCGACCCGCTCTGGCTGGCTGCGATGGTGATCATCCTGTTATGCGTGGATCTGTTCGTCGCGGTGCCGACCCTGACCATCACGCTGTTGTCCGGCTTCTTTTTAGGCTTTCCCATCGGGGCCATGGCCGCCTTTACCGGCATGACGCTGGCGGCCTTTGGTGGCTATGTCATTTGCCGCCTTTGGGGCGAGGGCCCCGTTGCCTTTCTGGTGCGAGACGAGGCCGAGCGGCTTGAGATGAAAGAGGCCTTTCAGCGCAATGGTCCGGTGATGATCCTGCTGTCGCGCGCCGCGCCAATTGTGCCAGAAGTCACCGCCTGCATGGCGGGCGTGACCCATATGCCCCTTGGCCGCTATGCGATCCTGCATTGCCTCAGCACGCTGCCCTATGTGCTGATCGCCTCTTATGCCGGCTCCATCAGTTCGCTGGAAAATCCAAAACCCGCCATCTATGCCGCCCTGATGCTCTATGCGCTCTTATGGAGCGGTTGGTATGTCTTTCGAAGAAAAACCCGCTTGCGGGCGGAGGGGTAATCCAATTAAAGCTGGATTGTTTGATTTCTGGATGTTGCCCAATTCACGATCTCTTCGGGTGTTGGGCAATAATTTCCGATATCTCCGTCATAGTTTTCTGGTGGATGAAAGATCAGAGAGGATGCTTCTGGCATCGGGACATTTTTATCGAGAAGCTCCATGTAATACTCAGCGTCCCAGCTTTGGACCTTCATGGCACGCCGGGTGATTTCGATCAATTCTTCATATTTGAGATCGGAGACCTTTTCGGCTCGAGGGAGTGCTGCCATGGCTGCGAATTCCTCAATGCTCGAATGGCTGTGCAGGTGGCGGAAATAGTCTTCATCCAAGCTATCCAACTCAGAGAGATGTATGATTTCTTCGATGAGAGGAGTGATATCCTGGCTATCGAAAGAGGCGATGATTTGCTCGGTCAGGATGGTAATTTTTCTTAATTTTTTCTCATCAGGCTTTTGTGCGATCAATTTGGTGCGCAAATGGATCATCCCTCACTCCTTCGGTTCCAGATAGCAGGTGATCAGGGTCATGCTGCTTGTTCTGGTTTGGTGTCTTTTCTTATTTTTATGCCAATTTGACCAAAAAGAAAGGTGATTCATTTTGCCAAAATGCAACCGGATACAATTTTTGATTGAATGATTTTTATCTCTATCTGACGGATGCGGGCGAATAATCAATGTTCTCAACCATTTGTTCTCATTCATGAAAATTCAGCAAGAAAATCATGCCTGTGAAGTGAGATGGTTTGAGAGAATTTTTGGCGATTGTTTTTTGCTGAAAAATGAAATAAGTATTTATAATTATTAATGAAATTGTTTTCTCCGTAATTAACCGTGATTAAATTTTTGCCCCATTTGCCTTGTATGAAACAGAGTGATATGTTCTATAGAACAAAATGAGAACATAATTCTTGAATTCAATCCTGGCTCACGTTTTTTTGGAGCATCATTCATGAAAGAACTCGATCCGCAAACACCAACCGAACAGCAGCTTTACAATCTTTCGTTTCATTTGGATTGCGCCTTTGCGCACCTCAGTGAGATGCATTTTCCAACCCTTTACAAAGACCCGCAGACAAGACAGGCCTATCGATCCTTGCAGGACAGCCTTGCCGACATTCATCACGATCTCGCAGCCATAGCCGGGCCGCGTTAACAATACTTTGCTTGAGCGTCTTCTTATTTCGAAAATCGTGCCTGTTTTCGAGACCACGCTCCAGCCCCGCTACAGTCATCCCTTTCACTTTGTTTGAATAAGCTTGTCGTGATTGCTCCTTATTGACAGGCTTGCTTTTCCACTCTTCCCACTTCGCCCATCCATCAGACATTCGACCAAGCAGGGTCAAGCCAGTCATGGCTTGGCTCTTTTGGCTTTGTGACGAGGTGCATGATGATTTGCTTCGGACAAAACAGATTTGGATATAGTTCCTTGTTTCAAATCCAGCCACGATATGGTCTTGTTCAGACAGGAGAGAAAACATGATCACACGTATATATCGAGTGCGTATCAAACCTGAACTGCGCGAGGCATTCGAGCCGTTGTTCCAGACTGTGGCACGGGCTTCTGTTGCGGACTGTTCCGGATGCAAGCAAGTGACGGTTGGAGGCCCGACCTCTCTGGCTCCCGATGAATATGCCATGATCTCGGTTTGGGATAGCGTTGAAAGTCTGCAGGACTTTGCCGGGTCGGATTGGTCGGTTGCCCATATCCCGGATGGTATGGAAAAATTTGTCGATGAATGCTGGCTGCACCATTTCAATCATATGTGAGAAGCATCTCAGGTTTTGCGGAGCCATCACCGGATTTGGGTATGTCAGATTTCATCGATAGAGGGACCGGGCCGGTTGTTGTGCTCCTGCATGGTGCGGGCGTTGATAATCGCCTTTGGGATCCGCAAATATCCTCGTTTGAGACGACGCACCGCGTCATTGCGCCCAACTTGCCAGGACATGGAGGTGTTGCGGCGGTTGATAGCGTCGAGCAAATGGTGGACTGGATAGAGAGGCAACTGGCAGAGCGCGGTGTGCGCCGATATTCAGTCGTCGGGTTATCGCTTGGCGGTATGGTCGCCTTGGAACTGGCGTCTCGCAGGCCCGATGATGTCACGCACCTTGTGATGATCGAATCCGTTCCCCGTGTGAGTGATCATCCTGTTGTCCGACTCTTTGCCCGTGTCATGATCAATCTCCTCAGACTGGTTCCGCCAAAGTTTTTGGTCACGCTTCCCGGGCGGCAAATGGGAGCTGAAACTGCTGGCGCAGCCGACTATATCAAAAGTGCCATCGCTCGCATGACCTCATCCAATATCCATTCTGTCATGCGCGCGGCTCTCGCTTATGATGGCCGCCCCCATCTGGCGCATTTACGGATGCCTGTGACCGTGATGATTGGTGAGAAGAACAAGGCAACGCATGACTGGGCGGCCGAGATGACCAAGGCGATCAAACATTCAAAGCTCATTGTGATCCCGAAGGCCGGGCATATCGCCAACCGCGATGCCGCCGACTTTACCAATGATGCCCTGAGATCCGTTTTAGGTGAAAAATAGTGCTGAACCTGTCAAGGGGCAGTCAAGGTCTGGAATGCTGACAAAGCTGACTTTTGCCCGGCGATGATTTTGATACTCTTGGAAAGGGTAACCGGGAGATTGGGTGAGAAACAGGGATGCTGCTGGGCAATGCAAGCGTGAGTGATAGCTGCATGATGCAGACTCATGGCCTGTCAGGTGAATGGGTTTCACTTAACGTCAGTCACAACACATTTGATATTGGATGTATGTTTTTTGGAATGATGTTTGCAATATTCCAGAGCGGTTTTTTTAGCATTCGCGCGGCTGCTTGCCCCAAATGAATAGCCACATCCCTTTCCATTTTGATTGGAAGCAATTGCGGCGAAACCAGTCTTTCCCTTATAGGGCGTGATCTTAAGTCTCTCGATACTCCTACCAGAGCAATTGGGTCCTGCATGCGCTTGAGAAATAAGAAGACTACCTAATCCAAAAACTACGGCAAATGTAATACCTGTCCAGTCTAGCTTCTTCATGTCGCGTATCCAAATGAGATTGGTCTAAAATAATAGTCAGTATGTGATCGAAGTTATAGTTGAAGGTGGCACAGTTCTAGTTCTTTCACAAGCCTCCTCCATTTGACCGGTTACGCATTGCATACTATTGCAATGCGATGATTGTTCTTGCTGCAGATATTCTATTTGAATTCGGATCTGGTCAGCTAGCTTTCCCGTGTTGCGTCCATGTTGCTTGGGATTGAATGCCGGGTATCTGTTTGGCGCTTGAGGGCAAGGAGCAGGATACGTATAGGATCCATGTCGGTGATATGGGGCAAGCTGTCCTTCAGGCGATCGGTACCACAATCAGCTTTCGTGGTTCACGCTTGCCCACTTCAATGGTTCAGGAAGTTCGGCAGATGAAAAATCGATCCGTATGACCCTTCTGCCAGATTGAATTTTGGCTGGTTTTGAGCTGTGAAGCGTCAGCATTTTCAGTATCAGGACATCGCCTCGTTTGGCATTGCAAACTTCGATGGGATATCTCTGCGCTTCGTTTTCGGCTTCATTGGCTGCAACCATGCCATTGATGTGGCTTCCAACGGCTATTTCCATCGCGCCATTGGATTGATCATTATCGTCCAAATGCACGCGAACGAATAGCATCTGATCCAGAATGTCTTGTGGTGGTTCACAATGCCAGATCCCCGCTTTTCTTGACCAGTTGCTGTAACCTGCAATATCTTCTCGTTTGTCAATCGCTATGATGCGATCCTGATGCCATGGCACGCCCCAATTTGCCTCTTCCGATTTGTTGAAAGCGACAACCCGGACCGCTTTTGCATTCGGATCAAGCTGTCGAATGCCTTTCATAAGTGATGTGTTTGCGGAAAAAGCTTTGTTCAGTCCGTCCGATGGGCGCAAGCGTTGCCCTGCTTTCACCTGTGTGTCAGCTGCTTCATCCAAATAGGAAAGCTCGTTTTCGGATAAGGCATTTCGAAGCCATACCCGACCATATTTCTCAAAGTCACTCTTCAGGTTCATGATCCTGGTCCGTTACGGAATAGCAGACGGCCTGGAGCTTGTTGCCATCCGGGTCGCGAATATAGGCGGCATAATAATTTTCGCCGTAATGTGGGCGCGGACCCGGTTCTCCGGCGCAGCTTCCGCCAAGGCGCAAGGCAGATGCATGGAATGCTTTGACGATTTCTCTGGTGTCTGCGATGAAGGCAATATGGGTTCCATTGCCCCATGTGGCAGGCCGTCCATCTTCCGGGGGATATATATAGATCGTTGGCATGCCGTCTTTTTCATAAGCGGGTGGCTTGCCCGGTGGTTTGGGCAGACGGTCAAAACCAAGCAGCCCCAGAACTTCATCATAGAATTTTCCGGCCCGTTCGATATCGTTGGTGCCAAGCGTGATGTGACTGATTGCTGACATTGCCTATCTCCCTGTTTGTCGTGAGACTAAACCGGGAACAAATGCAATACAATGCCTTTGTTTGTTATTGTTGCAAGTTGTAGCGCGTCAGGCATTTTCAGAACCAGAGTATCACTTTGTTTAGGCCTTGCGCAGTCCAAAATGATATTGGCCATAGCCCAATGTGCCGACCATGATGGCAATCAGGATAGAAGACCAGATGGCGGCTGTGCCCTGAAGCCAGAAGCCGGAGACGAGTAGGGCTAGGGTGCCCAGAACCCAGCTTGCATCTCCCAAGATGAAGAAGGCCACGGCCTTGGGTTGCGCGTACCAGCGCCAGGCTGTCAAGATCAGCAGGATGGCATTGATGGCCAGAAGGGCGCCAAGGCTGGTGACGATGAGGGGCGGGATGGTGCCGATGAAGGCGGCACTACCCACAGGATAGGCGAGAAACAGGCCGCCAAAGACCGCACAGGAGGCGGAATTGACAAGCAGCAGCGCTCGCAACATGGATTGCTCTTGCATTATGTCCTCGATTCTTGTCAACTAAATTGACAATAATGAAGGAGGATAATCTTGTCAACCAATGGTACAAGATCGCCACGTGCTGGTCTGGTGATGGTCGATAGTCAGACGCTCAGGCTCAGTCAGGCAATTGCCAGATATCAGATCCGGCAGGTCGTTTGGTTGATCGAAGGATTGGCTGCGCGTGGCTTTGTCGATCTGACGCCCGCCCATGTGGCTTTCGTCTCAGTTCTGGACTGCGCTGATAATTTTGCCTCTGAAGTGGCAAGGCGGCTGAACCTCTCGCGGCAGGCGGTTCACAAGACGGTGCGGGAATTATCCGCTCTTGGCTATATCGAGACGGTTGAGAACAAAGCCAAGCGCAACAGTCGGATCATCCAGATCACCGAGCATGGCGAGGAGCTGATTGCGCAGGCTCGTCAGATGTATGCCGAGCTGGACCGCGAGATGCAGGCCAAACTGGGTGCATCGGAAATTGACAAGATTATTGCCTTTCTGGATGAGGAGGCGGAAGAGAAGGGCTAGGCATCAGTCACGCCTTGGTAACTTTATCAATAAGTTGTGTTCGTTCCTGCTGGTGACGTTGGAAATTCTATGCAACTTATGGTTTCTAAATTTCCTACCTCTCTTACTGACTTCAAGGGCCAAAACCATGCCACATCCAGCCCCAAAAGATAAGCGCGCGGTCAGTGCTGACGGAAGCATTTCAGTTTCTTATTTAGCATTTTGTCCATATCATGATCGCATGGGGGGTGTTTATGAAGTGAAAATAGGAAAGCCGTGGGTCCAGGGAAGGGATATTTCTGGGTCTTTTTTGGTTGACCCAGGATACACTCTCGAGGCTAAGGCTAAGGCTTATGCAAGCAAAGAAGGTGTAGATTACGATGCTCTTTCTTTGAGCGAAAAACGTAGCTTTAGACATGATTTCTGTAGAGACAATGGTTTTTTCTATAGCATTCCGGAATTCCTGATTGATTTAGCTTGCATTCGTGATGGAAAGAGAGACGTTTTTATAGATACAGTTTGCGAGTTGTTTTTTTCCATTAGTGAAGAATTGTATGCCTTTGAGGGATCTAGCGGATTTAAACTGAAAGACCGGTATCCTGTCGAGATTGATTTCTCTCCAACGTATATTGGCCCGCAAGAAAGGAGGCCGAGCAGGGACTATCAAAAAGCCTATTTCAAGACATATCATTTTATCCGAGGCGCCTGATCCTTGATGATCGCTCATGAAGGATTGGAAGTGCGATCAGGCTAAGTGCGTTTCCAGCGTGACATGGACATCCATCTCGGTATCGGGGTCGAAATCACTGAGATCCATAACCGAGAAGAAGGCCGCGCAGGCAGGTGACTCCATCTCTCGTTTGGTGACATCCAGATAATCTTCATGGCTGCGGAACTGGACGATATCCAGATAGGTTCCGTCCGGTTTTCGGACAAGTTCGCGGCGCAAGATGCCTGCCTCATGGCTTACGAACTCTCGCTGGAAAATCTCTGATGCTGCGCGCAGGTCAGCCTCGCTTTTGCCCTTTGCCAGTTTGATCGGGGCCAGAATGGTGACTGGTGACATTGGTCTCTCCTCTTCAATCAAGTCACCCCATCTCTATTGCCAAATAAGACACTTTATGTCCTATTTGTTTGATGGCTCGAAGCAATGCACATGACAGATTGAAAAGGCTGGATCTTCTGGCGGCTCAGCTCAAGCAGGATGAGCTGGCCACGGTCAAGGATCTGGCCGAGCAGTTTGATGTGAGCGTGCGTACCATCACACGGGATTTGCAAGTGCTGCGGGAGCGAGGGCTTCCCATCGATGCAGATCGGGGGCGCGGTGGTGGTGTTCGTCTGGATCGGCACTGGGGTGTCGGGCGTCTCAATCTCAGCTATCCCGAAGCTGTCGATCTGCTTATCAGTATTGCTGTGGCGGAACAGATGGAGTCGCCGATTTTTCTGGCAAATCTGGGCTCGATAAGACGACAACTTGTTGCGTCTTTTTCTTCCGACAAGCGTTTCAAGATTGATCGGTTGAAGGCGCGTATCCTGATCGGCCTCACATCGTCGACCTTTGTGCAGGAAAGCAGTGCTGCGCCCAAAAAGGCGGTCATCCAGTCTCTGCATCAGAGCTTTGTGACCCAGACCTGCCTGACCATTCGCTATCGGGCGGACAATGGCAAGGTCAGCGAGCGCGTCATTGAAGCGCACTATCTGTTGCTCAATTATCCTGTCTGGTATGTGCTGGCCATGGATCATCTGCGAGACGCCCCAAGGACCTTTCGCTGTGATCGCATTCTGGATGCAAGCATGACAGAGACCCGCTTTCAGCTTCTGCCCAAAGAAAGCTTTGCCCAGTCCCTGGAAGGCAATGAATCCTTGAAATAGCAGGTTGTTCTAAGGTTTGTGCACATCTTCCCAGCATCTGATCGTAAAGAGTTGCACAATCGACGGGAAGTTACGTGCGTTTTCTGGAATTTGGTGGTGAGCCCAGGGCATGAGAGAGGGCACCATAGAGCACATTGTCTTGTTGCAATCGAGATGGCTTGATGACAGGGCGAAAGAGCGCTGGCTCATCTGCCTGATGCTGGATGATGCGTTCCATGAAGCCGGGTGCCAAGCCGACGCTGCCTCCTATGACCACGCATTCAAGCCCGAGAATGGCGGCAAGGTCGCCGCAAAGAACGGCAATAGCTCTGGCGGCTCTGTCAATTATGCCTTCAAAACGCATGTCGCCATGTGATCGGGCATCGAATGCCTTTTTGGCGCTGTTGATCTCGGCATCGATTTCTGCTGCATAATGACCAATGGCTGTGCCTGAAGCGATGGATTCGACCGTTGCCCGACGGCCCGATCCACATTCACGGTCTGCGTGGCAGCTGGACATGAAACCGCAATGGCCTGCGAGGCCGTTTTGGGAGTGTATCGGGCTACCGTCGAGTAGAAAAGCACCACCAACGCCGGTGGAAATTGTGATGAAACCGAGGGCCGGACAACCTTCGCCCGCGCCATAATGATATTCCCCCAGAACGGCGGCGACCGCGTCATTGATCACTGGCGTCTGAACCAACAGGGTGGATTTGAGAAGGCTGGCAAGAGGAATGGCTGAAACTCTAGACAATGTCTTGCTATTGACCGCATGCCAAAAACCCGCGTGATCAATACGGCCGGTGACTGCGATGCCCAGGGGATCCCCTGGTGCAAAACCGACTGCCTTGAGGAGTGATAAACTTCGGGCCATCAGTTTGGCCGGATTGCTCATACCTTCTGTCGCCATGATATGGCGAGTGATGATCTTGCCCTGCTCAAAGCGAGCCGCTGCCGTCTTGGTGCCACCCAGATCAAGTGCAAAGCCGGTGAGATCTTCAAGAGGACAGAACATCGTCGTGCTCCTCAGCTCTGGTTGCTTCGTCGATGGCTGTCTTGAACCAGCCAACAATATGCTCCACACGGGTGATTGCGCTGCCGACAGTCACGGCGTCAGCGCCAGCAATGAAGGCTTTTGCCGCCAGATCCGGGCTGTTGTAACGCCCTTCGGCCATAACAAATGCATCCAGCCTGTTAAGCGCGCTGACCAAAGCAAGATCTGGTCTGTCGCTTGCGCTTTCGGTCTTCGCCGTATAGCCCGAGAGGGTGGACCCGAGCATTTGTGCACCTTGATCCAGTGCTTGTTGAGCATCGTCAAACGTGGAGCAATCCGCCATGGCGATGCAGCCATGGGCCAATATGGCGTGAAGGACTACATCTCGGTCATCCTGTCGAGGCCGGTCCGTGGCGTCATAGGCAATGATGTCGGCCCCGGCATGGACCAGCGCCTCGACATCAGAAAGGCGTGAGGTGATCCTGACGTCGGTCCGGTCTACCTCATGTTTGACGAGGCCGATGATCGGCTTGTCCGTTGCCATACGCACGGTGGCCACATTCCTGGCCCCTTCGATGCGCAAGCCATTGGCACCACCATCGATGGCGGCCAGAGCCATGGCCACCACGATGTCGGTGCGGTCCATGGCTCCGCCTGTGACGGGCTGGCAGGAAACCACCAGACCGCCTTGCAATTGTTCCAGACTTGTCATTTTGATCAGCCTTTGCTTGCGTCCATCAGTTCATCAGTTCATCAGTTCATCAGTTCATCAGTTCATCAGGCCTGGAAGGCCTGTTGCCAGAATTGGGAAGGTGCAGACCAGTGCCAGAACCACCAGTGGCGGAATGAGCCATGGCAGAATGGCCTTTGCCAGATGGTGATAGGGAATGTTGCCGACCTGGGCGACAACGAACAGGGACATGCCCATGGGAGGGGTCAGCGTGGAAATCATCAGATTGAGAACAACGATGATGCCAAAATGGACCGGATCGATGGCAAAACTGAGGGCCACGGGGATGAGAATGGGTACCACGATCAGAAGGATGGCCAGACTTTCGATGAAGGCTCCGAGCACGAAGATCATCAGGTTGACGGCGATCAGGAAGGTGATCGGGCTGTCGACGAAGGAAAGAAACAGCCCGGCAATCTGTTGTGGGGCCTGTTCGCGCGCAAGAACGAAGCCCATGACCGACACCCCGGCAATGATGGTGCCGATGGTTGCCGAGGTTCTGGTTGTTTCATAAATGGCGTCCCAGAAGCGCAGCAAGGTCAGTTCCTTATAGACCACCAGATCGATGAGGATGGCATAGAGTACAGTGACTGCTGCAGCTTCCGTGGGAGAGAAGAGCCCGGAGAAAATGCCGCCGACAATCACGGCAGGGGTCAGCAGGGCCGGAAAGGACTTGAGAAATAGTCGGCCAATATCGCGAAGAGAATGGACCGGATCCTTGGGGTAGTTGCGTTTCTTTGCAATCAGATAGACCATGATCATCAATGAAGCTGCGCACAGGAAGCCTGGTACGATGCCACCCAGAAACAGCTTGCCGATGGAGGTATTGGCTATCACACCATAAAGCACCATGGTGATGCTGGGAGGGACCAGCGGGCCGATCATTGAGGAGGCTGCGGTGACCGATCCTGAAAACCCGTCATCATAGCCTGCATCCCGCATGGCCTTGATTTCCATCTTGCCAAGTCCGCCGGCATCGGCCACTGCAGAGCCGGACATGCCGGAAAAGAACAGCGAGGCAAGCACATTGACATGCCCGAGGCCACCGGTGATATGGCCGACCAATGCGCGGGCAAAGCCGAACAGATGATTGGTGATGCCAGCTGAATTGAGGATGGCAGCGGCCAGAAGGAAGAGCGGTACAGCAAGCATGGGAAAGGAGTTCAGCCCATCGACCATGCGCTGGACCGCAAAGGCCATCCCCATGCCGGTATGATAGAAATAGCCGACGGATACCAGAATCATGGCAATGCCGATGGGAACCCCCACAAAGACCATTCCAAGCCAACTGAGGCATACGACAAGAAGTGTCATGACGGGTCTCCCTTGGGCTCACCTTGGGATGGATCAGCCGGTTGAGGGGAAAACAAATTGTGCCGGATGCGAGCGATGAGGCGATGGATGATGAAGATGGCAGCCACAGGGAAGGCCGCATAGAGCGCTGCATCCGTGAAATAGAGCGTCACCGATTCATTGTTCCAGGTGCGCAATACCGTCTTGTAGCCGATCCAGGTGAGATGGAACATGACACCAAGAAAGATCATGTCGGCGGCGGTGTAGAGAAGATAGTGGTGCCTGCCAAGAATCCATTCAGCAAAGAGTCCCATTCTGAGCTGGGCATTCTGTCGTTCGGCTTCACCAATGCCCAGAAAGACCATCCAGACCCAGATCCATCGGGCCAGCTCTTCGGTCCAGACGGGCGCGGGAAACGGGGCGACGCGGCCAAAGACCTGTAACAAGACAATGGTGATCAGGGCAAGGAACAGAAGCGAGGCTGCAATGCCTTCCAGACTATATTTGCCTTTGCCAAACATGGCAGCCTCCTTGATATTTGCAGGATGTGCAGCGCGACCTCTTCATTGATCGCGCCACCATTGGCGTTGACGGGAATGTCTGTGATACCGGACAGCTATGTCCCGCTTATTCGCCGATCACGTTGGCAATGCTGCCTTTGCCGAACTCGGCTTCCAGTTCATCATAATAAGGCTTCATGGCCTTGCGGAATGGCGCGGTGTCGGGGCTGGTTATGGTCAGGCCACGGCTCTTGAACTGATCGAGAAGTTCTGCCTCCGCCTTGAAGGTCAGGCCATTGGACTTTTCGCGTCCGGCCATGATGGCCTTGCTTAACCAGCCTTTTTCCTCATCGGACAGGCTGTTCCAGGTATCCAGCGAGACCTGAATGGCGCTGGAGGCGACAAAGTGACCGGTGAGTGCGATATGGCTCTGCACTTCGTAGAATTTCATGGCTTCAATGGTTGGAAGCGGGTTTTCTTCAGCATCAACCTGATTGGTCTGTAGGGCGAGATAGACTTCCTGGAAAGCGACCGGGGCAGGGGAGGCTCCGGTATTCTTTGCATAGGCGATCAGGAATGGCACGTTGGGAGTGCGCAGGCGCAGGCCCTTCATATCTTCAAGGGAATTGATTGCCCGGTTCGATGTGGTATGGCGGGTGCCATAATACCAGACATCGAGAACCTTCACATTCTGCTTCTCGAAGGCTGCGGCCATTTTCTGACCAAAGGGGCCATCGATGATCTTGAGCAAATGGTCATAGTCGGACACCACGTAAGGGGCGCCAATCAGTTTCAGCTCCGGGATGATATAACTCATGTCCGGATAACCGGTCATCACCATATCCAGTTCACCTGCCTGGACCTGGGCCACCATGGCCTTGAAATCACCGAGCTGTGCGGAAGGGAAGAGCTTGACCGACATCTTGCCGCCGGAAACTTCTTTCAGCTTTTCTTGCAGAGCGATGGCACCTTGATAAACATTGGATGCTTCGTTGTCCTGCATACCGAAAGTCAGTTCGCGTTCAGCATGGGCAGCGGTGGCGAGCAGACAGCTGGCAATCGCTCCGATAACAAGTTTCTTTAGCACCTTCATATCCTCCATTCAGGTTGTCACACCAGGCAAACGGTTCAATCCTCCAGTTGCCCGATCTCTTGATCTCCGATCTCGATTGAGGCCGGACTTTTCAGTCTTGAGCGATAGGAGCGGATAAGATGCTGGTCCATCATGTCTGAAGCGGCGACGCTGTCCCCTTCCAGAACGGCCTGATAGATGGCGCGATGTTCCTGATAGCCGGTCTGATCGTGGGCTATCTGATCCTTTACTCCCGGACGCTCGGCGACCATTCTGCTCACGAACATGTCGTGAAGCTGCAAAACTATCGGGTTGCCAAGCACAGATAGAAGTGATCGATGGAAAGCGATGTCGGTTGCCGGAAAATCCGATGTTCCGATCGCTTCAAAATTAGCGTGGAGTTCCCTGGCCAGATTGGCAATCTGAACGTTGGATGCGCGTTTGGCCGCCTCCCGCGCGGCACCGGCTTCAAGAAACTGACGAATTTGTTCCAGATGGGCACCGGTTTCCGCATCGCCCAACAGACCGCGGATGTGATCTCCGGTGGACTGCAGAATTCCTTCGAGTGAGGGTTTGGTGATCCTTGGTCGCTTGCCGGATTCCGCACTGAGAAATCCGAGCTGACGCATCTGGTTCAGCGCACTTCGTATGGTCGGACGGGATGCGTCGAATGTCTCGCATAATTCCCGTTCGGTTGGCAGAAGCGCACCCACTTCCATCTTTCCGTGCTTGATTTGATCGATCAATGTTTCGGCAATCTGATCGGCCATTCTGCGAGCATCAGGAATGTTTTCATCTTCCTTGGCCATTTCTGACTGACCTCCTTTTTTGTGCGTGATGTGACCTGTCCGGTCTAGCAGTCTTGCCGATAAGGGAAAACCAAAATTTGATCGATATTTAATTTGGTAACCTCAAAAATTAGTATTGTCAAACCAGAATATGATGTTAATGTGATTTTGAGTTTACCAATTTAGTTTTTGGTTAGTCTATTTGTGTCGATCAACAATATCCCGGAGGGTTGGCATTTCATGAAGAATCGCGAGGACGAACAGTGAAAAAAGAACTCAACGGCATGTATGTAGCCTTGATGTCCGGTTTTGATGATCACGGCGAATTGAATGCAGAGCGCCAGAACAACATCATCGACTATGCGGTTCGACAGCGGGTCAGGGGCTTGTATGTCGGGGGGAGCAGTGCCGAGTCCGGATTGATGTCAACCGATGAATTGCTGGTTCAGCAAGCCTGGGTATCGGAAAGGGCTTCGGGAAAAACCGACAAGCTGATCGCCCATGTGGGACAACCCAATCTTGCGGACTCCATCAAGCTGGTCAGACAGGCGGCAAGATTGGAATATGATGCCCTGTCGGCGTTGCCACCGCATTCCTACAGATTTTCCGATCAGGAAATTTTGGCTTATTATCAAGCGCTTGCGAAGGAAACTGATCTGCCGTTGATCGTCTATGAGGTGCCCGTTCGTACAGGTCGCGATCTTCCCATGGAACTGCTTGATGAGATCATGAAATTGCCCAATGTTAGCGGCATCAAGTTCACCTCAAGCGATCTGTTCAAGCTTTCCATTTTAAAGCGGCGGCATCCTGACAAGCATTTCTATTTCGGCTTTGACGAGATCTATGCCTCGGCGGCTATCATGGGAACAGATGGTGGCATTGGTACGACTTATAATGTGCTTGGTAATCTTTATGTGGCCATTGATGATGCGATCAGAAATAGCGATCTCGTTGAAGCCAGACGCTTGCAGGTCCTGTCTCAGAGATATATCGAATTATTGTTTGAGACAGGTGTTCTTCCTGGTGTCAAGTTGACTATGCAGGCCATTGGCATCGATTGTGGTCCAGTTCGAGCTCCACTAAAGTTGCTTAGTAAAGAGGCTGCACAACATTTGAAGGCGTTTGTTGCCCTCCCAGAGCTTGCAAAATGGTATGCCAATAATTGATCTGTCCAAAAGCAGACAGCTTTCCACTGTAGAAAAATGCTCATCATCTGGCTGTCGTGAACCTACCCGAGGGATATAGCTGGTTTCTCAGTCTATGGTCTAATCCAGAAAGCGGGTGCGTTGTTCTGGTGTCGGGATCAGGCAGTCGGTTTTGCGGCCAAACCATTGCAGCCGGTTTCTAGCGATCAGATCGTAAAATGCATCGCGGACAGGGCGCGGAATGATGCGCAGGATGCGAAGCCAGGACCATGGTGCTTTCAGCTCGCCAAGCAGCACGAAGGTGGCATCTGATTTGGCGAAAGCTTCACCATTGCAAATGACCAGATAGGTGAGGTCCAGATCCTCTGGCGCATAGCCGAAGTCGGATGCCAATTGCTGACCGACCGTCTTATGCGATGAGGCAAAGTGGATGGTTGGTGATGTTTCATGACTCAAGATCAGGCGTACCCAATGACTGCAGAGGATGCAGTCACTGTCGAAAATCATGGTGATGCCGGGCTTTGATGTCATGAGCTGGTTTCTATCCTGATTTAGAAATCCTGAACCGAGCCCTCTCCCCCCTGCATCCCACCCGTCATGGTACCCTCTCGGTACTTTCAGGGGCGGTTGGCAGAGGGAGAGGACTGGTGATGTGGCCTACAGCGCGTTCCCGAAAAGTTGCAGACTTTTCGGATAAGAACTCGCTCTTAAATGTCTCTACTAGAGACTTTTAAATCGGGCATTCAAGTCTTTTCCAGCGCGATGCGTAGCAAGGTATCGACATCCTTGCTCATGGCCAGCTTTGATGTCAGCACGTCGTCAAAAGCAATCCATTGGGCGTCTGAGACATCATCTTGTGCCATTGGCGTGCCGGATTTATATTGGCAAAGGACTGCCGCAAGAAGGAAATGATGTTTGATCGCGCCATCGGGATCTTTGTCGATCACATCGAAATTGGTCAGATAATTCAGTGGCTCGGCAATTACGTTTGTCTCTTCAAACAACTCACGGCTTGCGGCCTCCAGAGCTGTTTCGCCAAGATCCACATGCCCGCCGGGATAGCCCCAAAGCCCGGCATCGGGCTCGTTCTTGCGTTTGACCAGCAGCACTTTGCCTTCATGTATCAAAACGGCCAAGGCGGCGAGTTTGGGGGCTTTTGTCATTGTAGTGCCAGTTTTGTTTTCTGAAGGTGAGCGGCCCAGAGCGCACAGAGCAGACCCATGGCTGAGGATAACAGCATCAGGCTTATGAGAAATTCTGCGCCATTTTCCTTTGGTATCAGGGATCCGGTCACCGCAGTCAAGAGAGCGCCGCCCGCCACCACCATGGCCCCGAACAAACCGGCGGCACTGCCAGCAAGTTCTGGCCGGACGGACATGGCACCGGTATTGCTGCCGGGCAGGGTCAAGCCGTTGCCGAGGCCGACAAAGATGGTGCTGCCAAAATAGGTGATGGGGGATGAAATGCCGATGGCCAAGAGAACCAGCCCAATCGTCAGTCCGGAACAGGCCACGATCCTGCCAATGATCATTAATGTCACGGTTGGCATGCGTGCTCCAAACCGGCCAGACATGAAGCCGCCAGACATGAAGCCGAGCGTGATGGAGCCGATATAAAGGCCAAGCTCGGCCGTGTTCACACCAAAGACGGACAGGGCAACGAGCGGGGCTCCGGTGAGAAAGATATAAAAGGCCCCGACAGAAAAGGTGCTGCAGAGGGAGAAAGTCCAAAAGAGCGGCTCTTTCAGCAAATCGGTGGACCGGGGCAGATCGGCAGAAGTATCCGCATCCTTGCGGACAGTTTCTCCCAGATCGATCCAGCACCACAGAACCAGCAGGAAGCCTGCAGTGGAGTAGAAGATGAAGATTGCCCGCCAGCCAAAGGCGGTATCCAACACGCCACCCAGCATGGGGCCAAGCATGGGAGCCAACGCCATGGACATGCCGATATAGCCGATCAGGCTGACGGCTTGCCGCTCGGTTCGGGTATCGCGCACAATGGCCATGGACAGCGTGGAACCTGCCGTCATGCCGCCTTGAAACATCCGAAAGAGCAGAAAGGTGGCGGTGTCTTCGGCCAGGGCGCAACCGATGGAAGCACAGGTGAAGCAGGACAAAATGACAAGCAGTACCGGGCGTCGCCCAATGCGATCTGACAAGGGACCGGCGAGCAACTGGATCAGCGCGGTAATGGCCAGATAGCCCGAGATGGACCAGGTGATGGTGGCATAGTCGGTTCCCAGATCATCGGCGATGTTTGCCAGCGACGGCATGAACATATTGAGCGACAGCGGAGAAAATCCGGTCAGCAAGATAAGCGTGATCAAATGGGGTGGCGTCTTGGCGGGATGCATCTTTGGAAATTCCTGAAGGGAAGAGCCAGCGTTGGAACTGGCTCTCCCATTATTGACAATTTATCTTGCATTCTTTTACGGTAGGCATTGTTTTTCGCGGGATTGAAAAGGCGGCGATAGTCGATGTTTGGGCGGTATTCTGTAATTGTTTTTTCGGCTGTTTTGCTGTCTGGTTGTGCCAGTCTGTCAAAGTCCGAATGTGAGGTCGGGGATTGGTATTCCCTTGGCAAGTCTGACGGATATAGCGGTTATTCTTCCTTTTCCCGACTGGCCAGTCATGGTGAGGCGTGCAGCAAGTATGGTATAGCGGTTGACCAGATTCAATATCAACGTGGACATGCTGAAGGATTGCTCAGCTATTGCACCTTCCCTCGTGGTGTGAGCGAGGGCCGGGCGGGGCGTCAATATGCCGGTGTGTGCGAGGGTGACCGAGATGCAGAATTCAGACGCGGTCACAGCGCTGGCATGGAATATCACAGCGTGAATTCACGCATTCAAAGCTTGCAGCGGGATATTTCCAGCGCGGAGCGCAAGCAGCGTAAAGTCGAGGCTGGATCCGTGGACTATTACAAACTGGAAGCCGAAATTCGTGCCAATAACAGAGAGATCAATCTGCTGAGTGTGCAGAAGGGCCAGATCCAGGAGAACCTGGATACACTGCTCGCCAGCTATAATTGATTCAAATGACAAGGATTAGCTGAACATCGCCCTGTTATATGAGGCCTGGTATTATTGCGCGAAGCGCAGGCGTAAGCCATAGGACCACGGATTTACCCGTGGGTATCTATTTCGGAAGAGTTCAAAAAGAATGAAATTCAACCATATCGGCATTCCCACGACGGAAGCATTTCCCGGTGAGATACGGCTCGAAGCGCTGAAGATGACGGTCAGCGATCATAAGAATAATCCATTTGGCATTCAGTGGCAGCGCTATGATGATGATGCGCCTTATCCGGATATGGTGAAGAAGGTGGCACATGTTGCTTTTGAAGTGGATGACCTTGCCGCTTCCCTGCAGGGCCAAACAATTCTTATCGAACCAAATTCTCCCATCAAAGACCTGGTGGTCGCCTTCATCGAGGTCAATGGTGCGCCTGTCGAGCTGATGCAAGTTGATCGGGAATTATGCGAGGAAGATATTTGAAACTTTTCCTCAGAATGCATGTGGCTGGATGTTTTACCCGGAATTCAGAACATGGGCTCATAAATGCACCATATTTATGAGGTTGTGTTCTCTGCGAATAGCTCCGTGGCCCGTATATGCAGCCCGGCCAGTTCGAAATGGAGCGTTTATCGCAGTGAATGAATGAGAATGTCATGCAGCTTCCCCCAGACCTCTCCAATTTTGTCCGTGATGCGTTGAGCAATGGGCATTCCAAAGATGATATTGCCGCAAGTCTGGCGCGCTCAAACTGGACAAGTCAGGAAATTGATCAGGCTCTTGGTGCATGGTCCGTTGATGAGAAAATAGGAACCATCCCACAACCGATGCGATCGAGTGCGGCGTGGGATGCGCTCTTCTATGCTCTGCTATTCTCTGCCTTTGGCATGGTGATAGGCAATATATTGACCCTGATATTCGGGCAGATCACGCTTTGGTTACCGGAGGCTGGTGATACATATTCCAGCAATGGTCTTCGTAATCTGCGCTGGTCAATGGCGGCGCTGATCATCTTTACGCCGGCTTTTCTGTGGCTGCATCATCGTGACATGCGTGCGTCGCTTGCAAATTCGGCCAACAAATTTGGCGCGCCAAGGCGCTGGCTTTCCGCTATTGCCATTTTTGCCGCAGCCATAGCTCTGTTCTGTGATGGCATCTATCTCATCTATCGTTTTCTGGATGGTGATCTGACAGTCCGGTTCCTTTGTAAATCTGGCGCAGTTGCCCTTGTTGCCTTTGTTGTTATTCAATATTTCCGGCAGGATCGTCTGGAGGGCAAAGACCTTGAGCAGGCCAGCCGGGGTGATCGCTTTCTTGCCAACTGGTTATCGCCATCCCTGGCCCTTCTGGTTCTGGGCTTGTCATTCTGGACCATTGGTGGCCCTGCGCAGGGGAGGATGGAACATCATGACAGATTGCGGATATCGGATACCCGGTCTTTGGCAAGGGATGTTGCTGACTGTCTGGCCAGTGCTGACAAGGATGTGCCTGACAGTTTGGACCCGATGACATGTGCACATAACCCGCACCGGCTTTCCGGCTATGCCTCGTCTGTGACCTATGAGCGGTTGTCGCAGAAACGCTTCCAGCTTTGCACCAATGTGGAAGTGCCGGAACGGGTCTGGACCTATGGTGGGGAGTTGAAAGGCAACCGATATTGCATTGGCAGGACCATCAAATAGACAAACCTGTATGGCAAAGATCAGACCGGGTCAGAGATGGCCCGGTTTTTTGTTTTTGGGGTGGTTATTCTTTCGAACTCATGGCTTCACGCATGTAAGACTTTGAGCAGGAGATGAAGTGTGGGATCTTTCTGTCCAGCTGGATGTCATGTCCACAATACGGATATTGTGATAGTATTGATTTGAAAACAAGCATTCGATGCGTGTTTTAAGATTTTGATCGTTTTGTCTAAAGTATTCATGTGATTTATTTGATTTATGGTTGGGTTGTGAAATGAAAAAGAAAAGCAAGAATATTGTTATTTGTTTGGATGGAACCGGAAACCAGATTGAGAAGAATCTCTCCAATGTTCTGAAATTGTATTGAACGCTTGATAAAGATGAGGAACAACTTGTTTTCTACGATCAGGGTGTTGGGACATTGGGGCATGTCTATACCTGGGGGAAGAAATATCAGCAGTTTAAAAATCTGCTGGGTCTGGCTTTCGGGCTTGGGCTCGATAAGAATGTATTGGAGGCATATGAATTCATCATAGAGAATTATGCTGAATTCAAAGATCCGAAAACCAGAGAAGTCATCCGGGACAATATCTATATTTTCGGGTTCAGTCGCGGTGCCTATACTGCCCGTGTTCTGGCTGGCCTGCTGTATGAAGTGGGGTTGCTTTCTCCCTCACAAAAGCACCTGTCCGGTGCCGCACTGACCGCCTATAAACAATCCCATGCAGATGCGGAATCAGTCGACATAAATGATGAGGGGGCTGCGGCAAACTTTCGGCGGATTGCCGGCACAAAAATCGTGTCGATCTCGTTTTTGGGTGTCTGGGATACCGTCAGTTCTGTTCTGATCCCCAGTTATCGCGGATATTTTCCACCTCTGGTTTTCGAGAAGCTTCCCCATACCAATAGAAATCCGGCGGTTCGATGTTTCAGGCATGCCATGGCGATTGATGAGCGCAGAAGAATGTTTGCGGTGGATCGTTGGGAACCCGATCAGGAGTTCAGGCCTGCACCCTTCATTTCCAATGATGATCGGCAAGATGCTTTGGAAATGTGGTTTTGCGGATATCATAGTGATGTCGGTGGCGGCAATGAGCGAACGAGCAGCGGTATATCGCAATTTTCCCTGATCTGGATGATCGGGGAAGCCCAAAAGCACGGCCTGAAGATTTCGAAAAGAATGGCGGATTATGTGACCGGTCAAAAAAAATGGTCGGCAACAACCCGTTATACCTATCCTGAGCCGAGCATTCTTGCCAAAATTCATAATTCCATGAAGGCTGCCTGGTTCTTTCCGTTGGAGATTATTCCAAAGCGGGTACACCCAAAAATGTCGCCGCACCGCAAATCCCTGTTTGGCTTCTACATTCCCTTGGGAGAGCCCAGGGTCATCGGAGAGGATGATGCGCTGCACAGTTCGGTGAAAGAAAGGATTGAAAAAGTCCCTGACTATGATCCAATAAACATGCCATGAAGGCAAGAAATGTATAAGAGGGGACTTTCTGTATGGACCAGTTTTTTGCCTATTTGCCCGGGATCCTGCTGGCTTATTCTGTTTTTCTGGTCGGTGTGTCCAGCCCCGGGCCCAACATTCTGGCCATCATCGGAACATCCATGAGTGTCAGCCGTCGCTCGGGGGTGGCTCTTGCTCTCGGGGTGGCATTCGGCTCTCTGACATGGGGTACGCTCACGGCTTTGGGGCTTGCTGCGATGCTTTCGACCTACGCATCTGCATTGATGATCATCAAATGTGTCGGTGGCCTCTATCTTGTCTGGCTGGCCTATAAATCCTTTCGATCAGCTGCATGCGTACATGATCTGGAAGCTCCGGATGTCGGGCAGCAGCAGCAATCATCGCTTCGCTATGCCATGCGCGGATATGCTGTTCAAATGACCAATCCCAAGGCAGCTCTTGCCTGGGTTGCCACCATTTCTCTCGGTCTTCAGCCAGGCTCGCCTCCTTGGGTTGCTGTCGCCATCGTGCTTGGCATTTTCCTGTTGTCTGTTGCTGTTCATTGCCTGTATGCCGTGGCCTTTTCGACACCTTTCATGGTGGCGGCATACAGCCGGGCAAGGCGATATATTCAAGCCGGTTTGGGTGTGTTCTTTTCCATTGCAGGATTGAAGCTTCTGACAGACAGAAGCTAAGTGCCGCACGATGATGACAGCCACCGGTATGATGGGCCGGTATGGTGGAAAGGCCAAATCGTCATCGCTTTGCGAGCTTGTAAATTGCGGCAAATACATGGCGTTTTCATGATGCCTAAAAATCAGATTGCCTCTTCGAAAAAAACAGCATAATCGCAATATCTGGAACAGATCGGATCAAAAGCAAAATCCGATAGCCTGTTCGGTTCTTTTGGAGACATTCGCAATGCGCAAGGCGTTGAAATCTGTTTGGACGTCCGTCTGTGTGGCAACAGCCGCCCTGATTGCCCTTCCTGCATATGCCGATACCTATACCGGCATACTTGATGAATTCATACCTGAGGAAAATCTCCTGATATTGGATGGAGAAGTCGAGTTTTTTGTGCCTGACACCATACCGCTGCCTGATCTGGAGATTGGAGAGGAAATTACCGTTGAGTTTGAAGAAATGGACGGCTCCAAAATTATAGAATTGGTCATTTTGCCGGAATAAGCCGTGTCGGGTTTATACCAGCGGTGTGAAAGAATAACTCACGGGATGCCTTTCACTGGTTTGCTGGCATGGTTGCATTTTTGATTTTGTGAATTGCGCTCATGTCACAAAGCCTGAAACCCCGGTCATATCGGTTCTTCTTTGGTGCTGTTGGTATTACCTTTTCCAATCGTTACAGGATTGAAAGAATGAGCAATCGAAAACTAGTTGAAACGGTATCGCGATCTGGTGAGAATGAAAAGGGCGGTTCATTTTATGACCGATCAAATTACTTGCAGGCGGAGTGGACCCGGGATCTGGTTCGACGCGCCTATCTGATGAACCATTCAGCCAAAGACTTTGAGTATCTCAAGCAAATCAAGGCCAGAGCCCAGCATATTGCGGAAACATATGATATGCCTGTCTCATTTGTCAGAGATGCCAGATTCATGGCAGAAGATAAGCTGTTCAAGCTTCGTCTGATCCAGTTGATTGAGCAGGAAGGCCTTGAAAAGGGGAAAACCTTTCTTGAAGTCAGCCAGAATGCCAATGCCAGTATAAGAAGTGAAGATCTGCAAGATGTATTGATTTCGCCAGAGGCTTGGGAACGCGCCCAAAAGTAATGAGTTAATGCAAAGGCCAGAACCCGTGTCGCTTATCGGTTCTGGCCTTTGCTCCCCCAATAAAACAGGTAGTTGAGGGTAGTTGCATCGCCTGTTTGATCTAGAGCATTGTTTCCAAGCATATTCTTATTCGAAAACCGCACGCACTTTTCAGGAATATGCTCTAACGTCAAATCAGAAAATTACTGGAAAGCTCTCAAACAGCCTCCTGTATTTCACCCACAAGGGGCTCCATCGTTGTACGCAGCGATCTGATCAGATAGTCATGGAGCGCATTGGTGGTTGCAGTCTCAACCAAAGCTCTGGGCATGATGGCAGGGGCATGAGCGATGCCCCGTTTCAGAAGATCATCAATGCGGTCATATGTTTCAAAAGCGCCTTTCCCAATCAGCAGAGGATCCCAGCTTTTTCCGGATCTCAAATGTGCTGCAGCTTTGGCCAGTCCACGTAAATAGACATAGTCCTTGGTGAAGCCTCCCCCCCTGAAGACGCGAACAGTCACCATGAAGGCCTGTTCTGGTTTTGCATCATAATCTTCCGTCAGGCATTGCCAGGTTCTTGCGAAGGAATATCCATCCAGAAGACACCGAACTGCGATTACTCGAAGTGCCAATGTCCTCAAACGCATCATCGAAAGATTGCCTGAAAGATATTCCATCAGAACTGCCAGCCCCTCCTGTGTCTCGGTCGAGCCTGACATGCCTAACCGGAACACTTCCAGCGGTTGTCTTCGGGCTATTGCGGTGGTGACGAGATGCAGACCAACCTCATGATGGCAAAGTGCCATCGCTGCTTGCTCGGTTGCCATATGTCCCTTGCGTACCAGAACACGATAGCGGCTATTCTCAACCATGGCTCCGGCAACAATTCGACTGGATAATTGAACGTTGGCATCAAGCTGATAATGATCCACTTCATTCTGTATCAATGCCAGGATCTGCCGATCGTTGAGCAAGGGAGCTTCTAACAGCTCATTTTCAGGCGTTGCCGCATGAAGAAGAAAACGGGCATTCTCCATATCATGTCGATCCGGTTCACCATAATAGCGAAGAGAATTGTAGAGGCAGTCCTTGCTGCCAATCACCGACATCATATCAACTTTCATGCTCAGGCTATCGATGGCGTGTCGATAAAGACTTTGCAAGGTGATATCTTCGATCTCTTCAAATGGCAGACGATAGAGTTGTTCCTTGACCAGAAAAGGATCGATATCCAGATGGCGATATCGAAAGTCTGGCTCATAATGTCCCCGTTTCGCAGAGAATTTTTTTCGTTCCCTGTCCAGATTGGTGGGATTGATATAAAGAAGCGGGTCAAGATTTCCTGCAATCCTGTAAAGTGCCTTATCCAGTTCACGCACACGTTTGGTCAGTCCGTTGGAAAGCAGTTCATGACGCAGGAATTGCTTGTTTCGTAGGCGCTTGTTGGCAGCGAAGGCGGCGTGAGAAATAATGGTCCGGGTGAGGGTCTCCTTGACGGCTTGAACCATGAACGGCCAAGCTGCGCCACTTTTCTCATCGCAAAAAATCTTTTTGACTTCTAAAGGTATACAGAGAACCAGATTGGAGTGTTGACGGCAGAATGTCGCCAGATATCCCTGCCCCTGGAAAACTTCATCCAACGCCACTCTGACTTCTTCATGTCCCAGATCGCTTTTCTCGAGCTGACGCACGAGATATTGAATGGACTTGCGATATCGACGCATATCAATTTGGGCAGTGCCAATGTTGAAGAGTGGTGCCAAAGCTCCACCTTTTCTCTCACCATTGTAGGAATGAATGTCATAGACCACACATCCCCCATGCAAATGTGAAAGCTTGGTGAGTAGAACTGATAAAGCTTCATAAAAACGGGCATGTTTACCAAGAGCACGTGAAACCAACGATTCCGGCAAATCGGCATTCCAGACGGTTTGCCCCCAGGCGACATCATGGATGGCTTTTTGAGGGCTTCTGTTGAGATCATATTCATAGCGGCTATCAAGCCCTATGATGCGATTGGGCATTGCTGAAATCAGATCAGCAGTGTGAGGATCTTCCTCGAAAATCCGCTCCTCCGCGTTCAGATTGCACAAGGGCTCGAGATCAGCAGAAAAAGCATGCCCATCGTGAATGGCGGCACAGACATATGGCATGGATGGATCGAAATGAACCTCAAATCCACCCCGCTTCTCTCTGGCTTGAAAGCTCTCACCAGCGTTTATTTTCTCAATAATTTCATCAAGACTCAGAGACAGCATCTTCGATCAACCTTTGATACTGTGACCGACGCGCCATCAGAACTTCCTTGGTCGCGATCACCGATTCCACGAAATCAATCACCTTTGCCTGCAATTTGGTTCTGTTCAGCTTGTTGATCCTGACAATGCCGCCTGGACTGAGAACATTCACCTCGATCAATTTGCCCCCAATCACATCAAGACCGACAAAGAACAAACCATCCCTCACAAGCTTGGGTCCGATATGCTTGCACAATGCTTTCTCTTCCTTGGTAAGCGAATGTTTGACAGCCTTCCCTCCCTGATGAATATTGGAGCGCAAATCCCCCTCTGCAGGTACTCGGCGCATCGCGCCAATTGGCTCTCCGTTCAGCATGAGTATCCGCACATCACCCAACTCGGCTCCCGGGACAAACTCCTGCAAGATGACATATTGCTCGTTATTGGCCCCCAGATAAAAATCAAGCAAGGAACGGAAACTGGCTAGTGAGCTCTTCTCGACAATGATGACGCCCTTGCCACCATAGCCGCCAAGCGGTTTGAGGATCATTTTGTCTCCTTCAGACTCGGCCAGAATGCGTTCCAGATATTCCCTGTTTTTGGAGACATGAGTGATCGGAACGAAGTTGTGAACCGGATCATAAAGAGAAGCTGAATAGATCTTGTTACTGGCCAATCGTAAGCCATTGACATCATTGCAGATAAAAACGTCTTGCTTAACCGAGTCTAGAAAATTCAGGACAGTGGCATCTAAAGGAGGATTGGCCCGCATGAAGATTGCATCAAACCCAGCCAGAGGCAGCATCTTTTTCTTGAGCTGCGCCTGCTTATAGAATTGTTCGGCATTTTTCGGGGAGCCGGAGCACTGGATAACAAAACAGAATGCATAAGCCTCGGTATCACGCAAGGTCAAGCTCGTTTCCGTGGCCAAAGTAACGATATGGCCGCGTAACCATGCCTCATAGATGAGACGTAATGTCGTGTCTGTTTCGGGTGTAATCTTTTCCCATGGATACATGAGAAAACAGATTTTCATCGGACGAGAAAGCGATGTCATCTGCGTAGATCCTAAATCTGATAATGGTGAGCCATACTAGTTGACAGGAACATCGGTCACCACCGAAAAATGCACTTTCATCTCCAAAAACATCAAAAAAGAAAGTTTTTCTAAGTCTTCAGACAAGCATCATACACTTCCTGTGAATAATCATAAATTTCTATTGCCAAAATCAAGTTTTCGGATCAAATGAATTTTTGCAGATCCAGTAAAAATCTGCCTGGGTTTTCGCACTGCCCCAGCAAAAAATCATGCAGTCGACCCTCGGAGACATACGAATATGTGCCTTCTGCCCTCCGCGCCGATGCTTGATCGGCGTGCGCAAACGCGTGCATCAATTTCTCTGGCTGTGCCGTCTCAACCAATTGTTATTTTCCATGGCTGGAACAAGAAACAATGACGCTGCGAGTTACGTCCAGCACACCACTATCTAGATATAATTTACTGAAAATAAACAATAAAAATAGATATCAAACAATGGATGCCATCCGTGGTTTGGCTGTATGTGGCATTCTTTTCAGAAATATTTTTGCATTTGGAATTCCCACGTTGGCCTATTCTCTTCCCACCATCTGGAGTGAGGGAGAATGGCGAGATATACTGTCATGGGCTTTTGTGGAAGTGGCCATTGATGGATCCATGCGTGCGCTTTTTTCGCTGTTATTTGGTGCGACGGCAATGCTTCTTCTTTCAAGTATAGATCAAGTAAATATCAAGATATTTGATTTATACATCAGGCGCTCAATGTGGCTTATGGCGTTTGGTCTCGTGCATTCGCTGCTGCTACTATGCTCGTTTGATGTTCTGTTTATTTACGGATTACTTGGCCTGTTCCTTGTTCCATTTCGAAATCTATCCGCCAAATCCTTATTGGTCATTGCCGCTGCCGGGATAATTCTGTCAGCTATTATGCTACAATTTCAAACTGGCAATTCGGACGATGGAAAATCTGCGCAAAATAATCTGATTGAGCAATCGCTGAACGTTGCGCAACAGCTTGCGCCAGAAACGCAGCGAGAGCTGGAACCGGAAACTGACGTATCATCCAGTTCGCAATCTGAGACAGATAGAGTCGAAACGGAAACAGAGATTGAGCTGAACTTGCGCGATGCAAATAATCAACTTCTTCGCGAATATTTCAGTCCGATCTGGATGAATGAAGTGGAGGAAATGACACAGAACTATTTGCCTGTCATGGCTGCACTTGCTCGGCTCACGCTTAACAATTATTCCACGGAAGTCCTGACAACCCATTTTGCTGATATCGGCATCATGTTTTTTGTAGGTATGGCCTTTCTCAAGATGGGTGTTGTGACAGGTGCCCGGAGCAAATTGTTCTATCTGCTTCTGTGTGTAGCTGGATATGGCCTCGGTTTGACGATCAATATATTTGAGACCTTGTCCAACTATTTTTTGATTACCCTGAACAGCCAACCCCCAATCTGGACCGCCTACAGTTATGATGTCGGTCGAATTGCCATGGCGTTCGGTCACCTTGGTTTGATTACGCTTGTTATAAAGCTAAGGTGGTTCAGTTTCCTCGCGATGTTGTTCTCAGCGGCAGGTCGTATGGCACTGACCAACTATCTTCTGCAGACCATCATATGCATTAGCCTGTTCATGGAGTTCGGATTTGGTCTCTTTGGTGAATTCGAGCATTTTGATCTGCTTCTGATCGCATTTGGTATTATCTGTTTGCAATTGGCGATGTCAGTTCTCTATCTCAGATATTTTCGTACTGGTCCTGCTGAATGGCTCCTTCGCACTCTTTGCAACTGGAATTTGAATGTGGGGAGGGAGCCGGTCTCCATTCAGACCAGTCAGGATGCTGGCTTATAATGACAGTTACTTAGCGCAGCCTATTCATCTGGGCTTGAGATCGGGTGGTGTCTCTGATCTTGTGTCCTATTTGAAAGCGCTCGAAGAAATTGGCATCGATCATGTTGTGCTCAATTTACGTTTATATGAGACCGATATGATGACGACATTGAACCATCTTGTGGCAAGCGTGCTACTGGAGTTCACTTTCTGATGATGTGACTCAGTTTGTTATTGTCGCCCTCTGCCGCGTTTGCGAAATGGTAGAGAGAAATGCAAATCTGACACCAGCCATTGTCTTTGTAAATTTTATTGCATTCCCTCTTTGGACAGGCGGTTAAACGATATTCTTACCGTACCCCATCATATGGGTGCAGGCCCACAATACGTACGCTTCTCTATGCCATGCGTGGATATGTTGTTCAAATGACCAATTCCAAGACAGCTCTTGCCTGTATGCCGTGGCCTTTTCGACACCGTTCATGGTGGCGGCATACAGCCGGGCAAGGCGATATATTCAAGCCGGTTTGGGTGTGTTCTTTTCCATTGCAGGATTGAAGCTTCTGACAGACAGAAGCTAAGTGCCGCACGATGATGACAGCCACCGGCGGAGGAGAGCAAATCTATATTGTGCGCGGACGAAGGCCAATACGAATTGGAACAGCGAATTAAGATGAGATATCTTCATTTTGCTGCTTTGCCTCGTTCTTGAATGAGGCATCCTGCGAGCTAAGATATGAGCAAGTTTTTCAGCGTTTTTACCCAATGATGGGTAAAGCTGTCGCGAACTGTTGTCAGAACCAGCTTGCGGGATAATTGGATCTCTTCAGGACACATGATGTGCACGCTTTCGTCAGCATAACGTAAGATGTCGGGTTTGGGCAGCAATGTAAAACCCACTCCAGCTTTCACGCATTCCACGATCGCCTCCACATTGTTCAGGACCACAGCAGAGCTTTGTTTGCCCTTTCGCAGCTTGAACATCTGGTTGGAAATCAGTTTGCCGATACCGGTGCTTGGCATGAATTGCAGGAACGTCCTGTCGGCGATCAATGTGTCGAAGGGCACATGTTTGATACCGCTCGGTATTGCAAAAACAAGCGGCTCGTCATACAGGAGCTCATAATGCAGTTGCGCGTCGGTATTGCTCGATGCCGTTACGATTGCCGCGTCGAGTTGGCCTGACAGCACTTTTCTCTCAAGGAACTCCGAAAGCCCGGTTTCGAGAGAAAATGTTGCATCCGGTGCCAATTTGGCGGCATTTTTCAGGAAGCCGGGTATCAAACGCACACTTGCTGTCGTAACAAGCCCAATCCTGAAATGCCCGGCCAACTTGTCATCGGGATAGCAAAGCCGGACAAGTGTATCCTCAGCATATAGCAGACTGATTGCGTTCTCGGCCACGGCGCGGCCGATGGGTGTGAGTTGCGGCGGTCGATAGGATCGATCAAACAGCTTCACACCCAACTCCTCTTCCAGTGTCTTCATTTGCATGGAAACGGCGGACAGCGTCATGTTCAGGTGTTCGGCGGTCTGAGCGAACGATCCGATTTGGGCAATCCTGGCGAAGGTTCTAAGCATACGTGTCTGCATAACTTCAATATTTCTGTATATCTTCTACATTCTAATTCGATTGTCATGATGTTACTTCAACTCTACTCTCTGATCAAACAGATATGGAGAGTGTCATGGGCACGCAGACGAGTGCGGTTCCACAGCTGAGTATGGAGCAGAAACTTCTTCAGGATGCAGCAAAAAAGCTCGCAGAAACCAAGTTTCGCGACCGGGCTGCCGATACGGACCGGACCGAAGACTATCCTTGGCAAAATGTTGAAGACCTGACAAAGGCCGGATTCATGGGCATGACGATCCCGACGGAATTTGGCGGCCAAGGGCTTACCTATTTCGACGCCGTACTTGTCATTGAGGAGATGGCCAAGGTCTGTGGCGTCACTGCACGGATCGTGGTTGAAGCCAATATGGGTGGTGTTGGAGCCATCATGAAATACGGTTCCAGCAAGCAGAAGAAACTGGCTGCCGCGCTTGTTCTCGCAGGAGATAAACCGGCCATCTGCATCACCGAGCCCGGAGCGGGCAGCGCGGCGACGGAGATGACCACCACGGCCGAAAAGCACGGTGATCACTATGTGCTGAATGGCACCAAACACTGGATTACCGGTGGTGGTGTGTCGAAACTCCATCTGATCTTTGCGCGCGTAATCGAGGATGGTATGCCGCAGGGTATCGCTGGCTTCATTGCAGTGCGCGGCAAGGCTGAGGGCCTGGTGATTGGCCGCCGGGAACCCGCAATGGGGTTGCGGGGTATTCCCGAAACTGAAGTCATTCTGGATGACCTGAGGGTTCCGGAAGACATGATGGTGATCCCACCCGAGGGCATCAAACGCGGATTTGCCGGTCTGATGAATGCCTATAATGGTCAGCGCGTCGGTGCCGCAACGGTCGCCCTCGGCGTGGCTCAGGGGGCTTATGAGCTGGCGCTTGACTATGCCAGAACACGCCAGCAATTCGGACGCCCGATCGCCGAATTCCAGGGACTTCAATGGATGCTGGCGGACATGTCAATCGGCCTGGCCGCAGCAAGGGCCCTGATACATCAGGCGGCACTTGGCGCGGGAACCGGTTTCCCGGACATGGCAACAGCCGCTCAGGCCAAGATTCTGGCTTCCGAAACAGCCATCAAGGTGACGAATGACGCATTGCAGATCCACGGTGCTGCGGGTTACTCGCGCAACCTGCCGCTGGAACGGATGGCGAGGGACGCCCGGATGTTCACCATTGGCGGCGGTACCGCCCAGATTCTGCGCACACAAGTTGCTGGCAGCATCCTTGGAATGAAAACGCCGCAAACACGGGACGGCCATCTCAAGGCTGAAGCCCGCGCAAAGGCAGAATAGAGACCACGATCATGACACCATCAAATCTCCGCGCAGCAGACCTTATTGCCGAGCGCTTGTATGAGGCTGGATGCCGGTTTGCATTTGGCATGCCAGGAGGAGAAGTCCTCACAATTGTCGACGCTCTGGAAAAGGCTGGTATCGAGTTCGTCCTGTGCAAACATGAAAACAACGCCGGGTTCATGGCTGAAGGCACCTATCATCGCACGGGAGCTCCGGGCATTCTGGTGGCGACGGTCGGACCCGGTGTCGTCAACGGTACCAATGTGATTGCCAATGCCCATCAGGACCGCGTTCCCCTGATCGTGCTGACAGGTTGCGTCGATGCGGATGAAGCTCTGACTTATACCCATCAGGTGCTCGATCATGAAGCCGTCTTCAGGCCGATCACCAAAGCAACATTTCGTCTGACGGCCAAGGGTGCAGACATCATTGCCGACAAGGCCGTCGGGATTGCGACCGAAGGGCGATGCGGTCCTGTTCTTATCGATGTGCCGATCAGCGTTGCGGATGAGGTGCCGGGTCAGTTGCCAAGACGTCGGCGGCCTGTCGCGAGCCCGGTGCAACCCGCTTCAGGGCAGAACCTTGATCAGGCCCGGCAATGGCTTGGCGCAGCCAAACGCCCGTTGATGATCATCGGTCTGGATGCGGTGCAAGAAACGTCCGGACCGCAAATCCGGAATTTTGTTGAAAAACACAATGTTCCGTTCATTACGACCTACAAGGCCAAAGGTATCGTTCCTGAGGATCATCCCTTGTGTCTGGGCGGGGCCGGTCTGTCACCTCTGAATGACAAGACGCTTATGCCGCTGGTTCAATCTGCGGACCTGATCTTGTGTGTTGGCTATGACCCAATCGAGATGCGTACCGGGTGGCGTGAGATGTGGGACCCGTCCGAAACGGATGTAATCGATATTTCGGCTGTGCCCAACACTCACTATATGCATCAGGCTTCGCTCAATTTCATAGCAGACGCCGGGGCGACACTTGACGCCCTCACGGAGAGCGTGGCACCCATTTCGACATGGTCGGATGGTGAGGTTGTGCGGGCGAAATTGCAACTTGATGCGGATTTTCCCAAAGACGATGACTGGGGTCCCGGTGCGGTTATCGATGAATGCCGGAAATGTCTTCCCAGGGACACGATCGCTACCGTCGATTCCGGTGCCCACCGGATATTGCTGTCGCAAATGTGGACCTGTTTCGAGCCGCGCACATTGTTGCAATCCTCTGCGCTCTGCACGATGGGTTGTGCGGTGCCATTGGCCATGGGCACCGAACTTGCTGACCCCGAGCGAACTGTCGTTTCGTTCTCCGGCGATGCCGGCATGTTGATGGTAGCGGGCGAGTTGTCGACGGCTGCTGAACTTGGGCTGAAGACGACCTTTGTTGTTTTTGTCGATGCGAGCTTGGCCTTGATCGAACTTAAGCAACGCCAGCGTCAGTTGGAAAATTCAGGTGTCGATTTTGATAGGCATGATTTCGAAGGTATCGGGAAGGCATTTGGCGGGAACGGCTACACGGTCAGGTCCCGTGTGGAATTGGCGTCAGCGCTGAAGAAGGCTCAGGAGAGTGATCGTTTTTCGGTCATTGCAGCCCTGATTGATCGCCATGCATATGACGGACGCATTTAAGTCGGCCAGTGCGCATACTGGCGGCGTCGCTTTGTGCGCACTGGTTGCTGGCTGTTGTCTGGTGTTGGCCCCGACAATCGGTTTTCCAACGGCATTACTGGCGCTTTTGTGTGGGCTATTCTTGCAAATGGCATCTTCGGCCACTTCCCTTGAAGATGGCATCCGCTTCACTTCCGACAGCGTCTTGAAAACTGGCATCCTATTGCTTGGATGTCGGATCGCCTTTGACGATCTGATATCTCTGGGCTGGGTCCCGATGTTGATAGCTATCGTTGCGTTGGCTGCATCACTTGGCAGTGGGTTGCTTCTTGCAAAGTTGATGAATCGGCCGATGGCATTTGCTGTTCTGACCGGAACATCCGTTGGAATTTGTGGAGCAGCGGCAGCCACCACCATTTCCAGTGTCCTGCCGAAACATTCTTTTACTAACCGGAGTGGGATTAAGCACGAAGATGTGGCGTTTACCGCGATCACGGTAACTGCGTTGAGTGCACTTGGTATGCTCCTCGTGCCGCTTATCTTCAGTGTTGCCGAGGTTGGGGACGTTACCGCAGGTTATTATATCGGAGGGGTCATTCACGGTTATGGTCAGGCAATCGGCGCAGGCTATGCGCTGTCCGATCAAGCCGGATATATCACCACGATCACCAAACTGACCCGGGTGGCCCTATTGATGCCCTTGGCTGTTCTGGTGGCGGCTTTCTTCCGGTCGCATACGGAAATATCAGCGGATGAAACCCAGCCACGCAAGCAACTGGTTCCGCCATTTCTGCTCGGTTTCCTTGGGTTGGTCACAATCCAGAGCCTGGGTTTGATCCCGAATGCGTTGCAATCGATTCTAACAGCAGGATCTCAAACCTTTATCCTCATGGGCCTGGTCGCACTCGGCATGCAGACATCTTTCAGCGTGCTGCGCAGGGTAGGCCCCGACATTCTTCTGTTCGTCATTTTCCAAACCATTGTCCTCCTGATTGCCATGGCGGGGCTTCTTCTTATCGTGAGAACCTAGAAGGGAACATCATGTCCAGTATCACCGCGAATTCGACCATGAGAGCAGATCGGCTGAAAGCCGTGCGCCCCTCAATGATCCTCGGGCTGGTCCAGAAAGCCCGGCAATTGAAGGCGGATGGTCATCCAGTCATCGATCTGGGCATTGGCGAACCGGACTTTGAGACGCCGCAGCATGTCAAGGATGCGGCAATCAAGGCTATCGGTAACAACGAGACACGCTACACGATTGTGCCCGGAACGCCAGCAGTGCGCCGGGCGATCATCGAGAAGCTTGAACGCGAAAACCGGCTGATTTATCGTCAGGACGAGATCAGCGTGAGCGGCGGTGCGAAGCAGGTCATCTACAATGCCATGGCGTCAACCCTGTCGCCCGGTGATGAGGTCATCATCCCCGCGCCCTACTGGTCGTCCTATCCCGATATCGTTGCCATCGCCGAGGGTCGCCCGGTTGTGGTTGACTGCCCGCAAAGTCAGGGGTTTCTGATTTCGCCTGAACAATTGGAAAAGGCAATCACACCTCTAACAAAGTGGTTGATCCTCAATTCACCAAGCAACCCCACCGGTGGTGTCTACGGCTCGGATCACCTCGAAGCCTTGGCAGACGTCCTGCGCTGCCACCCCCATGTCCATATTCTAAGTGACGATATCTACGAGCACCTGATGTTTGATGGTCGGTGCTTTACCTCGTTGCTCAATGTCGCTCCCGATCTGAAAGCCCGGACGCTGATCGTCAATGGCGTGTCCAAAGCCTTCGCCATGACCGGCTGGCGCATCGGCTATGGGGCGGGACCGGAAGACATTGTTGCGGCGATGAATGTTGTTCAGGGTCAGAGCTGCACCCATGCCTGTTCGATCTCCCAGGCAGCGGCGGCGGCGGCACTGAGTGGCCCGGTGGATTTCTTTGTTGAACGGGCCGCACGGTTTCAGGATCGCCGCGATGGTGTCGTCGCGGCTCTGAACGCCATCGACGGGATTGACTGTCTGACGCCGGAAGGTGCGTTCTATGTCTATCCGGACTGCTCCGGCCTGATCGGCATGAGGACAGCGGCTGGTCGTGTGTTGACATCGGACACGGATATCTGCGCGTGGCTGTTGGACGAGCACCACGTCTCGGCGGTTCCAGGCGCCGCTTTTGGTTTGTCTCCCCATCTGCGGATATCCACGGCGGCCTGCACCGATGACCTTGAAACGGCTTGTGGGCGCATTGCTGCGGCTTGTGCAGAACTGGAGAATGTACAATGAGTGGGGCGCTTGATGGCCTGAAAATCCTCGATCTCAGCCGGATTCTGGCCGGACCGACTTGCACTCAGCTGCTGGGTGATCTGGGTGCCGAAATCATCAAGGTCGAAAATCCCAAGACCGGCGGTGATGACACGCGTAGCTGGGGACCGCCCTTTGTCACCGGACCGGATGGTCAGCCAACGGATATGAGCGCTTATTTCATGTGTGCCAACCGCAACAAGAAATCCGTCACCCTCGATATCGGCACGAAGGAAGGTCAGGCTGTGATCAAGCATCTGGCCGCAAAATGCGATGTTGTGATCGAGAATTTCAAACCAGGTGCCCTGAAGAAATTCGGTCTCGATCATGAGACGATGCTGCGTGACTTTCCGCATCTGGTTTATTGCTCGATTTCAGGCTTCGGCCAGACCGGTCCGAATGCGCAAAAGCCGGGCTATGACCTGATGGCACAGGGCTATGGTGGTATCATGAGCTTGACCGGCGCACCGGATGGCGAACCGATGAAGGTCGCCGTCGGTATCGCTGACGTCATGTGCGGAATGTATGCGGCGACGGGCATTCTGGCCGCGTTGCGACATCGCGACCGGACCGGCGAGGGGCAGCATATCGATATCGCACTGGTTGATAGTCAGATCGCCTGGCTGATCAATGAAGGAGTGAATTATCTGACCTCTGGCGAGCGACCACAGCGACGTGGTAACGGTCATCCCAATATTGCACCATATCAAGTCTTTGAAAGCTCCGACGGTCATGTGATCGTGGCGGTCGGGAATGACAGTCAGTTCTCCCGCTTCGCCGAATGGCTGGATCTGGCCGATTTGGCCGACAACCCGCAATATGCAACCAATCCGGCACGGCTTGAAAACCGTGCTGTGTTGACATCAGTCGTGCAAGAGCGGTTGAAGCGGCTTTCTACCGGAACTGTCATCGAAGGGCTTGAAAAGCTCGGGGTTCCCGTTGGTCCGGTGCATCGGCTCGACCAGGTCTTTTCCACTGATCAGGTTGCCGCGCGGGAGATGAAGATCTCGATGGATACAGAGAGAAGCAACAAGGGCCATGTCGAATTGATCGGCAATCCCCTCAAGCTCTCCAGAACTCCGGTCAGCTATCGTCTTCCGCCGCCGGCGGTTGGTCAACATAACGAAGAAATCTTTGGATTGCCCGATGAAACTGAATGATCCCTCGTTGCTTGAAACGCGCGGCTATGTCAACGGCACCTGGCTGTCAAAGACTGAAACCTTTCGGGTCACCGACCCGGCAAACAATGAGCAGCTTGCTCAGATCGCTGATCTGGACAGGTCCGACGTCGTGGCGGCGATCGAGGCAGCATGTGATGCTCAGGCTGGCTGGGCCCGCCGCACCGGCAAGGATCGCGCAGGGATATTGCGTAAATGGTTCAATCTGATGGTGGCCAACGCGGATGATCTGGCCACGATCGTGACAGCCGAGATGGGGAAGCCCTGGCGCGAAGCACATGCGGAAATTCTGTATGGTGCCGGATATATCGAATGGTTTGCCGAAGAAGCCAAGCGAGTCTATGGCGATGTTATCCCGGGCCATCAGCCCGACAAGCGCCTTTTCGTGTTGAAACAGCCGGTTGGTGTTGTCGGTGCGATAACGCCATGGAACTTTCCCAACGCCATGATCGCCAGAAAGGCCGCTCCGGCGCTCGCCGTCGGGTGTACATTCCTTGTTCGTCCTGCCGAGCAAACGCCGCTCTCTGCATTGGCGATGGCGGTGCTGGCTGACAGGGCGGGGATCCCGGCCGGTGTTTTCAATGTCCTGCCAAGTTCTGATCCTGTCGGGCATGGTCAGGAGCTTTGTTCCAACCCAAAGGTGGCCAAGGTTTCGTTCACCGGATCGACCAGGGTCGGGAAGATCCTGATGCGGCAATGTTCGGATATGATAAAGAAACTCTCCCTGGAACTGGGCGGCAATGCACCTTTCATCGTTTTCAATGATGCGGATGTGGATGCGGCCGTTGAAGGTGCCATGATCGCGAAATTTCGCAACAATGGCCAAACCTGTGTTTGTGCGAACCGTTTCCTTGTCCAATCCAGGGTTTATGATGAATTTGCGCAAAAGCTCAGGGAAAAGGTTCAACGGCTAACGCCGGGAAACGGATATGACCAAGGCGTCACAATCGGTCCGATGATTGATGAAGCGGCGGTGAGGAAGGTGGAGACCCATATTATGGATGCGGTCGACAACGGTGCCAAAATCCTGGAAGGAGGCCGGAGATCTGAACTCGGGGGGACATTTTTCACCCCGACGGTTCTGACAGGCGTCACTTCCGATATGCTGATCGCAAATGAGGAAACCTTTGGTCCCGTCGCGCCACTATTCCAGTTTGAGACCGAGGCTGAAGTCATTTCCCTGGCCAACGATAGCGAGTTCGGGCTGGCGGCATATTTTTACAGCTGCGATCTATCTCGCGTCTGGCGTGTTGCCGAGGCGCTGGAATGTGGGATGGTCGGTGTCAATACCGGCTTGATTTCGACTGAGGTCGCACCATTTGGCGGTGTCAAACAATCCGGACTGGGCCGGGAAGGATCGAAATATGGTTGCGATGATTATCTGAATATCAAATATCTTTGTGTGGAGGTGTAGCGGCAACTTCCTCCACAAAAATGGCAGAGTATCGAGGCCGTTCATCCCGATGCAATTCCGCCCGATCGATCTGGCAATCCATCATTCCGCAACATAGTCACGGGCGGTTCAGGCCTTTGTGGACATGGTGCAGAGAGTGAAAGGGTAATTTATAGGCGTTTGCCGCGTTTGCGAAAGTGGTAGAGAGAAACGCAAACCTGACATCAACCATTGTCGTTGTAAATTTTATCACATTCCCTCTTTGGGCATGTGATTGAAGGATACTCTTACCGCACTCCCTCGATATGGGTGCAGGCCCACAATACGCGCGCTTCGTTGGGGCCCAGGCTGCGAATGCCATGCCGCATGGTGCTGTCGTAATAGGCGCAATCTCCGGTCCTGAGGATGATGGGTTCGTAATGCTCGACCTGAAGCTCGATTTCTCCGTTCAGGACAAAAAGCAATTCTTCCCCTTCGTGCTGATCCAGCTGATCCTGGCTCAAGGGGCCGCTCGGTCCGATTGGAGCGATCAGGGGGATGATTTTCTTGCCCGTGAGTCCATTGCACAGCACTTCATAATTGTAGGCAATGCCATCGACAGCGCGCCCTTCACCTGATCGGGTCACCGTCAGTCGAGTGGTGTTTACCTCTTCCGTCGGGGTTTCAATCAGCTTCTCCAAACCGACACCATATCCCCGCGCCAATCTTAGCAGATTCTCAAAACTGGGAGAAACCTTGCCATTTTCGATCTTGTAAATTGTCGAAACAGCCAGTCCCGTTTTCTCGGAAACCTGCTCCAAAGTCATGCTCTCGCCAAGCCGCAAGCTTTTGACTCTGTTCCCTAATTCAGCTCGAATGCGGGTTTTTTCTTCGTCATCGAGGAATGGAGAGGTGGTTGATTTTTCTTCGTTTGGAAAGTTTTTTGTTGATTTAGCCATAATTTTTCTTATTTTACCAAAAATTCTCTTTAAGGCTTTATTTGGGACATCCAGACCATAGTATGCATGAGCAACACAAAAATAGCCAGAGGGTCGCCGTGATCGGTGCGGGGGTGATTGGTGTGACAACAGCCTATCATCTTGCACGGCAGGGCTTTCAGGTTTTGGTTCTGGACGAGGCCGATGTACCGGCAGCGATGTGCAGCCATGCAAATGCCGGGATCATCGCGGTGGGACATGCGTCAAGCTGGGCAGGGCCAGCTGCCCCTCGTCAAATGGTTCGGGCATTTTTGGGCAAGGAGCCCAGTGTCATGGTCTCGCGCTTTATGGATCCGGATTTGTGGCGTTGGGGGCTCAGCTTCTTGCGCAATTGTCGTGCAGCGGCCCATCGCAAACATTCTGATGCCATGGCGCTGTTGTCCCGTCATGGGCGCAGCGCGTTGCAAGATCTGGAAAGGGAAGCGGGGCTGATATTCGATCAGGCTCATGATGGGGTTTATTACCTTTACACTTGCCCCACGCAATTTGCAGCGCGTTTGCAGGGTGATTTCGGGGGGGACACAGGGTTCGCAGCCCTTGATGCGCCGACATTGATGCAGATGGATCCGGCCTTGCAGACCTTCGACGGCAGACTGCAGGGCGGGCTGATCTCCAATGTTGACAGCAAAGGGGACTGCCAAAAATTTACCACCAGTCTGGCCAATTGGTTGAGTGATCAGGGCAATGTTGCGTTTCACTTTGGTTGCAAGGTTACTGGATATGACATCAGGGATGCGACTGTCCATGCGGTGTTGACGGATACAGGGCGTTATGCTTGCGATCATGTTGTGATTGCTGCGGGTACAGCAACGCCCAAATTGACTGCGTCTTTTGGCGTTCGCCCGTTGATCTATCCCGTCAAAGGCTATTCAGCGACATATCCAATTCTGGATGCCAGCCATATTCCCGATCGTCCGTTCATTGATGAAACCAGCTTGCTTGCGGTCACCCGGCTTGGGGATCGCTTGCGGGTCACCGCCATTGCGGAATTTGCCGGTCATGACAAAACGATCACCGCAGATCGGGTTGCTTATCTTGATCGCTATGTTGCCCGGTATTTCTCTGGTGCCGTGGATGTGGCGCAAGCTGAACATTGGGCGGGCTTGCGTCCAACCACCCCAAGTGGTCGACCCTATCTGGGACGCCTGCGCAAGACTGCCAACGTCTGGCTCAATGCCGGTCACGGTCAACTGGGCTGGACCATGGCCGTGGGTGCTGGTGAGGTCTTGGCCGCGATGATTGCTGGCAAACCCAATTCTGGTGTGCAGGTCTCTGAAACTGCACGCTGGCTGACCATTCCATAGAAATCCGGAAAAAGAAGATAGATATGATAGTTCTTGACCTTGATGCGACGCGGGCTGCGTTGCCCTACAAAGACCTGATCAATGCGTTGGAAGAGGGGTTTCAGGGTGATTATGATGCTCCTTTGCGTCATCACCACTATCTTCGGAATGAGGGGACCGAAGACGACGTCTTGCTGCTGATGCCTGCATGGCGCAGTGAAGGCTATGGCGGGATCAAACTGGTCAATGTTGTGCCGGGTAATGCCAAGCGAGGCCGCGCGGCGCTTTCATCCAGTTATGTTCTGTTTGATCGTGAAACTGGTGAACACCTGCTGATTGCTGATGGGGGAGAGCTGACGGCGCGCCGGACAGCGGCAGCTTCGGCCCTTGCGGCTCGCCGGTTGGCTCGCCCTGACAGTGCCACTCACCTGATCGTTGGGGCTGGCCGTGTCGGGTTCAATCTGGCCCTTGCCTATCGCGAAGTTCTGCCGATCACACGCGCGCTTGTGTCTGATATCAACCCTGACAATGCCGCACGCATGGTTGCATCTTTGGCCGAGGAAGGCATTGCCGCCGAAGTGGCCGATAATGTGCAGTCCGCCTCTGCCGAGGCTGATGTGATTTCCTGCGCCACATTGGCCCGCACTCCTGTGTTGCTGGGGGACTGGTTGCGCCCCGGTCACCATGTGGATCTGATTGGCAGCTTTACCCCCGAGATGCGCGAAGTGGATGATACAGCGGTGACCCGCGCGTCGGTCTATGTCGATACCCATGATGCACTGGTGGAAAGCGGTGACATCAAAACACCGCTTGAAAGTGGTGTGCTGAAAGAAAATGACATTCTGGCGACGTTGAAAGAGCTGTGTGACAGTGGTGATCATCCTCGCCAGTCCATTGATGAAATCACCCTGTTCAAAGGGGTGGGAACTGCCATCGAGGATTTGTCAGCCGCCATTCTGGCCCTGAAATCCACGTCTTGAACGTAAGACCCGGTTGTGTTCAGCCGGGTCTTTGCTTTTGCCCCAAAGAAAAAGAGCGGTTGCACCGTTCACATAAGCTCATACGGAGAGAGGAACAACCATGTCACTACAACAAACCGAGGCACATCCGCCGATTGGGCTCGCCCTGATCCCGATTGTGCTCACGTTGGCGCTGCTGGGCGTCCAGATTTTCCATTTTGGCGACTTTACCCCCCATATCCCACTGGCTATCGGGATCGCTTTGACCACCCTTGTCGGGCTGATGACCGGTCTGAAATGGGAGGAAATTGAAAAAGGCGCGTTTCACGTGATTGCCGTGTCCTTCCCAGCCGTGTCCGTGCTGTTGCTGGTTGGCATGATTGTGGGCACATGGATTGCCGCAGGTACCGTTCCGACATTGATCTATTATGGCTTGGCATTGTTGTCGCCGGAGATGTTTCTGGCTGCAGGCATGGTCTTGTGCTCTATCGTATCCCTGGCGTTGGGAACCTCCTGGGGGACCGTTGGTACTGTGGGACTGGCCTTGATGGGTATTGGCGAAGGTTTCGGCATTCCCACCTATTGGACCGCTGCTGCCGTTGTGTCTGGCGCGTTCTTTGGTGACAAGATCTCGCCTTTGTCAGACACCACAAATCTGGCCCCGGCCGTGACCGATACCAAGCTGTTCGATCATATCCGCAACATGCTGCCGACAACAATTCCGGCCATGCTGATTGCTCTGGTGATCTATTTCATTGTCGGCTTCAATCTGGGTGATGGTGTGCCATCATTCGAGCGGATCGAGGCGTTCAGAGCAGCTCTTGAAAGCTCGTTCGACCTGTCGCCCTGGCTGATGCTGCCAGCGCTTTTGGTTGTGGTGCTGGCCGTGATGAAAATGCCGGCAATCCCTTCGCTGTTCATTGGCGTGGTTCTGGCATCCCTGATGGCGATCTTTGTTCAGGGTGCATCAATCCACGACATCTTTACCTACGCCAACTATGGTTACAAGGTTGAGACCGGCGTGGTGGCTATGGACAAGCTGATGAATCGTGGTGGAATTCAATCCATGATGTGGACCATCTCGCTGATCCTGATTGCTCTCGGATTTGGTGGTGCTTTGGAGCGGACCGGTTGTCTTGCATCCATCATTTCGGTGCTGACCAAACGGGTGAAAAGCTTTGCTGGCGTGCAAACTTCGGCAATCCTGACATCGGTTGCGACCAACACTGTTGCTGGCGACCCTTACCTGTCCATCGCGCTGCCGGGCCGAATGTTCCGCACGGTCTATGACCGCATCGGCTATTCCCGTCTGAACCTTGCGCGTGCCACGGAAGAGGGCGGAACAATCATTTCGCCGCTTATTCCGTGGAATGCAGGCGGCGCCTTTGTGATTACCGCCCTTGGCCTGTCGATTGGTGATGGCAACCTTGAAAACCTGCTTTACATCCCGCTGGCATTTGCTTGTTGGTTGGCACCGGTGATTGGCATTTTCTATGCCTGGGTTGGATGGTTCTCACCCAAGGCCGAAGAAGCAGAAGCGCCATCAGGTGAAGCAGCCGACGCATAATTTGCTGAAATATGTACCGCCCTGTTCCTGGAACAGGGCGGCCCTTCATCTACATCTGGCCAAGCGTGATCTTGATGCCAGCGAAAATCGAATGGTTGTTATATTCAAACCCTCTCGGCCCGATGCCGGAACCGTCATTCACTGTGGTCATGCAAGCACCAACGATGTCGAGATAGGTATATTTGCCAAAAAGAGATATTCGTTGGGTGACGTCCACGCTGATGCCGCCAATTAAAATGACTGAATCTGAAATGCAGCTATCACTGGACGCACTTGAACTTTGCTCTGACCACTTGCCCGCGCTTGCGGTTCTCGACCAGTTGCATGGTCATGCGCAAGGTTGAGCCTTGTTGCTCGAGATCAAGCTCGAAGCCCTCTGTCGTCTTGCTGCCTGCCCATCTGCCCCAGCCTGTTGCCACAGAACTGTCGCCGTCCACCCATTGCAGCTCGGCAAACCAGCCATTGCTGGCCTTGACGCCATAGGCCTGGATTTGGCGGAGAGATTTGATAGTGACAAAGCAATTGTTGCATTGACCGGCATTGGAGCTTGTCTGCTTGTATTTCTTGCAGAATTCCGCTTGCGCAGTGCTTGAGAGCGACGCCATGGCCATCACCATGGTCGCGGCAAATATGGATAGTTTTGTCCGTCGCATTGTGGTCTCCTTGAGTTCGGTGTAAGCTGAAATGGCAAGCAATCGATCAGCCACGAACGGAGCGGCAGGACCGTTTTCCATTTTTCTGTTTTGCGGCTTTATAGATGGCGTCAAACGCCCCCTTCTTCAGATCGCGACCTCCCGCATTGCGAGATCCTCCGGAACCGGTCCACATATGATCGGCATGGCGTCGGGGGAAAGTTGCAATTCTGAAGCCGCCACCACCCCGATGCGTGCATCCGCTGAATGTCACATATCGTGAGGGGTTCATGCAGCGCCCGTTATGCTGAACGCTAGGTTCGCGACAGGTCACAGCCTTTCGAACACAATCCGTGCCGTCCGCATTGGGCACCAGGGGTGCGACACATTGCAGGACGATCTTGGGCATCTGTGCATTGGCGGGAGTGGGTGACAGCGCACCCATGCTCGCGACACAAGCTACAGCCACCAAGGCCAGCTTTTCAAAACGCGGTAAAAATGGTGCGAAACTCAGTCTCATCAAATTCTCCCAAACTCAAAAAAATATATGCTGCGCCATCCCCGTGACGGAGGTTCATTTATTCAATGCAATTATCGACCCCGGCCGGATGCTCCAGCGTGGCTGACCGTCCCTTGGTATAAAGCGTGAAACGGCCATTGGTATATTGAGATCCTGACCCGGACACGACCTCTTCAAGGCGTTCTCTTGGTGATCCATCAATGCTGAAAATCGCATGGCCGTTGCCTTTATTCACGTAAGTGACGACCAATGGAATGCCTTCCGCACAGCTGTAACGAACGGTCTTGTTGCGATTGGCCCGGACTTTGTTTCCGGTTTTCCTGACAGCACCCGCCCGCGCGGAGGCTCCCGTGATGCGATAGAGCACCCGCGCCGGACCACTGCCTTCCGCATAGAAGATCTGCCCTTCCCTCAGGTCCAGGCTCAGGAACACATTGCGGGACGCATCATGAAGTCTGACCACACGCTTGCCACGACGGATTTCCTGAAAATGGAAATTGACCCGGCCTTGCGCATCTGCCTCCTGCCATTGGCCATTGCCGACATGGGTAAAGCTGCCCCCTGAATGCCGCACCTTGGCAACATTGAAACCATTGACTCTGGATCGCACGGAGGACTGCTTCACTTTCAGCCTTGGTCCATCACAGGTGCGAAAGATGGTCTGATGGGGCTTGCTCGAACACATGATCCCACCCCACTGAAACCCTCTCCGGCCATTGCGATAGCGGATCTCGAACCATTCATAGCCATTCATCATGGAACCGGTGCCATTGAGGATGACGATCGGATCGCCCTCGCGCAGACTGCCGACCTGTCGAAAGCCCATCCCCGGACCAGAGCGCACCTTGCCACCATAGGAATATCCCGATTGCGGGAAGTCGATATCGGGCGAGGCGAAAGCAGGCGCAGCGAGAGCCATAAGACCTGCCAAGAGAGAAGAGAAAAGAAGCCGCATCAATGATCTCCGAGAAAAGTGGCTAGAGTGCTTTGAAACAGGGCGCTTTGAAACAGAGCGCGTTGAAGAGAAACCGCTCAGCGATTTGCATCACAGGGCATAGCGCTGAGGACGCATCTTGTTCCAATTTTGCCGCCATCGGATAATTTCAACCGAGTGCATCGCATCTTCCTGTTTTTTGCAAAGCCCGCGCTTGCAAAGGCTTTTCCATATTTCCTTGAAACATTCCTGCGCCATTTCCGTTCGGCTCGACGTTTTGCCCGCACTTCCTGGTTTTTCTTAATGAATGCCAGGGATTGCCCCACCACTGCAAAAGTCTCACCGACGCAATGGGCCTTGGCCTCCACGTTGGGAAGGATGAGTAACGCCAATGCAACAATTGTTGTCTGTATGGCTCGATAGGTCATGAAATTCCCCTGATCTAATATTCATCAAATAAGTCAACGACTTCCAACTGCGAAAGTGCAGTTGAAACCGGATTGAATTTCCAAATTTGGTTGTTTGAAAGAGAAGTAGAAAGCAATTGTTGCAGAAATATTTGCAAATCCTGCAATTCAAATATTTTATAAATATGTCGCTTTACCCGCCCGGTTGATCCAATATATTTCAAATATAGAATTCAGTGCTCGATTTAAAAAGTCTCTGGATGAGACTTTTAGGTTGCATGTCCAGCCCTCTCCCCCTCCCAAACCGCCCACGAGGATACCATGACGGGTGGATTGGGAGGGGGAGAGGGCTTGGCTCAGGACTTTCAAATCAGGCTCTAAAGCACACTGGCAGCAGACAGGCTTTTAGGGGACTTTCATGAATATAATACCGACATTCGGCAATCTGTCCTTCGACGAAGACTTTCGCAATGGTCACTTCGCCGATGGAACCTCTGTCAGCTTCACCAAAACGGAATCTGGTCTTCTGAAATACATGACCGCAAACCCCAATCGTGTGCTGACCCGCAACCAGCTGCTGGATGCGATCAGCGGCAATGGTGCCGACAAGCTGGATCGGTCCATCGATTTTGTCATCAATCGCCTGAGGCGCAAACTCAAGGACGATGCAAAGGACGCAACCTATATCGCCACACGCTATGGCGAGGGCTATATCTGGCTGACCCAGCCGAACCAGCCCACCATCCAGCTGGAGGGCGTGCATGCCATCGTCGGCCCATGTCTGGGGCTTGATCATGTTGGCGATATGGGGGCAAATGCGCTTGCCTTTGCAAAGGCATTTCATGGGGTATTTGCCAAATGTTTCAGCTCCGACCTGTCCGTCATATTCGAGCCCGACTGCCCCAAATATGCCACACTGGGCAAGGATGCCCCGAAGATCGGCATCGAACTGTCCTTCCTGACACAAAAAGGCCAGTTGGAATGCGTTATCCGGGGTGTCAGCATCCTGTCCGGCCGCACGCTCTTTGCCGGACGCCATATCGTCGCGGCACCCGACAAAAGCCTCTCCTCTCATCCGGAGGATCTGGCCAAGGAAGCATCGGACCAGATTTGGAACAGCCAGGCATTGGAGCCGGATGACGCAGTCCCGCTCACCGTCAGCATGATCAATGCAGGCACGACCTTCACGGGCCTCAAGGGGCACTGGAAGGACAATGACAAGGTCTTGCGCAAGGCCATTGCCGACGATCCGGATGATCCGCGCGCCAAGATCATGCTGGCAACCAATATTCACACCAAATATTTGCAGGAGGGGGTGGAGATCTTCATGTCTGGTGACGATCCACGCCAGCAGGATGAAGATGAAATCGAGCAATTGGTGCTGGCCAGTCTTCCCCATCTCAACGATGCCCCATCCTTCCAGCTGGTAGCAGCCAAGCTCTTGTTCTTTCTGGATCGAGGCTATAACGAGATGGCCGTTGAGATCGCAGAGCGCTCGGCCCGGGAATGCCTTTCCCTGACGGCCTCCCTGCCGGTCATCGGCCAGATGTGGGTCTTTGTCGGCCAGAATGAAGAGGGATTGGCTGCCATCAATCAGGCACTGGATGAATGCGAAGAAGGCTCCCAATTCGAGATCTATCTGTTGATCCTGAAATGCGAAGCCCTTGCCGCCGTCTCTGACAGAAAGGGTGTGCGCAGTGTGCTCAATCGGGTCTGCGCCAATGTACCCCATATCGAGGTACTGATGGAGGTGTTGTTCACCGATCCCGATCATCCCTCCAAGGTGGCGCAACAGGCGCTGGTCAACATGGCACCTGCTCAGGCAAGAGCCATGTTATTGTTCATGCATTATGTCTATGCCCGCCTGCTGAAGGTCGAAGAGCACAGACACAATGCCTACCGGACAGTGGTGACCCTGTTCAGAAAGCAATTCGGACCGGATATCGTGCCCGATGAAGTAAAGCCGATGATCGAGCCCGTCTGATTGACAGCGATGTGTTTGCCCGTCTTGTCTGCGGCATGTGAGCTCGTTCAAGGTGCATTGGTTCGGGCAGGCTAGCCGATCCGGCTCCAAAGCTCATCGGCAACGACCCCTATCGCCTGATCTCTGCGCCTCATCTTGTAGATTGTCGTCCGGCGCAAAGGAAACCCCTCCAGATTCAGGGAGAGCAAAGCCCCGGATCGTCGCTCTTTTTCTGTCATATGATCGGGCAAGCCGCCCCAGCCGAGACCGGCGAGGATGACCTTTTTCTTGGCTGTGAGATCGGAAACAGTCCATTTCAGTCCACCTGATAGCAAATCACGGCTCTGCTGATGAGCAGCACCGCCAGTTCCGGCCGTCACCACCTGTACATGGCTTTGCATCTCGGATACCGACAATGTACGCGCGTTGGCGGGTAAACTGAGATCAGGGCTCGCAACCGGGCGGATCGTTACTTCAACCACCGGCTCTGCCTCCACATTGTCCAAGGGTACTCCTTCGAGGGATGCAAGTGCGATATCCGCATTGCCTTCCATCAGCCGGGCGATCGGGCCGCCCATCATTTCCATCCGCAACCGAAGGTGAGTGGCCGGGTGGTGTCGCCCGGTGTCGGCAAGCGCAGGCAGCAATGGGTCCAGATCCATTGTGGCACTGACGGCGATTGTCAGCTCAGGTTCCTCACGGGCACGCAATCGCGCCGCAGTGGTTCGCAGTCCCTGCATTTGTCGCAGCACGCGAGATGCTTCGCGGTAGAAGACTTCGCCTGCCGGGGTGAGCGAGGGGCGATAGGCTTCGCGGCTGAACAGCTCCAGGTCAAGCTCCTCTTCCAGTTGGCGGATTGTGTGGCTGACTGCGGATTGCGACTTGTGGAGACGTTCTGCCGCGCCACGAAATGTGCCAGTCAGGACAATCGCCTCCAGAGTCATGAGCTGTTCGTGTTTCATGGATATCCTATATGAGTAGTTTTTCTAATCATTATAGTGAAAAAACGATATTATCAATCAATCATATCAAAGGATAGTCTGTCGGCCATATTCAACATTGGAGACTATCATGAAACTCTATTACAAACCCGGCGCCTGCTCGCTCGCCAGCCATATCGCCCTGCATGAGACCGGCTGTATGTTTGAAATCGAAGCCGTTGATACCGTGACCGGTCGGACTGAGAAGGGTGCGGATTACCATGCCATCAATCCCAAGGGCTATGTTCCGGCTCTGGATCTGAACGAGGGCGGTGTTCTTACCGAGGGTGCCGCTGTTCTGCAATATATTGCGGATAGCCATCCGGCAGCCGAGCTGGCCCCTGAGGCTGGTACCATGGCCAGAGCCCGGATGCAGGAACAGCTCAACTGGATCGGGACCGAGCTGCACAAGGCCTTTGGGCCGTTGTTTCGTGAAGGCACTTCGGAAACCGGTAAAGACGAAGCGCGTGTTGCTGTTGCTGGCAAGTTCGATCTGATCGAGACGCAGTTGAAGGATGGACGCGAATGGTTGGTGGCTGACCGGTTCACAATTGCCGATGCTTATCTGTTCGTGGTTTCGAACTGGGCGAATTTTACCGGTATTGATCTGGCTCGCTGGCCCAATTTGGCAGCATTTGTAAGCCGTAATGCATCCCGCCCTTCGGCAAAAGCTGCGATGCGTGCAGAGGGACTGATCCAATGACGCCTATCAGCCACAAGCAACTCTGCGAACTGATGGAGACCTATTTCGAGGGCCTCCATCAAGCGGACAGCGCGATGCTGCGCGAGGTCTTTCATCCGCAGTTGGCCTATGTCTGTGCCACCAAAGGCGATGAGCTATATCTGGATCTTGAGACCTATATGAGCCGTGTGGATGGGCGTGAGCCGCCAGCCAAACGCGGTGAAGCGCGGGAGGAGGAGATCCTGGAGATTGCCTTTGTCAATGACCGTCTGGCCCGCATCAGTGCTCGAATGACGATGATGGGCCGGGATTTTCATGATCTCTTGACGCTCGTTCGCCACGGAGCCGAATGGCGCATCGTTGCGAAAGTGTTTTCCTATGTTCCGCGAAAGGACTGATCGATGCCCTATGTGAATATCAAAGTCACCCGTGAAGGGGGGCCGGATGGTACCGGGCCGAGCGCGGAGCAAAAGGCGCAATTGATCGCGGGGGTCACCAATCTTTTGCAGGACGTGCTGGGCAAAAAGCCGGCGACCACATTCGTGGTGATCGATGAAGTTTTGCTGGAGGATTGGGGCATTGGTGGTTTGCCGGCGCAGGATTACCGAAAACTGACACAATGAAGATGCAGCTGGGCGAGACATAGCCTTTTGATAAAGCTATCCGGTTTGTGTCTGGAAGGTCTGTGTGATTATCCGGGCAGGGTGTGTTCTGGCTCTGCCCGGATCATAAGTTATTGTGTTTGATATCTGTATTGTCTGAAGACTGTGCGTAATTTTTGGAAATATGCTCTAGCTGTGTGAAATAATCTGCCTCGACTTGCTAGCTCTGGCGGCGGCGCATAACTCACGAAAATGGTCCCCATGCGGATCGACTGGTCCAAAACGATCGGGGCGAAATGGCTCCATATTGAATTGTGGTGTTTGCTCCAATGCCAGATCAGCGATCGCATCGCCGATGCCTGCTGACAAGGTAATTCCGGACCCGCAATCTCCTGCAGCAACATAGAAGCCTGATATTCCAGGAACGGGACCCAGAAGAATTTCACCATCAGGGGTATAGGACGACAGGCCGCATATGTAGCTGGAAAAATGGGCGTTTTCGATTGCCGGGAAGAATTGTGATAGATCCTCGTAGGCATTTGCCAGAATATCCCAATGTTCCTCTCCCAGTGTCGGCGAGAAGCCAGACAAGTCTTCGGGCAAGTTTCTGGCGTTGAAAGTCACCGAATTTGCTTCCTGAACCCCCAATACCAGGCCGCCGACTTCAGGTCGCGTGTAGGCAGCCACATCGGGAAGGATCGTCACCGGATGTTCCCCCCCATACGTCCTCTCTGGCTGTATAATCCAATAGTGACTGCGGACTGGCGCCATCGGGAGCGAATAACCGACCTTTTCAGCAAACAGGGCCGCCCATACACCACAAGCATCTATGACGGTTCCACATGCGATTGGGCCATGGTCGGTTAAAACACCGACAACTTTTTCTGCATCCTTCAAGACACCGCATACATTTGTTCGGGTGCGTATGACTGCTCCGCGCGCACGTGCAGCATTGGCATAGGATATGGTCAGAAGATAAGGGTCAATATATCCGTCGCTTGGCAGGAAAGCCGTTTTTTGAATGTTGCTGATATCCAACCAGGGAACCATTTGCCTGATATCAGACAAATCGGGCCATTCGATTGGAATATTCCGGCTGGCTGCGTCTTTTGCCATGGCATCCAGTTCTATCGCGCACTTTTCGGAGGCTGCGATACGCAGGCTGCCCACCATATGATATCCCACGCTCTCGGCCAATTCCTCTTCGAGATGCAGCAGCGTATCGATGGTCAGTTTTGCCAGCGGCGTTTTTGAAGGCTTTGTAGATGCCTGCAGCACCAGCCCCGCAGCCTGACAGGATGCTGCACTGGCAAGTTCATTGCGTTCCAGCAACAATACCGACCGGGCACCCTTTTGCATCAAATGGTATGCAATCGAGGCACCCATGATACCGCCGCCAACTATTACATGATCAAAGGTATCCATTCATAATCTACTGACATTCGACGGTTTTGATCTGTGTCGCGTTAGATTGCAGGGTTACATGAATGTCTGGATTTGTCGATGCTCTGTTGCCCGCCAAATCCAGCTTATTTTTGGGCCTGTGGCCTGAATTGCAGATGTGAAGCTTTCAATGTCAACGCCTGAATATTTCGGCAAACATGGCGGTATCGAAGGCAACGCGAGCACCAAGTATGTGATAGCTGGTGAAATGTATGATCGGATTGCCGGTGCGGACCGTGAAAGTTGCCTTACCCATGCCTATCAGCGTCTGGGTAGCGAAGATATAAAAGAGGGAGCTGAGCCCCACAGTGGCGTTTGCGTAGCTCACACCGGGGTCAAACAGGCTGAATGTTGCATAAACAAGACCCGCAAGCATGATCGCGAGCAGTTGATTGTCGAACAAAAGAACCAGTCGGGGAATGATGATCAGATGGATCATGATCAAAACCGGTAGCCCGGCCCCGATGGTGTTTACCAGAATGCCCATTGGTATCGCATGGAGATAGTCCGAGGGAGCCACCTGGAAAAAATCTGATATGAGTGCGACACTGATGAACTCTCCCATCCAAAACAGGATCATGAACCAGATATCCCGCTTCCATTCGATGCCAGCTATCAGCTTTCTGATGCTGAAACCTTGCTTGCGAAGCCATAAACAGGGGAGAATGACAAAGACGATCCCTTGTATCGCTACCCACCGTGCAACATCGTTCATGCCATGATCAGGCGATTGAAAGACATCCGGACCCGGGAAGTGGAGCCCGATATCGAGAAAACCGCCCAAAAGCAGATGCCCAATCGTCAAATAAGTGATTGCCAGCAACAGATCACGCTTGAGCGTGGCTTTGTTGATTGCAAAATTTTCCCATGTGGGTGGTTTGCGCTTGCGAGTGAAGAAAAAGACGGTGGCGAGTGTGAACAGCAATAGGGGCAGATAGAAATTCCAAACGTCGTTCAAACCTTCGGATGCTATCGGTGGCAAACCATCCGGCGGGCTGTCGATTGCCCAAAATCCGATGAGCATTGAAACCCAAAATGCAATGGGTAGAAACAGCACTGATACCTTCGTTATCCTGATATTCATTGGTCTCAAATCCTGATATATGATACGATAACGAACTATATAATGTGAATTCGCACTAAACAAGTGCGATATCGAATTATGTAGTTTCAGAAAACGGCTATGTATCGTGGAAATGAAACTGGCCCGGAAGGACATTCCGATCTTTTCGGTTTTTTTCAGAGGTGGGCATCCTCAATCAGCTATCACGGTGCGGCAACCGCACTGGAAGGACTGGAAGAACTGGTCAAACTAGCCAATCAAGCCCCGGGCAGCATCACCATCATGCCCGGCTCCGGCATCAATCCAGATAATATCGCAAAAATCAAAGCCCGCTCCAAAACCAACGAACTCCACGCCTCAGCCAGCAAAGTCATCAGCGCCGAAGACACAAAAGCCACCCACCTCGGCTTCGTCCCCAAAACCACCAAAGCCACCTGTGGCGAGACGATCAGGCGTTTGAAGGCTGTGATAGGTGATTGAAGATGCTTGCTGCTCAATGTGACGAACTTTAGATTCGGGTGACTAACCAGCATTTGACAAAAATTCGACATTATGGCTAACTGTCCTCAGTCCAAGGACAAAGGACAGAGCAATGAAAGGTCAAGACATCGTTATATTGCTGAAGCTTGTTAGCCTGCAGGAGCAGGCCGACTTGTCACAGATTAGCGAAAACCTGGATGCAGGCGAAGATCCATATTCAGTGCGAAATCTTGGCGCTGCCTTGGGTATCAGCAAAACCGAAGTAAGTGCTTCGATCAACCGCAGTCTGGACTCCGGGCTTGCAACGAAAGACCGGCAGCATAATCGGGTAAAACCAAATCGGCGCGGCCTATGCGATTTACTGACGTCCGGTTTGAAATTCGTTTTCCCTGCAAAATTGGGGGCTCCTCAACGTGGCGTGCCGACCGCATTCGCTGCTCCCATGCTGGAAGGGCAGCTCATCAGTGCCGGAGAGGACGTTTATGTTTGGCCCCATGCTTTGGGAAAGGTACGGGGTGTCGCGGTGCCACCCCTTTTCAAGTCAGTGCCGAAAGCGGTTGAAGGCGATGAGCAGCTATATGCATTTCTGGCTCTGATTGACGCGATCCGGCTGGGAAGACAGCGGGAAGCAAATCTCGCGTCTGAACTCCTCAGAGAAAGGCTTCTCAAGTGAGACAACCAGTCCCTGACCAATTACTGCATATGCTGAGATCTGTTGCCATCGCGATTGGTGATGATTTGCGTGAACGATTGGTCTTTGTGGGCGGATGTACGACCATATTGTTCATCACCGATCCGATCACGTTCGATGATGTGCGAGCAACAGATGATGTAGACGTGATCGTTGATTTGGCTGGATATGGTGGTTGGGCACAATTGCAAGATCAATTAAGGGAGAAAGGATTTTCAGAATCTCCAGATGACGATGTCATATGCCGTATGAGGCATGGTGGTCTGAAGGTCGATTTCATGCCCGATGATCCCGACATCCTTGGCTTCAGCAACAGGTGGTATGCAAGAGGCATAGAAACGGCAATTTCATGCGAATTATCAGATAGCTTGACGATAAAACGTTTGGCCTCACCACTGTTCATCGCAACCAAACTCGAAGCATATAATGGTCGCGGAAATAACGATCCCCTCGGTAGCCACGATTTGGAGGATATTCTGATTGTCATTGACGGGCGGGAAGAATTGGTTGACGAGGTAACGAAAGCAGACAGAGATGTTCGCGACTATATTTCTGAGCAAATCAGTAATCTTCTAAATCATTACGATTTTGATAGCTTTCTGGAAGGCAACATCAGAGGGCCAGAGGGGCGGGCAGAAATCGTTCGAGACCGCCTTGAAGCATTGTGTTCATTGAACTGCGATGTTTAAGACCCTGATTTAAAAGTCCTGCGTCCAGCCCATCGACTTTGACCGGCTAGAAGCCATGGGCATCCACCGCATCTTGAGCTCCGGCAGCGCAGCAACCGCACTGGAAGGACTGGAGGAACTGGTCAAGCTAGCCAATCAAGCGCCACCCAGCATCACCATCATGCCCGGCTCCGGCATCAATCCAGACAATATCGCAGACATCAAAGCCCGCACCAAAACCAACGAACTCCACGCCTCAGCCAGCAAAGTCATCAAAACAGCCAACTCCAAAGCCACCCACCTCGGCTTCGTCCCCAAAACCACCAAAGCCACTTGTGGCGAAACGATCAAGCGTTTGAAGGCTGTGATCGGTGACTGAAGGTGCCGGGTTCAAGGGTAAAGTAGGATGGGAGCTGACTTTTGTTAAATTGCTAAAAATCAACCCACACTTATTTAGGGGCGACCATGTCAGTTGGTTCTGGCCGATCCAAATAGTCAATTTCAAACGCTCTACGACTTAGATGAGCCAAGTGATTATCCATAAGTTGGTCCACAAACGGCGATTGTAAACGACCAATCCTTTTTAGATTCCAACTTAGCTTTTGAACTTTCTTATCCTCACTAAAATCTGGTGTGCACACCGATTTAAAATGACCATCGTGTTGAAGTGTCAACTTGCATCGAGCGTCTGCTTTTCTTAGCTCAGCAGGTTTATCTTTGGACTTTCCTATTGCATCCTTCACAGATTTTAACATTTTTTTCGCCTCCTTGAGACGAATTGCTTGTCCAGGAAGTAACTTGTACTCATCATCTTGGTCACTTGAAATTGCTACTTCGCCAGTTGAATTGAGCGTTGCTAAATCCAGAATATTCAACTGTGCCGGAGCGACATGCCTAAAATCAAATCGCAGATACTGCCCACCTTCTCCCACGAGAAGATCTGTTGTTTTAACGCTTGTACTTTTGCCGTTCGCTTCTGAGAATGAGAGTAAATCTCCTGCGACGCCGGAGCGCTTTCCATTCTTTCGAAGAGCAATGTCGCACGGTTGTCCAAGAAGTATGAACCTACGCTTTGTATCGCCATTCATAGTTTCGAATACATCGCCAACTCCCAAAGGAGCGTGTGCAGTAGTTAGAAAGTCACCAGAATCCCAGATTTCATCATAGCGAAATTTCTCGATAACATCTTGTCTTGGGTCGGTTGGTGCACCAATAGTGATACCCCGGAGCATTCGCATCCTACTATGCATCTCTTGATCTTGGACGAACATCTCTTTCACGGACTTTGAAACTTGAGCGGAGATTATTCGTTCGATCATGTGCAGATCAGATACACCCTCGCGAATAGCACGTTGAACAAAAACATGGTCTAACTCTTCTGGTGGAATCCTGCACATTTCGCTTTGGGTGTTCACTACAGCGTCAACAACAGCTTTTTGTACATGAGTGCCTACATTAAATATTTCTCTCCGAAGAGCGGATCGTTTTAAAGCAATTGTCAGAGATTTGGACAGCTCATCATCAGCCGTGTTCTGTACCCGACTCTTGGAAACAACGCATGGATATCTCTGGTTCTCACCAAGTCTCTCAACCAGCTCATTCTCTTTTTCGGACTCGTTCTCTGCGTTTGCCTCGTGCGTTAGAACAAAAACCATCCCTCCATCTTCGCGATTGTAAAATGCCCTTAGAATACCCAAACCAGCATTTTCTCCGATTCCGGGGCTCTGCATAGCATTTTGCATATCAACAAGAATGGCAGAATTTGATAGTTCATTCTCACTATTGTTTATGAAACCTAAGCCTGCTTCAAATCCTAGACAGTCTTCCTTTTCGACACCCAGTATATCGCAAAGAGCATCAGCTGTTTCATATCGCAAGTCGGTGGGTGGGGATGGAATATCGCTTATTGCACCTTCATCAGAAGCGGCTTGATTTCTCACCATCTCGTTCAGAGCGTTTAGGTCATCTCGTGAAAGCTCCTGCAACAATTCCGTCAACACCCGCTCGAACTCTGAATAATCTAAGGGCTCACCATCTTCATCCAGCATCTCTACTACTTTATTGAGGGCATCTGATTTTTGGCAAAGGTTTGGGGTTCGCATCAGCGCTTCTAGTAGGTGATCAGGAGCAGTTTCGAATAAATCATCAATCCAAATAACTCGTTGAATACCCAATTTCGCTAAGAGTTCTTTAGGCTCAACTGCAACACTCGTCATTTTAACCAACTTTTTTTTCAATAATTTTGGAGAAATCAACTCCGAACATGTAGCGTCTGCCATAGCAGTTCCGCTCTGGTAATAACTCTATTGTACAACCATCAATCATTAACAACTGAGACGTAATATATAGCCCTAGACCTTGACCTGAACCATCATCTGGTTTGTCGCTCACAAACAGCTCAAATAGTGAATCTTCAATTCTTTTTTCAACGCCTGGCCCATTATCAGAAACAATGATCCCAGCCACATTCACCTGGATTTCAACTACACGTTCTCCAAATTTTGGAGCATCCTCAGTCTGAAGCCAGTATCTGCTGTTTTTAACCAAATTATCGAGCACTTGAAGCAATCGATTACGATTAATCAGAACTATAGTATCAGCTTCTTGAATAACCTTTGCCGTAATACCCTCGTGGCTCAGATCTTGTTCCCTATTCGAAATATAGTTTCCAATAAACGACGCCAGTGCAATCTTTTCCTTCACTGCTCGTGTACGTGGCAACATGGGATCGATTTGGCTTGCTGCTCCAGATATGGAGCGACGCGCTAGATCAATATGTCGGAGGCGTGGGAGAACTGTTTCCGCATAAGACGTCTTCTTGATGACTTGCCTGACTTGATGCGTACTTTTTTCTATTTCAGAAAGATGTGTATGTATTTCATGCGTTAACCCACGCGCAGCAAGCCCAACAGCAGCACTTTCAATCAGCGCTGTAACCTGTTCTGAGCGTAGCTCGATTTGTTGCGCTACAATTGTTCCAGCTGCAGCAAGATCACGCATGTTTTTTATATCGTTAGTTAAGCTTTCAATTTGCCCTAGCCCCATTCGAGCGAGTTCCATTGCCTTGTGGGCTTGTTCTTTAACCGATGACGTATTCTGAGCATTCCCGAGTTGTGCGAGTTCCTTTTTCTGAGCCTCCACTAAACTCGTTGCCGTCTTCGCTGCAGCACCAATCGAAGTAACAGTTTTAGAAATGGTTTTGAGAGCTACTGGTGTACTCATATGACTTGCACCAGTGGCATGGCGATCTGTCATTCGCGAGTATTCATCCAATCCACGTCTAACATCTTCCTGTGCTCTATTTGCAAAACGCTTACAATAGTCTGATATAGCAAGAAAACCACGATAGAAGGCGTCGTCAACGAAACCTTCTCTATCCGATTTTTCAGTTAATTGAAAATTCTGTTCACCAGTTAGTGCAAAATATCCTGCAGTATTGTCAACACGGAGATGATAGGTACTCCCTGAGGTCATGCTGCGCGCTAGATCCAACCAATCTTCGCCTGACCGGATTCGAAATCCATCTCTTAATATCGCGACCCCTTTCATACGTCTGAAACGCTCACGAGTTGCTGCTTCTCCTATCGAAGATGCTCCAGAGCGACCAAAGTTGAAGTAATACAAGGCACCACTAAAACTGCCAGGATTGCTAATCTGAGCGCTGATATTTTTTACTATTTTAGAAAAAGGGACCCGATCATATAACTCAATAGTCCACTCACTATCCGTTGATACGCTTGATTGATCGTATTTACGGAGCCAGCGGCTTTCTTGAAATCCATCTGGAGTGCTCTCGCCCTTCAACCAGCTTAGGAATGACAGGCCCTTATTTGCACCAAATATACGTTCAGCACGAGCAATAGCATCTTGCTTTGTTGAGGCAAGAAAGACGCCTTTACGAAATCTAGCAGTTGAATGTAGATAGTAATCCCCTTGCTCATCAGCCTCGAAACGGAATGAGAAATCAGAGACAGCTTGATTTAACAGATCATTGGTGACTTTCTCCAAGTCATATGCAATATCATCGATGCGCACACTGATTGGAAATGTATCGACAGCTTCGAATGGAGAAACAATAGACGCAATCGAATAGGAAAGTTGCTTAGCACGATCGACATTGCGCCAATCTGTAATATCATCTATTCCATAGATCGAAACTTCCGTTCCAAAGAAACCTTCCGAATTCGGCTCACTGTCAATCTCAACAGGGATTCTATCAAGAGTTTCGGCGCCTTCGCAATCCTTCCAGCGAAACCAAGCAATGCTTATTGTGTCGGAACCTTTCTTAGCCGACCGCAAGTGCAGAATATCACCCAAACGCATAGTTCCCAGGCGTCCTAGACCCTTATCGCCTAAGGGTGTACGACCCTTTTGGGTTTTGGGTTTGGGTTGGCCATTAGCAACACGCTTAATTGAATTACTGACCACAAGCCAAGAATTCTTAACGGCATTTTCACTCAGACCCACACCCCAGTCGCGTAGCTTGATACTGCCAGTATAGCGCAACTTTCTTACGACCATGTCCTCATCAATTGGACTCGGGTCATCATCTAAAAGTGAGGCCGATACAGTATCAGTATCTTTACAAAACAGCTGAAATTTGGAACGAGATCCAATTTGCACCAATTCACCCGTTTCTCGTGTATTTACAACTATTTCACAACGCGGAGAATCTGCATCATATGCATTTTTGACCAACTCTAGCAGTGCTTGCTCAGGGTCGGTTACCAACTCTTTACCGAGCTGTATAAGTACATGCGCCCCGACCCTAAGTTGGGAGCTACTGTTAAGAGCATCAGTCAAAGGAAGCCACCAATGTTGTTTCAGAGGTGATCATAACGCCATTCGAGTTGCGGTTTGGCATACGTTTTACCGGGAGTCTTCTGTGAACTGTTTCAATAAGGGTTCCGCCCAAACGTTCAACAAACTCTTCGCAGACTTTATCAAATGGAACGGTCAAACCCGCCGTTGTTCGATTTCCAGAAGTTATCACCCAGTGAGACTTGCCTCTGGTTTGTTTTCGTACAGTTTTTAGGGCGAGATAATAATCCCATAAAAACGCCCCCACCTTCCTTACATCTTTCAGCCTTCCAGCATCACCTGCTATGTCAAAGAAATCCCTCATGTGAGGTGACAACCGCATTACTCTTCTCATTTTTGTATCAGCATTCTGCAACGAGCCGCCCAGACTGGCTGTATCAATTGCCGCTGCATTAGCTAACCAATTTTCATCCGGAATTGTAGGGAGATCATCTCTGGGAATCCAATTTAGCGCCAAATAGCTAAACTGGCCGTAGGGAATAGTTGTTCGATTATCGCCATATGGAGGAGATGTCATCACAATACAATGATCACCGCGATGCTCAAAAGACACATTCTGAATATCCCCGCAGATTAGTTCTGGAAGAGAAACTCGCTGAAATCTTATTCCACGCTCTTTGCGATAGTCTGCTGTTCTATTAAGCAAATTATGGATGTTGTTTTCGAAAGTTCTTCGAACAACGCTTGCTGAAACAACATCGCTATCAGGGCGTTTATGTAGCTTATATGTGCTTGTACGAGAATTAGAGCAGCAGCGAATAGTCTCAGCAAAAGCAACCCAAAAACATTGACGAACTTTACGATCTTCAATCGCCATTATTGCTCGCCGAAATCGCGAAAATTCAATGGTTTGTTCCAGAGTGAACCACTTTTCTATTTTGGGGAAAGATACATCGACTTTTTCGCTCCAATCGCGTTTCAGCGCCTCCAAGACTTCGATTGCTGCGGTATCTAGAGGCGCCCCAGCTTCTACAGCCACTTTAGCTTCACACGTCAAAATAGCCAGTGGATTTATATCTACACCGGTAAAGGATAGATTGCGGCGCATAGCTTCTGTCATCACAGTGCCTGATCCAACAAATGGATCAATCACATGAACCCTTTTTTCAATTCTATTTACAATTGCTTGAAGTATGTCTGCCTGCATTGTCGGAACCATCATTGCAGGATAACGGATAAAACCGTGCAAATCATGTCTAGACACAGTCCCTGAGGAAAGCCATTCCTTAGGCGTCGATTTGTTAAAACCACGGAGTATTTGATCTAGAGGCAGCTCACTGAGACTCATCTTGCCTCCCCTTCAATAGGCTTATTATCACGAAAATGTAACGCTTAATGTACAAATTGTCCAGGACATCAATGGTGCGAAAGACACTATCTTTCAAAAATTCTACTTTTAGTAGAGTTTCTCGAACGTAACTATTTTCACACTATTTAAAACTGGTTAACAAAATTAACATTACAGTTAACGATCATTCTACAAAAGCCTACGTTTTAGAGCCATCATGGATGATCATCACCTCAGATCAAGCGACCCAAGTTTTGGCAAGCGGCTGGAGCCTTTCATCTCTCGCAAGGAGATATCTGAGTGGATGCTGGTGACGCCGGGGAGTTTGCTGAGCACTCGGTCGATGAAGGCCTTCTTGGCCTGTTCAAGCGCTCGCTTGGTTCGCTGTCATCTGCCGGAATTCTCTGAAAGAAATAAGCTTTCGGCTGTCTTCATCCCACAATGCCAAGGGGATGCAACGCAGGCTTTCGCCGATTGTGATGCGTCCGACATCCTTTAATTCAGGATGATCAATCAGCACTTTCCCCAGTCGGTAAAAGGGGATGCCGCTTGCCAGATGATGAACATGGTGAATGCCGATATTGGCTGTAAACCATGTCAGGACGGGCGGCAGATCATAATGGGAAGAGCCATGCAGAGCGGCATGATGTCGGCTCCAGTCTTCTTCATGATCCCAATGTGCGCCCTCGAACTGGTGCTGAACAAAAAACAGCCAAACGCCAATTGTCGTCGCCAGAATTGTGACCGGAATCTGAATGATCAGGAATTCCTTCACCCCGAAAATCCACATCCCCGCAATGGCAACAGCAATGATGCCCACATTTGTAGACATCGCAGACACCCAAGGGACCCAGCCCCGTCGCATAAGGCCAATTGGCAATCGGTGTTGCAAAAAGAACAAATAGGTAGGTCCGAGAACGAACATCACCAATGGATTGCGGTAGAGGCGATAGAGCAATTGTCGAAAGGGCGATAGCGCTCGATATTCATGAACTGTGATCGTGTCGACATCGCCCAATCCTCGCCGATCCAGATTTCCCGAACTGGCATGATGGATGGCGTGCGTGCGTTTCCAAAAATCATAGGGGGTCAGCGTCAACACACCGATGAAACGGCCTAGCCAGTCATTGGCCAGCTTTGAGCGGAAAAAGGAACCGTGACCACAATCATGCTGGATAAGAAACATGCGAACCAGCAGACCCGCCGTTGGCACGAGCAACAAGAAATATAGCCAATAACCAGAGCCAACCGACCACAGCATTCCACCCCAGCAAAGCGCAAAGAGGCCCATTGTCAGGATCAGTTCAAACACACTGCGTCCATGATGAGGCAGCTTGTAGGGGGCAAGGATTTTCGCCCAGCTCCTCGCTTCGGACACGAGTGGTTTGTTCATGGTGGTTTCCTTGTAGGTGAAAATCGGCATTAGTGCCCGATTTAAAAGTCTCATCCAGAGACTTTTAGGCTGCATGTCCAGCCCTCTCCCCCAACCTACCGCCCCTAAAAGTACCAAGCGGGTACCATGACGGGTGGTTTGGGAGGGGGAGAGGGCTTGGCTCAGGACTTTTAAATCGAACTCTTTAAATTGGTAAAGAAGACGAGCCCAATGCTCAACCACAAAGTCTCCAGAATTGGCAATAATGATGACAGAATTGCGTCCATTCACGCATTTGAGCAAGCTTGCGCCGATATTTCCTCTCTTGCCATATTCCAGTGACAGTGGCAGCCTATATGTCTCGAAACCGAAGGTAGTATCTGCCAGCGGAACGAACAAGCGGGGCCAGAATGACAGGGAAACCGGAAGCACAGAAGCAACTGAAGCCAACACTGGCCCTTCTTGACGAAGTGGCCAAGGCACTCGATGCCGACATTGCCATAGAACTCTGGGATGGAACCAGGGTCCCTCTGGGCAGCAACCCCGCCCCCGACCTCGCCATCCATATCAAGGATCCGGGTATCATCGCCTCGCTGCTGCGTCGCCCTAGCCTCGACCGCATCATCCGCCCCTATATCAAGGGTCTCATCGAGATCAAGGGCGGCACGCTCTATGATGTCGGCCTGCTCTTTGCTTTCAGCCCTTCGCGCAAACGGCTGAAGAGGATTCCGAAGCGCACCATCCTGTCCTTCGTGACCGCCTTCCTCTTCTCTCCCGGTGTCAATCTGGATGAGGGCCGGGCTTTTGAAGGCGATGAGAACAACCATGGCAAAAACCTGCCCAAGAGCAACGAGACCGAGTTCATCCAGTTCCACTATGATGTCGGCAACGATTTCTACGAGTTGTTCCTCGATGAGCGACGCCTCTATAGCTGCGCCTATTTCACTGACTGGAACAATTCGCTGGATCAGGCCCAGCATGACAAGATCGACATGATCTGCCGCAAGCTACGCCTCAAACCCGAAGAGCGTTTCCTCGATATTGGCTGTGGCTGGGGCGCGCTGATCTTCCATGCGGCCGAAAAGTATGGGGTTCATGCCCATGGCGTCACCCTGTCCGAGGCCCAGCTGACCCATGTCCGCGAACAGATCAAGGCCAAGGGGCTTGAAGACCGCGTCAGTGTGGAACTGAAGAATTATGTCGATCTCGAAGGCCCCTTCGACAAGATCGCCTCGGTCGGCATGATGGAACATGTGGGGGAGGATAATCTCAACGAGTATTGCGCCACCATCAACCGCCTGCTCGTCGACAAAGGTCTGTTTCTCAACCATGCCATCTCTCGCAAGGCCAAGAAGAAAAAGAACCGCTTTTCCTCCCGCCCCGAGCAGCGCGCCCTGCAGAAATACATCTTCCCCGGCGGCGAACTGATCGATCTGGGCCAGACCATTTCCAGCCTTGAGCAGAACAAGTTCGAAGTGATGGATGTAGAAGGCTGGCGCGAGCATTATCAGCTGACCACGAAACTCTGGCTGGACCGGCTGGAGACCAACCGCGACAAGGCGGTGGAGTTGGTGGGAGAGGAAGTCTATCGCATCTGGATCGCCTATCTGGCCGGATCATCCCTTGCCTTCCTGCGTGGCACGGCCCGTCTCTATCAGGTGCTTGTCAGCAAAAATCCCAAGGGACCGGCAAATCTGCCGCCAAGCCGGGCCGATCTCTATCGCTGAACGGCGACTGCCTGCGCACAAGTCATTTTAAACCCGCGCCCGTCTTCCGGGGCTGCATCCGATATATCCAGCCTCTGTCATTATGCCAAAAAAGAAAGCCAGCTTTATCCGCACTGCCGAAGTCGTGATTTGCCCAGCGTTCGCCAAGATCAGAAATGTCTGCGTTGCGACAGCTAATGTGTGGTGCGGCTGGCAACAACTTCCCGCTCGAACCTGGCTCCAGTATGGTGGAGTTGAAAATGGGTATCATTTATCTGCAAGTTGGTTCGGTGCTTGCTGCTCAATGTGGCGAATTTCAGATTTGGGTGACCAGGCGAAGAATGGCGGTCTTTCCATGTTAGCAGCGTGAATGCGATGCTTTTGACGCGGATGATGTTGCGGAACTAGTCGTCGTCATATGGGGCCAGAGCCAGTGCGTCTCTTGTTTGTTGCAAAGTGGCAAGGAACCGTTTTGAGGCGTCAATTCGCTCCTCAATCTCAGCGATCTTTTCAGCCAGAAAAGCATCGCCGTCGAAGCCATCAGTATCCTGCGCCTCAAGCTGTTTCATAAGCTTTGCGAGGTCTTCAATGCTTAGGCCTGCAGCTTGCGCATCCTTGATGGTTTCGAGGGTGAAAAGTGCACCTTCGGGATAGCTCTTATAGTTGTTGTCGGCCTCTCTTGCTTCAGCCTTGATCAAGCCGCTTCGCTCATAAAGCCGGATTGCGTCGCGACTAAACCCGCTTCGTTTTGACAGTTCACCTATGCGCATTTTAAAACCATTGACTATGGACCATGGTTATTGGTAATCATTGTGACGTGAAAATGCAAGGAGATTTCTATGGCACAACAATGCCAAAGTTGCGGGATGCCGCTTAACAAAGACCCCAAAGGAGGGGGATCCGAAAGCGATGGAAGCAGGAGTTCGACATATTGTTCGCTTTGTTATGAAAACGGCGATTTCAAACATCCCAACGTGTCGGTAAGCGAGTTTCAAGCCCATTGTGTCACTGCGTTGGTAGAAAAGGGTATGCCCAAAATCATGGCCTGGGCATTTACACGCGGGATTCCAAAGTTGAAGCGCTGGGCGAACTAGGACGGAGGCCAACAGTGTGATACCCGGCTCAATGCGCCGCTTTCAATTCCGCAAGACAAGCAAACTGTGTCTGGTTTAGGCTCGGCGTGTGATCAGAAGGAAAGGCGCTGATGTCTGAGGGTCGGAATTTTACAGCCTATGAAGAGCGGCTGAACCGTGTGATGACACATATCTATGACAATCTGGGCGAGGAGCTAAACCTGGATCGTCTGGCCGAGATTGCCTGCATGTCTCCCTATCACTGGCATCATGTCTTTCGAGCCATGACCGGCGAAACGCTGGCCGAAGTGGTGCGTCGGTTGCGGTTGAATTGGGCGGCCAATGTCTTGTTGCAAGGATCCGACCCTGTTCGCTCTGTTGCCGAGCAGGCAGGCTATACCAATCTGTCCAGTTTTTCTCGGGCCTTCAAGCGGACGCATGGCTTGTCACCCGATGATTTTCGAAAGCAGGGCGCCAAGGTCACGCACCTATGGGAGCAGAATGCAATGGCTGATGATGCTTATCCGATGATTGTGAAGGAGATGGATGGCTTTGCCGCTGCCGGCGCCCGCCATGAGGGACCTTATCGACAGATCGGACGAGCTTTCAAGGAACTGGGATCTGTGTTGATTGCCAATTCATTGATGGACGAGGTGGATCTTTTGTTCTGTCTTTATCATGATGTGCCGGGAACCAAGCCCGATGAGGAGATGTGCTCGCACGTTGCTGTGGCGATCAGGGAAAGCTTTCCCAAGGATCTGGAGAAGCTGGAATATTTCGATATTTCCGATGGACGCTATGCCGTGCTGGAACATACAGGGCCTTATGCGATGTTGAAGGGGGCTTATGAATGGCTATACGGACATTGGTTGCCAAAGTCCGGCTTTGAGCCCAGGGACGAGCCGCCTCTGGAGGTTTATATCAATGATCCGCGACAGACCCCGGCGTCCGAGCTCAGAACCGATATCCGTCTTCCCCTCATATGATCGGATATCGTTAAAGCACTTCTCATAATCGTTGAATCGCGACTTGAGCATTTTGAATGAATACCTGGTCATTCAAAATGCTCAAGCCATTGTTTCCAAGCATATTCTTGTCCGAAAACCGCACACACTTTTCGGGAATACGCTCTAATCCCTTACAGGACAAAGCGCAATGCTGCGCTTGTCAGGGAAGCCACAAGCAATATTCTGATGATGCCCCAATGCATCCGGAAAGCCAGAAAAGAGCAGAATATGAACAATGCCAGGGCGATCCATTCGATGGATGCGAGTTCTGGCGTCCATAAAGTCAGGACCCCTTGTTTTTCGAGGCTGACCTTTGAAAACAGAACATGCAGGGCAAACCAAATGGACAAGTTCAGGATGACGCCGACGACCGCCGCCGTGATGGCCTGAAGTGCGCCTTTCAATCGGGGCTGGTTCGAGATCCATTCGATGTAAGGGGCACCGGCAAATATCCATAGGAAACATGGTGTGAATGTCACCCAAAGACAGATCAGAGCTGCGGCCAGTCCAAGCAGCAGTCCGCCCTGATTGAAGCCAGCAAGAAAGCCGACAAATTGTGTGACGAGGATCAAGGGGCCGGGCGTGGTTTCTGCCAATCCCAGTGCATCGACCATTTCCCCTGCCGTCAACCAGCCAAATTGCACAACAACATCCTGTGCCATATAGGCCAGAACGGCATAGGCTCCGCCAAAGGTGACGACCGCCAGGGTCGAAAAGAAGGTGCCCACTTCAACAAGCAGATCAGGGGCACCCAATGCAGCCAGTGCCACAAGCGGGATGAGCCAGATCGACAGCCAGATCAGACATGTGACAAATGTTCTGGACGCCGAGATATGGGCCGTGTCGACGGTTTGTTGCTCATGGGATTGTGTGCTCATGAGCCAGCCGATGAGGCCTGCCGCCAGAACGATCAGCGGATAGGGCAGGGAAAAGAAGAAAATGCCGGTGAAAGCCAGCCCGGCTATGGCCCAGTGGTGTCTCTTTGTCAGGGCTTTCCTTGCCACACGTAACAAAGCTTCCACGACAATGACCAGAACCGCAGTTTTGATGCCATAAAAAAGCAGCTCGACCAGCGGTACATTTCCAAACAGGCTGTAGATTGTGGCCAATGCCATGATGATTGCCGCGCCGGGCAGGACAAAAAGCAGCCCTGCAATCAGGCCGCCGATGGTTCCGTGCAAGCGCCAGCCCGCAAATGTTGCGAGCTGCATGGCTTCCGGGCCGGGCAACAACATGCAAAAGCTCAAGGCATTCAGATATTGCTGTTCCGAAAGCCAGCTGCGTTCTTCGACAATTTCTTTATGCATCAAGGCGATTTGTGCAGCAGGACCGCCAAAGGATAGAATGCCGATTTTCCACCAGACGCGTGTTGCCTCGCTCAGGGAAGGACTTGTGCGTTCTGGTACTTCGGTGAGGGTGGTCAAGATCATGTACTCCTGGACATCGCGGGCCAGTCATGTCCCTCATTGGTCGCATCGCGTGCCCAGCGATAGAATGCGTCATAGAGCTTGATGCCAGCCTCGAGCTGTTCAAGATCGTCCCGATACATGCGAGACAGGCCCAGCGACGCCGCCAGAAGGCCTGCGGCTTCGGGGGCGAGATCATGTCTGTTCGTGTCCGCCCCGCGCACGATCAAGGCCAGTCTTGCAAGTGCATCATTTTTGATGCCAAATTCCTCCACCATGGTGTCAAAAGTGCAGTCCGGGCCACGATGGCTCCAGAAAACACCCTCTATATCAAAGGGGGTGGCGTTGAAGCGATCTGCGACATTGAGCACTTGAGACGCCGAGACAAACAGAAATTGTGCCCTTGGGTCGATGAACCGGCGAATGAGCCAGGGACATGCGATGCGATCAATTTTTGGGCGGTGGCGTGTGACCCAAATTGTGCGGCCCTCATTGTCCAATGGCGGCAACTTGCTGACGTCAACCATGGGCAAGCCTGCATCTCTCCAGGCAAACTGACCGCCGCCAAGGATTTCGGCCTTGACGCCACAATTGCGCAATAGTGCTGCGGCTCCCTGGCTGATCTTCAGGCCTTTCTGGCAATACAGGACGACTGCCTTGTCCTTGAGACTGTCTGCGATTTCGGTGATCTTGTCGAAGGGGTAGCGGCGCGCGCCCGGGATCAATTGCGGGCTGTCGGTAAAGTCCTCATCAATGCGAACATCAAGCAGGATTGGGCAATCGGGCGTGCCGATCAATCGGGCGAGTGTGGATACGGATATTTCGTTATATGACGCCATAGAGCATCCTCCATAAAGAGCTATCAGACTGGAAGGATACAAGTTTTGGCTGGCGCCTCACGAGGTGCTTGTGAACCCCTGTTCGAACTTTATAGGTACAATCCCTGTTGCTGTCAAACCGTCAGCCGTATTCCCGATGCCAGAGTAGAGACGTCATAATCGCCTTGTGTTGCAATTGTATGAAGCTTGCTGACAGGGTGACGGAGCGATCTTTCATGCGATTGTATGGATGGTTCGCTTTCTTTTCATTTTGCAGCAGTTTCGAGCAGATGGAGCAAGTCATCTGCACAGGAAACTCCCTCACGCGGGGCATGATAAGCTGCAAGAGCAATCGGTGACAGTTTGGGAAGGTTGAATGTTCCGGATGCGGGGACCAAAGGCTCTACAATTGTCAGGCGTGGCATGACGGTCAGTGCCAATCCGGCTTGAACAAGGGATCGGACGCCTACCGGATGAGGGCTTAGATGTGTGATATGCCCTTGTTGTCCGGCGGTATCTAACGCGGTCAGGGCATATTGTCGGAGATCCCGCCCGTCCGTGAGAAAGGCAAGAGGTATGGGACCTTCGTCAGGCAATGCAAAATCAGGTGAGCAAACCCATTCCAGATCCATGGAATGTACGAAGGATCGCAAGGCATGCCGTCCCTGATCCATCATGAAAGCCACGTCTATTTCGCCCTCTTCCAGACGTTGAAGCAGGCTGTCGCTGCGATCGCATTGTATCTGGATTTGAACATCGGGTCTTTGTCTGGCAAATGTTCTCAAGACATTGCTGACAATGGACATTGCCAGCGTTGTTGTTGTTCCCAGTCTCAGGATTTGTCGTGAATTGGTTGTGCGGACTGTCTCAATTGCTTCCTCTGACAAGGCAAGTATACGGCGTGCATAGATCAGAAATGCTTCCCCCTCGGGGGTCAGATGCATACTCTGGCCGCGCCCGCGCGACAGCATGGGTTGGCCCAGGGCTTCTTCAAGTTTCCTGATTTGGGCGCTCACTGCCGATTGAACGGTGTTGCGCTTTTCGGCAACAAGCGTGAAGTTGAGATCTTGCGCCACAAGTGCAAATGTCTTGAGCATATTGATGTCAAATGAAATCTTCATATGAGATTTTTAAAGCCAAATAAAATCGTTTCAAAGATTTAAATGCAGGGTTTACACAAGTTTGAACCATCAAACGGACGGACCCTATGGAACTCACACTTTCTTTTTATCTTGCTTCAATTCTGGCCATCTTGCTGACGGGTATTTCCAAAAGTGGTTTTGGCGGAGGATTGGGGGTTATGGCAGTTCCCATCATGTCGCTCCATGTTGCCCCTCAATTTGCAGCTGCTGTCATGATGCCAATCTTGTTGGTCATGGATATCCTGATTGTCTGGCGCTATCGCCAAACATGGGATTGGTCAATCGTGTTTGGTTTGTTGCCTGCGGCTCTTATCGGGTTGTTTTTGGGTAGCATCACATTCCAGCATATGGACGTGGATTTTATCAGGCTGCTTATTGGGCTTCTTGCCATATTCTTCGTTTTGCAGTTTTTTGCCTCCCGGCGTGCAGGATGCATCTTTGGTGTGACCCATCGGCCCGTGGTCTGGGGACTGGGGCTTCTGTCCGGCTTTGCAAGTTTTGTTGCCCATGCGGGTGGCCCGCCGGTCAAAGGCTATCTGCTGGATCAAAAGCTGCAAAAGACGTGGTTCGTGGGAACCAATACCGTCTTCTTTTTCTCCTTGAATCTCATCAAGACGATTGCCTATGGGGCAACGGGCACCCTCTCTGCTTCAAGTATGGTCACCAGCGCATGTCTTGCGCCCGTATTGTTTGTGGGTGTTTTCCTTGGAACGCGTCTGCATTCCTTGGTGAACCAGGATGTCTTTGTGAAAATTGTCTACGGTTTCCTTGCTTTGGCAGCCGCGAAATTGCTCTCAGACAGCGTTCCGGCCTTGCTGCCCTGATGGCCTTTCATGGGACCATGGCGTCGATGCAGATGCCGTAGAAGCTGTTGATCAGTCTGAGGTCTTTTTTGTCCCTTGGGATGACGAGACAATCTCGATATTGCTCGTTCATTTCGCGTACCGGGATGGCGACCAGCTTGTCGGATGGAAAGAGGCTGTTTTCCAGCAAAAGGCTGACGCCGAGATTGTGCAGAAGGGCCTCCTTGACCATGGGAAAGGTTGTTGTCTTCATCTGACGCGCAAAGCTGAGGCCATGCTCCTCGATCTTGGATTGCATGATTTTCTGGGTGAGGGATCCGTCTCCCGGCAAGACCAGGCATTCTGACTGCAGATCTTTCAAGGATAATTCGGAGCGGTTTGCCAAAGGGTGATCGGTGCGCATATGGGCCATGTATCTGGAGCGGCGCAATTCATGGATGAAGAGGTTCTCGTTTTCCTCTGGCTCGGTGATGATGGCGACATCCACCTGCCGCTCATTGAGAAGCACCATGGATGTGGTCCAGTCATAGAGTGTGAAGTCGATTTGTATCTGCGGATAGAGCTCGCCATAGCGGGCAATGATCGGCATGGCCGGGCGTGGGGCATTGGCAATCAACCGAATATGGCCATCACTGAGGGCGCTATAATCGCTGATTTTTTCGGCAACCAGCTGATCCAGTGTTGCCAGTCTGTCGGTAATCTTGAACAGCTCGGCCCCGGCACGGGTCAGCTCCAGACCTTCGCGCCTCCGGATGAAAAGCTGGGTGCCCATCCTCGCCTCCAGCTTTGCCACATGCTGGGTGACGGATGATTGGGTTACCCCCAGACAGTGCGCCGCTCGCGAGAAGCTTCGCTCCCGCGCTACATGGGTGAAAGCCTTGATCTGATAGGGGCTGGGCGATGTGTTCATGACAATTCCATGTTGAATTTCATGACGGACTCTAACGAGTATTAGCGACACTAATATTACGTCACAGATGTTTCAATCAGCCTCTCTAGGGTGCCGCTCAACATAAGGAGCAACTTGATGGCATCCATTTCCCTGAAGGCAATTGAAAAGAGCTTTGGAGAGACCTCGGTTCTGGAGCGGATCGATCTGGATATCGCTCCCGGTGAGTTTCTGACCCTTGTCGGCCCATCCGGTTGCGGCAAGTCGACCCTGCTGAGAATTCTGGCAGGGCTTGAGGCTCCGGACTCTGGCGATGTGTTGATCGATGGCGAGCGGGTCAATGATGTGCGTCCTGCCGATCGAAACCTGGCTATGGTGTTTCAATCCTATGCGCTCTATCCGCATTTGAGCGTTGGCCAGAATATGATGACGCCCTTGCGGTTGCGGGATCTGTCTTTCACGGAGCGTCTTCCCCTGATCGGGCAATTTCTGGCGCGGGCCAAATATCGTGACCTTTCCAGCCAGGTGTCTGACGCTGCCAAGGTTCTGAAGATCGATCATCTGCTGGCGCGCAAGCCGGGCCAATTGTCAGGAGGACAGCGCCAGCGTGTGGCTCTCGGCCGGGCCATGGTGCGCAAACCGGTCGGCTTCCTGATGGATGAGCCGCTTTCCAATCTTGATGCTGCCTTGCGCATTCATATGCGCTCGGAACTGGCCGAACTGCACCGCTCGCTGCAGACGACCTTTGTTTATGTAACCCATGATCAGGCCGAAGCACTGACCATGTCCGACCGCATGGCGGTGATGATGGATGGCAAGATCCTGCAGCTTGGAACGCCGGATGAGATCTATAACAATCCGCGCGATATTCGGGTTGCCGAATTTGTCGGGGCACCCAAGATCAATCTGTTGCCGGGGTATCTGGATGCTGATGGGCACGCCGCTTGCGAGGATGTGGTTTTGACGCGGGTGGCAAAGAACTGCTCTGGCGACATCACCATCGGCCTGCGCCCGGAGCATCTGGCGCTGTGCAGCGTCAAGGATCCCGAAGCCTTGCAGGGGCGTGTGGTGCACAAGGAAAATCTCGGTGCAGACATCTATTTGCATGTCATCCTGCATCAGGGTGGGCATCGCCTTGTGCTGCGGGCAGCTCCGATTGAGGGTGTGCCGGTTTCCATCGGGCAGAATGTTGCCTTCAAGCTGCAGCATGGTGTGGCAATGGTGTTTGATGAAGCCGGAAAGCGGGTGGATCTGTCCCATGAGGCAGAGAAGGCACCGGCTAAATCCGGGGTCAAAGCAACCGTGCCGGAGGTTGCGTGATGGCAAGATCCAAAGCGCATTACTGGTTTGTCGGCCCGGCGCTGTTCCTCATGGTGCTGATCCTGCTTTTGCCGATTGGCATCGCCTCGCTGATGAGCTTCACCAATTACAGCCTTGGCAATCCTGGTGCCGAATTTGTCGGTCTTGCCAATTATGAGAAGATCTTCACCCGCTCGGCTTACGCCAAGATGTTCGGCGCAAGCTTTCGATATGTCTTTGTGGTCGTGCCCTTGTCCGTTGGTTTGGGGCTGGGGGCAGCCTTGCTGATCAACTCGATCAAGCGTTTTGGCGATGTTTACAAGACCATCTATTTCCTGCCGGTGATGGCGGCATTGATTGCCATGGCGACTGTCTGGGAATTTGCCTTTCACCCTACCATCGGCATCGTCAATTCCACCCTTGAGCGGGGCTGCGGCTCCTTTCTTGAAAGCTGGAGCTGGTATGCCCATGGCTGTAAGCAAGGCTTTCCGCTTTGGTTGACGGATCGCGATTATGCCATCTGGACCGTTGCTTTCATTGGTGTCTGGCAGGCATTCGGCTTCAATATGGTGCTTTATCTGGCCGGGCTCACCTCCGTTCCGCGAGAGCTTTATCACGCAGCCGAGATGGATGGGGCCAAATCGGCATGGGAGCGGTTCCGGCTCGTGACCTGGCCAATGCTGGGACCGACCACCGTTTTTGTCGTCACCATTTCCGTCATCCGTTCCTTTCAGGTCTTTGACACGGTCGAGGCCTTCTATCCGCAAGGTGGCGGGCCGTCCAAATCCGTCTATGTGATGATGTTCGCCATTTATGAAAAAGCAATTCAGCAGAACCTGATGGGGATCGGTGCTGCCATCACGGTGGTGTTTCTTGCCTTCGTGATGTTTCTCACCTTGGCCCAGCGCTGGCTGGTGGAAAGAAGGGTCCATTACACATGAGTTATGCAACCCAAACATCAGCGCAGTCTGGCAGCCTTCCGGCCTTTCGCTTTTCAACCGCTGAGACCATGAAGCATGTGGTGCTGATTGTCGGCTGCCTGATCGTGCTTCTGCCCTTTTATGTGATGGTCAGTTACAGCTTCAAAAGTCCGGCCGAGATCATGCAGAATATCGGTGGCTTCTTTGGCAGCCAGGAAGCGTTCCGCGATGATTATTGTATCAAGCTTGGCAAGGATATTGCCGACTGCATGGTGACGCCGGTCATCTATAATTACACCACGGCCTTTGAGAAGGCCCCTTTGGTGCGCTATCTGTTGAATGGGGTGTTTGTCACCGCGTCCATCTTCTTCATTCAGGTTCTGGTGGCGCTGCCTTGCGCCTATGCGCTGGCCAAGTTGCGCTTTTGGGGGCGGGATGTGGTCTTTGGGCTGGTGCTGTTCTGTCTGCTGATCCCGGTTCATGCCATTGCGCTGCCGCTTTACATCATGCTGGCCAAGCTGGGCCTGACCAACAGCTATGCGGCGCTGATCATCCCCTGGTCCATCTCGGTCTTCGGCATCTTCCTGATGCGGCAATTCTTCATGACGGTTCCCGATGATCTGATCGATGCGGCCCGCATGGATGGCATGAACGAATTTTCCATCATATGGAATGTCATGTTGCCCACCGCCGTTCCTGCATTGCTGGCCTTTGCCATCTTCTCGGTGGTGGCCCACTGGAACGATTATTTCTGGCCACGGATTGTGATTACCGGTGATCGCTCCCTGTTTACCCCGCCATTGGGTCTGCGGGAATTCAAGGGCGATGCGGATGGCGACAATTTCGGTCCGATGATGGCCACGGCCACGATCATCGTTGCCCCTTTGATCGTGGCATTTCTTATCGCGCAGCGCCGCTTCATCGAGGGTATCACCCTCAGCGGCATGAAATAGCAAATAAAGGAAAAGCGGGGCCGCCATTTGGCAGCCCCATCACCGAAATCCCGTTTTCAGGGATCAACCGGGACCGGACGAGTTTGTCGACCTGCCAGTCCCATGGCAACACAGGAAGAGTTCCATGAAAAAGAGCCTCACCGCAATAGCAATGCTTCTTGCATCCTCTGCTGCACAGGCAGAAGACAAGGTTACGATCGAATTTGCCTATCCTTACTCACATCTCTTCGATGTGACCTATGAGAAAATCCTGCCAAAATTCAACGAGCAGTTTCCCCATATCGAAGTCAAGATGCGTGCGACTTACGAATCTTACGAAGATGGCACCAATACCGTCCTGCGCGAAGCTGTTGCCGGAACGCTTCCTGATGTGACCATGCAGGGCCTGAACCGTCAGGCAATTCTGGTTGAAAAGGGCATTGCCAAGTCGCTTGAGCCCTTCATCGCCAAGGAAAAGAATTTTGCCAAGGAAGGCTATCATGATGCCATGCTGAAGCTCGGCACCTTTGATGAGGCGACTTACGGGCTGCCATTCTCCGTCTCGCTTCCGGTTGGTTATTACAATATGGATGTGATGAAAAAAGCTGGCATCACATCTGCCGCTGATTTGCCAAAGTCCTGGGATGAGGTCGTCAAGGTTTGTGGCAAGTTGCAGGATGCTGGTGTCAAGAACCCAATGTTCTGGGGCTGGAACATCACTGGCAACTGGTTCCTGCAGGCGCTGATGTGGTCTCAGGACAAGGCAACCATGGAAGGCAATGCGTTCCAGATTTCGTCTGACGAAGGTCTGAAATCTCTGGAGACCATGAAGGGTATTTTCCGTGGCTGTAACATGCAGAATATCGAATGGAAAGCGGCTCTGGCGTCTTTCTCTGCTGGTGAAATCGGCATGATGTTCTGGTCGACCTCTGCTCTGGGTGCAGTTGAGCGCGCCAAGGGTGATTTTGAGCTGAAAACCAATGAATTCCCAGGTCTGGAAGCCTCTGGCCCGAAAGGCCTGCCTGCTGGTGGCAATGCTGCCATGCTGGTGTCTGCCTCCAAGGATCCAAAGGTTCTGGATGCCTCCTGGCAATGGCTGAAATTCATCACCTCTGGTGAAGGGGCCGCCGACGTTGCCCGCACCACCGGCTATATGCCACCAAACAAGGCTGCCAACGAGGTCATTCTGGCGAACTTCTATCAGCAGAACCCGAACAAGGAAACCGCTGTGCGTCAGCTGCCATTGCTGCGCGACTGGCAGGCTTATCCTGGCGACAATGGTCTGGCTGTCACACAGGTTGTCTATGATGGCATCGAGGGTATCGTGACCGGCGAGCATGATGATATGGCCGAGCTGCAACAGGAGCTGGCCGAGGAAATCGCTGATCTTCTGCCAAAGAAATAATCACGCCAATTTGCGCCGCCCGGCTTTTCGGGCGGCGTTGTTTTTCAAGACAAGACGATCATGAGGACACCATGAAACTGCTGCAGCTTACGGACATCCATCTCACCAAACCGGGTGACACCATTGCCGGGCGTGAGCCGAATGAGAATTTCCGCAAGGCGTTGCATCATGCAACCAGACATCATCAGGATGCCGAAGCCGTTGTCATTACCGGGGATTTGTCCGATTGGGGGGATCGGGAGGATTATCTGCGCCTGAAAACCGAGATTGCCGCCTGTCCGTTGCCGGTTCATCTATGCATCGGCAATCATGATGAACGCGATATTTTCCTCTCTGTCTTCCCTGAATGTGCTGATGAGAATGGCTTCGTGCAATCGCTTGTGCCTTTGTCGGAAGGCACGGCCATTTTGCTCGACAGTTGGGGGGCGAATTCCCACGCCGGATTCTACTGTGCCAAACGTCAGGCCTGGCTGGATGCGCAATTGTCCAGGCTGTCCGGGCCGATCTATCTGTTCATGCATCACAATCCGGTGCCAACGGGCGTTGCACCCATGGATCAGATCATGCTGCAGGATGCTGATGCCTTTGGCCAGATCATATCCCGGCACAAAGACAAGATCCGCCATCTCTTCCATGGGCATTGTCACCTGCCTCTGACCGGCTCCTTTCATGGCATCCCGTTCAGCGCCCCGCGCGGTACCAATCATGCGGGTTGGCCGGACTTTGACAATGAGAGAAATCTTTCAGCTTCTGATCTGCCAGAGAGCTATGCAGTCGCGTTCTGTGGGCCCCACTCGGTGATGGTGCATATGGTGGAATATGGCTATGAGGGTCAGATCAGACGCGAAGGCTCCCCCGATTATGCCGAATGGGACCGACTGACCATGGTACGATAGGACTGATTTGGACATATTGCGTTTGGTTGGGTCCTCAATCAAACGCAATGTCGGGATCACGGGATTGCTTTGCGCATATTGATGCCCGTTGGCGCATATCCTGATGACAGATACAGCTTTTCTGCAATCTTGTTGTCAGCTGCCACACGTAGTCGAATTTCGGTAAATTCCGTTTTTGCAAACCATTCATCAAGTGCTGTCAATGCCAGCCGACCAAGGCCTTTTCCTCTATGGGAGGGTAGAATGCAAAAGTCGCTGATGAATATGGTTTGGTTCTTCCTGTTTGGCTGGCACCATAGATAGCCAAGAGGTGTATTGGATGTATCCGCTATGCCAATGATGCACAAAAGAAGCTGATCTGGTGTTTCGACACCCAGCTTCAGCTCTTCGGACACCGATTGTTCGGCTTGTTTGGTGGCTGTCTGTATGTCCAGATCATAATTGGACGAGATTTCCTCGGCATAATCGGGAATGAAAATATCGACATAGCCTTGAAACTCATCTGATCTCATTTTTCGAAGTGCGATCATTTTCTTCCCGGTCTGTTGGCCAAATCATCCATTTGAGTATGCGGCAGAAGTCTTACCCTGTGCATCGGGAGGTCAGCAGTTCAACGGCGCTGTCAAAAACGGCAATATCGGTCTCTGCGCGTGCGGCCAGATGTGCGCCTTCCAGTATGGCAAGTGTCGCCCGGGCTTCTGCCTTGGGGGTCTTGACGTCAAGAATGGATCCATCCTCCCTGGCCAGCTCGAACATGGAGAGGATCCAACGTGCCATCATTCTGCGAAACTCCACGATCTGGTGGTTCACCTCGTCTGACAGGCTTTCGCGACTTGAAATCAACGAGACGCATAGGCATACCATGTTTCCGTCATCAAGTGCATCGCGGTAGAGCGAGATGAGATCCAGAAGACGACCTGATGCCTTGACATTGCGCCGTTCGATTTCTGCGCAGCAGTCTTCTAGTTCTTTGTGGTATCGCTCCAGCAGAGCTGCGGACAGCGCCGCTTTGGTTTGAAAATGATAATGAATGGAGGCTTTGCGGATGCCAGCGGCTTCAGACAAGTCCGCATAGCTGAATCCGTCAAACCCACGGGTCCGGGCAGCCTTCTCGGCTATATCGAGCAACGTTGTTTTGGTATCGATTGCCATTGCCTGCTACACCCTTACACGTTCCAGCATTGTCAGTGCATTTTCCGCAGCTTCCAATGCGCCTTCCAAATATCCGCCAAACTCTGGTGCGACCTCCGTTCCGGCGAAAAGGAGGCGTCCTTCCCAAAGATTTTCTAAAGCATATGGCAGGCCATAGCTAGGGTGGTTGTAAAGCGGGCGGCGATCCAAATCTGTTGATGTCAACGGATCAAAGGCCCAGTCTTTCAGATGAAGGGCGGATACTGCGCCAGCTTGTGGTCCGAACAGCCTGACAAGCTGCGCTATGATTTGCTGGTGGAGTGTTTCATGGTCTGATCTTGCTTGCGGCGGAACGCCGATAAACCCAAACAATGCGTAATGATCTTCGGCCATGGTGGAGGCATCATGAATTTCCACCAATGGGCCATGACGGCTCATGGCATCACCAGACAGGCCAGCTTCGCGCCAGAATGGTCGATCATAGACAGCCATGGCCTTGGCTTGTCCGGCCATCCATGTCGGGATCGCTGTCATGGAGGCAATCACTTTGGCATCGAGTGCGGGGGCAAAGACAATGTTGGCAGCGATGCGTGGTGGCAAGGCAAGGACAACTTGATCTGCCTCGACATTCAGTCCGGTGTCGGTTTCTGCGGTTATGTGATTGTCGTGACGGGTCAATGTCGTGACACGGTTTGAGACTGTCAGCCTGCCCTTAGGCAGCATGGCTGAGAGGGCATTGGTCAAAGCAGCCAGCCCTCCTTCCAGACGGTAGGAGCCTTGCATCGACGCATAACCTCGACCGTGCTGCACCAATCCACCTTCATCTTCAAAGCATAATTCGCCATCAGAGAATTGTCCGAAGGCCCGCAGCTTGAACTGATTGATGAGGGATGCAATGCGTGGCTGCCCCGGCCAGAACCAGGCCGGTCCCATATCGAAATAGGCCTCGTTGGTGCCTTGGGTCAGAATACGTCCGCCGGGGCGATCTCGAGCTTCCAATAGATGAAAATCCCGGCCTTTATTTTCCAACGCATGGGCAAGTGACAGGCCGGATAGACCGGCCCCGATGATGAGGGTTTTCGTTTGTATCATTCAAAAGCCCTCGGAAGCCGGGCGAAGATCCAGCTCGTGCGTCCAGGTGGATGGGGGTTGCTGAGCCAGTTGCCAATAGGCCTCAGCAATGTTCTCCGGTTTCATCATCTTGGATGGATCCAGATCATGCAGATCCCGCGACCGTGTCGTGTCGATGATCCCGTCAAGGATGATATGGGCGACATGAATGCCTGCAGGTTGAAATTCACGCGCCAGCGATTGTGTCAGCCCGCGCAGGGCGAATTTGGCGGAGGCAAAAGCGGAGAACCTGGCGCCTCCACGCAAGGAAGCTGTGGCCCCGGAGACGATCAATGTTCCGCCGCCACCGGCTACCATTGGCTGCAGGACGCTTTGTCCGAGAATGACAAGCGATTGAACCATACTGGTCCAGGTTCGCTGATAGTCATTCAGGCTTGTCTGTTCAAAAGGTGCGATGACCAGTTCGGCAGTGTTATGAACGACGATTTTGGGCGGGCCATGCTGGGCAATGAGCTCCGCGATTGCTGACGATGTTGCCTCTGCATCGGCTAGATCAATCTCCAAAAATGTACCGATGGGATTGATGGGCCGTGTGCGGCCAAGCCCGACAGCTGTCATGCCTTCGACCTCAAATCGTGACAGCAAGGATTGACCAAGACCGGCACCAGCTCCTGCAACAATCGCCAAAGATGATGGTTGTGTCATTCGATCATACCTCGGGCGGCTTTGCGAAATGCAGGTGGCCGGTTTTCATCCAGATCTTTGCCCCATTTGGGCCTGCCTTGATCTTGAGCGGAGCGCCGTCCGGCAGGCGCAACCATGCGTTTTTGCGCAAGCTCTCCCCGCTTTCTTCAACTTTACCATCGATGACCAGAAGTTCGCTGCCACCACTTTGCGTTGTTTCAAAGGTGGTTCCTGCATCAAGGTGATGATAGGTCACGGTTTCACGGGCATCCTCGTGCAGCATGGCTGTGGCCACGCCATCAACCTTTTCTGCCAATTCTTCGGCCATGGTTTTGCGGAACTGGGTTCGGTCTTCCATGTCGAATTGCCAGAGTTTGACAAAGATCGTGCAGCCGGGCTCTGATCCGGGCGTGTGTTGGCTGGTTGGCGGGTTGCGCACATAGGTGCCTTGCGGGAAGTCGCCATGCTCGTCCTGAAAAACACCATCCAGAACGATGAATTCCTCACCGCCGGTGTGTGTGTGGGCGGAGAAATGGGAGCCTGGTGCGAAGCGTACGATGGTTGTCGCTCTGGCCACTTCGTTGCCGATGCGATCCAGCATGCGTCGATCCACCCCGGTCATGGGAGAAGCCTGCCATTCAAGCTGGTCGGAATGGACAAGCACTCGTTCGGAGAAATCAGAATTCAGTTCCATGTTCGGTTCCTTTCAGCCACGGCGAAATCGGCAAGGGGTTGGAGTTACCAAGATCTGTATGATGGCAAAAGCAGCGTGACGGTGAACCTGGTTTGGATATCCTTCGTCATCAAAGCCTGCCAGTGCAGCTCTCTTTGATTGGCATTTATATAACTACCTACTAATAGGTAGATTGTCAATTGCGTATGACGGAACCTGAGAAAGGGTGGGAGCGAATTCCCATGTCATGCGACCATGCTCTTTGCTGCCAAGTCTTGCTTGGATCTGCTTTTTGCGCGAGTGATTGTTTCTAACACTTTGTTTTCATATAATTTTTCTTTCCTCATTTCTGGTGTAACTGCCGGTTAATCCAAAACACTTGCATAAATATGAATATCATTTTACAGTCAATTTGATCAAATAGTGAGAATCTTATGCAAGATCGACTTATCAAACTTTTAGAAGCCGTGGCGGGAAGTGCCGAGCCAGTATCTGCAATTGAGCTTTCCAAAATGCTGGATGTGCCGAGAGCAACTCTCTATCGAAACATCACAACGCTGGTGAAATGCGGCTTTCTGGATGAGACGAATAATGGAACGCGCTATCAGTTGGGACTGCGGTTCGTGAAGATTGCATTGACTGGCAAGGCTGATGGGCATGTCATTGGTGCGGTTTCAGGCGTGATGCACAATTTGGTCAACGAATTGGGAGAGACGGCCTTCATGGCCCGATATCGCGGTGGACGTGTTGATCTGATCCACAATGAGATCCCGCTTGATCCTTCGGTATCCTATATCTATCCGGGATTGGGTCCACGTCCTGCGCATGCCTGTTCTTCGGCAAAAGTGATTGCTGCGTTCATTTCGCCCGAGCTTCGGGATGAGTTGATCGAAACCAATCCATTGAGATTCAATACCAGCACGATCATAGAGCCTGATCTGATTGAAAAAGAGCTGAATCAGGTCAAACGCTTTGGCTATGCGATTTGTGATGGCGAGATTGACGAAGGTGTCACGAGCGTTGCCGTTCCGGTGAATATGGATCGATTGGGAGCGATTTTTTCCATTGGGATCGTAGGGCCGTCACACCGTATCAAGCCCGTTATTCAAAACAGGATTTTGCCATTTCTGACACAGGAGGCCATTCGCGCCGCTGCCGCCATTCAGCACTGCTCCATATCTGACGCTGAAGCAATGAACAATCAGACAATAACAGTTGCCCAGGCCTCAATCGATCCAAGTCTAAGCTATAAACACTAAGATCCTTTTGGGAGGAAAGATCATGAATAGAAGAGAGTTTGGTACTTTGTCCGCCGCTGCTGCAATGGCGCTGTTTGCGCCGTTTCGGGCCTTTGCAGATGAAACCTGCCAATCACCTTATATGCCCAAGATCACTGGCCACGAAGAGTTCGTGTATATCTGGACGTTGGGTGTTGAAGGAATGGGCGATGAGCAAGATAAGCTGGTCACCATTGATTTGCGTCCGGGTTCTGCGACGCGCGGTCAGGTGATCAACAGTCTGTCAGTCGGAGGCCGGAACGAAGCACATCATGGTGGCTTCTCGGCCGATCGTCGGTATTTCTGGACGGGTGGGCTGGATACCAACCGCATATTCATCTTCGATATTCATACTGATCCCGCTAAGCCGACATTGCACAAAACGATCGAGACCTTTGTCAAGGATTCCGGTGGCGTTGTCGGGCCGCATACATTTTTTGCGCTACCCGGCAGCATGATGATTACAGGATTGTCAAATGATCGCGATCATGGTGGCAGAACTGCCTTGGTCGAATATAATGACGACGGAGAATATATCTCCACCTATTGGATGCCGACCAAGGAAGATATGCAAGGTGCGGTGGCTGTTGGGGATGCAGTTGCAGATGGGTATGGCTATGATATCCGGGCATTGATCCGTAAGAATGTCATGCTGACCTCCTCCTTCACCGGCTGGTCCAACTATATGATGGATTTCGGGAAAATGCTGCAGGACCCTGAAGCGATGAAGCGTTTTGGCAACACGATTGTGCAGTGGGATCTGCACACACGTCAGCCACGCAAGGTCTTCAATGTTCCAGGGGCGCCGTTGGAAATTCGGTTCCCGTGGGGATCGGATGCGAACTATGCCTTCTCGACCACAGCGCTGACCTCGCAGCTATGGCTGATTTATGAAGATGAGGGCGGCGAATGGCAGGCAAAATCTGTGGCCGACATTGGCAATCCTTCCGATATTCCACTGCCGGTTGATATTTCCATCGCAGCCGATGACCAGACACTCTGGATCAACAGTTTCATGGATGGAAAGACGCGGTTGTTCGATGTATCGGACCCCCATAATCCTTCACAGATATATGAAAAAGTCATCGACCGGCAAGTGAACATGGTCAGCCAAAGCTGGGATGGTAAACGGGTCTATTTCAGCTCCTCACTTCTTGCCAATTGGGACAAGAAAGGCAGCGACGACGCTCAATATGTGCGTGCCTACAACTGGGATGGACGTGAACTGGTCGAAGACTTCAATATAGACTTTTACGAATTGAAGCTGGGGCGTGCCCATATCATGCGGTTTGGTAGTTCCGAACTATATGCGTGATCTCGCCGATTGCCGGGCAATTTCATCATTGCCCGGCGATGCATCACCTGTCTAAGGAGCGATAGCATGCAGTTTGTAAAGACGTCTGCGCTTGTTGCAGGGCTGGGAGCGATGGCTTTTGTCTGGTCTCTTTGGAATGATGTGCCTGAAAGGGTTCCATTTGCCTCTGTATTTGAAGCACCTGAAAATTATCAGTTTGAACCCCCCGTTGCCGGTTCCTATAGATTGAATCGTATCAAGGCAGCGCCGAATGGAACGGTGCTGGATATTCACGGTCAGGCCCACGAGCTTTCAGATCTGATGAAGGGAAAATACACGCTTGTCAGTTTTGTCTATCTGAATTGCGGCGATGTCAATGGTTGCCCTTTGGCCATGTCAACATTGTTTGAAATTCACGATACAAGTCTTGATCTTCCCGGGCTTCCGAAACATGTCCAATTGATGACCATCAGCTTTGATCCCAAGCGTGACACAGTCGAAGCAATTGAAAGCTTTGCCTATCCGATTTTGGCTGATGAGAAAGCCGAACAAAAACTTGATTGGCATGTGCTGACGACGGCTGGTCAGACGGATCTGAAACCGATTATCGATGGCTTCGGGCAGGCAATCGATCAATCGAGCGATCAGGATGTCATCAATCACTTGCTCAGAATGTATCTTGTCGACCGGGATGGTGAAATCCGCAATGTCTATGGTCTTGGGTTTCTCGATCCAAGGTTGCTGATGACAGATATTGAAACACTCCTGATGGCAGAGAAAAGCCTGTGAAACGTGTAGCCATACTTGTCTTCTGCTGCGTTTGGAACCCGGCATTAGCCGACGATAGCTATGTTTTGCCTGAGCCGATCTCTGCTGAAAGCTGTGCTGTAAATGAGGAAGATTGGGCACAAAAGGCGGTGGAGCGTAGCCAAAGTGTGCATCTTGGGCTTCCCGCGCTTGGGAATCCCAAAGACAATCCTGTAACTGCCGCAAAAGTCAGACTTGGTCGCAAATTGTTCGCCGACCGGCGGCTTTCGATCAATGGCACCATGTCTTGCGCCATGTGCCATGTTCCTGAACAGGGCTTTGCCAATTGGGAATTGAGCACGGCAGTTGGCGTTGAGGGGCGGAGTGTAAAACGAAACTCTCCCACACTGATCAATGTCGGTTTTCTGGACGTGTTGTTCCATGATGGGCGCGATCCATCCTTGGAAACACAGTTTGTCGGGCCACTGGTTGCGCGCAACGAAATGGCCAATCCGTCAATCGGTGTGGTTGTTGCGCTGCTGCAGAACCTGCCTGAATACCAAGGGATGTTTGAGACCGCCTTTGGGGCCCGGGCTTCACTGGATCGGATCGGCAAGGCGTTCGGGGCCTATCAACGTACTCTGATTGCAGGGAATGCGCCATTTGACCGTTGGTATTTTGGTGATGAAGTCTCTGCAATTTCTGACGCGGCCAAGCGCGGCTTTGATGTCTTTCAGAATAAGGGAGACTGCGCATCATGTCATGTGATCGAGCAGCAGCATGCTTTGTTCACTGATCAGCAATTCCACAATACCGGCTATGGGCAGATGCGGGAAGATCGTCGTCAGAATCCGCCTTCGACAGTCAAGGTACAGGTTGCACCGGGCGTGGTGCATGATGTTGATTTTGGCAAGGTTGCCGCTGTAAGTGCACCCCAGGAAGTCGATCTGGGTCGATATGAGGTGACGGAAGATCCCAAGGACCGCTGGCAGTTTCGGACGCCCTCGCTTCGAAACCTGACGGTGACGGCCCCCTATATGCATGATGGGTTCCTGAGCAGCCTATCCGATGTTGTTGAATTCTATGATCAAGGGGGACCACAAACAGAGGAACAGGATTCAAGGGTCAGGCCGCTGTCGCTGACAGATAGCGAAAAACAGGACCTGATTGCATTTCTGGAAAGCTTGACGTCCTCCGATCTGGGCTGCCTTGTAGGCGAAGCCCGCATTCATCCACCAGATAATATCGAAAGCACAGCAAAGTAGAGCTGGCCGGGAATGGTGACGATCACTTCCTTTCTATCCAATTGCATCATGCGTTCGTCAAAGTCAGATTGAAAACGGCTGATGAGGTATATGGAAGCGTTTTTCGGGAACAGCTTCCATAAAACCTGCTCATCCTTCACATGGATCCATCCATTTATTCAGCATGGATTTGTGCCAGGCTGATTCCTTGCCACCTTTCTTTCCAGACAGGACCGACTTGTAAAAGGTTGCCTCGAACTTCTTTGCAACGCATTCGGAAACCTTCAAACTATGATCAAGACGAGACACTGAACTCGGTGGATCTACAAAAGACTTTGCATAGTCGAACGCTTTGTATTTTCCGTGAATATAAGCGTATCCAGTCGAGCATTGTCTGATTTTACTGCGATCAAGACCCTTTTGGGCCATACAATGACAATCAAATGCCCTTTGCCCAAAGCGTGACAACGAGTCGATGCATTTTTTGTGCCGTGCCATGAAAGCATCTTTCGCACCCAAATGCTTTTTCGGATCGCCCGTGATGGCGATCTCTCTGGGCCATCTGACTTTGCGATAATCAGAGCCTTTTGCTGCTGCAACATTCATTAAGTGATAAATTTTATCTCTTTGTTGCAGAATATCGTCTCGAGAAGATGACCTGCTTTTGATGATTTTCTCATCAATCATCTCGACCAACTGATCAGAAGACGGAATGATGTCGCACGAGCTTGACAGAAGGCCCTCTGCGAGCGCATCGAGGCTATCCATCTTGACAATATTTTTCAAAGTGGCACCCAGTTGTTCCAGCAATTGGCTATCAGCGGGCAGATCAAATGTCGCACAAAGGTTCAGCTTTGCTCCATCAAGGGTATTGGTACGATGGAAATCGACATAGGCACTGCTCTTGATGAAATATCTTCTGGTGTTGCCTGCGGTCAATGCCTCCACTTCGTCTGCAGGTCTTCTGATCGTCGCAGGTCTTAGATTGGCTTCCAGACGTTTCAAGAATGCCTGATGTTCTTCTTGAGAGGCAAAGTAATGGCGTTCAGCCTTTTGAAATGGCATGTCCAGAATTACTTCCTCGTCGAAAAGAACAACGACATGGAACTTGTTATTGTTACCGGGATCTCCAATGCGAAAGATGCAGCGGGTGGGGCCGCTCGAGTAGCTGAAAGCCAACAGGGATTTTGAGATTGCGGTGACAAGCCGCTCTTGAGATCTGTTGTAAATCTCGTTGTCGGTAATTAAGTAGAATTTGTTGACATTGCCTCGTGCTGTGCAATTGAACGACTTGTCTGTGAACAGCTTGATATCCCAAGCCTTCTCAACTTCCTTTGCAGTCTTGGTCTCCATTCTCACAAGGTTTGAAGGATCCACCTGTGCCTGAGCGCTGCCAAGGCAGATTGCCAGAACGATCAGGGCAAGGACAACTCTTAAGGTTTGCAACATTCTGAACATATCTGTTCCTTCAAATTGTCAAGTGACTAGCAGGTATATGTTTCTATTGTGGTTTTGGAATTGGAACAGGCAAACCTACTTGCGGATAAATGATACTTGTTCCATTCCATCACACTAGTCGAAGCTATAGGGATTGCAGCCTGCCAGGGCGATTGCCGTCGAAGAAATGCCATACCATGCGAGACCATTAATTCCAGCACAGCTATCATGCTGATAGGTTGAACTGGAGCTTGTGTTTGAACTGCTATTTCCCGAAAGGGCGAGGATACCGATCGTGACGGCACCCAATGCAATCCAGGGCGCGGCTTTGCGGATCGTTCTGCGTGTCTTCAAGTTATCTGTATAGCGATCAAAACCAGCTCGCAGTTTCCGGGCGATGGGCTTTGCTTTTTTTGCCAGAACGGCATTGTCCGATTGTGCGACCTGCTCATAAGCATTCATGGCATCGCGATAATAGAAATATTCACCCTTGATATATGTTCCACTTTGTCCGCGACGCACGACAGAGAGATAGTGATTGGCAGCCATTATGCGGCCGACATCTGTTTTGAAGACGTTCGGGCTTTTGAATGCGCCATTCACATTGAGCTGCTGCGCCTTGGACAATGTGTCGAAGCGGTAAATCAGCTCCAGTTTCGCCGCATCACTGCCAAGAGTTGCAGCCTTGAACCAGAGTTTGATCGCCAAGTTCTTATGCTTGTTACCTGTTCGCTTGGAATAATATTTGGCTAGATAATCGATTGAATCGACGTGATTCAGATCTGATGCTCTGGTTAGCAAAGCAATTGCTATCCCAGGCTTGGCTTGATCCAAAAGGTGCTTTGCACATTCAAGCATGGCGGCAGGATAGCCTTGTTCGGCACTCTTGCACAAAAGTGCCTGTAAAGCTGCTGAATTTTTCTCTGTCAGGTCATCATTATGGAGGTTCAATGTGGCAAACATGAATTGAGCTTCGGCATTCCCCAGGTCTGCCGATTTTTCCAAGAGCTGCGAGACCTGACGGAGATTCGTCTGCCCGGCTCCCTCTTTTAGCAGGGCTTTGGCTTTGCCCAGTGCGGTATCAGCATTTCCTTGTCCGGCCTTTTCAAAAAGCAATCTAGCGTCTTGGGCCGTTTTGTTCGGTATCTTTCCATCCAGATAGAGCTGCGCTAGTCGTTCGTTGGATTTTGTGTCGCCATTTTTGATGGCAGCAAGATAGAAACCTTCTGCCTTCAAGAAATCCTCACGGTCGGCGCCAATCTTATTGATGAACATGTCGGCCAGATAGCGTCTGGCGATGATGGATCCAGCATCGACGGCAGTTTCCAAAGCAATGCGAGCGCTTCGACGGGACTTTCGTTCACCTAGTCCCAGCAATGCCAGTTGGCTCTTGTATAAAAGCGCCACAGGGTCGTGTTTCGATGAGCGATTATTTATTTCATTGATGCATGCTTTGAGAATTGGTTGTGTGAACCGCTTTTCATCAAAGGCAGTTTCGGAAAATTCAAGTGAGCAGTTTGGGCCTGATCCGGATGCTGCCAATGCAGAGGCATTTATGTGAAATGAGACAAGAAGGCTCAGGAATAATGCTGAAAGAAAATTCATTGTACATTCCCAGTTGTCATACTCATTCCGATGCAATCCTGCCAAATAAGCACCAAATTTTCCAGATGTTTTTTGTGAGAGCTGCGCGGATATTATAGTCCGAATATGTCAGCCCCGGGTTTTCGCTTTCAGGAAAACCGCCAATGATCTTTGGTTATTTGCAACTGGCGGTTTCTGGCATGGAATTGTTGGCCAAGGTGGAATGCCGAACCTCCTGTAAACGCTTGAAGTCACCCTTTGACCTGCCTCTGTCATTGCGCCAGCTTTCTTTCTTCTAAACCACCATGGATATCAGGGCGTTCGAAAGAATTTCCCATTGATGGCGCAGATTATATGAAAGCGTCCGGCACGCGCAGTGGTTTGAAGGGCTGTGCGTGCCGGTATTGCTTAGTCTTTCGTGTCGTGGCCAGCCATGCCGCCTGAGACCTCCTCGGTGGCTTCAGCGCTCAGTTCTTCCGGCAGGATCAGGTTCAGCACAATGGCGATCAGGGCTGCTGGCAGCAGGCCACTGGTCATCAGGGCGCGTATGGTGTCCGGCAGATATTGCACCGCTTTGGGGTCAAGCTTCAGCCCAAGGCCGATGGATAGAGCAATGGCAAAAATCACCATGTTGCGGCGGTTCCAGTTGACATCTGCCAGCATGGAAACACCGGCGGCCACCACCATGCCGAACATGACAATCACGCCGCCGCCCAGCACTTCGATGGGGATGGTGCGGATGATGGCGCCGACCTTTGGCACCAGACCGCAGAGGATCAGGAACAGCGCGCCGATGGTCACGACATGACGGCTCATGACACCGGTGATTGCAATCAGGCCCACATTCTGGCTGAAGGAGGTGTTTGGCAAACCGCCGAAGATACCTGAGATTGCTGTTCCAAAGCCATCGGCATAGGTCGCGCCTTCAATTTCCTTGTCAGTGGCTTCGCGGCCAGCGCCACCCTTGGTGATGCCGGACACATCGCCAACGGTCTCGATGGCGGAGACGAAGGACATCAGACAGAAGCCGATGACTGCGGCCATGGAGAACTCAAAGCCATAGGCAAATGGCGAGGGCAGGGCGAAAGGAGCAGCGCGGCTGATGCTTGTACCGATGCTGTCCAGACTGATCATGCCGACCATGAGCGCATAGATATAACCGGCGATGATGCCGATCACCACCGCCGAGACGGCGAGCATGCCACGGGCGAAGAATTTCAGACCAAGGGTTACGATGATCACGACCAGTGCTGCGGACCAGTTGAGAAGGCTGCCATATTCCGGTTTGCCGATGGCAGGCACGCCGCCAGCCGAATATTGGATGCCAACTTTGACCAGTGTCAGTCCAATCAAGGTCACGATCAGGCCGGTGACAAGCGGCGGCAAGGCAAAGCGGATGCGCCCGATGAACATGCCAAGGATGGCATGGAAAAGACCGCCGATCAGAACGCCGCCAAACAGCGCTGGCAAGGCTTCCACGCCTTTGCCCGCGACCAGCGGGATCATGATGGGAATGAAGGCGAAGCTGGTGCCCTGAACGATGGGCAGGCGCGCGCCAACCGGACCGAGGCCAATGGTCTGAAACAATGTTGCAATGCCTGCAAACAGCATCGACATCTGGATCAGATAGGTCATGTCAGGAAAACCCTGCGCCCCCGCATCAGAGCCAAAACCGAAACCGGCCGCGCCTGAAATAATGATAGCTGGCGTGACATTCGAGACGAACATTGCCAGCACATGCTGAATGCCTAGTGGTACGGCCTTGTATAAAGCCGGAGTATAGTCTGGATCGCGGAGTTGCTCCGCGGTTCCAAGCGACGTATCTGCCATTCTTCCCTCCCAACGGCGTCTGATTGCATGTCGATATTTGGGATATCGACTTTCATTGGCTGTCTTGACCGGTCTTCAGCCAGATGCGCCCTTTCCCTGTCTGGTCGCAAATTGCGCATGCCCATTGCCGGAGCAGGGGATGCGTAGATCAGGCCAGATGGTGTGGTGAATGGTGCGGTCATGAATGCCGCGAGGGGAAAGGGGATGCGATTTTCAGGGAAAGTCTGTGTCGTCCCGGGCCCTGCCTTCATGCCATGACGGATTTTGTGCTTTGCCTGTTCATGGGGTGAAGATACAACAAACCCGCCTGGTCGAGCGGGTTTTGGGGTCAGATATGGGTGACTTTGATAAACCTTGAGACGATCTGTTTTGTCTGCCTCCCGAACCATGTTGCCTATGGCAATGGCCCGCTTCAAAACAGGGAAGATTGTTCCAGCCAGCCTGGACGAATGCTCAACTATCGAGCGCAAACTGGCCAAGAAGTCTTCCTGTCTCATCTATCCCTCCGATCAATTGTCATCTTATTCAAGGCAAGGAGATCTATTATCAAATTCTGGTAGATACTCCTTCATGCTTTGCATGAGCGGCAGCTTTTGTTTCAGGCTGGTGAAGATGCGGCATCAATAGGCAGTAAGCCCCACTGAAACCTTGTTTTTTGGGTCCTGAGCCTGGTGTGATGGAATTGAAACAGGTATCATTTGTCTGCAGGTTCGTATGCCTATTTTTGATACCGAGAACCACACTAGAAATACATATTTGCTCGTCACCTTTTTGAATCTAAAGTTCGTTCGGTGCTCGCCGCTCAATGTGGCGAACTTTAGATTCGGGTGACTCGCCAAGAAGCGTCAGAGCTTTTGTGAACCATGGAGCCGTCTCGAGCAGATTGGACCAGATCAGTTTGATGTCGACCTCTGCTTCCGACGTGATGACAGGCAGCGTCACAAGGGACGTTCCATCATAGCAGACATCGCTGGGCGGGCGGGAATAGCTGATGCCGACGCCATTTCCGTGTGCTGCCATGGAACGCATCAGCTCCAGCGATCTGACCGGCGGGGCAATGCTGGGCGTGATGTGCAATCGATCCAGCAGCTCGCGCATGAATTGGTTCGAGAGGCTCTCTTCGAAGAAGATCAGTTGATGGGACTCCAGATCCTGCAGCTGAAGCTCGGATCTCGCTGCAAGCGGATGGTCGCTGGCAACGAAAGCCACTGGTGCGGCCCTTTTGATGATCTGCCGCTCATACTCTGCGTCAAAGCCAATGTCATAGGAAAGGGCGAGATCGATGCGCCCCTCTTCCAGCCCCGATGCCAGCTCTGAAAATCGTCCTGCCACGCCCTCAAATGTTATATTTGGAAAGTGGTGTCTCAGTGTCTCCAGAGACGAGGCCAGATGCCAAGGGGCCAGGTCTTCAAAGCATCCCAAAATGAAGGGCCGGGTGACTTCGTGCCCTTGTTCAAGCAGTTTGGCATTGTCCAGCAAGGTGCGTGCGTTGGAGAGAAAGTGATGTCCAAACGGGGTGATCTTGATATTGGCTCCCTTGCGCCGTACGAAGATTTTCGATCCCACCACATCCTCGACCCGGCTAATGGCAACGGATAGGGAGGGCTGGGACACATTCAAACGAGAGGCCGCTTCCGTCAGGCTTCCTGCATCAGCAACGGCAATCACATATTCATACTGGCGGATGGATAAATATAGCATAAAACTATTAAAATCATAAAAATACATTATTTGAAACTAATTTTGATAATGGCTAGGCTCTTTTCTCAGAACCTGATTTAGAAGTCCTGAGCCAAGCCCTCTCCTCCTGCATCCCACCCGTCATGGAACGGATCAAAGGGGGATGCATTGGGAAAGGGCTGGTAATGCGACTTACAGTGCGTTCCCGAAAAGTTGCAGACTTTTCGGATAAGAATTCGCTCCTGGAAATCTCTGAATGAGACTTTTAAATCGGGCGGTAAGAGGAGGAGACCCATATGCACCCACTGGTTACCCAAGCCCATATTGATGCTTTTCAGCGCGATGGCGTTGTCCTGATCGAAGGATTGTTCGCCGACCATATCGAGACCATTCGCGATGGCATCGAGATGAATATGGAGCAGCCCGGCCCTTATGCTGCTGAAAACCTGAAAGCAGGCGAGGATGGGCGTTTCTTTGATGATTATTGCAATTGGACCCGCATTCCGCAGTTTGAAGAGGTCATCAGAAAGTCCCCGGCTGCGGAAGTTGCCGCTGATCTGATGCAGTCCCGGCGCGTACAGGTTTTTCATGATCATGTGCTGGTCAAGGAGCCTGGCACCTCCAAGCCAACCCCGTGGCATCAGGATGGTCCCTATTATTTTGTTGACGGCATTCAGAATGTCAGTTTCTGGTCACCGATGGATGCGGTGACGGAAGCCAGCCTTCGCTGCGTTGCCGGTAGCCATTTGTGGGAGAAGCCGGTGCTGCCGACCCGTTGGCTGAGCGAAGAGACTTTCTATCCGGATGAAGATGCCTATATGCCGGTGCCAGACCCGGACGCAGAAGGCATGGACATCAGGGAATGGAGCATGAAGCCAGGCGATGCGGTTGCCTTCAATTATGCCGTTCTGCATGGCGCACGCGGTAATAGCACGCAAAACCGTCGCCGGGCCTTTTCACTTCGATTGCTTGGTGATGACGCCCGCTATATCGAACGCCCCGGCAAAACCTCACCCCCCTATCCCGGCCACGACATGAAGCCGGGGCAAGTCCTGCGCGAAGACTGGTTTCCCATCATCTACCAACGGTGAGAGGGGAAATGAGGTGAGTGGGAAATGAACTTTCGCTGCTCGGTGTTCCAATAACAGGATTGCGGGCAAGACAGCCATTCCATAATGATATTAGCAAGCCGCGAAACCTTTGTTTTTGCCTCTTCCAAGGCCTGATCAAAGTTTCCAAAAGAAGCTGTTCCAAAATGTCCAATACTGTACCAGTCGAACCTGTCCTCAGGCTCTCTACGATATTCATCAAAACTGCGATAAAGTAGGGCATCAGGCTGCGTCGGCATCTGCCTGCGCTTGCAGATCGCTCAGCACTTTGATGGCACTGTCCTTGTCCTTGTCCTTGTCGTGGACCAGAATGTGATCGTAGATCAGGGCGCATTGCGGCACGATGGAGATCCCGGCTCCTGCCAAGTCATGCACGGCAGGCTGGAGATAGCCTGAGACCTCGATATCCAAAGGAACATCAAGCGTGATACAGGCCAGCGGGCCAAAGATATCGTTATGTCTGCCCTGTTCCTTTGCTGCATTCATCACATGATCGGGAAGAATGACGGCCACCTCATGCTGATCGCAGATCAGGGACACATAGTCTTTCACAGGCTCTGTCAGCTCAATAAGCTTGAGGGCGTGAGCGCGATCTTTTGGTGCAAAGCTAAGGACGTAGACTCGTAAATGAGCTGGATTTGGCGTCATAATGGTCTGATATGGCAAGAAAAAGAGGGAGGAATGGGCTGGTTGCCCATTCAAGCTCTTTGACGACGCCAGATCTTGACCATTATGACGTCCGAAGGATAGGGCGATTTTTTCCGATCACCACGTCGCAAGGATTTGAAAATGCACCACATTGTCTGCATCCTTACTCCTTGTGATCGGAAAAACTTGCCTCTACCAAATGCAACCCATTTATGAGTCTACGTCCTGACATCCAATAATGCCCCTGCCAGACAATCGGCTTCGATTGCCGCCAAAGATCCCGTATCTGATTGTTGCCAAAAGATGACATCCTGCACTCCCTGATTGAACAAGGCGATCATCACGGAATTCACCGGCATAATCAATGATCTGAAAACAAGATGGTGTTCACATTTGTAGCGAATATATTCGCGGTGGCACATTCCAGATATAGTTTTCAAATCCTGTCAGTGATTTTGCTTGCTCGTATGATGAGCAAGCTGATCGGTAAGAAAATCAAATTAGTTGAACTAGGATGTGTGAGAGGTTTACGTGACTAAGCAACGAGTAAAACGGCAGCACTTCGTTCCGAGGTTTTACCTTGCGAATTTTTGCAATGAGGAAGGGAAACTCTGGACACACGATAGCAGACGCGAACGAGCAATCCAAACAACACCAGAGAAGACAGGTTTCGAGACCAATATCTATTCCCCAGAAATTGAGAATGGTGAGCGTTTCGATGAGATTGAGAAAGTACTATCGAGCATCGAGAGCGCTGCTGCTCCACTACTGAAGAAGCTGCTCACGTTTGAAAATCTTGATGGAGCAGAGAAGGCAAGTATGGCTGTATTTATAGCCAGTATGTTTGTCCGCAGTCCTGCGCAAATAACTCAATTTGCTGCTTTTACAGGTGATATGGCAGGTTGGGGAGCAGCTATGCACGCAGAGTACAAAGCAAAGGCAAAGGGTGAGAACGCAGATATTGAGGAAGAAGTTATTAAGTACCTTGGAACGAAAGATGCGCTTAAGCTGACAGTCGATAGACGCGCTGGGTTGATGGGTTTCGTTCAACTTGAAGCGATTTCCCGATTGATCGAACGAATGACGTGGTCATTTGAAATTTCCCACGGCGTTGAACTGATCACGAGCGACAACCCGGTATTCTGGGTTCCTGTAGATAAGATGTCAGCCTCTCCTTATGGATTTGGTCTTGCTCATCAGAATGCCGCGATACCATTCCCATTATCACCTTCGGTTATTTTACGCATTGATCATCGCAATCCAAATCCTTGGAAGCGACACACGCTGGATAAACAGAGGGCAAAACTAGCAAATCGGATGCGTGCACAGCATAAGCATCATTGCCTTTACTACCGAACTCACCATGATGGTATTCATCGCCTTGGAATGAAATATGCCAAGCCTGTTCAACAGTTGGATTCAGGCGTTCAAGGCCCAGACGTAACGGTTGTACGGAAACTGAAGAAATAGCAGAACTGGCTCCAATCGAAGCCCAAAATGTTTTCAAGTTCACTTAAAATCAGGTTTTCGATGTCCAATTTGGGCTCGAAGCAGTCCTTTGCTTTGAATCCGTTTCAGTTCCAATCTCCTCTCCTAACTGCTAACTCCTAAGTCCCCGTCGACGTCAGGGCGCTCGATAAACTCTCCCATTGGCGGCGGCTGATGGCGGATCTGGTGGCTAGGAGCCAGTAGGTCTCGCTATGGTCGAAGATATGCTCATCCAGACGGACGAGTGCGCAGCTTTGCAGATCGGACAGGCATAGGGGCAGGGAGCCGAGGGCGACGCCGAGGCCTGCTTTGGCGGGATTGTGGATGGTTCATGAGTTAGATACTGCTATCAGACTATACCCGAACATTTCCGCTGTAACTGCGGAAGAACTTGAATTATCACTGACATAGTAAAAGCCGCTGTGTCGAGTCTGATACAGAAAACGGACGCTTGTTGATGTGCTGATTTTGTCGTTAAGATTCTGAAATTTAAAAGAGATTTAGATATATGAAAACATTTATTGAAGTCGATGCCGATACGGGTGAAGTTCAACAATTTCTAAAATCGGTTCTAACAGCAGAAGAATTCAATGGTCTGAGTGTTAGTTCGTCAATTGAGGATCCATTTGCTCCTCAAAAAGCTAACGATCTTCCGGCATTGCAGACGGTCGTGGAGTTTGTCGGCATATCCGTAGCTGGTGGCGTTACCTATGACATTTTGAAAGTCGTATCGAAACACCTAATAAAGCGCTTCGGTGCTGATAAGATCATAAACCGTAAAACAGACGATGATACTCAATAATGACCTCGATCCCTTTGCTATCAGAAGCTTTGGGAGCCGGCCCTCATTTGCGGCTTACTGGTCGGATACTCGCTTCATCGAGCTCTATCCGTCATCAGACTATTTTCAAAGCCTAATAGGTAGAAGGATAAAATCAGATGATGAGGATGTTCTTCATCTAGCCGAATCCGTTCTTCATCATGAGCGGATACACTGGCAAGTGTCCCATTCGCTCACATGGGGAATGGTTCGGTGCATGGTCAATGGACTCGGTACAACACTCGCGTCACACTTCATGCGATATCAGAGTCCTGCAGAGCTGAGAGAGAGGCTTATAGGGCGTCAGAATGGTGTTCCACTTGTTCCGCGCAATAGGAAGCTTGATGTTGTCATTGATAGTAAATGGGAACCGACGCTGCATACAGTTGCGGAACATGCTTGGCTTTGCCGAATTCTACCATTCCTGATTGACACAAACGACAAGAGATTGTCTGGACTTCGTCCTCCAGAATACATGATTGGCATTTTAGCCCAGTATTTATCTAATCACTGTCAAGTGACGGAAACATTAGAAGAAAGTGATCAGCATTTTCAAGAACGTGTGAAGAGCTTTAAATTACCTGAAGATGATTTTTCTAATACCATTTCGGGGCTATCAGATGTAACCGCAATGGCGGTTGAAGAATGTTTGGCTGTCATTGGACAAATAAACTATCTTAATTCACTCGTCCCAAATTCAGATAGATCTTCGGCACACTTGAGACGGTTCCAGGAGGATCTTTTATCTGGAGTGTTTGCTAGTGGCACAACTACCTACTCGGGGTGCTTTCATTATGCGATGTCCGTTTTCAATTGCGAGTTCGATGAGCTGGATTTGGATTTGATTGGATTGATTTGTGAAATTGCTCTTGATCCTCCCTTGGACTTTCTAACTGATGGAACCACGTTGAAGTGGGATTGGAGTTCATTTCATCCAGCGGCGAGGTTCACCAGACTAATTCGTAGTTGGAGGCAGAATGATAGGAAGTCCAACAGTGTTAGCGAGATGGATCGCTGGCAGTTATGTTCACTTGAGCAACAGTTGCTTGAACAATCTGGTTTAGAGCGGGCCCAGCATAATCTCATCAAGCAATGGCTCGCCAAATTTGATCCCGATAATACTGCATGGCCATCGGAAGAGTTAGTTTATGAGCAAGTCGAGACCGCCAAGAGCGGGCGGATTGCGCTGAATGACTATCCAGGTTTACTTTTCGACCGGAGCAGATTGAGCACAAATTACGTTTCGGCTTCATTTTATGACTTGCCATATGTTCTTATCGATGGTGCGAGCTATTCATTTGATGAGGACAATGAGACACAAATGCGAGCTATTGGACAACATGCGTTAAATGGGTTTCTTTCGCGTGCTACCGATCATCTGGCCTTTCGTACAGGAAAAATGAGTTTACAGGGATTGCCAACCAATGAAGAAGACGCCTTTGCGGCCTTTTCCGCTCGTTCAGAAGAGTTCTTTCATACGACTCTACATATTGGGGAAGTGCAGTTAGGACTGTAGCACGAAGCATAGGTGCCACAGTATATTGATGTACAACATCTTGTGAGGCGATTGCGATGCCATGATGGCACCTATAATCCTCATTCTTCTTGAACAAAAAAATGCATGGTTGGGTTTATAAGGCGAATTCGCAGGCTGATGTTCATAGTTCAAGATAATGACAGTTTTGTCCATTTCGACATCGGTTATCCTTATTTGACAGGGAGTGCTGGATATCGATTGGAGAACTTGGCGGCATGCGTTCATTTTCGCAAGTTCGCCGTCAGAAAGAGCGAACCTGAGCTTTGAGTCCATATCAGTTCTGAAGCTATCTTCCCTAAATCTCCGTCGAGGTCAGTGCACTCGACAAACTCTCCCATTGGCGGCGGCTGATGGCGGATCTGGTGGCCAGCAGCCAATAGGTCTCGCTATGGTCGAAGATATGCTCACCCAGGCGAACGAGGGCACCGCTTTGCAGATCGGATAGGCATAGGGGCAGGGAGCCGAGGGCGACGCCGAGGCCTGCTTTGGCGGCTTTTATGGTGCCGTCCATGGTGTCTATGCGGATTTGTGGCATGGGCGTGGAGGGCAGGGCGAAGCGCTGGGTGAAGCTGCTCCAATCAGGACGAGGCCCGGTGCAGGCAAGGCGTGGCAGGCTGGTCCAGTCATCCGTTTCAGCTTCCTCCAAAAGACTAGGCGCGCAGACCGGGGTCAGCGCCTCGGTGAAGAGCGGGATTTGATAATGATGGGGCCAATTGCCCGAGCCATATCGGATCTGGATTGTGTTGTCGGTTGTGGCAGTCTGTCCGCCCAGAATATAGGATTGGACGGAAATCTGCGCCCCGGTGTCGGCGTGGACCCGCGCCAGCCTTGGCAACAACCATAGGGAAATGACCGATTGGCTGGCCGAGATGGTCAGGCGATTTTTGCCGCTGGCAAAGAGCAGCTCAGAGCTTTCGCTCAAGCCGCGCAAGGCCGCCTGCACATAGGGGAGCCAGGTTTCTCCGTCCACGGTCAGGGAAATGGTACGGGCCTGTCGCAGGAAGAGCTGGGTGTTGAGGTGCTTTTCCAGCAGTCCGATGCGCTGGCTGACGGCAGGTTGGGTGAGGCCGATCTCATTGGCGGCGGCGGTGAAACTGCCGAGGCGGGCAGTGGCTTCAAACGCGCGGACCCATTCCAGCGGAGGCAAACTTTGCGATGACTCTTCCATAAATGAAACCGCCCCTTAGCTTTAATCTTTCTAATTTGAGTTTATAAGCATTTCCCCCAAGATGGTAGCTGCATATTCGTGCTTTTTGACCAAAGGACCCACATCATGCAAGCCACGCTGAGTGAGAATGGCGCCGTTCTGACGCTGCATTCCGACGATTTCCGCCTTCGATTTCATGCCATCTGGCTGCGCGACAATGCGCAAGACAGCGAGACCCGTGCCCCGGGCAACGGCCAGCGATTGATTGCGCTGCGCGATATCCCGGCGGAGACGGTGATGTCTGCCGCCTCGCTCGACGGGAACGAGCTGAGCGTGACCTTCGCGCCGGAAGACAAGAGCGTGAGGTTTGATCTTGGTTGGCTGAAGGCCAATACGTATGATAAAGCCGATAAACCTGTGTCTGGCTGGTTGTCTGATGACATCACCCCATGGGATGCGAGCCTGCAGCCCAATGTACCCTCCGGCCAATATCCGGCGCTGGTGCAGCGCGGGGCGGACTATGCCAACTGGATTGACAATGTTGCCCGCTATGGCTTTGGCAAGATTGAAGCTGCGCCAGTGAAAGAGGGGGCTCTGTTTGATGTGGTCGATCTGTTCGGCTATGTGCGTGAGACCAATTATGGCAAGCATTTTGAAGTGCGCACCGAGGTGAACCCGACCAATCTGGCCTTTACCGGGCTGGGATTGCAGGCCCATACCGATAACCCTTATCGCGATCCGGTGCCCTCCATTCAGGTGCTTTATTGTCTGGAAAGCTCGGCTGCCGGGGGCGAGAATATGGTGGTGGATGGTTTTGCCTGTGCCCGCCGTCTGCAAAAGGAAAATCCGGATTACTTTGATGTATTGGCCGAGCATTGCGCCCGCTTTGAATATGCTGGCGAAGAGGGTGTCTGTCTGACCTCGCGTCGCCCGATGATCGAACTGGCCCCGGATGGGGAGCTGATTGGGGTGCGCTTCAACAACCGCTCGCTGGCGGCTGTAACGGATGTGCCGTTCGAGAAGATGGCGTTGTGGTATGCCGCCTATCGCCGTCTTGGTGAGATCATTGATGACCCGGCCATGGAGGTGGTGTTCCGTCTGGAGCCGGGCGAGGCCTTCGTCGTTGACAATACCCGTGTGTTGCATGCCCGCAAGGCTTATTCCGGCACAGGCAAGCGCTGGCTGCAGGGATGCTATGCCGACAAGGACGGTTTGCGTTCGGTGCGCGATGCTTTGTCTCGCAAGCGTTTGGAGGCAGCAGAATGAGCACTGCAAAACAGGATCTGAGCGCCGATAACATTGTCGAATTTCTGGCCGATATTTTCGAGCGCCGGGGAGCCGAGGAATATCTGGGTGAGCCGGTTACTATGGGCGAGCATATGCTGCAAGGCGCTACCATTGCCGAGCAGAACAACCAGCCCGATGAGATTGTCGTCGGGGCGCTGTTGCATGATATCGGGCATTTTACGTCCGAGTTCGGCACCTTCACCATGGATGATACCGAAGATCGCCATCATGAAGATGCGGGGGCGGAAGTGCTGGAGCGTTTCTTTCCCAGCGTCGTGACCGATTGCTGCCGCTATCATGTGGCGGCCAAGCGCTATCTCTGCGCGACCAAACCATCCTATTTCGAGCGTCTTTCAGAGGCCTCCGTCCATTCGCTCAATTTGCAGGGCGGGCCGATGAGCGAGGAAGAGGTGGCCGAGTTCGAAAAGAACCCGAACCTGAAACAGATCATCGCTGTTCGCTATCTGGATGAAGCGGGCAAGATTGCTGGCATGGAGACACCGGACTTTCGCCATTTCGCCCCTAGGGTTCAGCGTCTGGTCGACGCCCACAGAGAGGCAAGTCTATGAGTTCCCCGGACTATATCTTTGAGGCAAGTTCGAAACCCTCCTTGCCTTGGCATGAAGTGCCATTGATCCGCGCAACGGATGAAAGCCTTAAGGGCTATGGGCAGCTGGTGACGGATCCTGACACATTCGATATTGAGATTACCCGTTGGCCGCAGCAGGGCTGGCGCCCCATTGACGAAGGCACCGGCGACGAAGGTGGTCATGTGGAAGGCACGTTCAAATGCGATTGGCGCGGTGATGTGCTGTATGGCGAGAATGAAGCCGTGAAAGGTCATTATGTTCTGGGCTGGTCGACAGACCCGCAACAGGCACAGACTGAGCGGCAGACTGCCCCACGCGACCAGGTGCTTTTGTGGCATATGAATTACCATCCGGATGGCGGGCAATTGTTCTTTCCGCTGGATGGCCAGCCCTTTATCGTTCCTGCCGCCCTTCCTGGCGATAATCTACATCCCGACAAGGTTGTTGCCTTTTGGAGTGATGGCAGCGCGGGTATCTATATCCATGCGGGAATTTGGCACGAAGGTGTTTTCCCGGTTGGTGACAGCGGGCGGTTTCTTGATCGCCAGGGCGCGGTCCATGCAAGGGTCAGTGCGGATATTGGCAAGGAATTTGGCGTTTATCTGAGTTGTCCTCTGAGGGCCGACAAGTTGAAAGACCTCTGAATGATGAGCAAAGTCTGTCTGATTGTGATTGATGGCTTGCGTGATGATACGGCCCGTGTTGCCTGCAAGCATCTGATGGCGGCGGTCGCTAAAGGCGATGCGCGGCTCTGGACCATGGAAGCATGCCTTCCTACCATTTCCGCGCCGCTTTATGAGACCATCCATACCGGTCTTACCCCGACTGAGCATGGCCTGCTGGATAATGAAGGTCTGCGCCCTTCCACCAGCCCCAGCGTCTTTTCTGAAGTGAAAGTTGCGGGCGGTCGAAGTGGCGTGGTCGGGCATAGCTATTTTCATAGTCTGTTCGGCGGCTCTGAGTTCGATCCCTTCGCCCATATCGAGATCAACGATGTGGATGCGCCCATTGCTTATGGGCGCTATTACAGTATGGATGGGTATGATGCGGACAATTCCGTGCAGCCAGCCGAGATTGACCTCTGCGCGCAGGCCTGGATGATTGCCGACCGTCATGCGCCCGACTATCTGCTTCTGCACTCTTCCAGTTGCGACACGCTTGGTCATGCCCATACCGGCCTTGGCGCGGGCTATGTACGCCAGGCGCAAAAGGTGGATACAGCGCTGGCGAAACTGATCCCGCGTCTGATAGAACGGGGCTATCAGGTGCTGGTCACGGCTGATCATGGCATGGATGAAACGGGCAATCATGGCGGCGATGCTGATTGCTTGCGTCAGGTGCCTTTCTTTGCCTTCATCGACAAGCTGAAAGCAAACGAGACCGAGATGCTGGATCAACGTGCTCTGGCCCCGACGATCCTCGCTCTTCTCGGGATTGATCGCCCAGCCAGCATGACAGCGTCGCCGCTCGTCTGATCTTTGCGTTATTTCCTTGCATCAAGGCCGGGCCAAATGAGGTTCGGCCTTTTTGTTTTGGAGAGTTCCTGAGCCTAAATCTCCCTGTAGTATTCCCATAATACCACTTTGGTCTTCGCTCCAGTTAAGGTGAGATGGGAGAAAATTTTATGGCAAAACTCATTCACAGCATGATCCGGGTTCTTGATGAAAAGCGCTCGGTGGCATTTTACGAAGCAGCATTCGGGCTCAGCGTCAAGGACAAGCTCGATTTCGAAAGCTTCTGCCTGATCTATATGGTGTCCGACCAATCAGCCTTTGAGCTGGAACTGACAATCAATAAAGAGCGGACAGAGCCTTATGATCTGGGGGATGGCTATGGTCATCTTGCCCTTGTGGTGGATGATCTCGAGGCCGCGCGGGAGCAGGTTATTGCTGCCGGGGCCGAGCCAAGGGACATTGTTGATTTTCGCCCGGCTGGCACACGTGTTGCCAGATTTTTCTTCGTGGCTGACCCCGATGGTTATCAGATCGAAGTGATCGAAAAAGGGGGAAGGTTCTCTTAGAGCTTGATTGAAAGTCCTGGCCAAGCCCACTCCCCCGCCCAAACCGCCCACGAGGGTACCATATCGGGTGGTTTGGGAGGGGGAGTGGGCAGGACATGCAATTCACAGCGAGCTCTTAAATCAAAGCATAAGGGGAGGAGACCAAAATGCTTTATCAATTGAATTTCAATGTCGAATATGATGCCACCATGCAGCAGCAGGGCTTGCTGGGCGTATGGGCAGAAGAAGCCGATGCTGCCCTGGGCGCAAAATCTGCAGGAGTGGTCAAGGATCTTTGGAAGATCGTAGGCGAGCGCAAAGTCACCGCCATTGTTGATGTCGAAAGCCCGGATGCGCTGGATCAGATCCTGTTTGATCTGCCGATCATGCAAAAAATGGGACATCATGTGAATGTTGAGGTAAAGTCTTTGCGCCGCTACGAAGATTTCGCGGCAGATGTTAAAGAACGCCTCGGCAGGTAACAATGTGCCAATTGTTCATAGACGCAGATCCTGCACTTTGGACGCCCCAGACCCGATCCTTTCGGATGGATGGGATGGTGACCAGCGTGCGCCTGGAAGATCTTTTCTGGCGCACACTGGAGACAATCGGGGAACGGGATGATCTGACCGTCCCACAGCTCTTGCTCCGGCTTTATAATGAGAGTCTGGATGCAGGCCATGATATCGGCAATTTCACATCCTTCCTACGGGTCTGCTGCCTGCGCTTTCTGGATCTGCAGTTGCGCGGCTTGATCCCAGTCGAGCCAGGCGTCAGACTGTCAGAGTTGCTGGTTGATGACATTCTGGCTGCGGAACGCTGCGAACGCGACAAACGCGCGCCCTTGCTTTGATTGGCGCGCGTCTGATCAAGCGGGGTTATCAGGTATTGGTCACCGCTGATCATGGCATGGATGAAACGGGCAATCATGAGGGCGATGCCGACCGTTGGTGTTACGTGCCGTTTTTTGCCTCTCCTCGTCTGAGCGCGCTGGTGATGCAGCCTGAAAGTCTCTGATCGAGGCGTTTAAATCGGGCGCTGAGCTTGATGTAGATGTTCCATTCTTCTGTTTGGTCTCGGGGTTGCTATGCATCTGACCCGACATAACTGACCAGCAGTCCGAACAACTCATTTTGTGATGAGATGCTCAGCTTCTTGTATAGCGATCGGCGATGGACTTTGACCGTCTGGATTGAAATCCCGAGTTTCAACCCGATGGCTCTGCTGGAATGCCCCTGAACGATCAAGGCAGCGACCTCCGCTTCGCGCATCGAGATGTCGGTGCGACGTGCGTGAGCCATGGCATGAAACCTGCTGTCCAATGGTTGCGATTCCATCACTTCCACGGCGGGCTGATTGACCAGAACCTGCCTCAATTTAGGGGCCAGAACCTTTGCAAGTTGCTGGAATTTGGCAAGCTCGGTGGCGCGAAACCGTCGTTGTCCGTGATTGCGCCCCATTGAGAGATGAACTGCGGAGGTCTCATCAATCCGCGCCACGAACCCCAGCTCATCCACCATATTTGTTGCCCCAAAATAGTTGGTGAAATACTCGCTTGATTCAAACCGGTCTGGTGCGATGTCTCTTAGCAGACAGGCTTCCCAATCCTTGACGGTAAAGGCGCGATGGAAAAACGGGTCTACCATATAGCCCAACTTGTCATACCGTTCATCAAAGAGCTGGCGCAATGTCTCATCTGGTATCCAGCGGAAAAGAATTTTGGGAAGGCGGGAGCGATGAAAATGGATCGCCAGAATGCTTTTGGCTCGGAAGGTCTGACTGCCAAACGCCGTGATAGCGCGATCAAAACTGTCTATGTCGTCTGCAAGCGCGATTTCGCCCAGAAAGTCATATTCATCCATGAAACGCCCTTCTTGCGACTCCGCACCACCAAATTTGCTTTTTTTTATCGAAATATACCACTCTGGTGGTATTGGATACCAGTTTCAAAGTCAATTAACGTTGAAAATAAAGGCGCCGATTTTTGGGAGGAAATGGCATGACATCCGCAATTGGCCTGAATGGGCTTCAAAAGACATATCCGGGGTCGCCCCCGGTACGGGCGTTGCGAAATGCTGATCTGACCATCAATGACAATGAATTCTTCACGCTTCTGGGGCCATCAGGTTGTGGCAAGACCACGCTTTTGCGTCTTATGGCGGGATTTGAAGTGCCGACAGCAGGGGAGCTGACCTTGTTCGGAGATGACATTGCGCATCTTCCGCCGGAGAAACGTCCGATCAATACAGTGTTTCAACATTACTCGCTGTTTCCGCATATGACGGTTCTCGACAATGTCGCCTTTGGCCTCAAACGTTTGGGCAAGCCAGATGGCGAGGCCAAAAAAATGGCGCAGGAGATGCTGGATCTGGTGCATCTGTCGGAATTTGGTGCACGTAAACCGGACCAGCTTTCAGGGGGGCAACAACAGCGTGTGGCACTGGCTCGTGCGCTGGCACCGCATCCTCGTGTGTTGCTGCTGGATGAACCTTTGTCTGCGCTTGATCTGAAGTTACGTCAATCCATGCGGGCGGAATTGAAGCGTCTGCAAAGAGAAACCGGGATCACCTTTGTTTTCGTCACGCATGATCAGGAAGAAGCATTGGCGATGAGTGATCGGATCGCGGTGATGTCGCAGGGTGAAATCCAGCAGGTGGGTGACCCCGCCACCATCTATGAATTCCCCGAAAACCGCTTTGTTGCAGAGTTCATTGGTGACGCGGATTTCTTCGAGGCTGAGGCCTTGGGAGGGTCCCGCTATGAATTGTCAAACGGGGAAATCCTGATCGGACCAGAAACCAAAACAGCATCTGGAGCCGAGGTGACGTTGTTTTTCCGCCCGGAGAAGGCGACCTTGAAGCATGCAGGTGAAGGTGTGCGCGGACGAGTGTCCGATATTCTGTATCTGGGGAACAGTACCGATTATGTCGTGGAGCTGGCGCAAGGTGGAGCGCTAACGGTGCGCTCGGAAAACCACAAGGATGGCACTGCCATTGCGGATGTTGGAGCGGATGTGGTGGTTGAGATTGATCCTGCGGCCGTGCGGGTGGTGACACCATGATGCGGCTCGGAGACATGATCCGTTCTCATATGGCGCTGATCCCGGCAATGGTGGTCATCGGCTTTTTCATGATCCTGCCGATCCTGATCATTCTGATCTATTCGTTTCTGGCACCTGGTGACTATGGTGGCGTAAAACCCGAATTTTCGATTGATGCCTATCAACGTTTGCTGTTTCAACGGGACCTGTTTGATCATATGGTGTTCGACCCGGCTTATCTGAAAATTGCGTTTCGGTCCGTTTGGGTTGCTGTCGTCTCGGTTGTTGGATGCCTGATCCTTGGGTTCCCGGTGGCTTATTACATTGCCTGCCAACCGGAAGAGCGACGCAACATCTATCTGCTGCTGATCACCATCCCGTTCTGGACCAATCTATTGATCCGCACCTATTGCTGGATCCTGGTATTGCGCGACACCGGGTTGATCAATGGGGGCTTGATGCGGCTGGGTCTCATAGATGAGCCGCTCTCCTTGCTCTATACCGAGGGCGCAATCGCACTGGGACTGATTTACACCTATGTGCCATTCATGGTCCTGCCGATCTATGCGGCGCTTGAGCGGCTTGACCGACGTCTGATCGAGGCCGCGCGGGACTTGTATTCCAGCCGTTGGGTGGCCTTGCGCCATGTGGTCATCCCGTTGGCGATGCCGGGAATTGTTGCGGGATCAATCCTGGTTTTCATTCCGGCGCTTGGTGCCTTCATCGCGCCCGACCTTTTGGGTGGGGGCAAGAATCTGATGCTGGGATCTTTGGTGCAACTGCAATTCTCGTCTGCGCGTAACTGGCCCTTTGGATCCGCTCTGGCAATGATCATCATGGCAATGGTTCTGATAAGCCTGTTCTTCTATGCCCGTAGTGCCAGAAAAAATGGCGGGGGGATCCAACATTGACCCATAAACATGATATACGCCGGCTGCCCGGTTTCAACTGGATCACCCTGTTCTTCTTTCTTTTTCTCTATTTGCCGCTGATTATCCTGGTGGTGTTTTCTTTCAATGATTCACGATCTGCAACTGTCTGGAGCGGGTTTTCACTGGATTGGTATGTCAAAGCCTTTGCCAATGACGATATCCAGCGTGCCACCAAAAACAGCCTTATCATCGCGGTGTGTTCCACCGCCAGCGCAACAGCCATGGCGACGATGGCGGCATTGGCATTGTCCCGCAACCGGGCCGTGAAAAACAAAAAGCTGTTTGGCGGGATTTTGATCCTGCCTTTGATGGTGCCCGAGATTGTCACCGCAGTGGCCACGCTTACCTTTTTCTCAGCCATCGGGTTATCGCTGGGTCTGGGCAACATCATCATTGCCCATTCAGTCTTTTGCATCCCCTTTGCCTATCTGCCCATTCGTGCCCGTCTGGAGGGGATGGATGAGAGTCTGGAGAGTGCGGCGCGCGATCTTTATGCAAACAAATGGGACACGCTGCGACTGATCACATTGCCGCTTCTGATGCCGGGCATTGTGTCCGGGGCCATGTTGGCCTTCATCATATCTCTGGATGATTTCATCATTACCCTGATGGTGGCCGAAGCCGGATCAACCACCTTGCCCATCTATATTTACAGCCTTGTGCGCGTGGGGATCACGCCCGAGGTCAACGCCATCTCGACCGTTCTTTTGGGGGTTTCGGTCCTCATTGTCACCGTGTCCTATCTGGTCGGAAAAAAGAAATAGGGACGTGGATCATAACTGGGAGGAAATCATGAAAAAGTTCGCAACATCCTTGCTGGGCCTTTTGCTTGGCACAGGTGCCGCCTTTGCTGACGGAGAGCTGTTCGTTTATAACTGGACGGATTATACCGCGCCCGACCTGATCAAGAAATTTGAGGCCGAAACGGGTATTTCCGTCACGCTCGATACTTACGATTCCAATGAGACGTTGCTGGCCAAGCTGCAATCCGGGGCCACCGGTTATGACATCGTGGTGCCCAGCCACAACTTTGTCCAGATCTTTGTCTCGGAAGGGCTTTTGCAGCCCATCAACGCTGAAAAACTCAAAGGCGCGGCCAACCTGAGTGCCAGTTTCACCAGTCCATCCTGGGATAAGAACAATATCTATACAATCCCATGGCAATGGGGGACCACCTCATTCACCGTAAATACGGACATCTATGCTGGTGACATCAACACCTATAAAATCCTGTTCCAGCCCACCAAGGAATTGCAGGGCAAGATCGGCATGTTCAAATCTGCCGATGAGGTGATCTCGATGGCATTGATTTCCCTGGGACTGCCGCTTTGCAACGAAAATCCCAAAGACATGCAAAAGGTACTTGATCTGCTGAAAGCGCAAAAACCGCATGTGAAGACCTATAATTCCGATGGCATTCTGGAGCGCCTGAGCTCGGGGGATGTTGCCGTGCATCAGAACTGGAACGGTTACTCCATTCGGGCACGCAATCAAAACCCGGCGATGAAATATGCTTTCCCCAAAGAAGGGGTGATTGCATGGGCCGACAATATTGCTGTGCCCAAGGGGGCACCGAACTATGACAATGCCATCAAATTCATCGAATTCCTGATGGATCCGGCAAACATTGCCATTCAGTCCAATTTTGCCGGATATTCCAACGGCATCGCAGGCAGTGAAGCCTTCATGAGCGACAAGTTGAAAACCGCCCATGAATTGTCACCGCCAAAAGGCACGCCGCTTGTCTTCTCAAAAACCTGCTCTCCCAAGGCGGTCGAGTTGCAGAACCGTGTTTGGACCGCGCTTCTGCAATAACGCCACCACACCTGATGGGGCTTCGGCCCCGCTTTTTTCTTTGAAAGCTGACGGCATATGACCGACCTGATCCTTTTGAACGCACGCATTTTGACAATGGTGCCAGATCATCCTCGCGCCGAGGCCATTGCCATCACAGGACAGCGCATTTCCGCGATTGGAAAGACGGCCGAGATAAAAACACTCGCAGAACCGCATACCAACGTGATCGATGCAGGTGGGCGTACGATATTGCCCGGTTTTATTGATAGCCATGTGCACTTGTTTCAAGGATCGGCAGAGTTGGATTTTCTACCGGTAGGCGGGCTGACGGATTTGGCCGATATCCAGCCCAAAGTGCATGATTATGCCAGCATGCGTGCAAAAGAGCCCCTGGTTCTGGGTGTTGGTGCCTTCTACGATCTGTTTGTCGGGCTGGGCACTCCTCCGCGCTTGTTGCTCGACGCCATTCTGCCAGATCGGCCATTTGCCCTGCTGGCGGCAGACCTTCATACGGTCTGGGCCAATACAGCGGCGCTTGAGAAGGCAGGATTGCTGGATGGGGCAGATATGCCCGAGGGCAGTCATGTGGTCATGGGAGATGATGGTTTGGCCAATGGCATTTTGCTGGAGACGGGAGCCTTTGGTCCGGTTCTGGCTCTGTCACGTACCGGCGGGCGGGATATGCTTGGGTATGTCACAGGGAATGACCCCGATCCTGCTGCAACCAAAGCTGAACGTGAAGCAGACAAGTTACTGCTTTTAAAAGGGATTGACCATGTAGCAGAGCATGGTATCACCACATTGCACAATATGGACGGCAATTTCTATCTTCTTGAATTGCTGAGTGAACTGGAAGCCGAAGGACGACTGAATATACGCGTTCAAGTGCCGATGCATCTGAAAAATTACGATCCGCTGGACCGGTTGCAAGAGGCCGCCCAGATGCATGAGCAATATAGAAGCGAAAAGGTCTGGTCCGGTCGGGTGAAAATGTTCATGGACGGGGTGTTGGAAAGCCGGACGGCCCTGAAATCCCGTCCCTATCCTGATAGGCCGGGTATACAGGGTGAAGCCGTGTTTGATTCCGACCGCTTCAATGAAGCCTGCCGCATTGCCGATGCCATGGGGCTGCAAATCAGCGTGCACGCAGTGGGCGATCTTGCGGTCAGCCGTGTGCTGGATGGATATGAATATGCCCGCAAGTGCAACGGCAAACGGGATGCTCGCCACCGGATCGAGCATATCGAAGTGATTTCCGCAGCGGATATCGATCGCATGAAAAGGCTGGATGTCGTGGCATCAATGCAGCCCCGACATGCACCATTTGCAGGTTTCTTCGAACCACCTCAGCCAAACACCGTTCTTTATGATGATGAATATGTGCGAGCCTATGCGTGGCAAACTCTGCGCGAGAGGGCCATCCCGTTGGCCTTTTCTACCGATTGGCCCGTGGTGCCGGTTGATGTCATGGCCAATATCCAATGTGCGGTCGCTCCGATGGATCTTGGACCAAGCTGGCCGGATCAGAGCCAAACCCTGATGAACACGTTGGACAGCTACACCGCCGTGAATGCCTGGATGGCATTTCGCGACCAGCATCATGGTAGCCTCAAACCCGGACTGGCCGCTGATCTGGTCATGTTGGATGGTGATATCGAAGACTGTGACACCAATGAGCTGCGCGATTTACCTGTCGCACTGACCATTTGTGATGGGACGATTATATTTGTTGATGGTGCAGTTTAGTCGCAAGCTTCTTGTATGATTGGCGGTTTTGATGATGGTTTTCAAGGCCATGATTTTGTCAACGATCCTGAGTTTTCTGGGCATTGCCAGCTTCAGGCAAAGAGCATCCACACTGCGAGGGCAGTCAGAATTATACCGAATGCAAGATTGAGTGTTTTCGCGCTATCGGGTGATCTGAACAGGTTTGCTATCCTGTCTCCAATCAGTGTCCAGATTGAGAATGCTACCAGATTGTTGAGCGTGAATATTGTCGTGATCAATATGATTTGAGCGAATATTTCCGTGGTGGACGTGTTCAAAAACTGAGTGAACATCAGAGCAATGATCACATAGGCTTTGGGGTTGAAGAGCAGCAGAACGACGCCGTCGATAAATGTTGCGGGTTTTGCTTCTTCAGCTCCTTGCAGTGTTCCTGCTCTCAGCATTTTCCAGGCTATGAAAAGAACATAGAGGGATCCAGCAATCTTCAATGCCATAAAGAATTGAGGGAATGTCTCGATTGTGGTCAGAAGGCCAAAGCCAATTGCCGCAGTCACCAGCCAAGTTGCGATGTGATATCCGATATTTGCCGGTATCGTTGCACGGAAACCAAATCTTGCTCCGTTGGCAGCGAAAAACATGTTACCCGGACCCGGACTATAGGCGAGCGGGAACAAGAATAATATGAGTGCAAGTGTCATCAGTAGCATTCCGTAACTTTGAAAGAAGGACTGTTACTGAAGCATTTGAAGAAGTGATCTTGCCACCCGTTTCTTGCTCAGCTTGTCGGTTTTGATTAAGGTTGCGACCTGGCCTTTATCTACCAAAATTGCTTGCTATACCTTGGAAATGTCTTGTGTTCTGCGGTCCAACCTAGACTGAACGAAGCTGTGCTTCGAAGGCTTTGCGGTCATGACGGATCTTGTCCAGCACATCGTGTGATGCGTTTGGACGGTCGTCGTGCGTGCCGCTCCATATGATGATCTCCAGCAATATCGGCGCCAGATCGCGTCCCTTTTGGGTCAGGGTATAAAGGAAGCTGCGGCGATTTTCCGGGTCGCGGCTTTTCTCGACGATTCCGTCACTTTCGAGCTGCTTGAGCCGGTCAACGAGGATATTCGTTGCAATGCCCTCTTCGGCCTGCAGAAATTCGCTATAGGTGCGTTTTCCGCGCAGCATGATCTCGCGGATGATCAGCAAGGTCCAGCGATCCCCAAAGATATCGAGCCCGAATGCAATGGGGCAACCGGATGGGCGTTTTCTGGTTTCTGGTTTCATTTTCCAACTCTAAAAAAAAGACTTGCAAAATGCAATATATAGTTTTAGGAAATTACGTATTGCATTTTGCAAGTTAATAATGGAGACGTTAGATGCCAATATCCCTAACCCTTACTGATGGTGTTCTGCCGACGGGGCAGGAAGCTGTTGCTGTTGCCAAAATCACCGAGTCTTTTCTCAAACATCACGGCATGAGCGGGAATACCAAGATGACGCCCAACATCACGGCGCATGTTGCGATTTTGCCAAAGACCCACACCTTTGCTGGTGGTAAGCCGGTTGAAGGGGCCTGGGTTGAGACCACGACGCCGACCTTCGCTCTGGCTGATCACGAGGTGCAGAGCGCATTCTTTGGGGAGGCAACGCAGATCCTGCATGATCTGTCGGGTGGAACGCTTGCCAAGGATCGCATCTGGTCCAACGGTGTTCATGCGGTTGATGGTACATGGAATCTTGACGGTAAGGCCATGACCAATGGCGAAATTGGTGATGCGGTGTCAGGCGGATAATCGACTTGCCTGCAAGAAGACACAATTCTGCCGGACGGGAGGCTCGTCTTTCCGTCCGCCTTTCTCATCAATTGCAAGGATCTGAAAATGACCATGATGCCCAACCCTCAATCTATTCCTCATCGCTTACTCCACGCCATGATCCGGGTTGGCGATCTGGAGCGTTCCGTCGCCTTCTACCGCGACGCACTTGGTATGCGAGAGTTGCGACGCGAGGATTATCCGGATGGGCAGTTTACCTTGTCTTTTCTTGGCTATGGGGATGAGAGAAATGCATCTGTCATCGAGCTGACCTACAATTATGGCGAGAAAGACTATGGTCATGGTACGGGGTTCGGCCATATCGCCGTTGCCGTTGCTGACATCGCTGCTGCTTGTGAGCGTTTGGCGGGGATGAATGTCAAGATTCTGCGTGATCCGGGGCCCATGACATATAGTGCGACAAACGGGCAGCGTGATGTCATCGCATTTATCGAGGATCCGGATGGGTATCGTATCGAGTTGATCGGAACCTGAGCTTTTCGCTGACCAGTTTTACCGTTTTGAAATTCAGAGCCTGATTTAAATGTCTTGGCCGAGCCCTCTCCCCTCCCAAACCGCTCACGAGGGTACCATATCGGGTGGTTTGGGAGGGCGAGAGGGCTGGTGATGCAGCCTAAAAGTCTCGATTGGAGACTTTTAAATCGGGCACTCAGATATTCCAGGGAGAAATATCATGCCATTCGTGCGCATCCATCATCCGCAAGGAAAGAGTTCGCATTACGGTGTTGTTCTGAGCCAGGCTGTCCATGAAGCTCTGATCTCTGCTTTTGCAATTCCGCGCGAGGACTTCTTTCAAGTGGTGACACAGCATGAGGCGGGGACCGAGTTGATCGGTCCGGCAGAGTTTTTGGGCATTACCCATTCTGCTGATCTGATTATTGTGCAGATCACCTGTGCGGAAGGGCGGACACCTGATCAGAAAAAAGCGCTTTATGAAGCGATTGCCGACAATGTCAGCAAGGATGCTGATGTGCCACGGAATGATGTGATCATCAATCTGGTTGAGACCAAACGCGAGAACTGGTCCTTTGGCGATGGAGCCGCGCAATTCTCATGATGCGTACCATGTCAATGTGATGGGGCGATTGGACAAAACGCCCTATCATTCGCACTCTTTTCCCAGTCATATCAGACCATTTTGACACCAAATCCAGCTCATTTATGCGTCTTGCATCCTAGCTTTCAGCGGATACGGTATCAGCCCAGGGAGCCATAATTTCCGTTGTTCCTGCGTTCATTGTACCATTTCGTTCGATAATAGAGGGGCAGGCAAAATGGTAGGGATAGACAGTGCGTGGGGCTTCGGTCATGCTTGGTAACTTTTGCTTTAGGGCGGTGCGGATTGGCTCTGGCAAGGTATGATCGATGATGGTTGTTTCCGACAGACTGACATCAATCCTTGGTTCGTGCATTGCAGTATTTGCATCCATGCCAAAGTCCAAAAGATAAGATATCAATTGGGCAACGGCTGGCATGATTTTGCGGCCACCTGCTGCTCCAAGGCCGAAGCGCGTTCCGTCCGAACGTTCCAATAATGTAGGGCACATGTTAGAGAGACAGCGTTTGTTCGGACCTATGGAATTTGGTTTCCCGGGTTCGGGATCAAACCACATAATTCCATTATTCATAAGGACCCCGCTTGATGGCAGGGTCATACGTGAGCCAAATATTGAAAGGAGCGTCTGAGTCACAGAGACCATTGTTCCTTCTTCATCCACTATATTGAAATGTGTGGTGCAACCTGGCACTGGTTCATTCGCAACATCACCCATTGTTTCGAAACGTTCCTGATTGGCTTTACGGATCACTTGATCAAATGTAGTGAAGTCTTCCGCTGAAGGTCTCATCCCGTCAGGAGACCATTCTTTGAGCCATTGGAATACCCGTTCCAACGTCGGTCCGGCAGTTATCTCCGGGGTTCCGAAAATGCGATGGCCTTTGTACCGAAATTCAGATGCGGGAACAATTTGGGCTCTGTAATCGTTAAAATCCTGGAGGCTATGGTGTCCTCCAGCGGCTTTCAGATCATCCACCATATTCTGAGCAATAGACCCTTGGTAGAAGGCTTTTGCTCCCTGTGATGCTATGGTCGCCAATGTGGTTGCGAGATCACTCTGGTCACATCGTGTCTGGCCAAGTGCGGTCCAGGCAGAGGCCTTTGGGAAGCCGTCTTCTTCGAGATAGACAGCGCGAGATGCCGGAAATTTGGCCAACCCCTTGGCTGCACTTGCGAGGATCAATTGAGCATACCAGTCAACCAGCAACCCTTCCTCAGCTTCAATGATGGCAGGAGCCAGAAGATCCGCCCAGGGCAAAGATCCGAAGGTTTCATGGGCCTTGGCCATTCCGGCTACCTGACCGGGAATTGCGATGGCTTTTGCTCCAAAGACATTGGCGTCGTCTTTAACGACAGGCCAGGGGAAAAGATCATTGGCCTTCCCACCGATGACGGGATAGTCTTCTTTCTTCAGCATGGAGGGTGATCGCATGCCGAAATCCACCACGTGAGCCCCTTCATCATTGGCGCGCCGGATGATCATGTAACCGCCACCACCGATACCGCTCATCCATGGTTCTACAACACCGAGTGCAAACGATGTAGCAATGGCGGAATCAATTGCGTTTCCGCCTTTTCGAAGGATATCCGCTCCAATTTCGGACGCTATGCGGTTTTGTGATGCGACCAATCCTTTTTCGCTGACAACCACCGGTTTTTGAATTTTCATTGTTTGGCTTGCTGCGCGGCTCATGTTCGGGTCTCCTTGCGCTCTTTCAGAGTTCGGTGGGTTATGAAACTGACTGAAAGTACGGTCAGGCCCAGAAATAGGATGGAAATTGGGGTTGAGACGAAGATCGACCAGTCTCCGGAAGAAATTGTGAGGGCCTGTCTAAGCGATTGCTCGCCAATTGGTTCCAAGACAAAACCAATCATCATGGGGGCAAGTGGAAAAGCCAGTTTTCGCATGGCATATCCAAGAAATCCAAAGCCCAGCATGATCCAAAGATCAGTGGGACTGGAATTGAAACCGAAGACGCCCAGCAAGCACAGGATTGCGATAATCGGATAAAGCACATAGCGCGGGATCATCACAATGCGGGAGAAAAGCCGGATTGCAGCCAGCCCGATAATGGGAAGCATGAGTGCGGCGATTAGCAAGGCGATGAATATTGCATAGACAAGGTCGAGATGTTCGGCAAAGAGCTGAGGTCCAGGTGCTAATCCGTGTATCAGGAAAGCGCCGAGTAGAACTGCCGTAACGACATCTCCTGGAACACCTAGAGCCATCAACGGGATTAGTGCGCCGCCTGCAGTTGCGTTGTTGGCCGATTCGGCTGCGGCCACACCGTCCAGAGATCCTTTGCCAAATTTCTCAGGTGTTTTTGAAGCGCGCTTGGCTTCGGAATAGGAGAGAAATGCCGAAGGGGTGGCCCCCAAGCCTGGAATTGAGCCCAATATGATCCCGATAACCGAACCCCGCAGGATTGTGGGAAGCTTCTCTCGTATCTTTGCCCAACTGATTTGGGCTTTGGGAACGACAACCTTTGAAATCGAATCTGTGAGCTGCTCTGCCTGAATGAAGAGCTCCGATACGGCGAAGAGACCAATCAGCATCGCCATTAGCGAGATGCCATTTAACATCGTGAGCTCACCGAATGTGAAGCGTGGTGTTGCCATCATTGGGTCAAGGCCTATCGTCCCAAAGATAAACCCTATGGATGCAGCGATAAGGCCCTTGATTATGGACTTTCCTGAAACTCCGGCAACGATGGTCAAAGAAAACAGAACCAGCATTGTGAACTCTGGCGGACCAAATTTGGTGGCCAGTTGTGCCAACAGAATAGCGCCGAAGATCAGAGCTATGGTTGAGATAACGTCTCCAATGACTGATGACCATAGTGCCATTCCCATTGCTTCACCGCCGCGCCCTTTTTGGGTCAGCGGATAACCGTCAAGAACCGTGGCTGCTGCTGCAGGCGTACCTGGTGTGTTGATAAGGATGGCTGGTATACATCCGCTGAACAATGCCCCTTTGTAGGTGCCAAGAAGAAGGGCAAAGGCGGTGATTGGTTCAAATGCATAGGTCAGAGGAATGATGAGTGCGATGCCCATGGTGCCGGTCAACCCCGGAACAGCACCCATGAAAACGCCGAAGGCCACACCTGCAAAGATTGCGATCAGGTTCTGGATTGTTAGTAGCATGTCCAAAGCAGAGAGGAGGTCAATAATCATGAGCATATCTCAAACGAGTGGCAGGTTCAGACCAAAGCTGAACACAATAAACAAGGTTGCGGTTGTGGTAGCGGCAACCAATAAGATGATCAGAGGATTCCGCGCGCCAAATAGAAGCATGAGGGCAGCAATGGTTGGCGGGGTTGCGTAGAAATATCCGAATGACTGAAACATCAGAATGAATCCGGCCATGGTAGCGGCGATCAATAGCGCGATCTGGAATTTCGCCAAGCGATCCTTCAGTGTGATTTGGTTGATTTCAGGCTGTTTCGGGGATTTTGTAAATCCAGAGAGACTTATCAGGGCGAGTCCGCCAAAGCCGATCAGAATAGTGCCGAGCCGCGGAAAAAATTGTGGTGACATGGCACCACTCTCGCTGTTTGCGACAAAATTGGGAATTAAATAGAAATACAGTGCAGTTGAAAAACCTATCAATACCAGCCCGCAAATTGTATCCGACTTTCTTTGTTGCATTCCCTGCCTCCCTTGGGGAAATAAAAGGCCCGTTGCGGTGTAGCAACGGGCTTCGCGGTATCACGTTGCTATTTGCCAAGTCCGGCGGCTCGAATGATCTCACCCTGAATTTTGTAATTTTCACGGACATTTTGTTCGAAATCGGCGCTGTTTCGATAGGTCATCTTCATAGCTAATTTGTCGATAATCGCCTGCAACTCCTCACTCTCAGTTGCATTCTTGATAGCCGCGTCGAGTTTTCCGACTATGTCTTCGGGCACACCGTCGGCGGCCGCTATGCCCAGGATGGAGGGTGCAGCAATGTCGTATCCCAAGTCTTTTAATGTGGGTACATCGGGAAACTGCTTCATACGTGCGCCGGTCATGATGGCAAGAAGCTTGAAATCACCCGATTGAACCTGAGGCAACCATTCGGTAGCGCCAGCCATGACATCGACGTGATTGCCTAGCAGAGCGGTCACGGATGCGGCACCGCCCTTGAACGGAATTGCTTTCCAGTCGAGACCTTCCTCCATTGCCAGGCGTTCCATTGTCAGATGCTGGGGTGTGCCAGTGCCTGCTATGGCATAGCTGATTTTGCCGGGGTTCTTTTTGGTGAATGCCACCAGTTCCTCAAAAGTCTGATAGGGCGCATCTGAGGGAACAACGATCCCGAGATTCCATGCACCATATTGGGAGATGAAGGTGAAATCGGAAAGCGTATCGTAAGGTAATTCCTGACGGTGCGGCGAGAGCACTGCAGCTCCTGTTGTCAATGTAAACACATTATAGCCATCTGGCCGCTCTGCAGCAGCGAGGCCCGCAGCAAGTGAACCACCACCGCCCGGCTTGTTGATTACGGTTACAGATGTGCCGAGTTCTTGTTCAAGCAGTTTAGCCAGGACACGTGCAGTTGAGTCCGTCGTTCCACCAGCACCATATCCAACGGTCAGATTGATGTCCTTCGATGGCCAGTCGCCTGCAAGTGCAGGGCCTGACAACAAGAGCAAGCTAAGAGTAGCTGATCTCAATAAATTCTTCATATGATCCTCCATTTTATCGTATAACGATTTTTATATTCATTATTCAATTTAATAGTCATGAAATTGATCTGTCAACAGGATATTTCGTGTGACTGATTGCGAATACTGATGGAGGCATGGTCTATTGCAGGGTAAGCAAGGAGATCGTCTCGAATGAGTTCAAACGCGTTAGCAAAAGCTCTGGATGTTCTTGAAGCCTTTCAAAACTCGTCCGGTGCCTTGACTGTAAAAGATGTCGCGGAGCTGAATGATGAAACTCAAAGCTCTGTCCAGCGAAGCATCTATACCCTTGAAACTCTGGGGTATCTGGAGCGCGAAGAAGCGGGGAAAAGATATGTTCCCGGGCGTGCTTGTCTGCGACCTGTCTATGGATATTTGCGCAATAACCGGTTTCTTGAAACCGCCACTCCATATCTTATTGATTTGTCTGAACGGTTTGCTACACGAGCTGATCTCACCGTTCTGGAGGGTACAGATATTGTTTATCTGTCCCGGATTCCCAGCCGTGATGAATTGTTAAATTTGTCCCCTCTCGGAAGACGCTGGCCAGCCATTCATACAGCCTCCGGGCGTGCGATTCTTGCTGCGATGAAGGATGATGAACGCGATGAAGTGCTGTCGGCATCGTCTTTCTCCAAGACCACGCCTCATTCTCTTACAACACTCGAAAGCATCGCGCGTGCAATTGAGGATATCAAAAAAAGTGGTTATTCCTATCAAAGTGAGGAGGTTCTTCTTGGCGCTGCCTCTGTTGGGGCTGCAATTGTTGGAACCAATGGAGAAGTACAAGGGGCAATCATTCTGGGGGGAGCGGTAGAAGCATTTCAGGACATTGACCAGCGGCATATTCTCGGTAACGCCGTGAAGCAGGCCGCCCGGGCTATCGGAGCATATATATAATGGCGGTAGAGCAGACGACGGCCTTTGATCCGAGGACGAATTCCAGAGAAGATCCCAGGTTTCTGTCTTCGGTCGAGCGTGGATTGTCTGTGCTTGAAGCACTTTCGGACAGTTCCGGGCCGATGTCCCTCACGGAAATTGCCCGTATTACCGGACTTGCTGTTCCGACATTGCAACGGTTGACTGCAACGCTGGTACAAGCCGGATATTTGGAAAAAGAGGCGGACTCGAAACGGTACTGCCCGACGGTCAAGACCGTTGATTTACTTTTCAGTTATTTGTCACGGAATCAATTTGCTAAACGTGCATGGCCACATCTTGTGAAGTTGCGTGAAGATCTTGGGCTTGATGTTTCGCTAGCAGTTCCATCGGGAACTTCGATGATCTATGTGCATCGGCTTCCCGGATATGCGGGCAATTTTGAAAATACGTTACCTGGAAAAAAGATTCCAATACATCTATCTGCGAGTGGTAGATGTGTCCTGTCATTGGAGAATGTGGGAAAAGTCGAAGGTTTTCTGAATTCAGCGGTTTTGGAACCTCTCACCCCATGGTCAATTGTGGATCCTGAGACAATATTGTCGGAGATTGCCAAGTGTAGAGAAATTGGATACGCGGTCGTTAAACAGGAGGATGCCTCTGGAACGATCTCACTCGCTTGCCCGGTGACAAAGACTTTCAAGGCGGTAGCAGGTATCTCGGTTCATGCACCTGTTGCTGGTTTGGATATATTGGATTTCGTCTCGAAAGTCCTGCCGTCTGTCGTTGCGGTTTCGAATGCGTTGAGTGAAACGTGATCTGGTCGACCCTCGGCAAATCAATTTGGCAGCTACGAGGGGCGAGGCATTCTGAAATTCGCTATACATGCGCCCCACAGACCTCAATATTCCTGTTTCAGATCAGGTCTTACAATCGTCCGGCGGGCAGGATTTGTTTCAGTATGGCGGCGATGATGGCTTCGGGGCGATCTTCCTGAACCAGATGACCGGCATCGGGAATGGGAATGCAGTCCTTGTCCGAGAGATACATTGCCAATTGTCGCCCCTTGCTGGCAGGGATCCATTCATCCTTTTCACCCCAAAGGACTGTGACTGGACAATCCATGCGGCTATACAGGCTCTGGATCTCGTCGGTATATTTTTGGTCCATCTGTGCAATCTGGCGATAGAATGCTGGCTGGCCGATCGGTCCGGTCCAAGGGGCGCAATAAATCTCCAATGCTTCTTCGGAGAGTGGGTTGTGCGCTGCTGTCTGCAAATAGGCACGAAGTATGGCCTGGTGCATATAGTCCGGCATTCCTGAAAAAGCGGCTTCATGCTGGCGCACGTGTTGCACCAGAGGTGAACCCCAGGGGGCCTGGGCCACGGCGTCGAAGATGGTCAATGAGCCATAGCGCAGACCATTCAGATAATATGCGCGCAATGCTGTTGCACCACCAAAATCATGGGCCAGAATATCAGGCTGTTCCAGATCCCATTCTTTGAAAAGGGCTGCCAGCACCTTGTTCTGGACGGCAAGGGAGACATCCTGTCCGTCGCGCATTTCGGATTGGCCATAGCCCACAAGATCGAAATAATAGACACTTCTGTGATCGATCAGGTGGGGGATGATCCTACGCCAGACCTGTGAGGAGAATGGCGTGCCATGGATGGCAACCAATGCAGGTCCTTGGCCGGATTTTCCCCAGCGGACAGAGTTGCCTTCAATGATGGAGGTGTTTGGAAGATCCAGCATGGTCATTTCTCATATTTACATTTAGCTAAATGACTATATGATATAAAACATGATCAAATCAATCCAGATTAAAGCCCTTGCTGGCGAGACCCGTTTGAAAATCTTGCGGTTGCTGGCCGAACCCGAGATACATTTTGGTGATCAATGGTCTGCTGATCCGGTGGAGTTTGGTGTTTGCATGACATTGATTGCTGATGCTTTGGGTGTGGCACAGCCAACCGCGAGCAGACATTTGGATATTCTGAAACAGGCAGGCTTCATAAGTGTGCGAAAGCATATGAAATGGTCTTATTGCAAAAGGGATGATGCTGCGATCCGGGATTTTCTGAACCAATTGGGTGAGGAAATCCTGTTGAAAAATCAAGCCGAGCTTTGTCCTTCGAAAGAAGGGTGACATTGTCGTCGTCCAAAGGATAGAGCGATTGTTCCTGCTCACCACGTCGTAAGAGTTTGAAAAGGAACCATATTGAAGGCACTCTTTACTTCTTGTGAGCAGAAAAATTTGCCCTGTCAAATTCAGCTCATCTATGAGTTTATGTCCTGATTTTCCGGTTTCCAGTCTGGTTGGGTTTTGAAGGAGACGACATCTTCGGGCAACTCATCCCAGTGGGGTTTGTCGCGTTCAAAGATGACCACTTCGATTTTCAGATCACTGGCATCATCCATGGATCCCAATGTCAATGTAAGATGGTCAGGCGTCTGGGAATTGGTTCCATATATGGGGCTGCCACAGGTTGCGCAAAAGGCCTTCGTAACCTCTGATCCCTTTGCGGATCTGTATTTGAACGTGTTCACACTTCCCCTCAAGGTGACTGAAGTGAAGGGGAACATGGCGCCAATGGTGTGCCCTGTGCCGCTCAGACGGCGGCATTCATCACAATGGCACTGCGCGACCACAAGAGGTGAACCCTCGGCTTCATATGTGATTGCACCGCAAAGGCATTTTCCTGAAAATTTCATGATGAATTCCGAGTTGACGATCTTGAAAATGCCGACCGCTTCACTCGCCGTTCGACACGATTGTTGTCAGACTATACGAATCATCCTAGCAAAAGACATGAAAATTCTCGCGATCTCCGGCAGCAGTCGAGCTGCATCGACCAACACCGCCATGCTGAATGCTGTCTCGAAAATCGCCTGTCCTGATCATCAGGTCAGGGTTTTTTCTGCTTTGGCCGATTTTCCCGTTTTTTCTCCTGATGCCGAAACCAAGCCATTGCCAGCATCCGTTCTGTCTTTTGTGACCATGATCCGCGAACATGACGGATTGATCATTGCCAGTCCCGAATATGTAAGAGCCATTCCCGGCGGGTTGAAAAATGCAATCGATTGGCTTGTGTCCCGTGATGAGATTGTCGGAAAGCCGATTGCACTTATGCATGCCTCTCATCGGGGCGATGACATGCTGGCCCAGCTTCGTCTTGTGCTTTCGACTGTCAGCGAGAATTTTTGTGAAGATGATTTTCTTCGGTTTGCGCTGATGAAGCTGTCACCGGAAGAGATTTCGGCGATTTTGGCAGAGCCTTCAAACCGGTCATCAATCAGAGACTATCTGACAAGTTTTGCTTCGCGTGTGTCTCATACGAACGAGGGAAAACGATAATTCATAGGATGCTTTTCACTCGTTGGTATTACCCATTAATTATCCCGCAGAATTTGATTGATGAATGAGTCCTCAACCTAGATTCGGGTGACTAGGATTGGGGCTGGTTTTCGTTGGCAACAATCAAATCGATTTCGTTTTCTTCGAGCATTTTTTGGATATTGCGTGGTGGCTGGCGGTCGGTAACAAACAAATCGATCCTGCTGATATCCTGCAGGGCAACCGGTGCGCGTTTTCCCAGCTTTTCACCATCTGCAACAATGACCCGGACCTGGGCGTTTTCAATGGCGATATTGGCAAGATTGGCTTCCTGCAGGTCATGAAGCATGAAGCCGGTGTCAGCATTGATTGCACCGACCGACAAGATTGCGAATCTGACATTGAGGCGTCGGATGAGATCCTGGGCTTCCACACCAAATGCCCCGCCATCATGGGGACGCAATTCGCCACCAGCCATGAAAACCTTGTTGTTGTTGCGTGTCGATAACGTGCTTGCCACAAAGACGGAATTGGTCACCACAAACAGATCGCTATGGTTTTTCAGGGCCATCGCTACATAGGCCGTGGTGGTGCCGATATCGAGGAAAATGGAATCGCCATCGCTGATATTCTCGACTGCAGCCTTGGCAAGCTTTTCCTTGCTATTGACCATTTTGTCCAGTCGACTTTCGAAGGTCGGTTCGAGAATTTCCTCAACCAGATGAACGCCCCCATGAACCTTGCGCACGATGTTGCGCTCTTCCAGCGTTCTGAGATTTCGGCGTATCGTTTCGAAGGTCACACCGAGTTCGTTTGCCAGAAAGCGGACCCGGCAAGAGCCACCTGCACGATAAAGCGCTCGCAGGATTTCTTCTTCTCGCTGGTTTGTTGTCTTGGCTGACATGATCGACACTCAGTTTGTAAGTCGCGAATGTGCGGCATCTGTAACAGGAAATCCACATTTAGCAACATCTTCTGACGATTTCCGCTTCGTATATTCCTTTATTATAAGCTTTTTTGTGGCTTTTTGTGGTTAAACTTGACAAATTTTCTGAATATGGGATCTTTTGTCATAAATAAAAATAATTAGCTAAAAATACCACATCAAAGGGGAGAGAGAAATGCGAGCATTGAAATCGAGCGTGATGGCTCTTGCGATGATGACTTCCATATTGGCTGCGGGCGCTGTGGAATCATCTGATCCAATCAAGCTGACACTGCATGATTGGTCCGGTCAGTTGATCAACACCAAGATCATGGGATCCATCCTGAAAGAGGCTGGCTATAATGTCGAATATGTTCAGGCTGACTATATTGCGCAATTTGCCGGACTGAAAAATGGTGATCTGCATCTGGCGATGGAGATCTGGGAGACCACTGGTCGGGAAGCTATGGATGAAGCCACGGCCACTGGCAAGGTTGTTACCATCGGTGAGACCGGTCTGATGGCTATCGAAGAATGGTGGTATCCTTCCTATATGAAAGAACGCTGCCCGGGTCTACCGAACTGGGAAGCCTTGAAGGAATGTGCCGAAGAATTTGCGACCACCGAAACAGCACCGCTTGGTCGCTATGTCGGCGCACCGGTTACCTGGGGTGGCTTTGATGATGAGCGGGTAGAAGCTTTGGAGCTCGATTTCGAAGTCGTTCATGCTGGTACCGATGCGGCTTTGTTTGCAGAACTGGAGTCTGCCTATCAGCGCAAGGCCCCGATTATCCTGTGGGTCTATGTTCCTCATTGGGCACCAACCAAATATGAGGGTGAATTTGTTGAATTCCCTCCTTATTCGCCGGAATGCTATTCGGATCCGTCAGTCGGTGTGAACCCGAACATGGCCTATGATTGCGGCAAACCGCGTGGTCCAATATGGAAGGCTGCATGGTCCGGGCTGAAGGAAAAATGGCCAGGGGCCTACAAGATCATCGATGCTTACCGTGTTTCCAATGACGAGATGAGCGCAATGGTCGGGCAGGCGGATCTGGAAAAAGTTGATATCGACAAGGTTGTCTCCGGTTGGATGGATGCCAACAAGGATCGCTGGTCCGGTTGGATCAAGAAATAAGAAGATATACCCGGGACCGACAGGTTCCGGGACCTCTTTTCACCCGATCCATTAGCCGATCCCCGCTCGTCTGGGCGTGGAAAGCGGAGCCCATTTGATGACATCCCGGATTAAGCTGTCCTGCCGGAACCTGTGGAAGCTATATGGCGCGGAGCCGGAAGCATTTCTGAAAAAAACTGAAGACCCAAGTGGTGATGATATCCATGCGGCGGGCCTGGTCGGTGCCGTGCGTAATGCACATATCGACATTGCCGAAGGTGAGATTTTTGTCATCATGGGCTTGTCTGGTTCGGGCAAGTCGACCCTTGTGCGCTGTCTGTCCAGATTGATCGAACCGACCGGAGGCGAGGTGATTTTCGATGGCGTCGATTTGCTGCGTGCCAGTGAAGAGGAACTGATCGATATACGCCGCCACAAGATGGGAATGGTATTTCAGCATTTTGCTCTTCTTCCTCATTTGAGTGTTTTGCAAAATGTCATGTTCCCGCTCACCATACAGGCGGTGTCCAAACCGGATGCCGAAGTCAAGGCGCGTGAGGTCATCGAACTGGTCGGCCTGAAAGGGCGTGAGGACAATTATCCCCGCGAGCTTTCCGGTGGTCAGCAGCAACGTGTGGGCATTGCACGTTCGCTTGTGACCGAGCCGGATCTTTGGTTCCTGGACGAGCCTTTTTCAGCTCTGGATCCGCTGATCCGTCGCGAAATGCAGGACGAGTTTCTCAGCCTTCAGGCGCGATTGCACAAGACAATCGTCTTCATTACGCATGACTTCGAGGAGGCCGTACGTCTGGCGGACCGGATTGCCATCATGAAAGATGGTGAGGTCATTCAGGTGGCAACACCGGAGGATCTGGTCCTTAATCCTGCGACCGACTATGTGTCCGAATTCACAAAACACATCCCGCACTCCAAAGTATTGACAGTTGGTCAGCTGATGAACCCGGATATGGTTGGTGAGGGAGAACCCTTGCCAAGGGCTGCAAGGATTTCTGAGGTCGCAGAGCGTGTCATCGCGGCTGAAAAACCGGTTCCCGTCATGGACGAGGCCAGCAATATCATAGGGGCCATAGACCGTATGGCCATCGCCCATATATTGTTTGGCGGGGATGTTCCAGCATGAACTGGCGTATGGAAATGCGGTCCCTGATCACGCCCGGACTTATCGTGTTGACGGTGATCCTGGGGACTTATGGACGGGATCTGGCCAAGTGGCTGGATGCCCGCTGGCTCATCAAGGTGCCTTCGGCATGGATCATCAAGTTCAACACCTATATTTCCGCAGGGATGAAATGGCTGGTTGAAGATGCAGCAATCGGACCTCTTTCCTTTACAGATCTGACCCGGGCGTTGGCCTGGTTGATCGAACAACCCTATGATTTTGTTCTGGCCTTGCTTGCTACTGGCTTTACTGTTGGGCAGGGGGCTGATGTACAGACAATCCTGCCTGCCATAAGCTGGATTGTGGTCACCACCGCGGTGATTGCGCTGGGTCATTATTGCAGGGATTGGGGTCTGGCGGCACTGGTCGGAACCTGTTTTTTGTATCTGGCCATATTCGGGCAATGGGATAGCGCCATGGTCACGCTGGCCTCGGTTGTGATTGCTGTTCCAATCGGTGCTGTCGGCGGTTTGCTGACCGGTATCTGGGCCTATCGCCATCCCGTGGGTGAGCGGATCTTGTCGCCGATCCTTGATTTGATGCAGACGATCCCGATTTTTGCCTATCTGGTGCCGATCCTGTTCATGTTCGGCTTTGGGCCGGTTTCGGCTCTTGTGGCAACCATCATCTATGCCACGCCGCCGATGGTGCGTGTTACCATTCTGGCATTGAAGGGTGTGGACCCGGAAATCGTGGATTTCGGACGCATAACCGGTGCTACCCAGCGTCAATTGATGTGGCGCATCCTGGTGCCATCGGCCTCTCCTACGCTGATGGTCGGGGTCAATCAGGTTATCATGCTGACGCTCAATATGGTGATCATCGCATCGATGATCGGAGCGGGTGGACTTGGATTTGATGTTCTGGCCGCGTTGCGTCGGCTGGATATCGGTGCTGGCTTCGAAGCCGGTATTGCCATTGTGGTTCTTGCCATTGCAATAGACCGGCTAAGCCATGCCATGCAAAAGCGCGTCGGACAGATTCACAAGGCCGCCACAGGCTCGTGGTTTTCCCGCCACAAGCGCACTATTCTGGTTGTCGGTCTTCTTCTGGTGACCTGGCTTTTGGGGCAATTCGCGCCTTTCTTGCTGAAATACCCAGACGGACAGATATTGACCACAGGAACATTCTGGAACGACACGATCAAATATCTGAACGTGAATTTCTTTGACCTGTTCGAAGCCTTGAAAGTGTTCTTTCTGCATTGGTTCATGTTGCCGATCAAACGCGTCATGCTTGGTATTCCATGGCCTGTTGCCATTGCGTTGCTGACGTTCCTTGGCTGGCGTGCTGGCGGCTGGCGACTGGCGCTTTTATGTGGTGGTCTATCCGCGCTGATCGCCCTGAGTGGCCTTTGGACAAAGGCCATGGTGACGGTCTATCTGTGTGGCGCATCGGTGATATTGGCAACGCTGATTGGTGTGCCGCTGGGTATTCTGGCTGCACTGAACAAGCGTGCGGGTGTGGTGATTGATCTTTTCATCGATACGCTTCAGACCCTTCCCAGCTTTGTTTATCTGATCCCTGTGGTGATGCTTTTCCGCGTCGGGGACTTTGCGGCCATGATAGCCATTGTTCTTTATGCCTTGGCGCCAGCTGTGCGCTATGCCGCCCACGGTGTTCGTGGTGTGGGGCAGGAATTGATCGAAGCTGGTCAGGTCTGTGGTTGCACCAAAGCGCAATTGCTTCGCCACATACGTCTTCCCATGGCATTGCCGGAGATCTTGCTGGGCCTGAACCAGACCATCATGCTGGCACTGTCCATGCTGGTAATTACCGCGCTCGTGGGAACCAGGGATCTGGGGCAGGAAGTTTATATCGCTCTGACAAAAGCGGATATCGGCCGTGGACTGGTGGCGGGGCTTGCAATTGCTTTCATCGCTATCATTGCGGACCGTCTGGTAAAGGCCGGAGCCAGAGGTGCGCGTGAGCGTTTTGGATTGGAGAGATGACACATGACTGAAGCAGAGTTGCACTCCCAAATTGGCGCTTTGTCCTTGTGGAATGGGCAGATCAGCATCGAACCGCTGACAGGTGGAATTACCAATGAGAATTATCTGGTTCAAGACGATGTCAGCAAATATGTCGTTCGAGTTGGGGATGACATTCCGCTGCATCAGGTCATGCGTTTCAACGAGCTGGCGGCCTCTCGTGCTGCCCATTGCGCAGGATTGTCTCCTGCGGTGCTTCATGCTTCGGGCAATCTGACCGTTCTGGAATATGTCGAAAGCCGTACACTTCGTCCCGAAGATGTTCGTGCTGCGGATATGTTGCCGCGTGTGCTTGAACTGGTGAAACGGTGCCATACAGAGGTGCCGAAATATCTGAAAGGGCCTGCGCTGGTTTTCTGGGTTTTTCATGTGATCCGGGACTATGCATCAACCTTGCAAGAGCGGAATTCCGTGTATGTCCCATTGCTCGGGCAACTTCTGGACGCGGCGAACATGCTGGAGGCGGCGGCTGGTCCTTTCGATATTGTCTTTGGTCATAATGATCTGCTGAGTGGCAATATCCTGGATGACGGCAAGCGCTTATGGCTGATCGATTTCGACTATGCCGGGTTCAACAGTCCCTTGTTCGATCTTGGCGGATTGGCTTCGAATAACGGGCTTGCTCCTGATCAGGAAGAATGGCTTCTGGAAAGCTATTTCGAAGGACCGGTGGGTGATGAACTGCGCCATCGTTATTCGGCCATGAAATGCGCTTCACTTCTGCGCGAGACGATGTGGAGCATGGTTTCGGAAATAACGTCCCGGATCGATTTTGACTATGCGGCCTATACCGAGGAAAACCTGTCCGGTTTTCGAGCCGCTCTTGATGAATTTCGAATGAGTTGAGGATTGAAATGACTAAACTTCCTTCTACCGCAAAGGCTGTAATCATCGGCGGTGGCATCATTGGCTGCTCGACTGCCTACCATCTGGCCAAGCTCGGCTGGACCGATACCGTCTTGCTGGAACGCAAGAAGCTGACATCGGGCACCACCTTCCATGCGGCGGGTCTTGTCGGTCAATTGCGCTCCAACGCCAATATCACCCAGTTGCTGGGATATTCGGTCGATCTTTACAACAAGATCGAGGAGGAAACCGGACTTGGTACCGGGTGGAAAATGAATGGCGGTCTGCGTTTGGCCTGCAACGAGGAACGCTGGACCGAGGTCAAGAGACAGGCGACGACCGCGCACAGTTTCGGCTTGCCGATGGAACTTCTGACACCGCAGGAGGCGCAGGAATTGTGGCCATTGATGGATATTTCCGATGTGGTCGGAGCGGCTTTTCTGCCGACTGATGGCCAGGCGAACCCGTCGGATATTACCCAGGCGCTGGCAAAGGGCGCGCGTATGGCCGGGGCCAGGATTTTCGAGGATACCAAGGTCACGGATATCGAAATCGAGAATGGCAAAATTCGTGCTGTCATTACTGAAGACGGTCGCATCGAGTGCGAGAAAGTCATTTGCTGTGCCGGGCAATGGACCCGGACTTTTGCCCAGCGTTTTGGTGTGAATGTCCCTCTGGTGCCAATGGAACATCAGTTCATGGTGACGGAACCTATTGAAGGTGTCACCTCGACCCTACCGACACTGCGTGATCCTGATCGTTTGACCTATTACAAGGAAGAAGTCGGTGGTCTTGTCATGGGTGGATACGAGCCCAATCCCATTCCGTGGGCGGTGGATGGCATACCCCGGGGTTTCCACTATTCCTTGCTGGACAGCAATTTCGATCATTTCGAACAGCTGATGGAATTGTCGCTGGGTCGCGTTCCAGCGCTGGAGACTGCAGGTATCAAGATGTTGACCAATGGGCCGGAGAGCTTCACACCCGATGGCAATTTCATTGTCGGGGAAGCGCCGGAATTGCGTAACTTCTTTGTTGGTGCAGGCTTTAATGCCTTTGGTATTGCAGCCGGTGGTGGGGCAGGCATGGCGCTTGCCGAATGGGTGCATAAGGGTGAACCACCTTTCGATCTCTGGTCGGCGGATATACGCCGCTTTGGTCGCCCGCATTTCGATACTGACTGGATACGCACCAGAACAGTCGAAGCCTATGGCAAGCATTATACCATGGCCTGGCCATATGAGGAGAATAATTCCGGAAGACCCTGTCGCAAATCGCCGCTTTACGACATTCTTGCCTCGCAAGGGGCCTGTTTTGGCGAAAAGCTCGGATGGGAACGCCCGAACTGGTTTGCGGACACCGCCAGAGGAGAGAGCCCCAAGGACGATTATAGCTTTGGCCGGCAAAACTGGTTTGAGGCTGTGGGACGTGAGCATAAGGCCGCCCGTGAAGCAGCCGTTCTGTTTGATCAGACATCCTTTGCCAAATTTGCGATGAAGGGTCCGGATGCAACGGCAGCATTAAGCTGGATCTGTGCCAATGACATCGACAAGCCGGTTGGATCACTGATTTATACGCAGATGCTGAACGATCATGGTGGCATTGAATGTGATCTGACCGTTGCACGTGTCGCTCTGGATGAATTCTATATTGTCACCGGTACAGGCTTTGCTACCCATGATTTTGACTGGATCAGCCGGAATATCCCAAAAGGCATGAATTGTCAGCTGTTCGACATCACCTCATCAAACGCTGTTCTATCTTTGATGGGCCCCAATGCCCGGATGATTTTGGAACAGGTCACGCGGGATGATGTGTCCAATGATGGGTTCAAGTTTGGCACTATCCGTACCATTGGCATTGCCGGTTGCCCGGTTCAGGCGCTTCGTGTCACCTATGTGGGAGAGCTGGGCTGGGAACTGCATCTTCCGGTCGAATATGCGCAGACGGTCTATCAGGCGCTCATGCGTGCGGGGGAGGAGCATGGACTGGTGAATGCCGGTTATCGTGCCATCGAATCCTTGCGACTGGAAAAAGGCTATCGTGCCTGGGGCTCTGACATCGGGCCTGATCATACGCCGTTCGAGGCAGGTCTGGGCTGGGCGGTCAAGTTGCGCAAGGCCATTGATTTCAAGGGCCGGGCTGCAGCCGAGAAGCAAAAGGCTGAAGGTGTCAAAAAGATGCTGGCATGCTTTACTGTTGATCCTTCGGTCATTTTGCTTGGGCGGGAAACAATCTACCGCAATGGTGAGCGGGTTGGATGGCTGACCTCCGGCGGGTTCGGATATACCGTCGACAAGTCCATTGGCTATGGCTATGTGCGCCATCCGGATGGGGTGGATGCGGATTTTGTGACGTCGGGAGAGTTCGAGCTTGAGGTAGCAACCGAGCGCGTGCCCTGTGCGGTTACTCTTCATCCGCTCTATGATCCAAAGATGGAACGCGTCAAGTCTTAGTACTAAATCTAAAAGTCTCTAATTGAGACTTTTAGGCTGCCTGCTTGAACCGGATGTCTTTTGAAATATTGCGGTAAGCAGATGCCATATAATGCCGGATATGAGTTGAGGAAATGCGATGACGACCATGATGACGATTGCTGATCATGCCGAAACGATGAGTGCGTTGGCATCAAAAACCGCCATGCATTTTTTCCGGGGGGCATTGGGGGTCGAGTTCAAAGCAGATGAAAGTCCGGTTACGCAAGCGGACAGGGCGGTTGAAACAGAAGTGCGCCGCTATCTCAAAACTCATTTTCCCGATCACGGTATTCTGGGTGAGGAACATGGCCTGGAGGACGGAAAAGAGGACCATATGTGGGTTGTCGATCCGATTGATGGCACGCGGTCCTTCTTGTCCGGGCATCCGCTTTTCGGTTTCCTGCTGGCTCATCTGACGGATGGCAAACCGGATTTGGGGGTCATTTGCATGCCCGTTCTGAACGAGATCTTCATGGGCCAAAAAGGCAAAGGCGCAACCCTGAATGGCCAGCTTGTTCAAACCTCCGGCCAAACGAGCCTGAATGATGCAATTCTCTATATAAATGAGGGCGAAAAAATCTGTCGTGATCATCCTGTGATATTTGATCGTTTGTTGAGCATCGGTCAGACACGCCGGTTTGCCTATGATTGCTATCCGCATGCACTGCTGGCTGCGGGTCATGTGGATGTGGTGATTGATTATGATCTTCAGCCCTATGACTATCTCAGCGTTTCGGCCGTTGTAGAGGCAGCTGGCGGGGTCATGACCGACTGGAATGGGCAAGCTCTGTCCATGATGTCCGATGGTGCGGTCGTATCCGCTGCCAATCGGGAGCTGCATGCGCAGGTTTTGAAGACCTTATCAGCTCCTTCTGATGGCGGATCCTTTCAGCCGTGATGAGATATGGCGGAAAGGGTGTATTCTTGAAGTGTTTATCATATGGAGTGCGAAAGATGTGTCATTCATCTGGTCACAATGGTAACCAGATGCTATGTGCCATCTCTCATGATCTGGGGTGATCTGGATTTCCCGCATATCAAGGATCGTTCCCGTCTGGCTGCGCAAAGGATCGTGAATTGTTCCAGTTTGGAGTTAAAAGATGCCGCGCATTTGCCAAGTCTGGACAAATCCGGCGATCTTATTTGCGCTGCTTGATTTTATTCAGAAGCATTTCAAATAAGATATCTTCCAGACATCCCAATAAGGTGGCTGTAGACGAACCTGTCAGATCTCTGATAACATTTCGTGCATGCACAAAGCGATACGCCACCAAACCGTGATTGAAGGTATTGATGCGATCTCTATCCGATCGGATCGCACCTTTCCAAGGCATACTCATGACGAGTTTGGCTTTGGATATATTGCGGACGGTGGTCAGGATAGCTGGAGTGGCCGTGGCCTTGTCGAAGCACAGAGCGGTGATGTGATCAGTGTGAATCCCGCGGAGTTGCACGATGGTATTGGCCGCAAGGGATGTCCGCGCTATTGGCGCATGTTGTATCTCTCACCAGCGGCGCTTTCCAAGCTCACCGATATTCCGATTGGGGCTGCGGAATTTTCCCTGCCGGTCATTCAATCCAGAGCGACGTCGCGTCTGGTCATCAATGCGCTCGCTGCCATGCATGCAGAGCGAGCGGACCGTGATTATGTGGAACAGCAGATGATATTGGCGCTTGATGTCTTGTTGCACCGCAATGGCGCCCAAACCCGGGCAGCACGCTCCAGCTGTTCCCGTCAGGTTCAATTGGTGCTGGATATGATCCGCCAACATTATGATGCGTCGTTATCTTTGAATGATTTTGCAATGGCTACGGATACCAGTCGATATCAAATTCTGCGTATGTTCTCGCGTGAACTGGGAACAACCCCTCATGCCTATCTTACCCAGCACCGGGTGAAACGGGCAAAGCGGATGATCCTGAAAGGGTCCTCTCTTGCTGATGTTGCCTCTGCATGTGGATTTTCCGATCAAAGCCATCTGACGCGCAGCTTTGCGAGGCAAATGGGGGTGACACCGGGACGCTTTTCTTTCCGGCAATGCGCTTGATCTGCAATATTGTTCAATACCGGGGGAGATTGCTCACCTATGGTTTTTAAAAATCATGAGGTGAGTGATGCGTTTTTCCTATTCCAGTTTCATGCAGCAAGCTTTTCCTGATCGCTCAACTGCGATCCTTCGAACGACAAACATATATTCCGATCTCGATGTGACTGCTGCGGTTGTTGGGCTTACTGCGCGGGCAACGCAACGCCTGACAGAGAAGACGGAAGGTGCGTTTGTGGAAATACAGGCCTGGCGCAGAGCTTATTCGGCGATGGGACTCAAGCCAACTCAATATCGCTGTGCTTCTGAGGCTTTGCTGCGACGCCTTAGAAAAGATGGTGCGTTACCGTCTCTGCATCCGCTTATCGATCTGTGCAATGCAGCCTCTGCCGCCTATGCTGTTCCGGTGGCTGTGTTCGATCTTGATCATGTCGCGGGTGATCTTTGTGTGAGACAGGCGGATGGCAGCGAGCGATATCACGCTTTTTCCGGTGCGATTGAAAATCCTGATATTGGGGAAGTCATTTTTGCCGATGATCAGGGCAATGCCCATGCCCGACGATGGGCAAACCGGCAAAGCAGGCTGTCGGCGGTTTCGCATACTACCAGCAAAGCGCTGATTGTTGCCGAGGCCTTGCATGAAAAGAGCGCCCGGGATGTCGACGCCTTGTCTTTGGAACTGAGCGATATCCTGTCAAAGGCGATTGGCACTCTCCCCGAGACTGCGCTCTTGCTGACGCCAGATGCCGACTATTGTACGCAAGAAGTGAAAGGGGTTGGTCATGTGGGTTGAGTTTTTGATGACGTCCTTCATTGTCGTCATAGCGCCGGGTACCGGTGTGATCTACGTGATTGGTGTGGGATTATCGCGCGGAGCGGGGGCAAGTCTGGCTGCTGCTACCGGATGCACCTTTGGCATCCTGCCACATATGACAGCTGCGATCCTTGGGTTGGCAGCCCTGCTGCATACAAGTGCGTTGCTGTTTCATGCGGTGAAATGGTTCGGAATTGCCTATCTGCTCTATCTTGCATGGTCGATCATGAAAGAAGACGGTCCCATCCAGTTCGAGGGGGATGCTGACAAGGGATCGCTCGTCGGGACAGCTCTTACCGGTTTTCTGATCAATATTCTGAACCCGAAGCTTTCCCTGTTCTTTATGGCATTCCTTCCCCAGTTTGTGCCTGCCCAATCTTCTTCGCCCTTTGGGCAGATGCTGCTATTGAGCGGGATATTCATGGCCATGACCTTCGTCGTGTTCATGGGTTATGGGGTTTTTGCCGGCTATATCCGCACCCATATCGAGCAAAGACCTGCGATCCTTGTCTGGATGAAGCGAAGCTTTTCAGCTGCCTTCCTGCTTCTCGGGATCCGGCTTGCCTTTGAAGGCAGATAAGGACAGATCCTGCTGCTGGCTTGGAGCAAGAAGGTGTCTGAAGAATAGGACGTTTTTCTATTCCTGCCAAATTCTTCCAATTCATGAGTTTACATCCTAATATTGCTCATCTCTTTTGTTGCCATAGCCGGACTTTCAAAAAGGAACAGGCAAGTATGATTTCCTATGTCACTGTCGGAGTTGATGATATCGCTCGTGCAAAGCGGTTTTATTCTGCATTTTTACCAGCGCTGGATTATGATCTGGAGGAACGCCCTGACGGCATAAGCTGTACGCTGCGCAAGCAACCTGATCAGGCTTTTGCACTGCCGGACTTCTACATCAAATCGCCCTTCAATGGACACCCGGCTTCGGCCGGGAATGGGGCGATGATTGCGTTCAAGGCTGGCTCTCAACAACAGGTTCGCGAGCTTCATACCGCAGCGCTTGTTGCAGGCGGCTCGGACGAGGGACAGCCGGGTTTTCGTGATGCATATGGGCCTCGTTTTTATGTTGGCTATCTTCGGGATCCTCAGGGCAATAAGATTGCCCTATTTTCCAACGATCCAAACGAGCCTGATCGTGACGGACGGTGTGGATGACAAACGTGCCTTGTCATCAATCTCCTGATGTTGAAGCTAGGCATCTGCATGATTGGCTTCGAATTTTTCGCGGGCGGCGTCGATATTGGTGATATTGTCCAGCGCCCATTGGCCCAGTGTCTCCACGGGTTGGCGAAAGGACTCGCCCATTGGAGTGAGGTTATATTCCACCTTGGGCGGGATGGTTGGATGATAGGTGCGATTGACCAGACCGTCGCGTTCCAGCTCACGCAGGGTGCGGCTGAGCATGCGCTGGGAAATGCCAAGATTCCGTTTCAGCTCATTGAAGCGCAGCGTCCCATAGCGCGCCAGGGAAATCACGATCAGTACGCTCCAGCGATCCCCCACTCGGGACAGCACCTCATTGATGCGCGAGCATTGCGGGCATTGGTCCTGAGTTTTCATGCGGTTCCCTCCGTGTAACCGAGGCGCAAAAATGTGCCTTCTTGCAACATCTCTCGGTTCTTACTAGATAGTCGGTAACAAATGTATACTGCACATATCGTGCTTCGACAACCTATGCTCTACAACAGGATTGAGACATGACAAACAAGTCGCTTCTGGATCATCTCAACTGGCGTTATGCCACCAAGAAAATGGATCCGGCCAAAGCTGTGCCACAGGAAAAAGTGGATGCCATCATCGAGGCGATCCGCATGACGCCAACTTCCAGCGGCACCCAACCATTTGAGCTGATTGTTGTGAGTGACCCGGATGTGCGTGCCAAAATCAGCGAAGTGGCCTGGGGCCAGCAACAGATCAATGATGGTTCCCATCTTCTGGTCTTTGCCGCCTGGGACAATTACACCGCAGATCGCATCGACGCTGTCACCAATCAGCTCAATGATGAGCGCGGCGAAATTCCGATGGCGACGGAATATTTTGAAAATCTGAAATCCAATTATCTGCCGCGTCCGGCCGAAGTGAATTACGCCCATGCTGCGCGTCAGGCCTATATCGCCCTTGGTGTGGCGCTGGTTGCTGCCGCCGAGCAGGAAGTTGACAGCACCCCGATGGAAGGCTTCGAGCCAGAGAAGGTCGATGACATTCTGAACCTGAAAGAGCGCGGCTTGCGTTCCGTTCTGTTGCTTCCGCTTGGTTATCGCGACAATGAAGGTGACTGGTTGTTGCCAATGAAGAAAGTGCGCAAATCCCGCGAGACCCTCGTGTCCCAGGTCTAGCCGGACAGGCAGGTGTCTCTCAGCGCCAGCCTTTTGCTGAAGTATCTGATCCATCCCAGATCACTTCCAAAGAAGCCGAGCCAAGGCCTTTGAGCACTGGTTCGGCTTTTTTGTGTGGTGGGATGTGCATTTTTGCATTGGGGCGGCTATTGGCTGCCCCTATTGCATGGAACTGATATCTGAGGTACGGATGATGCATGGGTGTTTTTAGTTTGCAATCCGTTTTGACAAAAGGCCGCAGAGCAAAACTGCGCCTTTTGGCTATTCGCTCAAAACGCCCGGGCAGAATTCCTTTTGCGAGAATGCGTGCTGGTCCGTGTACCGGCTGAGTGCTGTCTTTCAAATTCTCACAATTCAAAAGGAACAATCATGTCCCATCATGATCGAGCGGCCTATTTGGCCTATGCCACTGCCATGCGCCATCCCGGCGATTTTTCCAATGCCTCGATGCGGTTTTTTGCAACCGATGCAACCATCAACGTCGTGCACCCGTTCAATCAAATCACGGGTGCTGCATTCTATGCTGATGATGTGCTCCGACCACTTCAGTGTTCATTCGAAGGTCTCTATCGGCGCGATGATATCGTCATGGCTGGCCAGTTTGAAGGTCAGACCTGGGTCAGCTCAACCGGTTATTATGTAGGTCGGTTTGTCAAAGACTGGATTGGCCTTAATCCGACGGATGACCTTTGCTATCTCCGCTATGGAGAATTTCATCACATGGAAGGCGGTCGGGCTGTTGAGAGTTATATCTATTTCGATATTCCGGAGCTGATGATCGCCTGCAAACAATGGCCGCTGGATATGGGACCTGGCGTCAAGCCGGGTTATCGAGGATTGATCCATGGTCCTGCCAGTCATGATGGAGTTATCCGGGAAGCTGCGGATCCGGCAGAAGGTCAGCGCAGCTATCAGATCGTAACGGACATGCTGACTCGATTGGCGACAGCAGATGAGGAATGGCGACCCTATTGGGACAAGAATATGATGTGGTATGGGCCAGGAGCCTTTGGCACTTTTATTGGTGTTGAGGAATTTGCATCCTTTCAGGTGCCGTTCGAGGCGCAATTCGAGGGATGGTCCGGAGGTTCGAAAAATAATGGTCTTACCCGGCATTTCACGCGATTTGGCGAAGGTAATTACACTTGCTCGGGTGGTTGGCCGTCTCTCACCGGTATCAATGTGAAGCCATTTCTCGGGCAGGGACCAAGCCATGAGCGTGTTTTCATGCGGGTTTGTGATTGGTGGCGGCGCGAAGGAGATTTGCTGATTGAAAATTGGGTCTTTGTCGATGTTCCTCACGTGCTGCTGCAGCTTGGATATGATCCATTGCCCAAATGGGATAATTGACACAAAAAGCGATCGGAAAATTCAACTGAAAGCCGAACCAGCGATGGTTCGGCTTTTTGCCTTTTGAGGGATCTGTTCTCGGAGATAGGTCTACTGAAACATGTTTGCGTTGGTCAGCCAGGCAATGGCGGCATCGACGCGTTCGACACCGCGCATGTCCTTGTTGCGCAAAAGCCAGACGTCGCGCTTCATGGTGGGTATTTCAGAGGGAAGTGGAAGCTCGATCATGCGTGGGTCCTGGCGGGCAATCAACACAGGCAATAGAGCGCGCGTTCTGGTGGCAAGCGCTGCCTCGAAAGCGGTTTCCAGATCATGCATCAGCAGGTTTGAATAGACCCCCCCATTTTGCTGGGCGAGGTCCTGTGTCCACTTGGCTTGCGGAAGGTGCGTTGCTATGGGATCGTAACCAAGCCAGGGACGTTCTTCATAGGCAAGTTGGGTTTTTGTTTTTGCGGTGAAGACGGAAAAGGCAACGCTTCCTATCTTTTGTGCCAGAACTGCGTCTCCCCCTTCCTCCGGGTCACCAAACCGAAGGGCAATGTCTGCTTCGCGACGGGAGAGGCTGAGATTTTTGCTGTCGGGGATCAGGCTGACATTCAAGCCCGGATGTTCAGCAGAGAACTCGGCGAGCCATGGCATGAGCAAGCGGTTGAGAAGGAATGGAACCGCCGTAACACGCACTGTTCCACTAAGCGGAGTTTCGTGACCGATCAGTGCATCCGCCGCATGGGCATGCTGTTCCATATTCTCTGCATGATCGGCAATGGCTTGCCCAAGTTGGGTCAGGAACGTGGAACCCTGCTTGTCGCGGGTGATCAGTGTCGATCCTACGCGACTTTCCATAGCCTTGATCCGCCTCGAAATCGTTGTGGCATTGAGCCCAAGCAGACTTGCGGCACCGCTCAGGCTTTTCGCGCGGGCCAGTGCGAGCAATATCCGATAATCATCCCAATTTGATAGCTGCATATTTGCAGTATATATCTGCAAACAATCGCATTGCAAATGCAATCTCGCAGTAGCAAGTTCGGACTAAATTCTAATTGCCCGATTTAAAAGTCTCTGAATTAGACTTTTAAGAGCATGTCCAGCCTTCTCCCCTCCCAACCGTCCGCGAGGATACCATGACGGGTGGTTGGGAGGGGGAGAGAGCTGGCTCGGGATTTCTAAAACAAGATCTAAAACGCAGATTGATGCAATTGGGGTGTCCTTTGTCTGACGCTGTTTTATTTGCCGGCCTATCAGAATGGGAATGGGCTATTTGTTGCGGTGCTGCGCTGTTGGCGGGAGGCGTGCGTGGCTTTGCTGGTTTTGGTCTTTCTGCCGTGGCCATGGCTTGTCTTGTACTGATCCTGCCGCCGGTTGAGCTGATTCCGATCCTCTATGTGATGGAAAGCGCAGCCAGCCTGGTGATGTTTCGCGGTGGCATGCGTGATGCAGACATGAGCCATGTCTGGCCTCTCGCAATCGGATCCTTCATAGGTATGCCCCTTGGTTTGATGGCCACTGTGACCGTTTCGCCCGATCTTTCAAAGTTGATCGCTGTCCTGGTAATCCTGACGCTTACTCTCCTGCAATTTTCCCGATCGATGCCAGCAGCTCTGACAAACAAAACGGGGCGCTATGTAGTGGGAACAACTGCCGGGATTGTCACTGGCCTGGCGTCCGTTGGTGGCATGGTGGTCGCGCTTTATGTATTGGCGAGCCGCTCTCCGGCAACACAGATGCGTGCAGCCCTGACCATGTTCCTGTTCATCGGGATGTTCACAACACTGGGCCATATGGTGCTGTATGGTGTTATGACCGAAACCGCCATCGTCCGAGGGATGATCCTGGCTCCCTTCGCACTGGCAGGTGTCTTTCTTGGGGCTTGGGCATTCCGGCCTAGCTTGCAGATCTATTATCGCCGTTTTTGTTTGGGGCTTTTGATCGCCATCTGCCTTTCCAGCCTCGTCCGTCTGGCGTTCGGAGCCTAGGCTCCGAAGACAAAAAAGCCGAGCTGTTATGGCTCGGCTTTTGATTGGGTTTGTGAAAGGCTTGTTGTCAAACCTGTCAAGTGTAGCATGCTTCGTGGAGTTTTTCTTCGAACTTCAAAGAGCCCTTGGCCGAGAAAGTTTTGGCGATGGAGCCGTTCGGGCGATAAACCAGAAAACGTTTGGCTTTGCCAAAAGATTCCAGTTGCGGGTAGCTGAACATGACATGGCCCAGCCATGTGTCTTCACTTGCAACATAATAGGTTGGAATGCGCACCTTGCGGATCTTGCCATTGCCCAAGTCCATGCCAAGAACGAAATTGGCGCGTTTGTCCTGCCGCTTCATGGAGGCAGGCATGGGGAGCTCTTCAAAGGTGATGCGGATCCGTGAGCGATCATTGCCGCAATAAAGGGTAATTCTGGAAAAACCATTGCTCACCCAACCAAGGGCGTTGATGCCCCCTGCCGGATTGCGGGCGGTTTTTGTCGTCCAGCCTTGGGCGAATGTCTCGCCTGTGGTGGCGATCAGGAAAAGAAGAACGGTCAGGAGAGGACCGCATTTGCGAAGCGAGTGGGTCATTCTTGCCTCCGGTACGAGCGCTCGGATGAAGGAGCCGAGCGGGAAGTCATTCTGTCTGGAGAAAAGCTTCAACTCATCGCAGATTGTTTGCAACCGCTACAGATGTACGTAATTGAAATTCCATATGAAATTCTGTCAGGAATCAATTGTCGTACCTGCGCCATCCGATAGCAGGCGGAGGATAGGGGCGCGCGTTGATCGTCAGTTCTTGTGTCATGTCATAAACCTCTTGAAGCGAGTTCTTGTCCGAAAAGTGCTGCAACTTTTCGGGAACGCGCTCTAATCTCTAAAAATGAATAGGTAAAAGCTATTGTTCGTTGAAAATCAGCTCGACGCTGGCAAGCGGCCACCGACCCAGACTGAAGTCGATTGGCTTGCCCTTGGTGTCGCTATTGATGGCGCTGGTGCGCATCAATGGTGTGCGATGGGTCAGTTGCAGGGCCTCGGCCTCATTGCTATGGGCAAACCCCCCCGAGATCCGCGTCTCCACTCTCTTGAAACCCTTGATGCCATGGGCCTGATAAACATCAGCGACCGATTGGCGTGCCTCATATACTGCTTCGAAATCGGGAAAGAGATCTGCCGGGAATTCCTTGGTGGTGAAATAGACCGGCTCGTCATTCAGCGTGCGAATGCGGTCCAGGCAGATCACTTCTGTGTCCTGCTTCAGCCCAAGGGCTTCTATTGCTTTCATGCTGGCCGGGCGACGGGATAGCGAAAGGGTATGGGTTTTGATCTGCTCGGCATCGACATTGAGGCTTTCGATGAAGCGCATGTTTGAGCTGATCGCATAACGGGTCGGTTGCTGCCGGACAAAGATGCCGACACCTTTGCGGGCTTGCAGCTGCCCTTCCTGCTGCAATTTTGTGAGGGCGCGGCGCATGGTGACCCGGCTGACATCAAACAAGTCGGCCAGATCATTTTCGCTGGGCAGGCGAGACCCTGCGCTCAACGGACCATGGATGCAGGCATTGGAGAGGCGGTCATAGATTTGCAGCCAGATGGCCCTTTGGCTCTTGTTGCCATAGGCTTGGGCTGCGATGGCACGAATACGCTCCAGCTCATCTTGATCAACGCTGGCGATATTCAGTCTTTTACTCATGTTCCAATACCTTTTGCCCCGCAACGAACACGGCTTTGATGCGGCGGCTCGATTTATCGACAACAAGTATATCGGCCCGCTTGCCGACTTCCAAGGCACCCCGATCGTCCAGTCCGGCGGCTTTGGCGGCATTCAGCGAAATCAGCTTCCATGCTTCGGGCAAGCTCATGGCCTGTTCGTCCACCAGCTTGAAAGCGGCAAACATCATGGCAGGGTAATAATAGTCCGAAGCAAGGCAAGTGCAGCGCCCTTGCTTGATAGCACTGGTGGCATCAAGGGCATTATTCTGGCTACCACCACGCAAGACATTGGGAGAGCCAAGAATGATGGCCTCGCCATGGTCGCGGGCTTCATCTGCGGTGTCTTCCGTCATGGGAAATTCCGAGACGCTGATGCCCATCTGGCGATTTTGGCGTCTGACCTCGATGGCATCTTCATCATGGGCGAACATTTTTGTTCCAAGCGCACGCCCCTCACTTGCCATGTGATCAATGGCGGCGGGTACTTCCTCACGGCGCTCCCAGACTTCATGCAGCATGGCAACGGCCTCTTCGCGAGTGAGGCCGCAACGATCTGCCAGACGCCCGATTTTACTGGACTGGATCTTGTGACCCAGATTGGTGGTGGTGTGATCATTGAAGGAGAGGATATGGGCTGGGTCGGTTTTCAGCCAGCCAATCACCTCATCGCAATAGTCAAAGGCAAAGGTCTCCCAGCGCATATTGACCTTGGTATCCACGAAGAGGTCTGACCCAAGGTTTGTGAGCGTGCTCATGAAGTCCCGTGCGGTCTGCATGCTGCGCAGGCCCGGTTCCCAACTGATGGCCAGCCCGTGATAGGCAGTGGTGATGCCGTTGGCCATCATCTGCCGGTCGGCTTCTTTCAAGGCTACATCCATAGGGAACATCAGGCCGGGGCGTGGCTGTACGATGCGCTCAAAGGCATCGCCATGAATGTCGATGATGCCGGGCAGGACCAGACAATCACGTGCATCATAGATGCGCTCTTGCTTTAATGCTGGTTCGGCTTGCGCTTCGATTGCCTCGATCATGTCGCCGCCGATGATCAGGTCCGCCTGCTGGACATTGTCGGATGAGACGATCTCGCCGCCCTTTACTAGCCAGGAATTCATGGTTTTTTCTCTCCGCTCGGCCTTGTCGCAAAACTGCGTCATAGCCGTCATGAACGTGTAACACGGGCGGACTATAGGTTCCTTGTATGACAATGCTGTATATACAGCAAATAATATCGAGCCTATTCACAAGACTTGTTTAACTGGGAGAGTCCTATGTCTCGTTCACTGCTCGCTGCCGCTGCTACCCTGCTGATGGCAGGCACCGCCATGGCCGAACCTGTCAAATTCGCCGTCACTGACATTGAAGGCCTGGAAGCGTTGCAGCAGGAATTTGCAGCTTTTGAAGGCGCGTTGGAAAAAGCCACCGGTCTGGAAATCGAGCTTTATCCTGTTTCTTCCCGCACCGCGGCCGTTGAAGCCATCAATCAGGGCAAGGCTGATCTGGTTCTGACCGGTCCGGCAGAATATGTGGTCATAAAGGAACTGACCGATGCAGAGATCGTTGTTGCTTGGCAGCGTCCGAACTATTATGCGCAGATCGTGACCTTGACCGAAGGCTCCATCGACAGCGTTGCTGATCTCAAAGGCAAGACCGTTACCTTCGGTTCTGTTGGATCCACCTCTCAGCATCTTGGCCCTGCACAGACTTTGGCTGATTTCGGTCTGAATTATGGCAGCGACTATAATGCGCAGATCATTTCCCGAAATGTTGCTGTTGAAGCCTTGATTCGTGGTGACATTCAGGCTGTTGGCATGAATGACGGACATCTGAAGAAAATCCGCAAGGCTTTCCCTGGTGTGTCCTTCACCGTTGTGGCTCGTGGCCGTGATCTGCCAAACGATATTCTGATTGCTCGTAAAGATATGGACAAGGCTGCTCTGGAGAAGGTCAAAAAGGCCTTCGTTGAAAATGGCAAAGAGCTGATGGCCGCTGTTCTTAAGGGTGATGACAACCAAAAGTACGAAGGTGGTTTCTTCCTGTCTTCCGTTGAGGACGCAAAATATGACTATGTCCGCGCCATGTACAAGACCATCGGCGTCGACACCAAGTCTTTCGTCGGCAACTAATTGCCTCGCGTTAGATCTGTCATACCTTTGTAAAAGAACGGATCGAAAATTCCAGGCAAGGGCGCACGTTCGCCCTTGTCCATCGATCACAACCAGACCCTATTCCCCATGCTGACAACTGTTTCCCACCTTGCCCCGGATGTGGATGGAAAAGACACCATCATTCAGACCAAAGGCCTCAGAAAAGCCTATGCTCGTGACAGGGTCATTCTCAATGGCATTGATCTGACCATTCGCTCTGGTGAGCGGGTGGCCCTGATTGGCTCGAACGGTTCGGGCAAATCCACCTTGCTGAAAAGTCTGATCGGTCTGCACCCGATCTCGGGTGGTTCGGTCGAAACTCTGGGTCAGTCCTTTGAACGTGCGCCATCGGGCAAACAAAGGCAGGCTTTGCGTCGGCAGATGGGATTTGTCTTCCAAAAGCACTGCCTGGTGCAGCGGCGCTCCGTCCTCTCCAATGTGGTGCATGGCATGCTTGGGGAAGCAGGCAGCTGGCGGGCCTTTTGCCATCATACAGCGCCAACGCCATGGCGGGATATGGCGCTGGAAACTCTGGACAATGTCAATCTGGCGTCCTTTGCCAGTTCTCGTGCCGATGCTCTGTCCGGTGGTCAGCAGCAACGGGTTGCCATTGCGCGCGCTTTGGTGCGTGGCCCCAAAATCCTGATTGCTGATGAACCCGCCGCCAGTCTTGATCCTGTTGCGGGGCGTGACGTGATGAGCCTGTTTGCCCGTCTCTGTCAGGATGCCGGTATCACCCTTCTCTTCACCTCTCACGATATGGTTCATGCAACAGAATTTGCCGACCGCATCGTTGCCTTGAAAGCTGGCAATCTGTTTTTTGACAAGCCATCCAGCAAGGTCACCCAGTCTGATCTGGCGGAGGTCTTCCATGCCTGATGCTGCGCGCTCTCTTCCCTCGCGCCGTCCGCGCCTGACCCCGCTTGCTTTCATCCTCTATGTAACTCTTGGGGCCGTTCTGATTGCCTCCATCAATGATGTTGCGCCGTCGGTCAGTCAGCTGGTTGATGGGGTGCCGGGCATGCTGTCCTTGCTGGATCGTATGACGCCGCCCAATCTGGAGTCTGCCTTCCTGCAGCGGGTGGGGCTGCGCATCGTTGAGACCTTTCAGATCGCTCTGGTGGGTGCTGCCATTGGCATTGTGCTGAGCCTGCCCTTGGGATGGCTTGCAGCGCGTGGCGTCTCGCCTCTTGGACGGTTTGGCTATGGGGTAAAGGCTTTCATTTCCTTGTTGCGCACGGTGCCGGATCTGGTTTGGGCGCTTTTGTTTGTTGCGACCGTGGGGCTTGGGGCCGTTGCTGGCACCATGACCATCGTCGTCGATACCATTGGCTTTTGCGGGCGTTTCTTTTCCGAGGCCATGGAAGATGCGGACAAGGAACCGCAAGATGCATTGTCTGCCATCGGGGCCAATCGGGTTTCAATTCTGACTGGCGCGATCCTGCCTCATGCCGCGCCATCAATGATCAACTCGTCTTTGTTCGCGCTGGAAAAGGCCATTCGTTCGTCGGTCATTCTTGGCCTGGTCGGGGCAGGGGGCATCGGTCAGGAGCTGAAGGTTGCGTTTGATCTGTTCCAATATCGCAATGCCTGCACCATCATTCTGGTGATCTTCGCCATCGTCCTGATCATGGAATATATCACCGACCGTATGCGCGCGCGACTGGAATAGATTTGAACAATGGTCCTCATACGCAAAGTGTCTCGCCTTTGGAGCCAAACTTCGGAGGCGGTTTGGCTTTGTTTATCGGGTGACAGGGTTTGAAACAGTCGCAATGCTGTATTGAAGCGATGTTGTCAGGAAAAACACAAGGTCAAGCGAACCATTTAAAGCCCAAGATTGCAACCCATGAAATCAATAGGCCTTGCGGGTTTTACACCTCACTATCCGAAGAACCCGGAAGTTTTGGGTTTAAAATTGCATGGTCAGGATGACGTCGAAGCGGTTGTCGTTTTTCTTGGTGGTTGGGCCTGCCAGCAGGACGTGGCCCCATGAAGCGCGCAGGGCTATATGATCGGCAAAGGCGGTGTTGACACCAAGGCCGAGGCTGGCGAGCTCATGATCCTTGCTGGCGGCGATGTCGCGGGTTATGCCATAATCGGCAAAGGCGAAGAGATCGGCTGCGAACTGGCCTTGCTTGAAGACCGGGGCGTGCAGCTCTGCCTGCATCGAGATGCCATGATCTCCTGCCACTTCGCCGGTTTGATAGCCACGCACGGAGCTGCGGCCGCCAAGGTCGAATTGTTCCAGACCGGGCAGGGCATCACTGGCCAATTGCAGGCGTGTCGACAGATCAAAGCTGAAATCGGACGGCAGGCTGAGGCTGTAATCCATCCAGCCGCGCAAATAGGCATAGCGGGCCGTGGCGCTTTGGCTATTGGTGAAGGCGCGATAGGCGGCGTTTGTGTTGTCGCCGCTGATGCCACCGGGGCTGAGCACGCCGGTCAGCTCATAATCAAAGCTATGACGGCCCTTGGACCAATCACCACGCAGGCCAGCCTTCAGCTGATAGATATCGATGTTTGATGGGCCAAGACCGGTGCCGTTGAATTCTCGCTCCACCTGCTGCCATTTGGCATCGAACCCGACAAAGGCCTCTTTGATGGGGCTGAAACGCTCGAGCGGGAAGGCATATTCGCCACCGAGCTCGGTGATCTTGCTGTCCTGCACGATGGGGTGGGTCAGCTTGGCACGAGTGCGGATATGGTTGCCGGTCAGGGTCAGCTTGGAGCGGTCCTCCAGATGCTGGGTATAGGCAAAGGCATTGGAGAGATAAGCTTTCTTGCCATCCAGCTGAAACAGGCTGCCGTCAGAAAAGAGTGTGTCGGGTGAGGCGACCATCTGATAGGAGATCAGCGCATCCCAGGGCAACTCGGCCGCAAAGCCGCCAAAGAGGCGATGATAGCCTGTGGCCTTGGTGCCGCTATTGGTATAGCCACCGAAAACCTGCCATGGTTTGTCGTCGCGAAGGGTGAGAGTCAGGTCTGTGGAGCCTGGTTTGCCGCCTTCAGAAAAGATGACGCCGACCTTGCGATAGGGGCTGCGATTGAGCCAGTTGAGATCGGAAATCAGCTCTGCGGAATCGATCTCGTCGCCGCTCTGTGCGCGGACCTCATTGAGGATTTCTTCCTCGCCAGTGCGCTGATGATCGGACGGAATGCGCTCGACTTTCTTATCGCCGAGCTTGAATGGCAGTACGGCAATGCGCAGGGTGCCACCGGTAATTTCTTGCGGCGGGACGACCACAGCCACAAGCGGGCGGTCATTGGCGCGCATATGGCCGACAATATCCTTGCGGATGTCGCCGATCAGTTTGAAGCTGAGAGGTTGGCCAAGATATTTTCCCAAAATCTGATGCAGCGCATCCTGATTGATGGTCGGATTGGCAGACTGAATGGCCACGCCCTGCACATTATGCGCGGGCAGGCCAGCGACGCTGTCATTAACCACGATGCCGGAAATGGCAACGCCAAGGGATGTCTCGTCCCCGCCATTGCTGAGCTGCGTTGTGTTGCCCGGAAGGGAGGTGATGCGCTCGCTGGAAACCGAGGGTGCGGGGTGGCGCTCGATGGCATAAGGGCTGGTGGTGGCAAGCAGCAAAAGCGCTGTGCTTGCAACCAGATAGCTTGCAAATGAGGAGCGGAAAAAGGAAGACCTGGCCCTAAGGGGCAAAGGGGCCGGTCTGGTCTGCTCAATGATTTGGTTTTGCAAATATCTTCGGCAGATGAATGCCGCCTCATACCATGATTTTTCTTTAACGAAGAGTAGAAAAACATAGTTAATGAAGCTTTAAATTAACGAACTCCAGTTGTGGACTCTGTAAACGAAACAACCCGCCTGTAAAGGGCGGGTTGTTTTCTTTAATTATTTGGTAACGACTTGCCTGTTGTGACGCGTTGTTGCGAATTAGTTAAACTTTGGCACCTCATCAAAGGCCATGTCGGTTTCGCAATCAAAGCGCTGGAGGCGGGCAAAGGTGCCATCCTCATCCAGCACCACGCCATCCTTGTCGAACCGGTCCTGACAGGCAGTGATCGGCAGGATGGAAGTCACGGTGATGCGTGGAGTGTCCACCTCGCCTGGTGCGTCCTGCACGGTCAGACGACCATTGACATAGGTGATGCTGTAGTTGGAAAGGCCCTGACCGCTGGCGGCATATGGCAGGATGTCATAATCACCAATTGGAGCGGAGACCGGGCTGCCGGAGCTGAAGAGGGTCAGCGCGTCAACGCTATCCATATTCAAAAGGCCCGCAACAGAGTATCCGGTCGGCTGGAAATATTGGCCAAGATATTTGCTGGCGTCAGACGCTGTGATCACCAGTGGCGCCGGAGTGACATTCAGGAAGACAGGCTGTTCATTGGAGCCGAAGGATTCCACCGAGATGTCATAATTGGGGTTATTGGCATTGGTCAGCGTGCCCGCCGTGATGGCATATTGCCCAACTGGAGAGCTGACATTGGCCGGTGTATCGAGGCTGCCATTCAGGACATCGCCATTGACCAGACCACGCCAGCTGACGTCATAGGTGAGGGTCGGGTTGGCTGCGCCATATTGGCGGCTTTGATCATGCGGGAAGATGTAAATCGGGCGGCGATTGACCGTCCATGTGCCATCCACGCGCTGGGTGATGGTGTAGTTGCTATTGCTTAAGCTCCCCGCCACTTGTGTGGTGTAGGTGCCTGCATTGGTGGTGCCAGAAATGCCAAAGCTGTTGCTGAGGCCGGTCAGCGCACTGACGTTGTCAAAGCTGGCCAGATTGGTGGCGCCAAGGCCCGGATTGGTCGGGACATCACCATAGATGGAGCTGCCACCGAGGGCCGTGACCGTGATGGCACGCGGATTGACCGTGAGCTGGCCCTTTTGCAGCGTGATGTCATAATTGTGACTTAGCGGATTGTTGCCAAGACCTGATGTGCCAGAGACGACTGCATCAATGTCATAGGTGCCGACATTGGCTGTGTTGACCTGACCATTGCTGCTAAGGGTGTAGGACAGGCTGTCGCCCGCCACCAGACCGGGATGGCTGAGGTTGCCAAGACTGGCGGCGGTATCGCCATAGGTCTTGGTGACATTGCTGCCTGTAATGGTCAACGCCTTTTTGGTGACGCCCAAAGTACCTTTGACATAGGTGATAATGTAGTTGGACCCGCCATTGTGGGTAAGGCCTGAGCCTTGGGCATTGGAGGCAAGGATATCATAGCTCCCCACATCGGCGCGGGCTGCGCCACCGCTGGTGCTCAGATCCAGCGAGGTGACGCTATCGCCATTGGCGGTCACCAAGCCTGCAACCGTGTAGCCGGTTGGAGTGAAGACAGAGCCATAGGTCTTGCTTGAATCATGGGCCGTGATGGTTAGCTGGGCCGGATTGACGGTCAGCACACCATTGACATAGCTGATGTCATAATTGTCCAAACGGTTGCCTTGTGCATTGCCAGCAGTAATGGCGTAGGTGCCTGTGTTCGCACTGACAGGTGCGCCGAGGCTGGCAAGATCAAGCGAAGTGATGCTGTCGCCATTGGCTGTGACAAGGCCGGACTGGGTGTAGGCGAAGGGCGCTGATGCATTGCCATAGGTCTTAGCGGCATCGCTGGCTGTGATGGTCAGCGGGGCCTTGTTCACGGTTAGTGTGCCGTTCACATAGCTGATATTGTAATTGTCCAGCCCCATGCCGGTGGCGTTGCTGGCCAGAATGTCATAGTCGCCGACAGTGGCGCTGATTGGCGCGCCGGTGCTGGTGAGGCCAAGGCCGGAGACGCTATCGCTATTCAGCAAACCCGATGTGGTGAAGCCGGTCAATGAGGCCAGTGTGCCATAGGTCTTGCTGTCATTGCTGGCCGTGACGGTCAGGTTTGCCTTGGCGACTTCCTGCACGGCGCTGCCATGATAGAAGACGCGGAAATTTTGTCCTTTAGAGCTGTTTTTGAACACGTTCTGTGTGACCAGAGCGCCATTTGTGGTGCCAGCGCTGACGGTTGGGTCTACTGCAACAGTGCTGCCGGTCAGCAGAATGCCGTCTGGCATCGGGCCAAATACATAGGAAGCCGGGCCTCCATGGCTGGTGACTGTCGTGACTGTGCCGGTGGACTGGCCATAGGTAGAGTTGGTGGTGATACTATCCGCCCAGATGACCGGATTGACTGCATAAAGCTCTGGGTAATAGCCCGCGCTGGGTGGAGACCAGATAGTGTTGAAATCCCAGCCATAGGTGGCAGGGTCACCCGCCAGTGTCATGAAGGCATTTGTGTTCTGGAACTGGGCTGTGGTCAGGCCGGTGAGGCGGGTTACGTTGCTCAGATTGTCGTAATTGATACCAATGGCGTTGGTTCGACCAGTAGTGGTCATATCATAGAAGGAATTGGAAAGCGTGTCGGTATGGGAATACCCAATCAACCCGCCGTTCCATGTTCCTATGCCTGTGTCTGTGACGGATCCTGTTGCATAACTTTGGTCGATGTTGTTAAAGAGGCTGATTCCAACCAGACCGCCGACCCGATCCGTGCCTGATACCGAGCCGGTCGCATAGGACCGGGTTATGGTGCCGGAGACGGCCACCCCAACCAGGCCACCAGTTAGAAGGCCACTGTTGGTCACGCTTCCTGTTGCAAAGGATTGGTCTATCGTGCCGCCAGTCAGTGCTCCGGCAAGACCGCCAACCCGGAGGGAGCCAGACACTGGGCCTGACGCTTTGGAGCTGGTGATACTTCCGCCATTTTGATAGCCGACCAATCCTCCGATATTTTCACCGCCAGATATCGCGCCACTGCTAGAGGAGGTGGTGATCGTTCCGCTACTAAATCCAACCAATCCACCAACCCCATATGTGCCGGAAACGGTTGCAGAGCTGGAAGAGTCGATGATGGTTCCGGAGCTGTTGCCGACAAGCCCCCCAATGTGCTCTGTGCCTGACACAGTGGCGCTACTCATGGATTGTGTGATGGTTCCATTTGAATGGGAACCGACAAGACCACCGACCTTTTCTATTCCAGAAATATTGCCGCTTACGGATGCATTGCTGATTGTGGTGTCACCTATAAACCCGGTTAAGGCGCCAACGTATTCGCCCCCGGTTATCTGGGCATTTGTCAGATGAATGTTTCGAACGAAATCGCCATTTCTGATATGGCCGAACAGACCGACGAAACGTCCAGCACTGCGATCAATGGTCAGATTGCTGATGCTATGATCTTTGCCGTCCAATGCTCCATTGAAGCTGTCGGGGATTAAGGGGCTACCCACTGGCACCCAGCCCGATGGGCTCCAGATGCCGGATGTGTTGCTGCCGTCTGTATTGCTTGCGTTGATGTCTTTGGTGAGCTGGTAATTGCCGGACAGATTGCTGCCCATCAGCGCCAACTGGTTCAGGTTCGAGACGGCTGTCACGCCGTTGATGGTCGGGCCGCTTTCCGCGCGCAGGATCGGGCGCATGTCGACATTCTGATACCAGTCATTGGTGAAGTCGAAGGCGGTGTAGGACGCATCATCGCGAGCTTGGGTGGTGGTGAGATTGGTAATGGTAGCGCTTCCACCGCCGCTCGTCGTCAACCCTACGGCATTGTTTTGCCCGGTTGTTTGCGAATCCCAATAAGAACTGGAGATGTTGCTGGTGCCTGTTGCTTGCCCGACAAAGCCAGCGACAACGCCCGTACCACTTACCGCGCCTGTGGCATAGGAGTTGGTGATGGTTCCGTCCCAGTTGATCCCGGCGAAACCTCCAGCTCTTGTAGGGCCGGTTACCGATCCCGTGGAATAGGAATTTTGAATTGTTCCTGTATAATTGAAGCCAACCAAGCCGCCGACATTGGTTGTGGCTGCGGTCACATTGCCCGTCGCGTAGGAATTGGTGATGGTACCTGAGAAAGTGCCCAAGATAGACTGTATTCTGCCGTTGGTTCCGACCAGTCCGCCGATGCTTTCTTTGCCTGATACTGAGCCAGTGGCGTAGGAATTCAGGATCGTGCCAGTGTTGCTTCCGGCCAATCCACCCACGGTCGATCCAGTGCTGGTGACTGAACCGCTGGCATGGGAATTGCTGATCGTTCCGAAGTAATTCCGTCCTACCAATCCACCAGTATAATGGGTGCCGGTCGAAGAAACATTGACGCTGGAACGTGCATTGCTAATCGTGCTGAATGTCGTGACGCCTCCGATTGTGTTGGCACCAACGGCGCCTACCAAACTGCCAACGATGCGGTTCCCTCTGACTGAACCGCCTTCAAGACTGATATCTCGAATGGTTGCCCCGGCAACGGTTCCAAACAGGCCAGTCCGGTACTCGGTGCTATTGATATCGAGGTTCGAGATTGAGTTGCCAAGGCCGGTAAAGACACCGGAGAAGGGATTGGCATAATCATGGCCCACCAAAGCTTGCGTATAAGTCGTACCAGTCGCGTCCAGATCGGTGGCGAGGGTATAGTGGCCGGAAAGGCCGGTCGTGTCGATATTGTCCAGCTGGGCCATGTTGCTGATGAGGGTATAAGTCTGACCATTGATCGTCAGATATTGACCGGCCCCGGTCAGATCAATGGAAGCGCCATCGGCGATGATATAGTCGCCGCCTGCGCCATGGTTCAGGACCAGACCACCCATGCCGCGTTTGGTGACATTGGCGAAGAAGCCGATATTGCGGTCGGCATTCAGCGTCAGAGTGGTGTCGGCATCCCATGTGATGTCATCGGCCACCAGAATGTTGCCGCTCTGTGTGCCTGCGCCATTGGTGGTGATGGTGACATTGGCGCTGGCCAGCTGGGTTTGCAGCGTGGTGATATTGATGTTGCTGTCATCGCCCGTGGCTGCAAGGCCCGCCGAGTTAAAGGCTGGCTCATTCGATAGCGTCACATTGTAAGGGTCGAGCAACAGCGTGCCGAAGACACCACTCTCGGACGTCAGATCTGCAAAGCCGAGATAGGCGAGCTTGGCCTTGCCGGAGACTTCCGCATCGCCGCCTTTGCCATCCTTTTTGCCTTTGGCCTCTATCCGACCGGCAAAGGAGGTGAGCTCATCGGACCAGAGGACAATATCGCCGCCATCGCCAGCATCCGTCGCCGATGCTGTCAGCAAGGTCTGATCGTCGACCGTCAGCATGGTGGCTGTGGTGAGGTTGCCAAAGTCGCTGCCCTGATAGGCCCCGCCGACGCGGATGTCGCCGCCGCCTTGGCTGCCATCAGCATTCAGGGTTGCGCCAGTCAGTGAGATGACATTGCCGCCGACATCGATTTTGCCGCCGAGGCTCTCTTCATTGCTGACATCCAGAAGGCCCGCCAGATTGACCACATCGGCATTGATATAGATGGAAGAGCGCGACTTGCTGGCTGTTCTCACGCGGCGACTTTTGGCGCGCAGGGTCTTTTTCACGCTGACCTTGCCGCCACCTGCGGTGAGGAAAATGCGCCCGCCTGAACGGCTGGTGCCAGAGGCATTGATCGCGCCGCCCTTGTTGCCCGCAAGGGCATAGATATTGCCGCCATGGGCGCGCAGCTCCACGCTGGCCGCGTCAATGACACCGGCCTCGGTGATGGAGCTGTCGGCATCGCCGACCTTGACCAGAAACTCGCCGCCATCCAGCTCGGCATCTTGCAACAGCACTTCGCGGCCCACGGCCAGACCGACGCTGCCATTGGGCGCGCTGATGCTGCCCTCATTGACAATATGGCGCGAGATGAAGGCGACATCACCACCCAGCGATCCCACCTTGCCCTGGTTGATGATCTTGGTATTGGCATCGCCCTTGAAGGTCAGGTTGCCGCCATCCAGAAAATCTTCGTTCGAGATATCAAGTGTGGAGGCAACAAAGCTGCCGCCGGTTTTCACCACGCCATCCTTGCCAATGACAATGCCGTGCTGGTTGACCAGATAGAGGCTGCCTGTGGCCGATAGCGAGCCATCGATGCGCGAGATATGGGGGCCGGTGACCCGGTTCAGCGTGGCGCCGCTGCCATTGTTGAAATGCACCGAGCGATCCCGCCCGACCGAGAAATCATGCCAGTTGATGATGGCATTTTGCGTTGCCTGATTGATGAGCAGGCCATCGGCCTGAGATTGAATATCGACGCTGCCTGCGGTGACCGTTGCCCCGCTGGGCAGGTCATTGGCGGAGGCGCCTGTCGTGAGGGCGACGCTGGTCAAAGCGGTGGAAGACAGAACCAAAGCCATGAGAAAGCCGGTGCTGCTTTTGTGCGCTGGGCGATTGCTGCCAATCATTGTCGTCACTCCATACTCAAAACTCAAAAGGCCGGGTCTTACGATCCAGCCTGACTGTCGGCAAAACGGCTGGCCGCCGTGAAACCGGACAGGGAAAATTCAACATCAACGGGACGGGCCGAGAGGTCATGCACCCGCACGCGCAGGCGATTGCCACGCTGCAGGCGCTTGGCCATGGCGGGCGTCAGCGCAAAAGGCGCAACGCAACCGCTTTGGTGGCAGGACCGAAAGGCCAGTTTTTGGGGTTTTTGCTTGTCGACGCGCAGCTCGATGCCCTTGGCAAGCAACAGATCCAGCGGCGTCTTCAGAACCAGAATGGTCTTGCCGCCTTTTTGCTTCAGCGAGCTCAGCGCCAGCTGAACGGGGCGTTTGGCGCTCTCCGATACGGCGGATTGTGCCTCCGCCGAAAAACCGCAGCGCGTCTTGTCATTGCTTGTTTCACAGCGCACCTGCCAGTCTTCCATCACATGCACGGACAGGCTGTCAGCCGAAGCACCCTGTGGCAGCGCCGTCAGCAGCGCGCCCGCAGAAGCAGGGAGCGATAGCATTAGTGTTAGAGCTAGTCCTAGGCCAAGCCCTCTCCCCCGCTCAAACCTCCCACGAGGATACCATGACGGGTGGTTTGGGCGGGGGAGTGGGCTGGTGAAGCAACTTAAAAGTCTCGTCCGGAGACTTTTAAATCGGGCACTCAGGAAGAGAGCAAGGCGCTTGAGCGAGACATGCATGTTTGGCATCACTCCGCTGCTGCTTGATTGGAGAGATGCGCGAGCGCCTGATCCAGCCCCTTGGTGGGCACCACAATGGTCAGTGCGCGGCCATTGCGCTCGCGAAAGGACAGATGCACCACATCCAGTTTGGCGAGGGGTTGCAGCTTGTCGCCGGGCACCAAAGCCCGCGCCAGACAGCCATTGGAAAGGCAGGTGAAAAAGGCCAGATCAATCGGCTCGGCTGATGGTTCAGAAGCATCCTGCTGCGCGCCAAGGCGCATGGGCTCGGACAGCAAAACCCCCAGCGGCGTGCGCCCGGCCACCACTAGCTTGTCTGGCGCTTGCGCAGGCACGCCCACGGCCAGCTCTGCCAGCTCTCGGCCATTGCTGCGGACGGATAGCACCAGTTCGCATTGATTGGTTTTGGGGCTGGATTTGGCATTTTGGGAAGAGGCAGATTGGGGTTGAGAGGTCGCATCAACCCCATCCGCGCAGCGCAGGGACCAGGCCCCAAACTGGCTGGTCTTGTTCGCCGTTTCTTGGGCCGCCGAAGCTGGCATGGATGTCAGTGCTGCCAGCACCAGAAAAAGAGCAAAGACCAAAGCTCCGGACACCTCAGAGGAGGACCCGACTTTCCTTAACCAATTGACCGAGCAAACAGGCACGCGCATTAACCATTTCCCATTCTCATCTATCGGTTTCAAGCAAACCGATCATGAAATTTCCCCAAAATGGGCTCGGAAACAGTCATTGCATCAATATATTGCGCAATCAAACGCTTATATTGGCAATATTTTAACTATAAATATTAAGATTTATAATAATTCTGGTGTTTTGTTTAAATTTTTATTGAATTTCAATGCGTTGCGTACGTAAAAATATTAACCATATGCATTAATTATCCTGAATGTCGCGGTCATTTACTATAAATCTTGTGATTAACCTAAACGAGACTGGTTAACGAACCGAAGAGTGTTAGGGTCGCAATGGTGTTATATGAAAGGCAAGAAGCCTTGGCGTGTTTCACGTCAAGGCCAGATCTTTATCGTCATCGGATCTATTGAAAACGACTTTCTCGGTGACGTCCGGATCGGTCTCCAGAACCGTTTTGTTGCGGCCGGTTCCCTTGGCGGTGATCAGGGCGATGTCGGCTCGTGTGCGAAGGGTGGAAACAGTTCCGCCTTCCGGGGTCGTGGCAATGCCTATCGAGACGGTTACAGGGCCGAGCAGGGCACCGCGATGCGAGAAAGTGGAAGTCTCGGTTCGGGTACGGATTTTCTCTGCCAGTGCATGGGCGTCTCCCTGAGAGGTCTTTGGAAGAAGAACCGTGAATTCCTCGCCGCCAAATCTGTAGCAGGTGCCAGCCCCATCCACTGTTTCGTTCAGAATGCCAGCAAAGGATTGCATGACCGTGTCGCCTGCATCATGTCCGAACTCGTCGTTGAAAATCTTGAAATGATCGATGTCGATCATCAGACAGGTCAGCGTTTCCGTCTCAGCTTCTCTTGCATAATCGCCGAGCACTTCGTCCAACGAACGACGGTTATAAAGGCCGGTCAGCCCATCGCGTGCGACTTGTCGTGTGAGGCGTTCGCGCAATTGTAGATTGGCAACCGAGAGAGAGATATTTTCGGCAATCAGTTCCAGATAGATCCTTGCTTCGTTGATCTCCTCAATATCGTCACTGAGATTTTCAAAGGTCAGAAGACCGATCGTATCATTTTGTGCGGTGAGCGGAATACACAGGGCTGTTTCGGTTTTCTCGCCAAGATGCGAGCAGGTAACATCCGAGTCTTCGATCGTATTTGTGTGGGTTCTTCCTCTGCGCAAGCACCAGCAATCGTCAGGTTTGAAGCTTTCTGGCGGTGACTGATCAAATTGCCACGAGCCAGCGAGTTGCAACGTGTTCCTGCTTTCGTTGGCAATATAGAGGCCACCAGCAAGATGAGGGAAGATTTGCGGGGTAAAGGAGCTGACTATATCGGACAGTTCATCAAGAGTTTGGCACGCCTGCAGGCGATACATCATTTGCAGGAACAGATCCTTGATCTTGAGATCGCGTCGGCGCTCTGCATCCAGGCGTTCTCGTTCCAATCCGTTTTGGCGAAATATATGGATGGCTGCGGTGAGTTCGCCAATTTCATCGCGTCGATCATCCAGTGGCACTTCCACTTCATAGTCCTGATCGGCCAGGCGATTGACGATCCCGGTCATCTGTGTGAGAGGTTGTGACACCCGACGTTTCAGGACAAAGTAGAGAACCCCAAGAAAGACTGCAGCGGTGAGGCCCAGCATCATGCGGGCAATGAAGCCCAAAAGTTCATTTTCGAGCTTGGCCTGTTCCAGATCATGCGTGGTACGGACGTTGACGATCCTGGTGAACTGCTTCACTCTATTGATCAGCTTGGTGTGAAGCGCATAATGGTCCTCCCCGAACAGGAGCATGCGTGCTGTCGTGCTGTTCCCTTGTGCATAATGTTCGAGTGCGCGCAGTTCAATCTCCTCAAGAGCGTCTATGGTGCTTGCCATGCTTTTGAGATGGGATAATTCTTCTTCCGTCGCGCCAAGCTCTTCGGCATGTCTTGCCTTGTCTTCCAGCTCATGTTCCCGATTATTGACCGCTTCAAACGCTTCGAGATGACTTTGGTCGCCTCGCATCACATAAAGTCGGGCTTCATCGGTTCGTAATTCTGCTCCGATTTCCAATTCCATGGAAAGATCGTTCATTGCAAGATGCGCTTCCAATGCCTGACGTTCCAGTTGAACGGTGTGATCAGACAGAATGAAGGCGGTGCCAGATAGAGCCGTCAAGAGCACGGTCACGCCGTAGGCCCAGTTGGTTATCGTACTGATTTTCATTCGAGTTTTCCGAGATTTTGCCCAAGATACCGCGCCTGATTCAAGGAATTGAAAGCATTGCGAAGGGGGTCGCAAACCAGAGAGCGGAATCACCTCATCTATTACATCAGAACAGAATTAAGTACAAATACTATGAGTTAAAATAAACGATCTGATGCAATCTTGATTTGCGTGTATATGTCTAAGTAAAAATATATGCAAGTACATAACTATTTATGGAGCTATAACATAATTTGAATACTTTCAAATCAAGCTGATTACTGGTCGGTGGAAAAAAGCTGTATGATCAATAAGTAAGATACGACTTTTGAATGTTTGGGTTTTGGATATGATCGAATTTGCTCGTCATATTGTCAATTTTTACAAGTGTCAGTGGATAATTTTCTTGTGTGTTTGTTGATTTTTAACTTTTGGTGACAGGTTGGAGATGCATTTGCGCCGCAATACCGCCGATGTGTGACCAGTTATGAGTGGTGGTGATTGGAGTTTGGGCCAATTTGGTTTGGATTGGTTTCAATCGCACCAGTTGCCATTCCATTCAATGTCGCGTGTTGATGCCTGCTGCGGGGTTATGCCTTTTCTGGCTGCCAAGGTCAGAATTTCAACAAAGGACTTCAATTGGCGGCTTTTGCTCAATGGATCATATGGCCAGCTCATGACGTCTTCGGCCTTGTTCAAAGACCTGAAGAAATCGGCAGTTTTGCCACTTTTTATCGCTGCTGGCAGAGCGTAAATCCACATGGCCAGTTTTATCATTTGCGGCTTGGGCATATCGGGCTCCAGCAAGGTGCCGGTGTCTCGGGTGAGAAGGGGATTGTTCCTTCGGAACAAATGCAGGCCGCTGACAGTGCGAGGGTTGCATTCCAGAGGCAGGATACTGCCATCCCGAAGGCGCATCAGATCAAAGGAAATCTGTCCCGTCCAAGCTGTTTTCGCGACGAATTGTTGCACAAATTCCAAGCTTGCCTGATCCCGGATCGAGTCGAAATAGATACCGGCTCCTTTTCCTGCACGCCAGGAAGAGTGATAAAGACCAAGGGCCAGCAAGTGGCCATTGCGTGCCACGCCATAAGCGCAGATTTCCTCTCCTTCGAGATAGTGCTGAGCCACCCATGGCTCCTGCGGGGAGGGAATGATGGTTGATAGTTGCCCTGCTTTTGGCTGGATCAGAACCCGATCGGCAAAGCGTGACCAGGCCGGTTTGTAGACAAGGGATGTGCATTGATCGAGTGTTGTGTCCAGATCAGCGCGGCTTTGCAGCAATCGGGTTTCGGGTGTGGGCAGGTCAAGATGCTTGCATAGCTTGATGAAGCGATCTTTGTTATGGACTTCTTCCAGTAAAGGCAGATCAGGTGCGAAGAGCTCCGCGGTAAAGTTTCGTTCCTGCCAGATTCTGGCGAGATAGAAGATCTCCTCACATGTTGGAACAACAAGACTGCACTCTTCTGCGACAAGAAGAGTATCCATTGCATCTGCGTAATCCGCCAGCGCATAACGGGGAGAGGGCAACTGATAATAGGACCCACAACAGGTGCTGGCCGCCGAGACAGGATGGCGGGGTGTGTCGGCCATGATCACACGCCAACCATCTTGATGAAACAGGCGTGCGGCATGCAAGGCCACCGGTGCACGAGCGCCTGTGATCAGGACGGATTTGTCTGAACGGCTTGTCTTGTCAGATGAGAGACCCATATCCTTCACATATCCCGGCTCATAGCATATTGGTGATGCAATGCTGCATTTTTCTATAATTCCATGAAAAGGGTTTGGGGCGTGTTTGCCGCTTCTGGCAAATGCCCTTCCAGAATGCGCTCCATGTCCTTGCGAAGGATATCGAGAGGGCCGACAAGTGGGTCCATATCCGGGAAAAATTGCTTGTTACGGCTGGCTGACCCCAGAATGCGACGGTCTTGTTGCAGGGCAATTTTGAACATGGGAATGAATGCAAGGGATTTCAGATAGTCCAGCGCTCCATTGCGTGGACCAATCAGGCAACCAATCCCCTCCACATGTGCCTCGTCCGCTTGTCGTAAATGAAAGGTGGTGGCCAGTACCAGTCCCTCTGGTCCCCAATATTCCAGTTCCGCTATGCCAGGATAAAGGAAACGCCCGATGGTCTTTGTTCTTTCTCCTTCGAGCAATTTGCTGACAAGGCCCTGCTGCTGCTCTTCTCCGGTATAGCAGGCCTCCACCCAGCCATCACCTCCCGTAATATCCACCTGAATTTTCTGCTTGTCGTCGCTTAGCCCGCGCAACAGGCCTTTATGGACAAAATGGGTATGCGTGGCATCAAGAATATTCTCTGCCGTGTCCAAAAGATCGGATCGGGTCCGGCTTTGTGCCAGACGCATCAGGACCGGTTTGCCTTCCATGCAATGCAGATAGGGTGTGGTCTCCGTTTTGTGTCTGGAAATGAAGAGAACGCCTTCTTTCTCGCAGGTTTGATAGGAAGGAATATGGTAGTTGGGGACTTTGTCCAGGAGACCTGGTATGGCGGTGCAGGATCCTGCTCCGTCAAAGCGCCAGCCATGATAGGGACATTCGATTTCTCCATTGATGATCTTGCCTTTTGACAATTCTGCCAACCGGTGAGGGCAACGGTCTGCAAGGGCGCTGATGCCATTTTCGGAACGGAACAAAACTACGGGTTGATCCTGAAACAGGATACGCAAAGGCTTGCGATCGATATTTCTGGAAAGGGCAACTGCCTGCCAGTGTTTGACGGGAGTGGTCATAGATCGAATGCCTCCAAAAGGGGAATGCCGATACGGGTCAGTATGTGCGCGATGAAAGAAATGGCGCGCTTTTGTGTTGCTGGTAGATGATCTGCATGGACAGCATTATATTCAATCACGGGCCGGGCTCCCCGCAGCGCTTTGAAACGTCCTGCACCTGCGCTCATGTTGAAGAAAAGTGCGCGTTTGTCGGCAATGTCTTGCCCATGGGCCATGACAAGACGGTAGAGACCATCGCTGACGGGCAGGCTGGTGTCATAGCCAACAATGGGCTGTGTCAGAGTGCGGCCATTTTCAAAGAATCCCGAGACAGCTACCAGTTGGCCACCTTGATCTCGAAAGCCAATCAGCTCCATCAAGCCGCGCTTATGCATTTCCTCGATATAGAGGGCTGTATAATGCGGATTGAGCGGTGTGTATTTATCAAGATAGAGCAGTTTGTACAGTGTCTCGGAACGGGCATAATCTGCAGGCCCAAAGCTGTTATTCTCGGCAAAGGAATAGGGGGTTTTACGCAACAGCGTCCGGTCACGCTTCTGATCGCGTGTCTGGTTCTTTGTGTGACTCTTGTTATCTGCGCCACCCTGATAAACATAGATTCGTCGGGCGGGCATCATGATGAAGCCTGCCTGGCGCAATGCGTGGATCGATTGATCATCTGCCAGCTTATTGAGTGAACGGATCATGATGACCCTGTCAGGATGTCGTTCTGTCAGGGTGTTGACGATCTGCTGCGCTGTGGCGGGATCGAGATGAGGTACCGGATTGGTGGAGAGAAGCCAGTTGTTGAGCTGGATCTGGTGATCCAACCCGCTGACCTTTACCAATGGTGCGCAGAGATGGATCAGGCTTCTGGCGGCAAGAAAAACAGGTCTTGAGCGGATGAAATTGCGCGTTTCTTCAATCGCATAATCGATATAGGTGCTGGTTGGTGAGCAGATATAGCAGGTCGGCTCTGCCCCGCGATCATTCAGGCTGATAGGGAAGTGTCGGTCCTTGATTGTAATCCTGTCCATATTTGTAGACAGGTTTGCAATCAGTTGGGAGACGGGGACGTTTTGGAACAAATCCACGAACCGCATCACCGCGTCAGGATCATTTCTGACGCATCCCGGTGACAGAGGCAAAGGGAGGCGGTGAGACTTGGTCATGCTTTACCTCCCTGTCGCCATTCCACACGCCGTAATTTTCTGCTGGTCTCGAAGGGTAGCTTTTCAAATATCAGATGGACTTCATGAGAATGTCCTCGTTTGACAAAGAGAGCTTCCAGCGCCTTCTTTGCCTTGTTACCTTCTGCCTTTGGCAGGTCTTGATGCAGCCAAAGCTCAATCCTGCCATTTTCCTGCCGGATCAGGCGGAAATCCTCTATGGCCCGGGAGGCATCCAGAATGGTGGTGCGCAAGATATCCGGGGTGATGAGCAGCATGGAGCCATCGCTGCGGGTAAACTGATAGGTATCATCCATCCGGCCGATCACTTCCTCGATTACCTGCAAGGGGGATCCGCAAGGGCATTGCTCGTCGGACAGACGCAGCAGGTCATTTATTCTGTAGCGCGCCATGATCTGATAGGACCTGCGGAAGCTGGTGATCAGAGGGGAGACAAGATTGCCGGTTACCGGCTCGAATTCGAAGACATTGGCATCTTCGGTCAGATGCAGGCGGTTATGACGACAGGTAACAGCAAAAAGGCCTTCGCTTGCCATATAGATTTGTCCCAAAGTCTGGCTGAAATAGGCTTCGATCCGGGCTTTGTCGAGGGGGTCCAGGGTTTCCCCTCCAGCATATAGACGCCTTGGTGAGATTGGTGCATTCAGATCTGCCAGATGGCGCAACATGCGGGGCGGAGCGACAATGGTTGTGGGCTGAAAGGCAAGCAGATCGTCATACCAGGTTTCCATTCCGTCCAGCAAACCGTAAAACCGCAATTGTATCCGCTTTGTCTGGTTGGCAGTTTCATACAACGCGGAATTTTGCGGCAGGATGATCGCCACGCGCTCAGGCTCGAAAAGAAAGCCGGGAATGGTTTTGGCCAGCATGGTGCCGAGCCAGCGATATTGTTCTTTCTGAGTGACGGCATAAAGGGTGCGATTTCCGCTGGTGCCGGTGCTGACACCGATATTGACAGTGCCAAAGCGTCCGCCTTCTTGCAATATTTGCCAGCCCTCTTCCTGTGTTATTCGGCCCTGATTGAAGCGCTCGAAATTCTCCATCACAATGGCCTTGTCGATGATGGGCAAGGCGTCGAGGCTTGCTGGATGATTTTGGTAGAAATTCACCTTGGGCAAATCTTGCTGCAACCAGCGGGATAGTTGCTTTTGTTGCCATTGTTTGAAGGCAGTACGTGACATGCCTCGTCGGTTGAGCCAGAGCGTTTGCACAAAGGCACTCGTCGCTGTTTCGGGCAGCCCCTTCATGCTTCACCGCCCATATCATCACTATCTTGCGCAAAATTGGGCCAGTCACAGGGGCTGTCTATCGGATCGTGGCAAAGCAGTATATCGCCACCCTTTGCCTGGAAATTGGCCAGCTTTACCATGCTGTGTGACAGGGCCTGCGGATCATTGGCAATCAGGTTGGCGGGAAAGGCTGGTGCGCGATTTTCGGTGATGGCACGCATCAACCATTGGCAATCGACAGCATATAAAAGTGGGGTATCCAAGGTCGAAAAATAAAGACCAAAATGACCTTCTGCATGGCCGGGTAGGTCAATGGCATGAAGGCTGCCATCTCCCAGCAGATCCCAACCCTCGCCCAGGCCGTGGGGCAATGGCTCAAGGGGGGATTGCTCCATATCGATCAACCGGTCCGAAAATGTCTCCGGCAGCAATTCGGGGAAAACCCCATGTCGAAGATTTTGCAGGTAAGTGCGACGGGCAAGAGCGTCAAACACCGTCCTGCGGGTCAGAAATTGGGCCTTGGGAAACTGGTTCAAAGTAGCGATATGGTCTGCATGAAAATGGCTGACGATCACCAGTTTGACATCATCACAGCGATAGCCCAAACGAGACAAAATGGCATCCGGGGCTTGCTCTGGTATCAGATCGGGGAAAAAGAGGGAGCTGTACAACTTCAGCCCCAGGCTTCGTTCAGCTCCTTTGGTAACCGAAGGACCATAGCCTGCATCAATCAGGATGGGGCCGATCTGCGGGTGAAGGCACAGGCCATATCGAACCTTGAGGCTGATGTTCCTCCAGCGGCCATGTCCAAGAACCAGACGCTCTTTTGTCGTGATATGAGCGCTGTTGGCAAAGGTCACCTTCATTGCGGCCACCCTTGTGTCGCCTCATTGAAGCCGACATCAAAAGGAACCTGCGGTCGCCAGTCCAAAAGCCGTTCGGCCTTGGAAATGTCAAGGCTCTGGCGAAAGGAAAACAGGCCCAGCGTATAGGCGGTGATGGAAGGTTCTTGCCTGATTGGCCAGCGATAGCTTGCCCATTCCATCATCCGGGTGGCAATCAGGGCCGGTGTGAAGGGCAGGGGACGCCAACGCAATGGAACATCGCAGCGTTGGCAACAGCGCTCGACGATGTCTTTTATCGGAATCACCTCACCACCGGAAATATGAAAAACCTCTCCTTCGATGATGTGGTCTCCGGTCAAGGCGGCCTCGATCGCCCGGATCACATCACTGATATGGGTGAGGTCAATGGCGGCTGCTCCCCCACGGATCAGCGGGAGCGGGCCTTTGGTTGCAGCGCGGAGCAAGCGGGGCAGCAAGGCTTCGTCGCCGGAGCCATAAATGCCGCGTGGGCGCAGAATGACCGGCCCCAGTTCTGGGCGCGCCAGCACTTCTTTTTCGGCCAGGGCCTTGGTTCTGGCATAGTCATTGATGGGGTGCGGCAATGGATGATCTTCCCGCACGCGGATCTGATCCTTGAGCTCAAAAGTCACCGTTGGCGAAGAGATATGGACAAAACGGCTGACCTCAAGCCGTTCGGCCAATTCAAGTGCCGTCAAGGTGCCGTGGAGGTTGGCGTCTTCAAAGGCTTGTGCCGGTCCCCAGGGAGCCGAGAGCGCAGCACAATGGATGATCGCATCAACCGGCCCAATCTGTCCGGCATCGGGTAAAGTTCCGGGTTGCGACAGATCAACCTGCAGGACATGAAAATTGTCGTTGCGCAAATGATCGCAACGTGCAGCATTGCGACCCAGAGCGATCACATCATGTTTGCTTGCAAGCGTTCTGATCAATGCGCCTCCAAGAAATCCGGTTGCTCCTGTCACCAATATTTTCATGATCAGACTTTCAGAGCCATGCCGCCAAAGGAAACACCGGCGGATGTTCCCAGAAGCAAAACATGCATGCCAGATTGCAGGTGCTTTTCCTTTCGTGCATGGTCAAGGCAGAAAGGGATGGAAGCGGCAATCTGGTTGCCGACCTGAGCGGCAATATTGATGACTTTCTCCGGGGCAAGTTTGAGGCTTTTGATCATATGCGCAAGCGCAACAGGACTTGCCTGATGGGGGATGACAATGTCTATGTCATCGAGGGTCCAGCCAGCCTGATCCAGCAGTTGGTAAACAAATTTTTGAAAATGTTTCTGTGTGATCTGAAACAGGGCTCTGCCATCCATCGAAAATCGTGCTTCTGCCAGAAAGCTTTCCGTCTCCTTGTGGATGTCAATCCGTGTGCCACCGGCCTTGATATGGCAGGCGTCATAGGCGGAGGGAAATGTCTGCATCTGACAGGCATGGATGCCTTTTCTGCCTGTCGTCTTCTCATGTTTTGCGCGTGTGAGAATGGCCGCCGCTGCTCCGTCTCCGAACAAAGCTGCGACATCAGGCCTGTCATCCCAGGGCAGGGCACGGGATGCGACCTCGGATGAGACCACCAGAGCATTGTTACATTGTCCGAGCGCTAACTTGTTTGCGGCCACTTCAAAGGCATTGAGGAAACTGAGACAGGTGGAATTCACATCGAAGGCTGCTGCCTGACCGTCCGCCATGCCCAGGTGTTGCATGACAAGCGGTGCTGTGGTTGGCAGCGTCTGATAGGGAATGGCGCTGGCACAAAGGACCAGATCAATCTCTTCCATGGCCAGGTTGGCGTCTGCCAATGCGGTCTGTGACGCGGTGATGGCCAGATCGATCTGGTTTTCCTGATCGCAGAAAAAGCGTTGCTCAACGCCTGAAACAGAGGCGAGATGACCCGATGGCAGGCCCAGTTGGGCGTCAAGCTGAGAGGAGCAAAGCCGGTTTTTGGGCAAAGCACGACCAGTCCCGCAAATCTGTACCGGAATATATGCTGTCTGCTCCACGTGGGTCTTCCTGAATTGTGAGGTTGGCTCACAACATACATATGGAAAACAATGGGGGAATACAATGTGCAGTTGGGTTTTGGATTGGTGATGATTTTTAGGATCATGTGGTCTCCCTGCGTACATCAGGCAGGATGTGCAGGGAGACCAACCCCACCACCTTGTTCCGGGGCTATCGATCTTATGGCTGTAAAATGATGGAGCCAGTTGTGCGGCGCTCTTCCATGTCAGTGTGGGCGCGGGCGGCATCCACCAGCGGGTAGGTAGTGATCTCTGGCGACTTCACTGCGCCGGAACGGATGGCCGCGAAGAGATTTTCTGCCGCTTGCTCATACTCGCCACGATCTGCGGTGTAATGGGCGATGGATGGGCGGGTGACATAGAGCGAGCCTTTTGCGCCAAGCATTGAGACGGGCAAGGTATCGACCGGGCCGGAGGCTTCGCCAAAGCTGACCAGGGTGCCACGGGGACGCAGGCAATTCATGGATTTGGTAAAGGTATCCGCGCCAACGCTGTCATAGACCACATCCACGCCTTTGCCGTTGGTGATCTCCTTCACGCGTTCTTCGAAGTCTTCTTCCTTATAATTGATGACATGGGTGCAGCCATTGGCCTTGGCCATGTCCGCCTTGATCGCAGAGCTGACAGTGCCGATGACGCTTACGCCCTTGCTGGCCAGCCATTGGCTGGCAATGGTGCCAACGCCACCGGCAGCGGCATGCCACAGCACAACATCGCCCTCGCCAAGGTTGCAGCAGCGATGGATGAGATATTCCACGGTCAGGCCTTTGAAGATGAGCGCCGCCACCATCTCGGAGCTGAGATCTGCAGGCACTTTCAAGGCGCGTGCCGCTGGCAGGTTGCGATGCTGGCTATAGGCATTTGGCGGGCCACCCACATAGGCCACGCGGTCGCCAATGGCAAAGCCGCTGACATCCTCGCCCAGCGCGGTGATGGTGCCGACGCCTTCCATGCCAAGGCCTGCGGGAAGCGGCAGCTGGTAGGCAAAGACCCCCTTGCGGTGATAGATGTCGATGAAATTGACACCAATGGCGTCCTGCTCGATCTGGATTTCGCCAGCCGTCGGGGATGCCAGCTCAAGGCTTTCTATATTTAGAACGGATGCGTCGCCATATTCTGAAAAGCGAAAGGCGGAAGTTGCTTGTGTCATGCTGAAACTCTCCTATGATTGGCGATATCATTGGGCGATAGCAAGCGTGATGCCAGTCCTGTTTTTGAAAATAGCTTTCCAATTTTGGAAAGGTGGGGTGGAAGTGAGGCGGATGAACTGGAATGATCTGAAGTTTTTTCTGGCGGTGGCGCGGGCCAAATCCCTTAGCGAGAGCGCGCGCAAGCTGGGGGTGAGCACTTCTACCGTGTCGCGGCGGATCGAGGTACTGGAAGCCGATCTGCAATCCAATCTCTTTCGTCACCATCATGATGGCTATGAGCTGACCCTTGCAGGCGTGGAGCTATTGGAGCCAGCCGAAAAGGCCGAAGCGCAGATGCGCCTGCTGGAGCGCTCGGCCCTACGGCAGGAAGGGCATCTGTCCGGTCTGGTGCGGGTGGATCTGCCAGAGCTTTTGGGCCAGAAGATCATCTTGCCCGGCTTGCAGGATTTCTTTGACGATTATCCGGACATCCGCATGGATTTTCGCTCCAGCGTGTTGCCCGTGCGCCTGCGCAGTCAGGAGTCGGACATCGTGCTGCGGCTGGTGCGGCCGGAGAAAGGCAATTATCGCATTCGTCAGGTGGGGCGGGTGGATTTCGGCCTCTTTGCCTCAAAGGCCTATATCGAGCGCCATGGAGAACCTGCCAAGGCGCAGGATCTGGCCGCTCACCGCATCATTGGCTGGCCAGAGGATCTGAACTTTCTGACCATGTCCGCATGGCTGCAATCCATCTCGGCGGAGCTTCACCCATCTTTGTTTCTGGACTCCGTCACCGCCCATCTGGAGGCTGCCCGCCATGGCTATGGCATCGCCGTGCTCCCCACTTTCGCCGCCCGTTCATCCTCGCACGAAGTAGGCCTGCATCCCATCCTGCGTGATGTGCCACCGCTGAAAATGGACCTCTGGCTGCTGCTCCACGACCAAAGCCCGACGTCTCCTCGCGTCCGCGCGGTTTATGAAAAGCTGGTGGACATTCTGGCCCGGAATAAAGGGCTGCTGCAGGAGTGAGGGGCGGGGGAGCCCGCCCCTTGCTAACCATATGTCAGTTGATTTTTGACAACAAATTCTGATTTGTAACCAGATTGCGCACGCCGTGGGCATGATCTTCGTTAAACGGATTGTCTTTCAACCAGGCGTCCACCGATGCGATATTGAGTTTGACGACTTTCGGACGCACGCTCCAGGTTACCTGAAATGGAGAGCCTTTTTCGTTGTAGCCGGGGCCGGTGGTTGATCCATTGTAAACGACTGGTGTGCCAAGGTTGTTTGGTAATTGTGGCACCAGGTTCAGGCCGCCGCTTTTCCTGATGGAAGCCATTTTCTGGAAATCAGCTCCACCTTCAGAGACGAGAACGCCGATGACAGCTTCCACGCGCAGCTGTGGATTGCCGATCGTTTTGCTCAGGCAGGTTCCGAGGCCGGACCCCAATGTTGCTTGCGCTGTTGAATGTACGAAATGGATTTCAATCGTGTCGCCTGGCTGCAGGTCGCCGTGCTCGCTTTTGCCGACTGTCATGTCGATTGGTGCCAGTTCCGCATCACTCAGTTTCTTGTCATATTTGAAGCCGGTGCCATATCCATGTCCGTCTCCATTTCCGGCATAAGTGGTGAATTCACCGCCTTTATGCTCGGCATTTTCATGGAAATGGATATCGCAAAGTGTCATTCGTTTGACAGCTGGAGCGGGGCCAAATGCGCGAATGTTTGCACCTTCATGTGCATCGATATCACGTGGGGATTGCGGGCCGTAGCCCTTGCCTTTTGTGGCAATTGCCAGTGTCTCGCGTTGTTTGGCAATGACCTCATCTGAAACGGTCGTATGATTGCTTGCTGCAAGAACAGCAGAGCTGCTGATCAAAACAGAGGTTCCCAATAATAGAAGTTTCCCGAACATATTATCTCCTAACTGGAATTGTGGCCAACACGTGTTCGAACCTGTCGACGTTTCTCACTCTGGAAGAAATGAGCAATAGCAACATAAGGTTGCAATGCTATTTCGTGCAATTAATTTATACTATGTATCAATAATGGCAATGCGGCGACGGCACGAAAAGAATATCGGATCTGCGGCATGGTAGATCTTGAATGCTATTGCTGCGTTGAAAATGGACCTTTGCAGCGTGTTCCCGAAAAGGTGCAGCACTTTTTGGATAAGAACTTGCGTCAAATCAGAGTGCTTTAACTGCTTCACGACCAAAGTCCTACGTCTCCCACCCGGTCAGATATATTTGCCCGCGCGGTTTACGAGACGCTGATTGATAGTCTGGCCCGGAATAAAGGGCGGTTACAGGAGGGAGGGTACTAGTACATCTTGAGGTTTGATAACCGGCCTTGTCGGTTTGAGGGGCATCTAGATGTGAGCTAACCTATTCATGACCAATACTGAATAGAGGAGTGCGCGATGATGCGGATGCTATTGGTAATGGGTATGCTGGCCTTGGTCTGTGGGTCTGCTGCTGCAGAGCAATCCCAGGCACGCTTCACGCAGGGCGTGCAGATCTGTCACGATTTTGGCAGTGATGCCTTCTTTGTTCAGGACCGGCTGGAAGAGCAGGGCTGGGTTGCCAATTTCAGCGACTATTACAGCGCGACCATTCTTTACAGTCCTGGCAGAACGGTATGGGTGATCCCGCCTGCTGAAGAGGCCAAGATGCCGGTGACCTGCACCGTGATTTCCGGCTCCGTGTCAATCTTTCAGGCCGAAGCATCGGTTCAGATGACTGTGTCAAACAGCAACAAGAAATATCAGCTTTTGTCCCATCAGGGATGCTCGGAATTTGATTTCAACGGAGCGACGAAAATCCGCATCTGGTCGGATGGACAGGACCATTTCTGCAACGATCCAAACAGCGCCAAGGTTGAAGTGATCACCTATCGAAATCTGGTTGCCGGGCAATAGGCTTACAGGCTCGTCCAAATGTCAAATCTGGGCGGCAAAATTGCAGGTCAAACCCGAAGGGTAAGGCGCTTCTGGCCGCTGATATCCTATCTTGGAATTCACCTTCCTTGTTTCTGCTAGAGAGGGACAATGGCTCATGCCTTTCCCTCATTGGTATTGGTACTTATGTGGTGATACATCTGTAGTATTGATGAGTATTTTCAAAGAGATAGGATGATTTCGGGGAATATTCTGGAAGAAGGTTTTAGTCATGAAAAAAGTATTTTCGGTTCTTGCCGGTGCATCCATATCTTTGGCTGCGCTCTTGTCAGCAAGCACCTATGCGTCAGCCACAGACTGGAGATATATCGTTGTCAGCCCTAGTAGCGGCGTTAAGGCAAAAGCAACCGCTTGGAAGGGGCAGAATAGTGGCGGCAAATATTATCTCTTTTGCGGCACGGGCAGAGGCAGCGGGAAATATTTCACCACAAACTATAGGCACGGAAGCGCCCACGATGGTGCCCGGCATATGATCCAGGCCCATGGCAGTCAGGGATGGATTGACTATTGCGGAATACGAAACCGCAACAACGGCTAATACGCCTCGTTGAGCATTGATAAGCGAGAGCCTGTGTGATGAAACTCCTTCATCGCACAGGCTCTCGTTCGTTATGGCTGAGTTTTATCTATCGCCACCCATCTGAAAGCCGCCCGCCACGGCTACGGCATCGCCGGCTTTCGTGCGGTTTATGAGAAGCTGACTGATAGTCTGGCCCGGAATAGTGGTGTGTTGCAGGAGTGAGTGGGGGAGTAGCTGTGATGTATGGCTGACTATCGAATGGCGCTAAATGCCATATCCGCCAAGTGTTTTCTGCAATCGATAATTGAAAATCAATATCATGAATGCCTAAAGACAGCCTATGCTTGCAATTCCCTTGACTTTTTTCCTTTCTGAATTTATTCAATAGTGAATTAATTCGTTTTTGAATTTATTCTTTGAGGTCTAAATGCAGTCGCAAATCCCTCCCCATGCGCGTCCGATGGAAAGAGCAAACCTGAAGCGCAAGCTCGAATCTGGTAAAAATATTCAAATGCCAGCTCCGCGCCGGATCGGTAAAACCTGGACCATAAACAAGCTGGCCGAAGATATGCGAAATGCAGGCTGGCTGATAGTCGAGTTAGATGTTCAGGGCATCTCTGATCCAGATGAATTTTCAAAGCAGCTGTGCAGAAAGATCCAATCAAAATTGCCGCTACAGGATAGCGCCTGGACTAGCTTCAAAAAACGAGTTGAAAATCTCGCCTCCAGAGATTGGAATGGCAAGCCATTGGATGCACTTGGCTCTTTAAGCCCGGCTGATTTTCTGGATGCCCTGATCGCAGCTTTATCCAAACAGGAAAAGAAAGCAGCAATTTTTGTCGATGAAATCGCCTATTTTGTTCTGGAGCTTGCCGAGGCGAAGAAGAAAGTTGCAAAGAATTTCTTTTATGAGCTACGCCGCATCCAAAGTGAGCATAAAGATGTGCGCTGGCTTTATACCGGTTCCATAGGTCTGGATGCCGTTGCAGAGCGATATGGTCTGACCGGCGCTTTTGTCGATTTTCAACGCTTTGTTCTGGAACCTTTCACCGAAGAGGAAGCACATTCATTCATTTGTGATGCGGAAACACAAAAAACTCTCACTTGCCCATTCTGCGCGGACAAGGAAGCCCTTGATTATATGTTCAGAGAAATCGGCTGGCTTGCGCCCTATTATCTGGAACTGGTGGGCAACGAGGTGAAACCGTCCGGTGACAAAAAAGAAAATGCGCGTCAGGCAAGCAAGTCCGATATTGAGGCTGCACTTGAGCGCCTTCTTAAACCTGATCGCAAAGGTGACTTTGCCATCTGGCGGGAGCATATCGATAAGAATCTACCAAAGCCTGATAAGAAGATTGCAGTCTCCATTCTGAATGCTCTTTGCCAAGCGCCCGATGGTGAAGAAATCGATACTCTGATCGCCAGCAATGACCCACAGTCGTTAAAGAAAGTGAAGTCAGTGCTGGATGTTCTACAAAATGATGGATTGGTGCATAAGGTTGGTGATCGCTTCCGTTTCCGCTCTGGCCTCGTTCGCCGCTATTGGAAGGAGCATGAAGCCGAATGACCCTTGCTACCCCTCCTTCGCTCTATAATCAAACGCTGCTAAGCGACGAAGATTTTGTCGCAAACTTCGTGGCGCGAAAAGAGACGTTCGATACACTCTGCCGCCGCCTCAAAGCCAATAAGTCAGCCTCTGACGCCAAGCATCAGGTGGTAATCGGTTCAAGAGGAATGGGCAAAACGTCGCTCTTACGAAGATTGGCCATTGAAATTGGGGCAAACCCCGAATTATCGGCGAAATTCATCCCCCTCAGCTTTCGCGAAGAGCAATATAACGTACGGTACCTGCATGTTTTTTGGCAAAATTGTGCGGATGCTCTGGCCGAATGGGCCGAGGGCAATGACATGGACGAGCTGGCGGCTAAGCTTGATGATTCCCTTGTCTCGGAGGGTTGGTCTGACGCGACAAAAGCGGCCGAGCTTTTCTGTGATGCTCTTCGAAGCCTTGGTAAACGCGCGGTGCTATTAATCGACAATATTGATTTAATCATCGAAGCTCTTGGCAAGGAGGAGCGCTGGTCTCTGCGGCGTACTTTGCAAGAACGGGATGGCCCGATCATTATTGGTGCGTCGACCCAAGCCTTGAAAGATGCCTCGAAAAGAGACGCTGCTTTTTATGAATTCTTCCAGCCGAGTTATCTGGAACCGCTCTCCTTTCCAGAGACTGAGACCTGTATGCGTGCGCTCGCAGTCCGGCGCGGAGAAGCAGGGGAGCGGGTGCTGAATATTCTGCAATCCGAGCCAGAGCGTCTGCGCGTTCTGCATCGGTTGGCTGGTGGTAACCCGCGGATCCTCACTCTGACCTATCGCTTTTTGGAAATCACTGACACCCACACCACCATGGAAGATCTGGAGCGTTTGCTTGATGATGTGACGCCCTATTACAAGGCCCGTGTTGAGGAATATCACACCACTTTACAACGGGCGATCATCGACGCCATTGCGCTTCATTGGGATCCGATCACAACCAAGATACTGGCCAATGTGATGGGGGAGAAAAGCACGACCCTGTCGGCACAACTCTCGCGCCTACAAAAGGACGGCATGATTGAGAAGGTCGAAACCTCAGGCTCCTATGCAGGCTATCAGCTTTCCGAGCGCTTTCTCAATATCTGGTATTTGATGCGCCATGGCACACGCCGCAACAAGCAAAAGCTGCGCTGGTTGACTGCTTTTCTCTCCACCTTCTATTCCCGCAACGATCTGGACGACATCCATAAGCAGGCCAAGGCAACAGGCATGGTCGAGCGCTGGTCCAAAGACTTTGCTTTGGCATTCGAGCAGGCTCAAAAAGACAGCTATCAAGCTAACTTTGACTGTGCCCCGGAGCTTGGGGAGGCGCAAGCGATGCATGACGAAGCTACCGCTCTCTACGAAGCTGCTGAATTTGGCGCTGCAATTGAGCGTCTGGAGGCTATTATCAGCCGCTTTGGGGAGAGCAGGGAGCTGGCCCTTCAAGAGGAAGTTGCCAAAGCAATGTTCAATAAGGCTTGGGCTCATGGACAAAGTGGGGGCATGTCCTCTGTGTTAGCAGATACCGACACCCTGATTTTGCGCTTTGGAGATAGTAAGGAACTGGCGTTTCAAGAGCATGTCGCTGCAGCTATGCTTAATAAGTCGTACTTTTTAGCGATGCGTGGAGACGTACCTGCACAACTGGAAGGCTATGATGCCCTGATTGAGCGTTTTGGCAACAGCAGGGCAATATCCGTTCAAGAACTGGTTGCGAAAGCTATGTTCGAGAAGGCTCATACTTTGGGACAAAACGGAGATATATCTGCAGAACTAGAAGGTTATGACACTCTTATCACTCGCTTTGGAGAACTTAGAGAACAGGTTTTTCAAGAGATTTTAGCAATGGCTATGTTCGATAGAGCTTATGTTTTGGGCCAAAATGGAGAGAGAGCTGCTGAGCAAGTTGGTTATGAAACCCTCATCACCCGGTTTGAAGAAAGCGAAGAGCCGGTCATTCTAGAGAATGTTGCAATTGCCATGTTCAACAAGGCTCTCAGTCTAGAGAAAAGTAGAGACATATCCGCAGCTATCGAAGGGTATGAGCAAAGTCTCAATTTATGGGAAAAACTCCCTACCGAAGATTCAGAGCAAGGAAAACTCGATACTCTAATTCGTCTCGGCAGACTGCTTCTTGATCATCGCATCGATCTGCAACGCGCTGAAATCCTATTTAAGCAAATACTGGTACATGATTCTGAATTCGCAAATAGCAATCTTTTCTGGCTTTACCTTGCAACTGGTCAGCTTGAGGAAGCTCAGAGAATCTATGGCTTTTTGGATGACTTCCCGATTGTCGGGCGCTCGTTGATGGATGCGGCTCTTGCCTTCGAAGCAGAGAATTTTGGCCAAGGTACGGAGTATTTGCATGCGGCCTTGTCTGAAGAATTGTCTCAAGATGAAATGACGTTCGACGATGATGTAGAGCGTCTCATTCGAGTTGCCCTATCGCGTGACTTTGGGGATCGTTTGATTGAGTGGTTTCAGACCACTCGCTTTGCAGATCGCTATGCACCGCTCTTTGTAGCATTGGTGGCGGCAGTGAAAGGTGAAGAGCATCTGCTGGACACCAATCCTGAAGTCCGCGATGCTGCGAAAGTGATCTATCAACGGTTGGTGGCTGGTCGGGCTGCTGACGAGAAGGGTAGTTGATTGTCGGGCTACATTCCACTCGCATGCGTGGGTCAGTGGACGATGTCAACCCTTTGAAAGCAACGTCTAGCCAGGCTTGCTCGGGGTGATAACAATAAAAAGAAAGAAGGCGAGGGATGCGCAGTTCCAAGAGTCAGATTCCTGTATTTCTGCTGACCGGTTTTCTGGGGGCGGGCAAGACGACCTTGCTGAACCGGATGCTGGAAGACCCGGCCTTGAAGAATACCGCGCTTGTCATCAATGAATTTGGGCTGGTTCCCATCGATCATGATCTGGTTCGTGAAGGGCGAGAGCGGCCGATGGTCACTTCGGCGGGCTGCATTTGTTGCACCATTGGCAGCGATTTGCGCAGCTCGCTTGCCGAATTGCTGGAGGAGCAACGCAAGGGCGAGATTCCTCAGATCGAGCGGGTGATTGTCGAGACCACAGGCCTTGCCGATCCTGCCCCCATCATTAACAGTCTGATACCCGGTGGCATTCAGGCCAGTGCCATGAGTGATCATTGGGTGGCAAAGGCCTTTCGTCTGTCCGGGGTCATCACGGTGATTGATGCCGAGACCATCGAGCCGGTTCTTGATGCCCACCCGGAGAGCTTGCGCCAGATTGCCTTTGCCGATCATGGGGTAATCACGCGCAGCGATCAGAGTGACAAAGCGGCGCTGGAAACCAGCCTGCGCCAGATCAACCCGCAGCTGAAACTGCATGATGTGGATGAGGACGGGTTTGATCCTTCCAGCCTGATCCAGTTGGGAAGTTATTCGGCCCTGGGCAAGGGCGAGGATGTGGTCAAATGGCTTGAGGCAGAAAGCGCCGATGATCATGATCACCATCATCATCATGATCACGGGCATGATCACGCGCATCACAATCATCACGACCATGACCATGATCGCAATCGTCATGGGGATGTTTTGGCCCTTGCCTTGGCCAGCGAAAAGCCGCTGAATGCCGAGGCGCTGGAACAGTTCCTGACCATCCTGATCAGCTCACAAAAGATGTCCGTGTTGCGCATCAAGGGGCTTGTTGCCTTGCAGGATGACCCGGCCTCTCCGGCGGTCATTCATTCCGTTCAACATCGGCTCTATCCCACCCTTCGGCTCGATCAATGGCCAGAAGGCTGGGAGGGCAGTCGTCTGGTTGTGATTGGAAGCAATCTGGATGAAGAAGCACTGCAGCGGGCATTCGCGCAATTGCGTTGAGGCAAACTGGCAGAGAGACGGTCAGGATGACTGATTGAGCGGATGTGGTGTCAAAGCTGGTCTTGTGGGATCGGGATGCAGGCTTTGTCGTTGCAGACATTGGTCTCGACCGTGACATGGGCGAGGCCTTTGACGTCCTTGACCAGGTTGCGGTAATGCTCGGCCCCTCTTGGATAATGGGTGACCAGCGACAGGATGGCCGAATGCTTGCCATTGCCCACATGCCAGATATGCATATCGACGATGCGGTTGTCAGCATCTGCTTCAATTCTCGATTTCAGTTCGGCTTCCATATGCGGCGCTTGCCCCCGGTCCAGCAAGATTGCGCCGGTATCGATCAGCAGCCCATAGGCCCATTTGCTGATAACGATGGCCCCGACGATGCCCATGATGGCATCCATCCAGTTCCAGCCGAAGAATTTGCCCATCAGCAGCGCGGCGATGGCCAGCACAGATGTCAGCGCATCGGCCAGCACATGCAGATAGGCGGCGCGCAGATTGTGGTCGGTGGCTTTATGATCATGGTCATGGGAGTGGTGATCGTGATCATGTGCATGGCCATGTGCGTGACCATGGTGATGGTGACCATGAGAATGGCCGTGATGATGATGGTGATGAGCATCGTCACCATGGAGCAGGAAGGCGCTGACCAGATTGACCACCAGACCGATGCTGGCAATGATCATGGCTTCTTCAAAGGCAATGGCTAGCGGGTTGAGAAGCCGGTCGATGGATTCCCATGCCATCAGCAAGGCCACCACACCCAGAATGACGGCACTGGTATAGCCTCCAAGGATTTCGACCTTGCCGACGCCAAAGGTGAAGGAGCGATCATTGGCATGTTTGCGGGCATAGCGATAGGCAAAGACCGAGAGGCCAAGGGCCCCGGCGTGAGAGGCCATGTGCCAGCCATCGGCCAGCAGCGCCATGGAATTGAAGACCATCCCGGCGGCGATCTCCACCACCATCATGACAAAGGTCAGAAGGACGACATAGAGCGTGCGTCTTTCATTGGCCTGGCTGGTTTTCAGATCCACGAATGTGTGGTCATGTTTCCATTTATCGAGCTGATGGATATGCATGGTGATCAGGCCCTCGTCTGTCACAGGATGGAACAATGATCCGCAACAGGCGCAGAGCCTGTCGCGGACAGATAATCATATGGATTTTTATCCGCTGATGATGATCCATGCGCCACCGGCTGCGGTGATCCAGCCGAGGGCTTTGAGGATTTTCTCGCCAGACAGGATGCGCTTGGTGCCAAAGGCCACGGCAACGCCAAGGATATGCAACAGCGCGGTGGAGAGGGCAAAGCCGATGCCAAAGGCAAGGACACCAGCACTTCCCAGCTCGCCACCATGGGCAAAGCCGTGAAACAGGCCAAAGAGCGCAACAATGCCAGACGCGATATGCAGAGGCAGCTTCAATGCAAAGGCCACGGCCAGACCCAGAGCAAAGACGGAGAGCAGAATGGTTGGCTCCACGAAAGGCAGCGACAGGCCGGTCAGTGCGGCCATGAAGCCGGCAATCATTGCTGCAACAAAAGCGGAGGGCAAAAACCAGATGGCATCTTTGCCGCCAAGGGACGCGGCCCAAAGGCCAACGGCGATCATGGCAAGCACATGGTCGAGACCAAAAATGGGATGGGAGAGACCTGCCGCCAGCGAGCCATGGGCTTCGGGATCAAGATGGGCAAAAGCAGGGGATGCCACCAGCGTTGCCGCCAGGGTCAAAATCAAACGTTTCATATTGGTTCCTATTTGGGTTAACCGAATACCTCGAGATGAGTCGTATCCTTACGTTCATCGGCTAGTTTAGGTATGAATGTGAGCTGCCGCAACTTCGACTTAACTCAGCGATGCGATGAGTTGTGATTAGCGCGATGATTTTAGTTAGGGAAAGTAAGAGAAATGCCACATGTGACAATCGAGTTTGCCAAAGGTCTTGAGCAGACTTACGATATGCAAAAGCTCTGTGATCAGCTTTTTGAGGTGCTGGCAGCAAAGAGTGCTTTTGATGCGGCGGATATCAAGATACGGGCGTCGCGGGTCGATTATTATCGCATCGGCACCGAGCCGCAGAGCTTTGTTCATGCCACGCTGCTGCTGATGCAAGGCCGGAAGGAAAGCACTCGGTTGGATTTGAACCAGACCATCCTCGACGTGCTTCGATCCTTCCTGCCCGATGTCGGGAGCATCACGGTGCAGGATGTGGAGATGGTGCGGGCCACCTATCTCAAAAGTCTGGTAGGTGGATAAGCTTGGATGATTTGACAGCGGGTTGGTTTTCATCGTGATAGGCGAAGGGAATGCAGGAGTTGTTTGCGGGTGCTGTTGGGGATGGCGAACAGGACGCAGATGGCGGAAAGTGGCGCTGCCAGCGCGAAAGCCAGCGCGATGGAGAGAACCGGACCGTCTATCATCAGATCAATCGCCGAGGCAAAGACAAAGGCGATGAGGCTGGAGCAGGACGCAATGATGGAGGAGCCAAGGCCCGCAAGATTGGCCAGCGGGCGCATGGCCAAGGCATTGATGTTGCCGATCAAGAGACCAAGGGCGAAAAAGCCGAGCCAGCCCAGAGTAAGCAGGACAAGCAATGGGGGATGGCCATCCGTCAATGCTGCAGCGATCAGAAGCCCTCCACCCGAGAGGCCCTGAAGAAGCACACCGACCAGAATGGGGGCTTCCATGCCTGTATGTTTGACCAGACGTACATTGATGAGCAAGGCAGCGGCTGTGCCTGTTGCCAGAATGGCAAAGAGTACGGGCATCCGTGTCGGCAAATCATAGAGCACACCGAACAGATCCGCAGCGACCGAGAAATAGACCAGTTGGGACCCGAAGACGAAGCCTGTTGCGATCACAAGGGGCATGACATCGATGCGTTTCAAGATGGATGCGATATTTGTTGCCAATCGTCGAGGATGCAAGGGCGTACGTTTGTCGGGCATCAATGTTTCCGGGTGCCGGGTCCAGAGCCAAAGGCCGAGCAGGACTGCCAATATCAGATAGGCCCAGAAAACACCGCGCCAGCCGCCGATGGCGGCGATGATGGCTCCGATTGCGGGTGCAATCATTGGCACCAGGATCAGCAAGGTGAAAATGATCGATAGAATCCTGGCCATGTCCGGACCGGTATAGCGGTCGCGGATCATGGCGCGTGTGCCGACCTTTGGTCCAGCTACCCCAAGGCCTTGTAAAAACCGTCCCGTGAGCACAGCATCGAATGTGTCGGCATAGGCTGCGATCAAGGTGCCGATCGTGAAGATGGCAAGGCCGAAAATCACGGCAGGGCGTCTGCCCGCAGCATCACTGAGTGGGCCAATGATCAGCTCTCCGATTGCCATGCCCAATACGAAGGTGGTCATGACCTTGCTGACGGAGATAGCCGAGGCCGGATCGAAATCTGTCTCGATCAAGGGCATGGCAGGAAGAATGCCATCAATGGCAAAAGCAGTCAGCGCCGTCAGGGCGCTATAAAGAGCGAGGCGCTCAATACGGGTCATCCGTAGTTTCCTTCAGCCAGTTTTCTGGCAATTTTCTGGTTTGCATATTTGATGGGGCCGAACCTTGCTTATGAGATGCGAGGCTCTGTTTTTCTGTGGTTGTGCCAATGGTTGTTTTGATCGTCAGGGCTGAAGAGCCAGATCAAATTTGTGCTGTTCCAGAACGAAAAGGGATTGATACTGAATCACATTTTCATCGTCTGCAAACAATCGTTGGCTAAGTTCCTGAAATTCTTCCATGTCAATCAGATTGAACATGACAACTGCGTCTGTTTCACCCGAGACGGAATAGATCTGAGAGATTGCGACTTCGCATTTCATGTCTGTGAGCCATTGCTTTCGGGCGACGGTTCCATGGTCGGCGAGCTTGACTGTCACGATGGCCTTGAGAGTGCGACCCAATTTTTTGGGATCAGTCAGAGCCACTATCTTTGTAATGATGCCTTTTTCCTTAAGCTGGCGCACCCGCCGAAGGCAACTTGAGGGAGACAGACCGACCAGATCTGCCAGATCGTTGTTGGCGATAGAGGCATCTTTCTGCAGAAGGGTCAGTATTTTTCGATCAATGCGATCCATAAATTTTGCTCATTTATTGCGTTGTTGTGCAATAGGATTGCAATATTATGCAAACTTCAATCCCCTATTTCAATGCTCGTCAGGCAGTCTGAGGTCAGATTTGCAAAGGATTTGACGATATGACACACAGACATGATCTGGATTTCAGAAGTGATACGGTGACCAAACCGTGCCCGTTGATGCGAGAGGCCATTGCCAAGGCCGAGGTTGGCGATGATTATTATCGCGATGATATATCGGTTCGAGAGCTCGAACAATTTGCGGCCGAGTTGTTTGGGAAGGAAGCCGCGCTTTTGACGCCTTCGGGCACGCAATCCAACTTGATTGCGATCATGTCCCATTGCCAGCGAGGGGATGCCTATATCGTCGGCGATCGTTCACATAGTTATTTGCGAGAGCTTGGTGGAGCGGCCATGGTTGCCGGAGTGCAGCCTCAGGTGGTTCAGACCCAGCCTGATGGTACATTGAGCCTGAAGGACATTGAGGCGTCTCTCTTTCCAGCTTCCATCCTGTTTGCGCCTGTCCGTCTGATCGCGTTGGAAAATACAATAGAGGGCAAGGTTCTGCCACTGGATTATTTGCGAGATGTTGCCGCGCTGGCCAACCAACGGGGCTTGCCGGTTCATCTGGACGGTGCCCGTATATTCAATGCAGCCTCAGCTCTTGGCTGTCCGGTTTCCGACATTGCCCATCATAGCGATACGATCAGTTTTTGCTTATCCAAAGGACTTGGCGCTCCGGTGGGCTCGGTGCTGGTGGGATCGGCGCAGATGATCGAGACAGCGCGCAGGCATCGCCAGATGCTTGGTGGAGGCATGCGGCAGGCCGGAATTCTTGCAGCTGCCGGACTGTTTGCGCTGAAAAATAATATGGGGCGACTGACGGACGATCATATGCGGGCAAACAAGCTTGCCGCGACCTTGTCCGATATTCCAGGACTGAGCGTTCAATCACCCCAAACGAATATGGTGTTTTGCGATATCGACAGATCGATACAGGACAGGTTTTCCGACTATCTGAACAAGAATGGAATTTGTGTTTCCGGCACGCCAGCTCGGCAGCGTTGGGTGACACATCTTGGCATCGATGATACGGCGTTGAGCACGACGTTGGATCTGCTGGCGAGATTTTAAATGTGTGCTGAAATATCGGACCAAATCAAGGTGTTGTTTTGAGATGTGTGATACGTATAGTTGGGCGATGCAAAATGAGACTGTCGGGATTGGATCGAGGGAACATGATGATGTCTGATGATTTGGGGTTCACATTCAAGCGAGCCAAGAATGGTGACGTCAAGATCAGCCATCATGGCAGGCCTGCGACGACGCTAAGGGGTGATAAGGCTACTTGGTTTCTGGAGGATATGGAGACTTTGGACATGGCCAGTCAGCAGCAGGAAATGGCTCGCATCACCGGCAATTATCGACGTGGCAATGAGCGCACGGCCAAGAACCATCCGCGCAATCAATAGAATATGTTCAGTGTTGTAACCGACCGGTTGCCAGAGCATATTCCCGACAAGTGTGTGCGGTTTTTGGACAAGAATATGCTCTAGCGCGAAGTGCCAAGACAGGCCATGAGGGCGTCGAAGCTTGATCTGGTCTCCTGTCTTGCCATCCAGTGGGCCTCAAACTGAATGGATGCGAATGTATCGTCTGTCGTTTTCAGCGGGCGTGCATAGTCTGTTCGGGTGACTTGCGATGCTGGCAGCACAGTGGCGCCGATGCCAAGATGGGCCCATTTTTCCAACACATGATAGGCGAGTGCCCGGCCTTCATATTCGTCCATCGTCAGCTTCTGATCCTGAAACAGGAAACGGACAGTGTCTGACAGGCCGCAATCATCCGGTACCAGCAGGATCTTTTGCCCGGCAATATCGGTGAGCTTTGATGATCCGGTCGGAGTTTGGTTTTTCTGATCGGAAACAACAAACAAAGGTTCCGTATAAATGGGCGCGGACTTCAGGGTTGTGCTGTTTTGCGGAGCAGGGCATAGGCCAACGTCGATGGTGCCACTTTGAAGGGCCGGGCCGATATCGGCCTTGTTCATTTCGGTCAGGACCAAATCCAGCTGAAACTGCTTGGCGCGCGATAACATGGATTGGGAAAAATCTGCACTGATCAGCGGAGACTGCCCGATCCGGATCAACTTGTCATCGCGGGTCAGATAGTCGGAGGCACTTGTCAGCAGATCAAGACGGGCAGCAACGATCTGTTCCATCTTTTCGATCATGAGGGTTCCAAATGCGGTCAATGTGACCGAACGGGTGGTGCGTTCGAACAGACGACCACCAAGCTCCTCTTCCAACTGTCCGATGGCATTGGAAAGTGCCGGCTGAGTGACACAACAGGCATCGGCAGCTCGTGTGAAGGACCCTGTTTGAGCAACCGCTATGGCGAATCTGAGATGTTGAAAATTCATATTTCGAGCAACTTTCGAAGAAAGCTCTCCTTTTGTTGAAACGCGCCCACCATATCGCCAGCAGTCTGCTCAGACTAGTTCAGATAACAAATGAGTTCATTAGAAAATAGAATTTCTCTTGTTGCCTATCTGTCTTCAATTTGGGTGTTCCCTACTCAAATCAATTGAAGGAACATATTGATGAAATCACTTCTTGTTGCTGCCGCGATCGCATTTTCTGCTACTTCGGCGCTGGCAGATCCGGGAGCTTATCTTGAGATTACGGTTGCAATCGATGCCGATAATCGAAAGGCAGCTGCTGCCATTTATAGCGAGTATAAAAAGCCATTTTTGACCACGATTGAAGGAGCCGAGCAAAAAAGCCTTCTTGTTCGCGATGCTGATGTTCAGGTTCTGCACGGCTTTGATACTGCGGCCCATGCAAAAGCCTATCTGGAGAGCAGTCTGTTCAAAAAGGATATCGTCGGAAAGCTTGCTCCGTTGTTTGCCTCAGATCCCGAGATCCGTATCTATCAGGCAAATTGAACCTGCGTCCAACTTCTCCCGTCACCTTTGCAAGGTGACGGGATCAAGATTTCTGCAGTATCGTTCTCTTTCGCAATCAACGATGCTCTTGGCGTTGTTTGTTTTGATTTTCCAAATTCTGACTTTTTGGATTAAGGGATGGTGCTTCAACTGGCTGGGGCTAAATATCTTTGTGAACCAACCCTTTAATTCAGATAGGAATTGAAATGTTCGCAAAATCTTTGGTGACCACAGCTGTGATTGCCCTTACAGCGAGTTCTGCCTTGGCAGATGCTGGCTTTGTGCTCTCCAGTCCTGACCTTGAAGCGGGCCAAGTCATACCTGCAGACTATTATTGGAACAATTTCGGGTGCAAAGGACAAAATCTGCGCCCTGAACTGATCTGGTCAGGTGCGCCTGAAGGAACCAAGAGCTACGCTGTCACCTTTTATGACAAGGACGCGCCTACCGGCAGCGGGTTTTGGCATTGGAGCATCCACGATATTCCCGCAGAGGCGAGCGGTCTGAACGCGGATCTTCCCGAGACTGCCATTGAAAACAATACGGATCTGAACCAACCGGGTTTCTTTGGCCCTTGTCCTCCGGTCGGTCGGACGCACACATACACTTATACCGTTTATGCACTTTCAACGGAGACGCTTGAGTTGCCCAAAAATGCATCTGCAGCACTGGCCGGGTTTTTCTACCACAAGAATGCCCTTGCAACAGCGACGTTTGATGTCATTGCAGGTCCTCGTTCCGAGTGATCATGACTTGTTATTGAAGCGGAAACCGGCTGTGCCGACTGCCGGTTTTTCTTTGGAATTTCCAAATAGTGAATTCCGTGTTGCATGGATGATCAAGTGGCATTTGCTCTCTAGCCTGACCCAATTACAGGGAGCAACACACATGTCCAATATTGCCGCAGCCTCGCATGTCTGCATGCGCTGCAGCAAGTGGCCCTGTGGCTCTCGTCAATCATGGCAATTCACTTGAAATCGCTCACAACTGCCGATCTGGAAGCTGGTGGGAATTTGGAGCGCAGTTGGGTCGACTTTCACGAATTGCCTGATGAAATCTGGGAGGATTACATGAAACATCATATATTTGCCTTGCTTATCGGATTGGGACTTACTGTGCCGGTCGTGGCTGAGGATATTAAAAAGGCAGAGTTATTTGCCGAACTTCCGCACTCCGTCGGGAATATCACCTTCACCCCTGATAATCGTGTCATTTACAGTCATCATCCCTTTTTCTCACCTGATGTCCGTGTGGCCGAATTGAATGAAGATAAAGCCTCCTTTACTCCGTTTCCCAATGCCTCCTGGAATACGCCTCGAGATGGAACAGATCGGTATTTCGATTCCGTGTTGGGGTTGCGTGGTGACGAAAATGGTATTGTGTGGATTCTCGATATGGGGCAGCGCAATGGTCTGATTCCGAAACTTGTGGGGTGGAATACCTGGAAGAACCAACTTGAAAAAATCTACTATATTCCAGCTCCCGCTTCGCTGCCTGAAAGCCAACACAATGATTTTGTCGTCAATAACAAAGATGGTGTTTTCGTGATTGCAGATGAAGGAATCGGCCCGGGTGGTGATGGTTCCAAAGCGGCTCTTGTCATCGTGGATATGCATACCGGTGCTACCCGTCGTGTGCTGCAAGGGCATGTCTCTACTTTACCTGAAGATCGTGCCATTGTTGTTGATGGTAAGCCTCTGACCGTTCCGGATGGGAAGGGTGGACAGGTTGTGATCAAGGTTGGGGCTGACGGAATTGCCGCAGATGCCAAATTTGAATGGCTTTACTTTGGACCACTGAACGGATCGGTTATCTACCGCGTGTTGTTCTCGGACTTACTGGATGAGAGCCTTTCAAGCAAAGACTTGGAAAGTCGGGTGGAACGTTATGCCGACAAGCCCAATAATGGTGGGTTGTCGATTGACCAGGCGGGCAATCTTTATCTCACGGAAGTGGAAACCAACGCCGTTGGGATCATTCCAACTGATACACGCAAATACCGGCGCTATGCGGTGGCCGATGGGCTCTCATGGCCGGATGGTGTCAGCTATGCGCTTGATGGATATATGTATGTTTCGGCTGCTCAAATCTCCCGAGCTGGTTTGTTTAACAATGGAGAGGCCAAAAATGCAGCGCCTTACCTGATCTATCGTTTCAAACCCGAAGCTCCGGGCCGGATTGGACATTGATATCAACCGGCGTCGTATCTCGTATTCCCTTCTTCCGTGAGAAAAGGATAATTCGGTGAAGGCAGTCATCTCCCATGATCAAGGCAGTGCCAAGGACAGTTTTGTAATTGTTGAAAGGTCGATGCCGGTGTCTTGATCTGGGGAAGTGCGAGTGAGTGTTCGTGTCAGCCGCTCGTGGACTTTTTCAATGCCAAACAAACTGATTGATAGCCGTTAGACTATTTGGTTCAATTAGGTCGTAGACTTATAAATGAGCTGGATTTGGCGTCGAAATGGTCTGATATGGCTAGAAAAGAGTGAAGAATGGGTTGGTTGCCCATTAAAACTCTCTGCCGATGCTAGGTCTGACCATTTTCATGTCTTCATGATAGGGCAGTTTTTTCTGCTCACCGCATTTATGAGTTTACGGCTTAAAGAATGTCATTCGACTTTAAAACCTTGGAATTGTTTGTTCGTGTTGCGAAACTTGGTGCACTTGGCCGTGCTGGTGAGGAACTCCTTCTATCACCTACAGCGACAACGCAGCGCATTCAGTTGCTTGAGGCCGAGTTGGGCAGCAAATTGTTGAATCGGACCACACGTGCGGTTTCTTTGACACCTGATGGTGAGGCATTTTTGGAGCATGCCCAAAAGATACTCGATACGATCGAAGATGCTCGATCTGTGGTATCTTCATCAAAAGGTCGGGTATCCGGCCTTTTGCGGGTGACTGCTTCTGCATCCTTTGGTCGTGCCCAGATCATACCGCACCTTGGTGCATTTTTTCACACCTATCCCGAGATCAGGCTCAAACTTGATCTGAATGACGCCGTTATTGATATTGTTGAACAAGGTTACGATCTTGCCATTCGTGTCGGTGTGTTAACCTCATCCACCTTGTTGGCTCGAAAACTGGCACCAAATCCGCGCTTTTTGGTTGCCAGTCCCGACTATCTTGAAAAATTTGGTGAACCCAGAACGCCTGCCGATTTGAAAAACCATAATTGCATCACCTTTGGAGAAAATCGAAACTGGACCTTGACTGGCCCCAGGAATGAAGAGTTTGACATTCAGGTCACCGGAACATTCACAACCAATTTTGGCGAGGCGATCACCGAGGCCTTGTTGCAGGATCTCGGAATTGGACTCAAATCCATTTGGGATATTTCCGATCATCTGCAAAGTGGTCGTCTTGTTAAGGTCTTGCCTGACTATTCGATTGCTCCTGATTGGCAGATATGGGCAGTAAGAGCGCCTAGTCGAATGTCTTCTCCGCGGGTTCTGGCTTTTACAAATTTCTTTGGGGAACGATTCAAGCAAGGCGGGTAAGCCGATTATGCCATGAATACAAGTTTCAGCCTCTGAGGGGTTTATCCTAGATATGGAGGATCATGGCGGCGGCTGGACCGGAGCAATTGAGCGTTTGAACGTGACGCGCTCCCGCCTGTCGGGCGAGTTTGTGCAGGTTGGTATGGCTTAGAAAATTGCCACGCCCGGATCGTGAAACATTGTGGCGAAGGGCCCGTCCGATGAGGAATTGTGATGGCCGGTCTGCGCAAAAGACCAGACAGACATGGCCGCCGGGACGTGTTGCACGTACAAATTCCCCAAGGGCTGGTCGTGGGTCGATCAAGGTCTCTATCCCCCATGCGCAAGTCAGTAGATCAAAGGCATCCGTCTCAAATGGCAAGTTTTTCATGCAGGCGGTGAGGCGTGTTGCTGGGATATCGCGACAATGGGCAAGCATTTTGGGGGATGCGTCCAGCAGAACGATTTCGATGTCGCCAATTGTTTCGCTGATCAAACGCCGGGCGACCGTGCCCGTGCCACATGCAACATCCAGCAGGCGCATGCCCGGTCGAAGCAGAGCTGTGACGGCCCCTTCAAACGCGCATTGCGCCTCGCCACCTGCATATTTCAGCCAACGAGCATGGGCCCTGGAATAATCCTCTGCCGAGGCGTCATAAAGACTGGATGTATCGATGGCGGTCATTTGACGAAAGCACCCGGGGTTTATATAGTCAAGCTTATTGACTATCACGGAGGAATGAATTGGTCAAGAAGGTTGACGATATTCGCATTGATCATATCGGCTGGCGTCTGTGGGATGCTGCTGCTGTCTGGAAGGAAAAATTTGCCGCCGAGATGGTTGCTGCTGGTCATGACTGGTACCAGGAGGCCCGGTCCAGTGTTGTGCCCTATGTGGGGATGAACGGGACACGGCAGGCTGATATCGTGGCACGAATGGGTCTGAGCAAACAGGCAGTTCAACAGCTTATCGTCGATCTGGAGCGATCTGACATTTTGCGACGGGATCCTGACCCCGATGATGGCCGGGGAAAAATCGTGCGCTTCACTGAAAAAGGTCTGGCATCCCAGCGAGACAGCAAAAAGGCAAAGAAGAAGGTGGAGGATGAGATCAGATCGGTTCTTGGGGATGAGGAATTCGATCACCTGATGACCGTGCTCAAGAAGATTGGTTCCGATGCGTGACTGGTGGCCTGCCACGGATGTTAGCGTTCTGTATTCAGTCGGTATTTGAGGAAGACTGATCCGTCATAGCTGATCTTGTTGACAAACTGCGCGCCGAGCCTTTCGAGCGCTCCCAGATTTTTGCGTGATGGCGGCAGAAGAAAAGTTACGAATGGAATGCGCTCATCGGCAAGGGCAAAGTCAATTGCTTTTCTCGTAATGCGTATGCCCAACCCAAAAGCGTCCGGTTTGAGAACCAGACCAAAATCCCATTCATCTCCTTCCCTTTGAAAGCCGCCCCAGCCTATATAGTCTTCGTCTGCTAATATGGCCCAATGTCCCAATCCATCGCGCTTCCAGCATTCTTCCTTGGTAGCGACAAATCTGCTCACGGCGTTCATGTCCCAATTGGATGTCAACAACGGCATGTGTTCGGCCACCTTTGGATCACACATGTGAGCGAGGATATCGCCGGGTTCGACTTCGGACAATTGAGTGAAGATGATTTTGGTGCTCATCGGAAATTCCATCTGCCCATCATTGGCTGTCATTCTTCAGACAGCCTATGTCCTAAACCGATATTGTTTGCAAAACCAATCAGATGATCGTGATGGCGATTTTCAACTGCCTTCGTCCAAAATCGCACGCAGCTTGCCGAGTGCGACTTTCAGATTGTCTTGTGAGACCGAAACCAACGAGATCCTTACATGGTTGGATGGACGTTGAACAGCAAAGGCGGTGCCGGGGGCGATGGCGATGCCTTGAATGGCGGCAGCGGTAACAAAATTATCGCACTGCCAATGCTTGGGTAGTTGCAGCCATAGATGGCAGGCTTGGGTGCTTGGGGTTTCCAAATAAGGGTCAAGAATGGCATGAGCAATGGCCCATCGCTTGGCAATTTCAGCCTGTTTCAGCTTATCCAGTTGTTCGATTATACCATCGGATATCCATCTTGTGGTTGCCTCTATGGCAAAGGTGGGAGCGGCCCAGCCACATTGACTCATGACAGCTGAAAGCTTGGCTGCATGGTGTTTTGCTGCGGCCAAAAAACCAACGGACAGACCTGGGGCAAGGCGCTTGGAGAGGCTGTCGAGCAAGATTATCTGATCTGGTGCAAACCTGGCTATTGGTGGAAGTTTGTCTTTCATCAGAAAGCGATAGACCTGATCTTCAATTGTTGGCAGATCGAGTTCTCTTGCGACTTTCGCAATCTGTTGACGACGAAGCAAGCTCATGGTGCATCCCGTGGGATTGTGCAGACTGGGTTGGACATAGACAGCATCGATGGATCGGGATTGATGAGCATGGCGAACAGCGTCAGGCATAAGCCCCTCATCATCCATGGCGACAGGAACCAGATCTCTCCCCAGATTGGCGGCAAAGCCTTTGAGAATAGGATAGGTGAAAGCCTCAACTCCCAGCCGTCCGCCGACAGGTACCAAAGCCGTGATGGCTGTTCCGATTGCCTGTCGTCCACTTCCGGTGAAGAGAATTGAACTGGCGTCGGGTTTCCAGTCATCATATCCCAGATATTGGCTGGCGATATTTCCATGGCCCTGCAATTCGTTGTTACCCCGACTTCGAGCTGGCCGCATGGCACCATCCAGTACGTCGGGGCGGCTGAGCTCTTGCAATGCGGGTGCCATCAATTTGGATTGGTTCTCGATAATCGGGAAGCTGGTTTCCAGATCCAGAGGCATGTCGCTTCTTGCTTCCAATACAGCCGAGATATCTTTTGGGGTGGGTGGAGTTAGTACATAGCTGCCTCGGCCCACTTCGCCAGTAATCAGTCCGCGTTTGACCAGCTCCGCATAGACACGCCCGGCTGTGGAGCTGGCGATACCATTGTCATAAGCAAAAATGCGCTGAGAAGGCAGCTTCTCACCCACACGCAGATCTCCTGACTGGATACGTGCCGCTATGGTATCGGCGATGGTTACATAGGTTTTCATAAATTGCACCGAGTGTAATGTAATGATTGCACCGATGAATGACACCCGATATGAGCGTTGTAAAGTTGTTTTTGTAATGCCAATGAAGGTGATCCCATGCATATTCCCTCTCTTCCCTTTACCGTGACCGACTGGGATGCCATGCCGAGAAGCGAGCATCCTGGAGAAACAGGGCATGCAATCTGGCGCACCATAGAAAATGGTGACATTCGTATGCGGCTGGTTGACTATTCCCCGGGCTATCTGGCGGATCATTGGTGTGATCGCGGGCATATTCTGTATGTGCTGGAAGGAGAACTTTTTTCCGAATTGAAGGATGGCCGTGAGATCAGAATGACAGCCGGGATGAGTTATATGGTTTCCGATTATGGGGATGCTGCCCATCGTTCCAGAACCAGCACCGGTGTGCGTTTGTTAATTGTTGATTGAGCTTGTCTGATTGGATGCGAGCTTCAGAATGAATTGTCTGGGTACAAAGCAGATCGGGTTATTGAATATGATTTGATTAGGCTCCATCTCTTTCAACCTTGATTATTATATTCTTGATTTATTTTGGTACCTTGATGAGAAATTTTGCGAGACGCATTGTTCGCAGTCTTTACAATCGACTGTTTGCCACCCCGGAACAGCTCAGTCTGCCTCAGCCGATGCCTCTGGATCAATGGCCACTTTTTGCCCGTGATGCCTATGAAAGTCTGATGGCACAAAGTCGCCCGGCAGTTGGCCTTGTTCCGGATTATGACCGAGAAGTACCCAATGAAGCTGTTTCATCCATTGCTGGCAGACCGAGTCTGCCGGAAGGCTTCGATTGGCCGGAAGATGAGGATGGCAAACCGCTCTTGTTTCTCATGCAGGTCAATTATACGCAGCACCCATCTCTTGAGAACCATCCCAAATCCGGTCTTCTGGTTGCCTTCATGGAAGAATATTATGAAAGTGCACGCCTGTTCTATTTCGAAGACCCTTCGATATTGGTGCGCCGGGACCTGCCTGATCATATCTATCCGGACAACCCTTTTTCAGTAAATCTGCATAGGCAAGGAGCGCCCTTGGATGGACATCTGTTTGAGAGCCAAATTGATTGGGGTGCCGCCGAGGTTGATCAGATCGTTGAAAGCTGGTGGCCTGCTGAGGACGAAGATATGCTGCCCGACGATGAAGCCGCCATTATCAGCAAGATGGACAATGAGCTGCGCGCCCGGCTTGAGATAGATCCACCCTATGATTTCTATATAGGTGGCCATCCTGTTTTTCGGCAGGGTGATCCGCGTAAATTTGACCGAGGCAAATTGCTGGAAAGTGAAGTCGTCTTGCAGATGGGGTCCGATATCAGAGCCGTCAATTTTGGTGATAGCGGAACAGCGGTCTTTTTCGCCACTCCTCAAGATCTTCGCTCGATGAATGTTTCCGACATCGGGTTCGATTGTTCTTCCTTGTGAAGACAAAACTGATTTTTTCTCCCTCCAGCTGAATTCTCAGCCGGATCCATCCCACCCTCCTTATTTTCAGGATATGGTTATGAAATCCATCACACTTGCCCTCGCTTTGAGCGTGCTTGCAACGCCTGTTTTGGCCGAAACATGTACGAAAAAAACCTCCGATGCCAAACAGGCAATCTATATGAAGGCGTATAATCAACTGAAGGCGTCTTCCCCAAAAGAATTTGCCAGATATGAGAAGGACATTTCACACAAGCAGATGGCTTGGATGAAAGAAGCCAAATCTCCATGTGCCTTGATTGAGCGGATGACCAAGGATCTCAAAGAGAATTATGGAAAGAAGTGAGATTGACTGACGGCAAGGCTTTGCTGCAGTTTTTTTAGGACATAGACCCATTGTTCAGGTTAAATATGAAATATACAATTCTCTCTCTTGCTTTCATCCTTGCAGCCAGTCCTGCCCTTGCCGGCAAATGCACGCAGAAAATGGTTCAGACCAAGAAAGCAGCCTATACCAATATGTATGAGAAACTGAAGAAATCCCGTCCCAAGGTGGCAATGGCCTATCATGAAGGCCTCCCTGCGAAGATGCTCATCTTTAAGGAAAATTCCAGCCATAATTGTGAACTGATTGACTCGCTCATTCGCGATTTGAAGGTCAATTTTGTTCAAAAGTAGGGCGGATTTAGTCCCTGAATCGCTAACATGATATAACAAGAGAGGGCGTCGGCTTCGCTCTCCCTCTCTTGCCTTCTGGCGCAGTTTGACAAAGCTTGTGTATCATAGATGGTTAGCCCAGATCCTTTTTAAGCCAGTTTATGAGCGTGGACACAGACGGCCTTTGAAATGTCTCCTCCAGCGTGACAGCATAGTAAGCAAAAGCTGTCGGCCAAGTCGTATCCAATACACGGATCAATTGCCCCGTGGCCAAGGCTTCCTCAACACAGACATCATTGAGCAAGGCGAGACCTTGACCGTCTGAAGCTGCTTTTGCGGTTAGAAAGCCATTGCCATATTTTGTCCCATAGGTTGCATTCGTTGCATCTATTCCATGGGCTTCAAACCATATTGACCAGTCTTTTCCGGTCGTATCAGGGAGCAAAGTGAATTTGAGGCAATCGTGCGGGCTATCGATTGGGCCGTATTTTTCGAGCAATAAAGGACTGGCGGCCAAAACCAGTTCTGGTGAGCAAAGCCAGTCCGAGCGCAGGCCAGGTTCTTTACCCAGTCCGTGGCGGATTGCCAGATCAATTGGTTCGGATCGGAGATCAACCACGCGGTCTTCTGCCTCAACTGATACCTTGATTGCTGGATGGGTATCTGAAAAACGCCCTATGGAATTGACGAGTAGTGAATGGGCAAACATTGTAGTTGCGCTGACACGAACAATATTTTCCCGATTTGTGAAGTGCTTTCCATTCGCATGTTCGATCCGTGAGAAGGCGTCATGAAGATCTGAGTGAAGGGCTCGTCCTGCTTCTGTCAGCATGATACCGTTCTTGCTACGGGTAAAGAGCCTGAAACCATGGCGCTCCTCGATAGCGCGTATCCTCTGACTTATTGCACCCGGAGTGACGCCAAGTTCATGCGCAGCTTCCTGCATTGTGCCGGCCCGGGCGACAACATGAAATGTGTAGAGATCCTGTATACGAATAACCATATTTCACTTTAGATCAGCTAAAGTCATATAGCTAGTTTCTCGTTAGGCATTTCTCTTTGCATATGGCATTTCTGCGGTGCAAGGAGAGGCTCATGTCGAAAAACATCATTCAATCATCGCGCCAAAACTGGACCGTCGTTCTTTTTGGATTTTTGGCATTGTCATTGGCATTTTCAGGTCGTGCCGCCCTTGGATTGATCATGCCTGTCTGGCAAATCGAGTTTGGCTGGAGCAGTAGCTATATCTCCGGGGTGGGAGCGATGGCTCTTGTTGTTATGGCCATTGTTGCTCCGTTTGCAGGACGTCTCGTGGATCGTCTCGGGTCGCAATTCACGCTCAATCTCGGCATGGGGTTGCTTGGTGTGGGGTGTGCAATTGTTGCTTTGATGAATGGTAAGTTCATGTTTGTCATAGGATTTTCCGGTTTCAGTGCCATGGGGTTCGGGATCATTGCCACCCATGTTGTTGCAACTGCCGTCACCCGCAGCTTCTCTACAAACCAGGGATTGGCGACCGGTATCGGGACATCGGGCGCAACGGGAGGGCAGTTTTTAATTGTTCCATTGATTGCTGCTTTGTTGACCTTTGCAAGCTGGCGTTGGAGCTTTGGTGCGCTATCCCTTGGCTGTCTCGCTCTGATCCCTTGTATCCGAATGAGTATGCGACCAGATGCTCCTCAAGATGGTGAGAACAGACTGGGCGATGATGCCTCTACCTTATGGCAGGATCTTGTAGCAATTGTTCGTAAACCGGCGTTTCACTTGCTTTTCTGGAGTTTTCTGATCTGTGGTTTTACCACGACAGGGGTGATTGAAACCCATTTGCTACCGTTCGCTTCGTTCTGCGGATTTCCTCCGATACCAAGTGCGACAGCCTATGGACTTTTATCTCTGGTCAATCTTGTCGGGATGATCGCTGCCGGATGGCTCACGGATCGGGTCAATCGACCAATGCTTTTGGCAGCGATCTATATGTTACGTGCGCTGACATTTGTCCTGCTTGCCAGTCTTCCTGGTATGTCCATTGAGATGCTGTTCTTGTTCGCCATTCTTTTTGGGGCGGTGGACTATTCGACTGTACCTGTGACAGCCAGTTTGGTTGCAAGCCACATTGGAATTAAAATGATGGGTCTGGCGATGGGTTTGATCTCGGCCGGACATGCTATCGGCGGTGCATTGGGCGCTTTTATTGGTGGTTATGTCTTTACTACAACTGCGAGTTACAATCTGGTGTGGATCGGCTCTATCTGGCTGGCCGTTGGGGCAGGATTGTTAGCGTTGTTGATTAGGCCGTATACTCATAAATGAGCTGGATTTGGCGTCAAAATGGTCTGATATGGCTAGAAGAAGAGTGAAGGATGGGTTTGGGTTGGTTGCCCATTCAAGCGCTTTGCCGACGCCAGAACTTGACCATTTGGGCGTCCAAAGGATAGGGCGATTCTTTCTGCTCACAACGCCGTAAGAGTTTGAAGATGAACCACATTGTCTTCACTCTTTCTCCTTGTGAGCAGAAAGACTTGCTTCTACCAAATTCACCGCATTTATGAGTCTACGGCCTGGAGAAAAGCCATCGATAGAGATGCCATCATAAGATCCTGTTCCTGATCGAGGAGCTTGCCATTCACTTCATATCCCCTGATGACTGTTCTATCGGGTTTGTGGTGTCTCTCTTTTTTCTGTTCAAGCCATAGAGATCAAACTTTGAAAGCCAGCGCATTGCTGGTGGTCCGACAAGGATCAGGGCCAGACCCACGGTGACCAATATTGCGGATGCAACCCGATCTGCTCCTGCGGTCTCATTCAGAATAAGAACACCGAGGCTGAGGGTTGCGACCGGGATCAGGGCGGGGAGGCTGGCACCGGCGGTAGGGCCTAGCAGTTCAGTGGATCGGTTGAAGGCATAGAGAGCAACAATGCTGACCAGAATGCCCTGAAAACCGACCTGTATCAATACATCCATGATTGGAGCAGAGACTATCTGTTTGGGCAAGATCATGAGATAGACAGGCAGATAGACAAGGGCCGAACCTACAGCAATGATTGCTGTTGCATGCAATGCGGGGATGGCAGTGCGGCGGATAATCAGAGCATAGATTGCCCACATGATGCCGGTTCCGCCCAAGATCAGATGTCCGATTGTGACAGTCCCGTCAGCACGGGTAAACAGAATGATCCCAATTGTTGTTATGATCAGTCCGACCACGCGCACCGGGCCGATCCGGTCGTTGAAGATTATCCATCCCAGAAGTAGAGAGGCGATTGCCATCACGCCCGGATTGAGCGCTCCTGCAGCTGTAGCTGGCGCGGTTTTCATAGCCATGGCGATCAGCAACACATAGGGTGCTCCGAATGTGGCCACCATTGAGATGAGGCTGACCGGCCTTATTCGAGCCGTCTTGATCGTGCGGTGAAAAATGACAGGTGAGAGGATCAGTGCAGCCACGCCAAATCGCAGCATGGTAAGATCATAAGCGTTCAGACTCGTCATCACGCCCAGCCGTAAGAAAACCAATGATCCGGACCAGATTGTGATTGCGATGATAGCCCAGCCGAGGCCTGACAGAATTTTGCGTGAATTGATTGCCATGCTATTTCCTTGTTGAACGGCGGAGAATAGACTTTGAAGCATGTTGAGAAAAACGATATGTTCTGATGCTATGGTGCAGGATATCTCAACATTAAAATCTGATGCAGCTTATCCCGCGATACAGCGGACGCTCAATCTGGATGCCCTTCGTAGCTTTGTCGCCATTTGTGAGACTGGCTCATTTCGACGTGCCGCGGAGCGGGTTCATAAATCTCCTTCGGCTGTCAGCCTGCAGATAGGCAAGCTTGAGGAACAGCTTGGTTCCCGTTTGCTGGATCGGGATGCGCGTCATGTGGCATTGACGGATCAGGGCGCGATCTTGCTTGGTCAGGCACGCCGTCTTTTAGGATTGAATGACGAAACGCTTGCTCTGTTTCAACGATCAGAACTTGCTGGCAGGCTGCGCTTGTCCGCACCTCACGATCTTGGTGTCTCTCTTGTGCCGCATCTTTTGCGGCGGCTGGCCGAAGTGCATCCGGATATTCATGTTGATGTTTGGTTGGGCAAGAGCGAAACAGTGCAAATGGGCATAAAGGATGGGTCCGTCAATCTTGCATTGTTCAACAATGTCGGGACCTCGGCTATTCCGGCTCAGGAGTTGTTTTCGGAGCCACTGAAATGGCTGGTTCTGGACGGTGGGAGCGCCATTCAACAAGAACCTCTTCCCCTTGCTGTGGCTGAGGTGGGATGTGCCTGGCGTGATGCGGCCTTGAAAGCCTTGGAAGCCGCTGGTCGGGATTATCGAGTGGCGTATTCCAGCGATACGTCGATGGGACAGGTGGCAGCACTCAGGGCGGATCTTGCTATCGCGGCGTTGCCGCAGTCGCTTGTGGATCGTGATCTGGTCGAGGCACCATCACATCATGATCTGCCGCAACTGCCGCTCACGCATATTCGTGTGGCAGATGATGGCAGTGAACTGGCGAAAGCGTTCGTCAAATTGATCATGGCCGATATGCGTTCGAGCTCGGTTTTCGCCGCGAAGTGAGCTGGAGGGGACGAGTCATGGTGCCTGCTTCGCCATTGTTTTATTGTATAGATAGCAGGTCAGATCGAAGGCTCTTGCCGCCCGGCTTTGGATTTCTTCCTCTGTTGAAGGTGGTATGACGCCCAGTGCCTGGCGTATCTGGATCTCTCCCAGCAACAGGCTGATATAGCTGTTGGCAGCATCCTCTGCATCCAGATCCTGCTTGAATTGCCCTTTTTCAATGAGTTCATTCATCAGGGCGCAAATCAGGGCATATACCTCCTTGCGGCCAATCATTTCAATTGCTTCCGCCAGAATGCCGGTCTCGGTTGCGTCGATGATTGCGGCACGGTTCATGACGATTGCCTTGCTGTCCGTGGTGAAGCGCAGCAGATGAATCCCAAGAGCTTCCAGTGCCAGTAATGGATCCTGTCGACTATCGAGTGCCTGATGCAAAAAATCGCGCACCCTGCGGCCGTTCTGATCGATGACGTTTTTGAACAAAGCCTGTTTGTTGCCATACCAGGCGTAAAGCGTCTGGTTTGATGCGGATGCGCGCTTGGCTATCTGCAACATGCTGGTGCTGCGATAGCCTTTTTCATCCAATATTTCCAGGGCTGCTGTTTCGATTTCTCTGCGTCTCTGGTTCTGTTTCTGGTCATTCATGGTGTCGCTCTCTGATTTTATCTTGACTGAAATCGTACATATGTGTACGGATATGTCAAGAAAGTGTACACAAATGTACGATTTTGGTTATTACAGAGCAGTCGTCATCGACTGCATTGATGAGAACAGGAGATGGAAGATGACAATTTTACGTTATGTTGGATATGGCGTCGGGCTGATTGTTGCCCTGTTATCTGGCTATGTAATGTATCAGTCCAACCAGACTGAAAATGATATTCTGGCCTTTCGGGAACGGGTGATCGAGATTGCGACCAGATCACCGGCTCCAAAATTCGACCCCATGCAGGTGTCCGATCTGCCGGAACCTGTGCAGCGCTATTTCGCTTACGTTTTTCGTGGACCGATCCAGCCCTATAAGGCTGTCAGGCTTGAGGCCGCGGGGGATTTTCGTCGTCCGCTGATGGAGCATTTTGAGCCGACCACTGCCGAACAGGTGATTGCCATCGGTGCCCCTGCCTTGATGTTTTCTGCTACTACACCAATCTATCCCGGTGTCTGGGCGCGCCCTTATGATTTTTTTGCCGAGGGTGAGATGGAGATGAAGGCCAAGATCATGTCTACCATCACGGTGGTTGATGAAAAGGAATCTACGGAGTTGAACCGAATTTCCCTGCGTCGCTGGCTGCTGGAAAGCCCGCTTTATCCGCAGGCCTTACTACCCGGTGGTCCTGTGACATGGGAGGCGGTGGATGCCATGACTGCGCGGGCGATCATTCGCGCCGATGGGTTGCAGGCGGATCTGCTGTTTCACTTCAATGCAGAAGGGCAGATCACGTATTTATCAGCAGAGCAGGATGGGGATCTGACAACGCCCTATCACGGATCCGGTGAACATGTCACTCGAACGAATTATCGTCAGGTCAGTGGAATGATGATTCCGCACAGCTTTACGATCTCCCGTGCAGCAGGGGGCAAGGTTTTTCCTTTCTTTGAGGCCAAACTTACCAGCATTGCCTTTGAATAGGGTTGTAGGGACGGGGTTTCACAAATTCTTGTCCAGCAGATCCAGAAGCTGGGAGCCAAGGTCCTGTGCCTTGACAGGAGAACCATGGCATGGGAGCAACAGGGTTGGGGCGGCGATGGAGAGTTGCCGCTTCACCCAGCTTTTGAAGGTTGCGGCATCTTTTACACCATAGCGGGGAAAGGTGCCCAGCGTCGAAGCCGTATCACCATATTGGCCAGGTGCCAGCAAAGGGGCGCTGAATGCATCCGTGACGACCCAGGCACGTTCCTGATTGCTTTCAATCTCCACCCATATTTCTCCGGTCTTCAGGCCTTCTGGTTCAAGTATCTTGTGCCCTTCAACCAAATTGTCTCTGAGAATCTCCATCGGCTCAAATTGCAGCCCGGTGATCTTGTTCAGGCGAGGTCTGGCTTGTTCGGGGCAATAAAGGGATGCCTTTGGAAAGACATCTTTGTGCCCTTTCAGACCCTTGTTGTGATAATGATTTGGGGCCAAAAGGGCAGAGACACCGCCCAGTTCGTTCAATTGTTCCTTTCCGGACTTTTCCAATCCGGCAACTGGGCTGTAAAGGCACATGCTCCCATCCTTCAAATGCAAGGCAGTGCAGCTGAGTTTCCCCGATCTTGCGCTATGGACCTCATCCAGTTCGGTAATTTGGAAAAATGTCTTGCTCATGGCTCTGTCCTCAAGTCCGAAAGCATGCTGCATATGACAGTGACAAGGGCCCGGCCTGCGGTTTGATCCCGCTGTGCCCGGTTGCGAGCATGGATGCCCATGACTGCAGACACCAACGCTGGTGCCAGATCTGCGGGTATGAAGTTTGCTGTTTTGTTCCGTCTTGCATATTCATTATCCAATGCTTGTCGAAAATGTGCTTCCAATGTGTCCCAATAGGCCTTTACGGCTTCTTCCAGACGGGGACTTTTGATGCGGGCATTTTCGATGCCGGTATTGACGATGAGACAACCATGCGCGCTGGAGGTCATGGATCCTGGTGTGACCAAACCTTCCATGAAGTCAATGATATCTTTGATATCGCCGTCTTTCATGGGGAACATCTTTGCCTTGATGGCCGCATCACCATAATAATGCAAAGCTTCCAGATAGAGGCCTTCCTTGCCGCCAAATTCGGATCGAATGGCGAATTGGTTGATACCCGTCAGTTGTTCCAGCTCCCGGACGCCCAGTGCCTGAAAGCCATGCTCCCAAAATGCATGACAGGCTTTTTCGATGGCGTCTTTGCGCTCATATGATTTTGGTCTTGGCATGGCATGATCCATCTGGTTGACTTTTTCTATACAGTCGCATAGATATTATTTCAATGCAAGTGTATAGAAAAAGGATATGAAGATGCGAGATGTGATCTCATTGGGAGAAGAGCAGGTAAATTACGAGGCTTATGGATATTCACCAGCGGTTCGAAGCGGGGGATTCTTGTTCGTATCCGGGCAGGTCGGGGCCAATGGAGAAGGTGCTGCGATAAGTGATCCTGTCTCACAATTCAGACAGGCTTTTGCCAATCTGGGTGGTGTTTTGGAGGCGGCGGGATGTGATTTTGATGATATTGTCGATATCACAAGCTTTCATGTCGATATGTACACTCACTTTGATGTCTTTGCAGCGGTGAAACAGGAGATTTTCCCATCTAGACCGTTTCCGAACTGGACGGCAATCGGGGTTGTCAATCTGGCCGATCCAGATCTGTTGTTGGAAATCAAAGCCATTGCCAAGCTGCCCTGAGCTGTTGATATGATATTGCTCAAAGGAGATGTTTGAATGCATGTTTTGACCGTTCTTGATCACCCCAATCCAAGTTCCTTTTGTGCATCTGTTGCGAGGGAGTTCATGGAAGGGGCAAAGGCTGCCGGGCATACAACTGAACTGGCAGACTTACATGCTGAGGGGTTCGACCCGCGCTGGAATGCTGCAGATATTGTGGCGAATGAGGGAGGGGAGATGCCGGCGGATGTCTTGACTGAGCAGGCCCGTATCGCCCGTGCGGATGCCATTTGTCTGATCTTTCCACTCTTTTGGTGGGGGATGCCCTCCATGATGAAAGGTTGGATGGATCGTGTCTGGTGTTGGGGCTGGGCCTATGATCAGCTTGATGATCCAGAACTCTCGATGCAGCGGCCCCGTTCGGGCGTGCTATTGGTTCCGGCAGGGGCACGCTCCGATGAGATTATTGATGACGGATATCTGGATGCCATGGAGACCTCCTGGATCAAGGGAACCTTTGGGTATTTTGGATTGTCACCTCGAAAACTAATACTGCTCTATGGCTCAACGGGGTCAGAAGAGAGGCGCAAAGCTCTATTGAAGCAGAGCTTTGATGCAGGATATACACTTGCGCCTGCCAATCCCTAACCTTCTTGACGGATGAAAAATTGCGTTGACCTGTCTATAGCTTCATAGTTTATCCCGAAATCTGTCAGTGGTTCACAGCACCTGAAAGGGAAGTGATGTACCGAATATCAGAGTTGGCAGAGCGGGTGGGTCTGTCTCGCTCGACCTTGCTTTATTATGAAAAACAGGGGCTTATTCAGGGACAAAGGCAGGAAAATGGTTATCGTATCTACAGCCAGACGGATCTGGAAAGGTTGCGCCTGCTGCAGCAATTGCATGCAGCAGGGCTAAGCCTGAAAGAGAGCCTTGCCTGCCTTGAAGCGCGTCTTGACCGACAGCTGCTTTTGGACCGGTTGCAGCGACTTGATGATGAGATTGCTCAAAAGCAGAAGGCACGGCAGTTGTTGACCGGTCTATTGGGGCAAGCGGATCTGCGTGGCTGGCATCAGATGATTGAAGATACGGCCCCGGAAGCCCATTTCGAATGGCTTTTGAAACAGGGCTTTACCGAGAAAGAGGCCTTGCGGCTGAAATGGTTGTCCAAAGATATGAATCAGCATGAACACTATATGGCCGATTTCAGTCGGTTGTTTGATGGGATCTCCCGGTTGGGGCCGGGCGGTAGTCATGAGGTCCGAAAAGCGCTTGCACATTTGCCCTTCAAGCCCGGTTCACTATTGGAGATTGGCTGCGGAAAAGGTATCTCCACTCTTGAACTAGCCTCTCATCTCGCTTGCCAGATCGTGGCGACAGACAATGACGATGCCTCGCTGGATGTGTTGCGTGAACGGGTGAAGCAACAGGGCCTTGCGGCGCAAGTCACTGTGCAGTCTGCCAGCATGACAGAGTTGCCATTCCCGGATGCCAGTTTCGATGTTATCTGGGCTGAAGGCTGCGCCTATATCATGGGTTTTGATCAGGCTCTTCGCCAATGGCGCAGGCTGCTTTTGGATGATGGTGTGATGGTCGTCAGCGATCTGGTTCGATTGATACCCGAAAGCGATATGAAATCGGTGGACTTCTGGAAAGCAGAATATCCGGATATGAGTTCGAAGGCGGAGCGTAGCAAGCAGATTGAGGAAGCGGGTTATGACCTGCTTGATAGCTTTGAATTTGGTGATGATGCCTGGTGGTCCTATTACACACCACTTGAAGAGCGGATCAAACAATTGGCGCCAGATATGTTTGGTTCGCAGGCATTGCGAGACATGGAAACCGAGATTGCTATTCGCCGCAATCACGGTAATGAGTATGGCTATGTGATGTTCATCCTCAAGAAAAAAGGTGAAGCCAAATGATCATTCGAGCCGAAATTGATGCTGACCATGAGGCGATCATGGCGCTGACCTATGCGGCTTTTTTAAACCATCCTCATCATGCTCCCGGTGCCAAGCCGACCGAGCATCTGATCTATAAAGGACTGAAAGAGCGAGGGGATCTTACACTGTCTTTTGTTGCCACTATCAACGATGAAGTTGCCGGTCACATCGCCTTCTCGCCCGTGACATTTGATGGCAAGGCATCTGATTGGTTGGGGCTGGGGCCGGTCTCGGTCAGCCCGGAACAGCAGGGAAAAGGCGTTGGCTCGGCCCTGATCAAAGCCGGGCTGGAAGCTGCGAGCAAACTAGGCACCAACGGAGTGGTACTGATTGGTGAGCCAGACTATTACACCCGCTTTGGTTTTTCCGCCGACCATGGCCTGACTTATCCCGGTGCACCAGGCGAGTATCTCCTTGCCCTCTCGCTCACCCCAGATGAGTGCGAGCAACCGGCCGGAGAAGTAGGTTATTCCCCGGCCTTTGGGTGATATAGTACTTTCAATTCTTTGTTCTACAGGAGGGTGGTCGAAAATAGTTGATGCAATGCAGGATACAATTGTATGTTGCCTATAGCGTTGGGGCTTAAGAGTCAGAAGCGACGGAATATTTTGAGCGCTAGAAACTACAGATTGCACGAACTCCATTCTGAAGAAGAGTTCGAACCACTTGTTGCAAAACTTGCTACTCGGTTAATTGGCCCGGTGATTTGGTTTAAACGAGGGCCTGATGAAGGGCGTGATTTGCGTTTTTCGGGTAAAGCCAACGCATGGCCTAGTTCTGACGGGCTGGACGGATCGTTTGTTCTTCAAGCTAAACATACACTAAGCGAAACAGCTGATTGTTCCAATGGCGCCTTCCGCAGTTTGGTGCGGGCTGAATTCCCAAAAATTGAAAAATTAGTGTTGGATGGTGATTGTGATTACTATCTTTTCTTCACTGCATGGAAACTTCCTGCAGGGGTGGAGCGAGAGTTAGTTCGAGAAATTAAAGCACTAGGTGTAAAAGATGCTTGGATCATCGCCGCTGAAACACTAACGCTTTTGATCGATGAATATCCTGAGATACAAAGCTGGATTTGGGAGAAACTCGACGCACCGCGGACTCGAAGCCTAAATCGGATCTATAAGCTTCGAAGCATTCTTCGTAATCAGGATGGATTAACTCAGAATATTCTAGGCTTTATGCACCATGCTTTTGGTGCTGCGACGCTTCGCAGTTCAGAGTTGATTTCGCCTGTATTTGAAGCTGTTGAGACTTTCAGTCATAGAGAACATGAGATCTTTAATCTGAAAGAACTAGCGGCCAAGTTAGAATTTCTGGATAACACTGTTGTCATTGAAGGGCAGGTAGGCGCAGGAAAAAGTATTGCTGCAAAAATGCTTGTTCAAGAACGCTTGCAACACTTTGCTGAAATGTCGCTAGATCATTCGGTAGAGGATTATTGGCTTCCAATCTATGTAACCGGAAAGATGATAGATGATGATTGGAATACTCTCTCCTCACTCATTGAACAGGCCATGATGGAGACAGATCACAATAATTGGCGTGTGATTGTTGATGGATTTGATGAAATTAGAGATCATGCAAAGCGGGCGCGGCTGATTGATTTTTCAGAATCTTTGCTTAAATCTGAAACAGCGCGATTGGGATTCCTAATTTTCTCCCGACCCAATGCGATCTCGATAGATGCTAAGGCCAAGATACCAAATAGATATGTAATTACGGCTGCAGATCAGCAACGGGCGTTGGGGATTATCAAGGTGCATGCCAATGAAGAGCATGATGCTGAGAGCATATTGGGTGCATTACAAAACGTCTTGGATATAGAACTGCTTACCAGACCTTTGTTCATTGCTATTGCTACCTATGTTATTACGCATGAACTGGGGAGCCCTAACTCCAAGTTCGATCTTGTTGACTTCTTTGTCGATGATGTTCTCCGGCGCGCACAACATAAATTTGGTTTTCAAGCGGAAGCATTGAATGCTGAACTGGAAAAGCTCATTGAAGACAAAAAGTCAGATCAAGGTTCTGTAAGACGGCGTGGGTCCCGGGTTTTGGAGGAGAGTGATAGCAAATTAAAGGCGCTGCTCAGTTCTGGCCTTGTCGAAAACGAGAGCTCTGGTCTCCGTTTCTCTCACGAGTTTTTTAGGCATTATTTTCACGCTACTGTTCTTTCGCGAAAACACGAGCCAACGTTAAAAGTTTGGGAAAAAATTGATCCCTTTAAGGTTGGTTGGGAGACGGCTTCCCTTCTTTGTGAATGCTGGGATGCACAAGGTAAGGATGTCAGTGATTGTTTGCAGGCGCTATCGCGATTTTTAGGTAAAGGTCAAGATCTGGCGTATGAGCTCGCTGCTATTTGTAACAATGTAGATGAAGAGACCAGATATGTGTTTGCTAGCAATATTCTTCGAAATTGTGAGGAACTGGGCGAGCTAAAAGTGACTGAAGCTCAATTGTCTGGATTGGCTGTGAAATCCCAAAAGATTCGTGATTTGCTTATTAAAACTGGGTCGGTCTATCGGTATGAAATCGTTGAAGATACCAGAGTTTTGGCTGCGAGATGCTTGGCAACATTTGATTTGGTAGCTGCGACCGAGCTATTCGAGAAAATTGCATTCGACAGACGAGAATATTGTGGTCAGAGAATCGAAGCTGCAAAAGAGCTTTTAAAGGGTGAGAATTCATATATTGGCCTGGAAGCTCTTCGTGAACTGTCGATAGAAGCCGAAGGATATCAGTCTCGATTTGAAGCTGCTGTTCTTGCTCTTGAATTTTCAAATTGTGATGAAGACCGGCAATTGGTATCCGAAGTTATCGCTAAATATCATCCTCCTGAAAAGCCATATGATTATATGCTTGGAAAAGCCGCTAGGCTTGGATTTGGTGATTTCTCTATACCATTGATAAAAGCGGAAATCGAAGAGATTCTTCTTCAGCACGAGCAGCCCAAAACTTCACAACGGTTCAGCGATTTATGGGAATTTACATATTGCTGTGAAACGCTTTCATCTATTGGGCTACCGAAGGATGTGATCGGATATTGTGAACGCTTGTTGTCGTGCACTACTATCTCCAATGAGCAAGTGCCTGAAATTCTCTCAGCCATGAAAAAAATGGGTTTCTCTTCTGAGATGGAATTGCTTTTGAAGGACGAAGCAATTCGCAAACGACTGAGTGCCAGTAAAGGCTCGGCTACATTTAATTTTTTCGCTGAAATAGGTGAAAAAGAAAAATCCGTTGAAATATCCCTCGAATTTCTGCGTCAGAATCTCACAAAGCGAACCGAGCTGCATAATTGCGCAAATCAAGTGGAAAAATTGATAGCTCAAGGCAAACAAGAACATGTCATTGAGATTGTCGAATCTCTCTCGCCAAATCTGGTAAAGCCGTCGCATCTTGAAATGCTTGCTCTATGTGGGAAACGAATGCAAGTCAAAGATAATCTGGAACAGGGCCAGAGATTTTGGAGCATGCATGACCAGATTAAGGCTGCAAAGCTGCTGGATAAGATAGGCTTTCGGGATACTGCTTTTAAGAAGCTGGATACGCTCAGTGCGGATTTGAACCTTGATCCTTTGGAACGTATGGATGCTGCGTTGGCATTGTATAAACTTGATAAGTCTCAAGTCAGTGTGTTGGAAAAGTGCATCAATGCCGCTCGATCAGATGTTCTTATACTTGCTCAGGTTTTGCAGCGTGTCATTATCTTGGAAGATGAAGCATTTATGCTGTCTTTGAAGTATTTTGATTTGGCGTTTGAGGATCATGAACTTTCAGATAAGCAATATTTAGCATTGATTAAGGCCCTTGCTAGGGGATCGTTCCAAGAAAATTTTGATACGGAAGATCTATTTGATGAAGTTTGTTCTTTCTTGGTGAATACAAAGGACCCGGTATTTTTTGCGGAATGTGTGTCTGAGTTTCATTGGCGTGACGATATATGGGGAGTGCATGATATTGTGGTTGAACGCCTCACCAAGGATGCGAGTTTATGGACTTTGGAAATTGTCCGGACAATTTGTCGGGATGATAAGTTAAGAGTTGATCTAAAAGATCCATTATTGGCATTCTGCGCTAGCGATAGATGTGATTTTGAAACAGAGATTTCTGCTCTGAAATCGCTTTTTGAAGAGGAACAATGTTTCGTTGCATTGAAGCAACTAACTAAAATCTCGGAAAGAGATGACGTACCCGTAATATGGCGTTTGAATGCGGCTGGTTTGGAGCGGGATAGAAATGCGTCATGGAGCTGGAAATCTAGCAAGTTCAAAAATGAAGAGCAATTGCTTCAACTTGCAACTGATACCCGCTCAACGCCAGAGTGTCGATATGAGGCAATCCTTAGTTTGGGGGATCGTAGTGGTCGTCTAAGGGAGCTATCTAAGCTGTTTGACCAGGTAATTGGTTTTTCGTCCTCCCTCTCAATTAGAATTATTCGTCAATTCAAAGATTTAGGGGATGCTGCCAAAATAGACGGAGCAGTCAGTGAACTCATTGCACAAGACACAGATTCTTTGTCTGGAATTGAGGAATTGGCAGAGCTATGTAATTTTCTGGAACTGTTTGATTTGGAGCGAAGAGTATGTGAAATGGCTCTAAACTTGAGCGATCACATTCTTGAATGGACGGAAGATGTAAGTTCTATTCCTGACTTGGCAAGGCGTATTCATTGCACGCACAATAGACAAACGGCATTGAAATTTTTGCAAGCTGGGGAAAGTAAAAATCGGTATGCAGATTCTGCGCGATCAGAATTTAAGCTGATCTCTATAGCTTTGAATAGCGCCAATCAGAGCTTGAGTTTTGAGGAAATGAATACTCCGAACGAGCGAACGGTGGAAGCAGAGAATATAGATTTTTTTGAGCTTCAGAAGTGTGAAAAGCAAATCAGATTAGGTGATTTCGGGACGTTGCCGATTTTAAGAAACATTGTGTTCTCCAAGAATGCTCAATTTGACATGCGAGTTAGAGCTATTGAGATTTTGCATTTATGTCCCTCAGAACACTTCAGTGATACTGAGATAGACGAGCGCATCGATGAAATATTTGATGAAGTTTGCCAATCTGAGATCAACGTTGATGATGCTTTGAGGCTCGCGGAATGTCTTTTGATTATAAAACGTCGAACTGTATTTATTCGCTTGGTAGAAGGGCTGAATAACGTTGCTATGCGTGACTCTGATCGTATTAATTTTGCCAAATTGCTTGATAGGGCGAAATTGGCCGAAAAAGCACTTCAACAGCTTGATAAAGTGACAAATTTTACTTGTTTGATCTGGCCGTGGAATTGGAAGTTTTTTGAGGAGAAATTTGGTTCTACGGAGCTATTAAGAAAACTAAACGAAACATTGGAAGCAGAAGGCACTCCAATGGAAGATCGAGTTGAACTGCTGGGAGATGCTATTTCTCGATTTGGTCCTAAAAGTGCGGTGAATTTTTTGGAATCTCTTGCTAACTCGGACAATGCTGATGTTTATAGCTTGTTACGTCTTGCAGAGTTTAGCTATGAGAGTGGTGATCTTAATAAGGCAGTAGCCTTTTTTGAAAAGGCCCGTGTTCAACCTGATCCAGATTATTATTGGTTGGCGGATTTTGCTTATCGCTATTTAGGTCGGAAAAAGTTTGCAAAAAAAATCCTGGCTGAGAATCTGAATAGCTTTGATGAAGGTTATCGTAATCAAGTTGCAGGGCTACTTGCCGATCTTCAAATGGATAAACAGCTTTACCTGCTTGACCAAAGAATGAGCAACAAAACGATACATTGAGTTTTGTATGCTTTAGATCTTTGAACTAGATATCTATCTAATGAAGGAGCAGTTGACTGATCGTGTTTTGAGGCGATAGCAGGGCGATTTACACCCCACTTTCGGTCTTTCTGATACGATCAGGTATGCACTAAATCAGCATTTTGCGCAGGCGGCTGGAGATCATGTCGATGATGGTAACGGTGACCACCATGACGATGATGATGGCGCTGGCTTCTTCGAAACGGAAGCCTTTGAAAGCCTCATTGAAGGTGAAGCCGATGCCGCCGGCGCCGACGATGCCTAGCACGGTGGCGGAGCGGACATTGGTCTCGAAGCGATAGAGCGAGAAGCTGGACCAGAGCGGGATCACCTGAGGGATGACGCCATAGATGATTTCCTGGATACGGGTGGCACCAGTGCTGTGGATGCCTTCTACCGGGCGAGGATCAATGGACTCGACCGCCTCGGAAAACAGTTTGGAAATGATACCAAGGTTATGAACGAAAATGGCCATCACGCCGGGCAGGGGACCGAGACCCACAACAGCAACGAACAACACAGCAAAGACCAGATCATTGATGGCGCGGCTGGCATCCATCAGGCGGCGGGTGGCAAAGACCAGCCAGGCAGGGGCGATGTTGCTGGATGCCAGAAGGGCCAGTGGTGCTCCAAAGATAATTGACAGGACCGTGCCCCAAAGAGCGATCTGCACCGTTTCGAGCATCTTGCGCAAATACAGCTCGATGGAGGAGAAATTGGGACGCAGGAACTGGCCGATCATGTCATAGAGGAAGTCATTGCCTGTGAAGAGCCGTGGCCAGTTATTGACCTCGGCCGGGTAATAGGAGACGGCCAGAAGCAACACAACGACACCGATGATCGACCAGAGTTGAAAGCGGGCTTTCCAGCGAGGCTGCATCTGGGCAAGGATTGCATCGCTTGGGGTGGCTGTCTGAAAGCCGTTTGCTGTATCGGTGGCCATTTGCCTGTCCCTTGAGGAATTAAGTCCGAGGTCATCATCCATCGGGCGATTGATGCCCGCCAGATGGAAAAGGACCCCGAAGTCCGGCTCAGTGGAGCCTCGGATAGATTGGGGTGAGATAGTGCGTTCAGGCGGACCTCAAACTGAGGCCCGCCCAAAATCGATAAGCTTAGTAGCCAGCTTTGCCGACAATCTTTGCTTGCTCGGCCAGGTCAGCCAGCAGAGCGTCAGCGGCTTTGATAGCGTCCGTATCCTTGGCGCGTTCCGCTTTCAGCTTGGCTTTGAAAGCCTCGATCTGGCGAACGTCAAGCAACTGAGCGTTGGAAGAGGCAAGGAATGGGCCCCAACCATCGGAAAGGCTAGCCAGTACTGCGCGCTCGGCTTTCACTTTCTCGGTATCACCGAAGCGGCCATATTGCATGAAGAAGTAATAGATCTTGGCTTTGACTTCATCAGACAGATCACCACGCCATACCATTGGGTCGGACGGGATCAGAGGAGAGCGCCAGATTTCCTTGATCTTGGCAGCAGCCTTCGGGTTGCTCTTGGCAAGGCGCGCATAGAGAGACTCGGTGTTGTTGGTTGCAACATCAACCTGGCCGGCAGCAACAGCCAGGGCGTTGCCTTCATGGTTGGACGCGGTCACCTTGGAGAAGCACTCTTCAGGTGTCTTGTTGTTCAGCGCCCAGACATAATAGCCAGGGATAGCAAAGCCGGAAGTGGAGTTTGGATCACCATTGCCGAAGCTCTTGCCGTTTTCGCATTTCAGAACATCGTCCAGCGAGTTCAGATCGCTGTCAGCCTGGGTGATGAGCAGGGAATAATAACCGCGCTCGCCATTGGAGCCGATGGTCTGGGCGAAGACTTCGCCACCGGCTTTATCGACAGCCTGGATGGCAGATTTGTTGCCGAACCATGCAACATCGACCTGCTTGGCACCCATGCCGGCAATCACGCCGGCATAATCGGACGCGAAGAAAGGCTTGACCTCGACACCCAAAGACTTGGACATGTCGGTGAGGAATGGCTTGAAGTTTTCTTCCAGAATGGTCGCGCTTTCGGTGGAGATGATACCGAAATTGATGACCTTTGGCATTGCAGCTTCGTCAGCGTGAGCTGCAGCACCAGACAGAGCAAACGCGCCTGCCATAACCAGTTTCTTGAACATTTGAGACTCCCAAATTCCAATTGGATTCGTGTTTTTGATGCAGGTTCTTTACTACTCGACCGCAAGAGCGGCTTTCTTCGGTTCGACAGGTTTCTTGCCGAACGAACTGAGGTCCCTTGGTTTCTTGTTTGAAGGGACGAAATCTGTGTCGGCATCATTGTCATAGAGAGCGGCAAGGTCGCCCTTATCGATGCCATGGGTGGGGCCGTCATAGACCAGCTTGCCCTGACGCAATGCGATGATGCGCTTGCAATGGCGGAAGGCATGGTCGATCTGATGCAGGGACACGATGACCGTGGCCTTGTCTTCACGATTGATGATGGAGAGGGTTTCCATCACGGTGTCAGCTGATTTCGGATCGAGAGAAGCAATTGGCTCATCAGCCAGAATGAGGCGGGCCTGCTGTGTCAGGACGCGTGCTATGGCACCTCGTTGCTGCTGGCCGCCAGACAGACGTGATGCACGGCGATGGGCAAAGTCGACCATACCGACGCGCTCCAGAGCGCGCAGGGCGCCAATCTTTTCTGCCGTGCCGAACAGGCCAAGATTGCCACGCCATTTCGGGATATGGCCCAAACGGCCAACCAGCACATTGTTCAGAAGGCTCAAACGACCCACGAGATTGAATTGCTGAAAGATCACGCCGATCTCACGGCGCAGGGCACGGGCGGCTGGCAAACGGCGACCATTGCGCTGTACGTCCTGACCGAACAGGGCGATGGTGCTGTCCTCGCCCTTGTCGATGGTTTCCAACCCGGAAATCATGCGGATGAGCGTCGATTTCCCCGAGCCGGATGCACCGATCAGGGCAACCATTTCTCCCGCCTCAATTTTGAATGAGACATCTTCCAATACTGATTTTCCAGCTTCAAAAGACTTGGAAACGCTGCTCACATTGATTGCTGTCATAACTGCCTGACCTTTCCATTGCTCACCGTCCTTAGCCCGCTTTTTTTACAGTTCTGTGACGGTTTTGGATGGTGTTGGATAGAGTGAAAATGGCTGAAATCAGGCGTTAATCAGGAGTGTTGTGTGTAAGCTGGGAGGATGATCAAAAGACGTGAACGAAGGGTGTTGTTGTCATGTTCCTGTCGTCTTGGTATGGCAAGGATCATAGATCCTTGACCGCATGAATTGCCTTGAGAAATTGTTACAAAATCATGACAAACCCAGTTGCTCCAAGCCCGCATGTGATTGATCTGGCCGATGTGCAAAAAGCCAATGGTATTCTGCGATCTTTGGTCACTCATACACCGCTTCTTGAAAATAAAATTCTGAATGAGCGGCTCGGCGGACGCCTTCTGGTCAAGGCAGAGTGTTTGCAGCAGACCGGTGCCTTCAAAATTCGTGGGGCCTATTGGCGCATTTATAATATGTCGGTAGAGGAGCGTAAGCGTGGTGTGATCAGCTATTCGTCTGGTAATCATGCATTGGGTGTGGCACGTGCGGCAAAACTCCTTGGCAGTCATGCACTGATTGTGATGCCGGAGGATGCACCATGTGCCAAAATGCAGGCGGTGAGGGATTTGGGGGCAGAGATTGTCACGTATAATCGTGATCGCGATCATTATGATGAAGTGGTGGCGCATCTCGAGCAGCAGACCGGTCGTCTTCATGTGCCGCCCAGCGCCCATCCGCAGGTGTTGGCAGGGGCTGGAACTTTAGCGCTCGAGCTTTTCGAGCAGGTAAAGGAGCGGGGTGTGCAGCTTGACGCCATTCTCATTCCGTGCGGAGGCGGAGGTCTTGCGGCCTCTACTGCTATCGTTGCCAAAGCTTTGTCACCTGGCAGCGATGTCTATGCGGTGGAGCCGGAATTGTTCGATGATACAAGACGCTCGCTCGGAGCTGGAGTGCGCCTTGCCAATCCCAAAGGTCGGCGCACCATCTGTGATGCTATCATGACCCCAATGCCCAATGCGGTGACCTTCCCAATCAATCTGGATCTGTTATCTGGCGGGCTGGTTGTCAGCGATGATGAAGTCCGTGCCGCCATGCGTTTTGCTTTCGAGCATTACAAGATCATCACCGAACCCGGTGCTGCGGTCGGTATTGCGGCTGTCCTTTCTGGCCGTATCGATATCAAGGATAAGATGATCGCAACCGTGGTGACAGGTGGCAATATCGATGTGGAGCGGTTCTTGGGGCTGGTGGCGGTATAGGGTTTTCGTTTTTACAAAAGATTGTTAGCTGAAGCAGGATCTGAGGGCTGTCAGAGCGGGTTTCATTTCTTCCCGGGTATAGGCGCAGAAGCCAAGGATCAGTCCATTGTGATTGGATCTATCGGATGAGAAGGATGACAATGTTTGCAGGCGAAAACCCCTCTGTTGCATTTGGCGGGAGATGTTGCTGTCATGATAACGATCATTCAGGTGCAAGACGATCAGCGTGCCTGCTTGATGATCTATGAATGAACCGATATCTGAAAAATCTTTTCGCAGTTGAGCAAGCAGAAAAGCACGTCGTTCGGCATAGATACGGCGCATGCGTCTTAGATGACGATAGAATTCTCCCGACGTCATGAAATCTGCCAAAGCTTGCTGAGGTAGCAGGCTGGCTCTGGCACCGAAAGATCGAAAGGAGGCATGAAAGCGATCCAGTAGATTTTCCGGTATAATCAGATATCCCAGCCGTAGGGAACGTGAGAAGAGTTTGGCAAAGCTGCCGGCATAAAGAGTATGATTCAGCTGGTCGAAGCCTGCCAGTGCCGGGATTGGCCGCCCTGCATAGCGGAACTCGCTGTCAAAATCATCCTCCAGAATCCAGGCCTTTTGCTTGTTCGCCCATTGAATGAATTCGAGCCGCCGGTTCGGTGACATGGCTCCACCCAATGGATATTGATGGGATGGGGTGACAAAAACAAGCCGGGGATTGATAAGTTCATCTGGTATTCTTGTTCCGTGTTCATCGATATCCAGATAGGTGAGAGTAAGATCCTGGACTTTTGCGAATTGCCGGACCCTCGGGTAGCCCGGGTCTTCCAGACCAATTTTGTCGCCTCTGTTCAGAAGAGTGCGTAGACATAACTCCACTGCATCTGTCGCGCCTGCTGTTATGATGATCTGGCGCGGAGAAGCTTGTATGCCGCGCCATTCCGACACATGATTTGCAACAGCTTTACGCAGGTTGAAATTTCCAAAGACCGGGCTTTCCTCGAACATGGCTTGCGGGTTGGTGCGGCATGATCTTGCCAGTGTCTTGGCCCATTGCCGATAGGGGAACAGGCGCATGTCTGGTTGTCCTGCTTCAAAGGGAATGGGTGAGTGGGGCTTGTCTGCTTCTGCAATTGTGGCTGGGGGGGCGATGTGCGATGCCAATTCCACATTGCCGCTGGTCCATATGTGATAGCCTGATCGTGCCCGGCTACGCAGATATCCCTCTGCGACCAGCTGCTCATACGCGGTCACAATCGTGGACCGTGATACACCCAACTCCGTCGCAAATTCGCGAGTTGGCGGAAGCTTGGCTCCTTCTGCAAGCTCACCTGAGTTTGCCCGCGTCCTGATTGCCAGACATATTTGCTCAAAGACAGGTATTTTCGAGGTGCGATCAATCGAAAAGCCAAGCCATGTGGTTTCGGTCATTTTGGTATGCTCTTTTTTCTTATTTTTGGATATTAATGCCAATCCAATATTGTGACAAGCTTGCCTCGTTTTTTCTAAAAAAGGTCTCTCTCATGACATACACAATCAATCAGCATGGGCAGCCTGTCGGCATTGCATTACCAGACTGGATAGGTGCAGGGCATCCGGGCCACTCCTCCATGACAGGATGTTATGCGCAGTTGGTTGCCATTGATCCGCAGATCCATTGCAAGGATCTGTTCGAAGCTTATCGTGAAGATGTATCTGGCAAGATCTGGACCTATAACTCCCTCGAACCATTCCAAACAGAGGAAGGCCTTGCTGACTGGATGAAGACAGCGCAAGGGGTTGATGCTCAGCCTTATTTTGTCATTCTTGATCGGGAAACAGGTAAAGCGTCGGGTATCGCCAGCTTCATGCGTATTCGGCCTGAGCTTGGTGTGATCGAAATTGGTGGCATTACCTTTGCCCCACGTCTTCAACGCACTCGTGTTGCCACAGAGGCGATCTATCTGATGATGCGCCGAGCTATTGAAGAATTGGGTTATCGCCGTGTCGAATGGAAATGTGATGCCCTGAATGCGCCATCGCGTGCGGCAGCGGAGCGGTTCGGTTTCTCTTATGAAGGCCTGTTTGAGCAAGCGATGGTTTATAAAGGACGTAGCCGTGATACAGCTTGGTATTCCTTGCTGGACAAAGACTGGGGCGCGGTTGAACAAGGCTTTAAGGTGTGGCTGGATCCAGATAATTTTGATGAAGCTGGACAGCAGCTCCAAAAATTGGCTGATCTGATTGCCACAGCACGGGCATGATAGGTGATGTGATGAAAAGCAAATAGAAACCAATAGCGAGAAAAGACTGTTCTTTGAAAATCTCCGTGCAGCTTTCCTCATCATAGGGTCACGAGACAGTTGATTGGAGGAGGCCTGAATATCTGTTGTTCTATAGGCTGCTATTCCGTGACCCAGCCGGTTTTTACAGCGCGGGCCCAGTCTGGCCGGTCATTCTCTTTGGCCATTTCAACCATGCGTGTTGTGTCGTACGGGACCGAGCGGAAGGTGATGAGCCATTCCGTGCCGGACTTTTCTGCTATGGCATAGGAGGCATTGGGATTGCCGGTCTGCATTTCGTGATAGACCGGATAATCAGACTCATAGCCTGGGGAACCGACACTGCCGGGATTGAGAACAAGTCGCCCATCACTCAGGCGTATCAGGCGTGGTTTATGGGTATGACCGCATAGAATGAGGCTGGCCTCTATCCCTTCGGCCTTTTGCTCGATCTCTTGCAGGCTTGCGGAACTGATGGAGCCATCGTCATCGATATGCTCAAGCCAATAATCCAGATCATTCTGTGGTGTCGCGTGGCACATAAGGACTTCATCATGGACAAGCATCGTTGCCGGCATGGCGCGGAGCCAATCCAGATGGTGCGGTTTCAACTGATCATAGGCCACCTTGTCCGAGGGGCTCATGTCTGACGGGTCCTGTTCGACCAGCCATCTGTCATGATTACCCCGAATGGAAGGAAAGTTGAGCGGGATCAGCATTTCGGCGGTCTTATGGGCGTCCAAAGGTCCGCTCATATGATCGCCCAGATTAACAGCTTCTGATATACCCAGATCATCCATATCTGAGAGTACCGCTTCCAATGCTGTTGAATTGCCGTGAATGTCGGCGAGAATGGCAAATTTCATGGACCGATGGTGCCAAAGATTGATTATGGTTTCAATCTCCAATTCAGATAAGCTTTGAACGATAGATGGTTGCAGCGTGGTTTTTGCTCGACAGGGGAAGGATCATTTGGTTTGATCGCGGGTCTGATGGCAGGATACTGCGGTTGATTTTATCAAGGCTGGCAGAATGATTTTTGATTGGGACTTTTTTATTTTTGTCGGGGCGCTGTCCGTTGCTGCCTTTGCGCCGGGGCCGGGTCTGGCAGCGATCGTTGCCACTGTTCTGGCGCGCGGTGCCAAACGGGCCGTCTGGTTCTGTGTTGGCATGATCATCGGGGATCTGACATGGTTGATCCTGTCCCTCAGCGGCCTTGCCGTGATCGCCCAGAAAATTCCGATTGTGTTTCTCGCCATCAAATGGGGTGGTGTCGCCTATCTTTGTTATCTGGCCTTCAAGATCTGGCGCTCGGAGCCTGATGCACCGGCCAGTGTGACACATCCGCAGCAGCGGAATATTCCAGGACGTGTTCTGGCTGGATATGCTGTCACCATGGGCAATCCAAAAGCCATGCTATTCTATCTGGCCTTGCTGCCGAGCATAGTGAAGGCGGATCATATTTCCATTGCCTTGACGCTGTCGCTTGGTCTGGCTGTGATTATGGTTCTGTCTGTGGTCTTTGCCATTTATGTAATTGCGGCAAACAAAGCTCGCCAAATGATGACCAGCGGCCGTGCCGTGAGGACTTTCAACCGCATCACAGCCACAGCGTTGGGAGGTGCTGCGGCCTGGATTGCGTTCCGATAAGCAGTGTTGTTCCATCTCACTTGTTGTTCAATGTCTTGCCAATGCTCGCATACCAGTCAGCTTTGGTTTTGCAAACATCACGATGTTGCCCATCAACACCAGAAAAACACCTGCTATGGCTGTACCGGTCCATTGATAGCCCTCAAAAAAGGTGGATATGACCAAGGCAACGGCAGGGAAGATCACAGTTGCATAGCCAGCCTGTGCAGAGCCGATACGAGCAACGAGCAACAGATAGGTGGTGAAACCAATGACCGAGGCGAAGATGGCCAGATAGAGCAGGGCTGCGAGATAGGTGAAATCGGTGGGGAGGATGAAAGGCTGTTGCCTGATCATGATCAAGGTCCAGAGAATACAGGCACCGATGGTCATTCCCCAGGCATTGGCGATTATTGGGGGGGTGCCGATGGCGGTGTTCTTGCGTGATGCCATATTGCCCCATGAGAAGAATAGAGTGCCAAGGGTCATCCAGCCAATGCCTTTCAGGCTATCCGGATCAAATGTGACAGCAAGGCTGTCCCAGAATAACAGCCCTACACCACAGACCCCGATGAGTCCGGCAATGAATACTCGAATAGAGATCCTTTCACCGAAAAAGATGCGGGCATTGATGGCATTGAAGATGGAGGCAAGCGAGAAAATGACCGAGAGCAACCCGGACGGGATCAGTGCGGCGGCATTGTAGAATGCCATGAAATTCAGGCTGAACAGGCAGATTCCCTGCAATGCCACAAAGCGCCATTGGCGGGGCAGTGCAAGACGTCTGGTCAGGCCCAGCCAGAGCAGGAGCAATAATGCCGCCAGCAGGATGCGGTAGAAAATCGAGACACTGACGGGAACAGGTCCGATTTGCAAGGCGATGCCGATCCAGCTTGTGCCCCAGATCAGGACCGTGACAAAAAATAGAAATGCGTTGCTCATGATAGCCTCCGTCGCAGAGGCCTATCATTCCGACCCATGTCTGTTTTGCATGATCTTGCTGTTTTCTCTTGTCCTGACGGTTTGAGTGCTTTCGCTGTTCGCTGGCGATCTGTTAGAATGGGGGCATGTGCTATACCGTCTCAGATTATCTGGATCAGTCTCCCAACGCCCATGCCCGGGCTCGTCTGGCTCTTGGAGCCGGGCGCACCGTGACCATATGGGAGAATGATGATGCCCGGATCCTCTATGATAAGCCGATCGGCCATACCTTCAGCCTTTATTTGAGAGGTGGTACAGGTACAAAGAGACTGGATGCGGGCGGTGTGAGTGGATGGCCGGGCGCCATTTGTGTCTTGCCCGAAGGACAGATATCTGATTGGGAAATTACTTCGCCTTTCCGGTTTCTGCATCTCGTTTTGCCGGATGAGCCGTTGCGTGCGAGCTTTTCTCGCATACATGATCGTGATGCCAGATATTTTGATCTGGCAGAGGTCATGTATGATGATGCCCCAACCATGATGGGGCCACTTGTGCGATTGGTTGAGGCCGCGAAGACCAGTAATGTTCTTTTGGCAGATTGTGCCATTGCAGAGCTGATCCATCAGTTGCCCGATCAACCAGTTATCTTGAAAGGTGGGCTTTCAACCCGTCAATTGAGGCAGGTGGATGAATGGATTGAAGCAAATCTTGCTTCTTCCATTCGACTGGCAGATCTGGCTGCTCAAACGGATTTGTCAGAGTTTCATTTTCATCGCATGTTTCGTACCTCGCGGGGCACATCTCCACATAAATGGGTTCTGATGCGCAGACTGGAGGCCGCCAAACGGCAACTGGCAGGCTGTGATAGCCTCCCATCCATCGCTACCAATTGTGGCTTTTCCTGCCAAAGTCATTTCACGCGCCTGTTCAAGGCTGATATCGGCACGACCCCTGCAAAATATCGCGTTGCGATGAGGTCTGACGGATAACGCAATCCTGGCGCATCGGGAGTTATGCTCAAATCCTGATAGATCTTGGGAGCGCAAGCATTGCGGGATTGTTTCAATGTAGGGTTCAATGCTGCAAGCAAGGGGACTGTGTTATAGTTGCTGTCGAGCTACTGGATGTTCATCTCCTGGGCCTGTTTGATCAGCCAGTCTCGGACGCAAGTGACAAGGGTGGGGTTTCTTGGTTCTCGCGGAGCGACAACATAAAAAGCTGCATGGGTGCTTTGGGAGAAGGCAAAAGGTTGGCAGAGGCGGTTTTCGCGCAGATCATCCATTACCAGAGCCCGGTTTGTCAGCGCCACACCTTGCCGGGCAATGGCAGCATCGATGGCCAGAGATGTGAGGCTAAAATTAGTCGTCTTGGTGTTCTGGAGCTGCTTATCGCCAAGGGCAGCTTGAAGAAAGATGGGCCAGTGACCGTGGGCGTCTTCGAGCAGGACATGATGGGCCAGATCTTCGGGGGAGTGGATGGCATTCTCTCCTTTGGCAAGATCGGGATGGCACACAGCTATTATCTCGGAGTCGAATAGATTATCTGCAATCAGGCCGGGGCCGAAAGGTGACTGTCCTTGGCGAATGGCAATGTCCACACCATCTGTTTGGAAATTGGCAGGGGTGTTTGACGCATCCAGACGCATGCGAATGTCAGGATAATCTTCGGAGAACTGACCCAATCTGGGCACCAGCCATCTGGTGGCAAAGGATGGGGTCGTGCTGATGGTAACCACCACATCTTTGGGTGTGAGGGTTTCTGTTGCCTCGGCAATCATGTCAAATGCACGGCGGATTGGCGGTAGATAACGACGCCCGTCATCGGTCAGGGACAGCCCTCGTGCATGGCGATGAAAGAGCTTCATGTTCAATATTTTCTCCAGTGATCGAACATGCTGTGCCACGGCGCCATGGGTTACATTCAGCTCTTCTGCGGCCAATCTGAAATTCAGATGCCGACCAGAGGCTTCAAATGCCTTGAGAGAATTAAGTGGTGGCATGGAGCGCATGGAATTATCCGATCAGACTGTAGAATTTCTCCAGGATTAACGCAGAATATCTGATTGGTCAAAAGTTTCAATTGGCTCCATGCTGATGGCGAGATGACAATCACAGAGTTCATGGAGATAAAAATGGCTGAGAAGAAAGTGGCAATCATCACGGCAGGTGGTAGCGGTATGGGGGCCGATTCTGCGCTGCGTTTGGCGGCTGATGGTTTTGATGTGGCCATTCTGTCGTCATCTGGTAAAGGAGAAGCCTTGGCCAGGGAGTTGGGCGGCATTGGCATGACTGGATCCAATAAATCCAATGAAGATTTACAGAAGCTGGTTGATGCCACGATGGAAAAATGGGGCCGGGTAGATGTGCTGGTCAATTCTGCCGGGCATGGGCCTCGTGCGCCCATTCTCGAAATCAGCGATGAAGACTGGCATGAAGGCATGGAGGTTTATTTCCTCAATGTCGTACGTACGACCCGGCTGGTTGCTCCCATCATGATCGAGCAAAAATCCGGTGCCATCATCAATATCTCCACTTTTGCCGCCTTTGAGCCGGACCCTGTTTTCCCGACCTCCGGGGTCATGCGGGCCGGTCTGGCAGCCTATACGAAATTGTTCTCCGACAAATATGCGGCCGACAATGTGCGAATGAACAATGTGCTGCCGGGCTTCATTGACAGCCTGTCGGAAAATCCGGACTGGAAAGCTCGCATTCCGATGGAGCGCTATGGGCAATCCTATGGTGAGATTGCAGCCACGGTTGCATTCCTTGCGTCCGACGGTGCCGGCTATATCACGGGTCAGAATATCCGTGTTGATGGCGGCATAACACGCGCGGTGTGATCTGCCGCTAAGCCCAGCCGTCTATAATAGTTTGCCAAGCTTTGCCACGGCTCGTTCAATCTCGTCTTCGCTATTGTAATAATGCGGGGCGATGCGGAGCATGGTGGGGAGGTTTCGCCGTTCGGAATCCAGGCGAGTGCTGGAGGCCTGGGATGCGCCGATGGCGAAGCCTGATTTCGCCATTTGCTGGACGACCTGGCGCGGGTCTTTGTTGGCAATGGAAAAACTGACAATGCCGCATTTGTCTTGGCCGAGATCCTTCAAATTGACTGTCGGCAGATCGGAAAGGAGTGTTCTGGTTTTATCAGCCAGCAGGGTGACCCGGTTCTCGATCAGATCGATGCCGATCTGGTCGGCATAATCCATGGCAACACCCAGGCCGGCGCGCAAGGCATAGGAATTCTCCCATGTTTCGAACCGTCTGGCATCTTCGCGTAGTTCATAGTGATCTCGCGCCACCCAGGGAGCGCCGAAATGATCGATCATGGCTGGTTCAAGTGAGCTGAGCCAGCTTTCCTTGACATAGAGAAAACCAGTGCCTCTTGGCCCGCGCAGGAATTTACGCCCTGTGGCAGAGAGAAAATCACAACCCAATTCGGCCACATCAATGCGTTTTTGCCCTGCGGCCTGACAGGCATCCAGCAAATAGGGTACGCCGTGGGCATTTGCGATCTTGCCAACGTCTGCAGCGGGGTTGACCAAGCCGCCATTGGTCGGAATCCAGGTGATGGCGATCAGTCCGACATCCTCATCCATCATAGTCTGCAAGGCATCCAGATCCAGCGCGCCGCTTGCGTCGGACGGGATCACGTCGATGGTCAGATTGTCCCGCTTGGCTCTTTGCAGGAAGGCAACATAATTGGCGGCATATTCCGCTTCGCATGTCAGAATGCGAGAGCCGGGTTTCAGGGGAAGGGCATAGAATGCATGACACCAGGCAACGGTGGCATTTTCCATCAGGGCGATTTCAGTGGTTTTAGCGCCCAGATGACGGGCAACGGAATGATAAACCCGGTCGAGCTTGTCGACCTCTTTTGCATGGGCCTCATAGCCACCGATCTGTGCTTCCAGTTGTGTGTGCTCGACAATCGCATTGACCACACATTGCGGCATCAGTGCCGAGCCGCAGGCCAGCAGATGAGCCGAGGTCCCAACACCGGGTGTATCCTTGCGTATCTTTTCGAGATCAATCTGCCGCATGTTTTCTCTCTTCTTGTTTTTATAGCGTCGCTACTCTGTCTGCTTCGTGGCTGGGTTGCAAGCTGGGGAGGAGATATATGCTGTCAAGATTTGTCAGTTTTGGAATTGCATAAAAGAACTTTACATTGTTATCTGAGTTTGGGCAGGCGTTGTTCAGAGCCAGGGAATTGAAATTTGGATCTTCGGCAGCTTGAAGTTTTTGAGGCCATCATGCGTTCGGGATCGGTATCCGCGGCGGCGCGTGAGCTTGGGCTTACGCAATCGGCTGTGAGTCGTATTCTGGCACGCTTTGAGGCGAGCCTTGGGTTTGATCTATTTATCCGGGCGAATGGTCGTTTGACACCGACGCTCAAGGCCAATCGGGTTTTGTTTCAGGCTCAGGATATTCTGGAAGGTGTGTCTGCCCTTCAGGCCATTTCGTCACGCGCAGATGAAGAGCGAAGCGAGCTGACCTTTGTCACGGTTCCGTCTTTGTCTTTCGGTCTGATCCCTTCTGTTCTGAGGGAGTATGCAGCAATCCGGCCCGATGCGCGTTTTGATTTTGATATCCGGACAACGGAATCTGCAATCGAGTCGATGATACGGCGCGAGGTGGAGTTTGCGATTGTTGCCCTGCCGGTGTCTCATCCGATGCTGAAGGTCACCCCGCTTTTCCGTACGGTGAGCTGTGCTGTGATGCGCCATGATCATCGCCTTGCGCAACAGGAGGTTATCCAGCCAGAGGATTTACGCGATGAGAAAATGATCTTCCTGTTACGCAGGCAACCGACGCGCCAATTGATTGACGATGCCTTTGTGAGATCCGGGCTGACACCAAATGTGCGGATCGAGACGTCCAATGTTGCGACGGCGTGCCGCTGTGCCGCCGAGGGTCTTGGTGTGGCGGTTGTCAATGGCATGATGGCTGGCTATTCCGCAGTCCCCGATCTGGCGATCAAGCCGTTTGCTCCTCATATCCATCATACGGTTGCATTGGTTGAGCAGGCTGGTAATCAACGCTCACATGAGATCAGTCTGTTTATTGAATGTCTGGTCTCTGAATTGCGGGCAAAATCGGCCTCAATAGATTTGCCGCTGGAAATTCTGGGATAACCCTATTCCAAACCGGAATACCCCTTTTTCCAAATATTCATAAGATTGCAGCTTCGTTTTTTTTGTTCTCTTCTGTCTTCATTCATTGGGAGGAAAACATGAAAAAACTAACTCTTGTGGCTGCTGCCTTGTCGCTGGGTGCTCTGAGCACACCTGCGTCTGCGCAGTCGCTGGTTGCGGCATTCGCATCTGAACCTAGTTCCGTGGATCCGCTCTATCACAATTTGGGTCCGAACAATGCGACCCGCAAGCATATGTTTGAATCACTGGTTGGTGAAGGCCCGGATCTTGCTATCATTCCCATGCTTGCAGAAAGCTGGTCTTCCTCGGAAGACGGCCTCACCTGGACTTTCAATTTGCGCAAGGGGGTGAAGTTTCATGATGGCGGAGACTTTACCGCACGCGATTTCCTTTACACCGCTTGCCGGATTCCAAATGTTCCCAACAGCCCGTCCTCAATGGCTGGCTTCATCAAACGTGCCAAAAGCATCGAAGCACCAGATGACCATACCATCAAGGTCACAACCCCTGCACCTTATCCTTTGCTGCTGACTGATTTTGCAAGCTTTGGCGTGATTTCTGCCTCTGCCAATGGTCATACTGGCCCGGTCACCTATTCCAAGGATGGATGTGCGGGCATCGACAGCTATCTGGATTCCAAGGCCTATAATGATGGCTCTGCGACCATCGGAACCGGCCCATACAAGTTTGTAAGCTTCACGCCTGGCGAGAGCGTCGTCATGGCGCGGAATGACGACTATTGGGGTGACAAGCCACATTGGGCCGAGATCACCATTCGTCCGATTACCAATGCCGGTGCCCGAGTTGCAGCTCTGCTGGCAGGAGATGTGGATGTGATCGAGAAGCCACCGGTGCAGGATTTGGATCGACTGCGCAAGGATGCCAAAGTTGATGTGGTTCAGGGCGCATCCAGCCGCGTTATCTATCTTCATTTCGATCATGTTGGTGAGCCATCCCCGGGCATCGATGGCACGGATGGAAAGAACCCGCTGAAAGATGTGCGTGTTCGCAAAGCCATCTCTTTGGCAATCAATCGTCCATTGATCGTTGACCGGATCATGGGTGGTCTGGCTGTGCCAGCCCGTCAATTGGTGCCAGACTTCATGGTCGGTGTCGACAAGTCCATCGAACTTGAAAAGCCAAGCATGGATGAGGCGAAACGTCTGCTTGCCGAAGCTGGCTATCCGAATGGTTTCTCCCTTACCATTGGCTCGCCAAATGATCGTTACATCAACGATTCCAAGATTGCCCAGGCTGTTGCGCAAATGCTGACACGCGTTGGTATCAAAACCGATGTGGATGCAATGACTGCAAGTGTCTTCTTCAAGCGACGTAACAAATATGAGTTCTCGCTTTATCTTGCCGGTTGGGGATCTTCGGGCGCAGGCATGGCCTCTCCATTGCGTGCTCTGGTCGCGTCTCAAAGCAAGGAAAAGGGACTTGGTGGTACCAACCGCGGTCGTTATTCCAATGCCGAACTTGATGTTGTCATCGAGGAAGCCTTGGCAACCGTTGAGCCAAAAGCACACCAGGCTTTGCTTTCCAAAGCCAGCAAAATGGTCGTGGATGACGTTGCAATCCTGCCTCTTCATTACGAAGTGACCCCTTGGGCTTTGAAGGCTGGTTTGACCATGACGCCTCGGGCTGATCAGCATACAGTTCTCACATCTGTGCGTCCTGCTAACTGATCATCCATCAATCAGGCTGGTGTCATACTGACACCAGCCCTTATCTGGACCCCCTTCATGCTTGCATATCTGATCCGTCGCTTTGGTCAGGCGTTTCTCGTCATGGCTGTCATGGCGACTATTGTTTTCTTTGGCCTGTATGCTGTCGGCAATCCGGTTGATCTTCTGATCAATCCGGAAGCTGATCTGGCAGAGCAGGAAGAGACCATTCGCCGTCTTGGGCTTGATAAGCCTGTTCACGTGCAATTTGGCTATTTTCTAAGCGGATTGACACAAGGTGATCTTGGCACTTCCTTTGTCCATAACCGTCCGGCACTGGAGTTGATCCTGTCCCGGCTGCCAGCCACGCTAGAGCTTGCCTTTCTGGGTATTCTGATCGCCGTGGTCATCGGTATTCCTCTGGGCATGATTGCAGGCCTGAAACCCGATGCGCCTTACAGCAAGGTCATCATGACGGGATCTGTCATCGGCTTCTCGACGCCGAATTTCTGGCAGGGCTTGATGCTGATCATGCTGTTTGCCGTGTTTCTTGGCTGGTTGCCAGCCGGAGGGCGAGGAGAAACAGTCGATGTATTTGGCATACCGGTCAGTTTTCTGACCTGGGATGGGCTCAGTCACCTCATCCTGCCCGCCATCAATGTTGCAATCTATAAAATGTCACTGGTCATTCGTCTGACCAGAGCGGGCACGGCAGAAGTGTCCTTGCAGGATTATGTCAAATATGCCCGTGCACGAGGTCTGTCTCCCGTACGTGTGGTCGGCGTGCATATCCTGAAAAATATCATGATCCCGGTTGTCACTGTGCTCGGGCTCGAAACGGGGAATGTCATTGCCTTTGCGGTGGTGACGGAAACGGTATTCTCCTGGCCTGGTATTGGGAAATTGCTGATCGATTCCATTGGGTTGCTGGATCGTCCTGTCGTTGTTGCCTATCTGATGCTCACGGTTTTCCTGTTCGTCATGATCAATCTGGTGGTCGATATTGCCTATTCAATTCTTGATCCGCGTGTGCGGGTAAAGCGAGGGAAATCATGAACCTGGCTGCTGATACTCCCTTCCGTCGCTTTGTTTCGGATTTCCTTCGCAGTCCCGGCGCAGTCATTGGCGGCCTCTGTCTTGTCCTGATTGCGCTGACTGCGATCTTTGCGAGCTTCGTCGCCCCTCAGAACCCTTATGATCTGGGGCAAATTGATATTCTGGATGGTTCTTTGGAACCGGGATCAGAAGGGTTTTCGGGCTTCAAATATTGGCTCGGCACTGATGAGCAGGGGCGCGATATGCTCTCTGCAATGATTTATGGCCTGCGCATTTCCCTCATGGTTAGTTTTGTGGCGGTCTCCGCTGCTGTTACGCTTGGAATGGTACTTGGCCTTCTCGCTGCATGGCGTGGCGGATGGGTTGAAACCCTGATCATGCGCGTCGTTGATATTCAGCTCAGCTTCCCGGCATTGCTGGTGGCGCTTTTATTGCTGGCCGCTCTTGGCAAGGGGGTCGATAAGGTCATCATTGCATTGGTGCTGGTGCAATGGGCATATTTCGCGCGCACCGTGCGGGCTGCAGCTTTGGTCGAAATCAAGAAGGATTATGTCATGGCGGCCCGCTCTGCTGCCCTGCCTCAGTCTCGCATTCTTTTTGGACATGTTCTGCCAAATGTGATGCCACCGGTTCTGGTGATTGCCACCGTACAGATCGCCAATGCCATCGCTATTGAAGCGTCCTTGAGTTTTCTCGGGGTTGGTGTCCCCATTACCGAGCCATCATTGGGTCTCTTGATTGCCAATGGCTTCGATTATCTTCTGTCTGGTCGTTACTGGATCAGTTTCTATCCCGGTGTGGCGCTTCTTTTCACCCTTGTTTGTATCAATGTTGTTGGCGATCAGGTTCGCGACATCCTGAATCCGAGGTTGCAGCGATGAGTGATCCTGTTCTTTCTGTTCGTGAACTGCGGACGCAATTCGAGACCCGCGCAGGTACGGTTACGGCTGTCGATCGTGTGTCCTTTGACGTTGGTCCGGGCGAAGTTCTGGGCCTGGTCGGAGAAAGTGGTTCCGGCAAGACCATTACCGGTTTCTCCATTCTTGGTTTGATCGACAAGCCGGGTCGGATTGCTTCTGGTGAGGTTCTGCTCAATGGACAGGATCTCCGGCAGCTTGCTCCGGCTGAGATGCACAAGTTGCGTGGCGACCGCGTCGCCATGATCTTTCAAGACCCGATGATGACACTCAATCCTGTGCTTCGGATTGATACCCAGATGATTGAAACCATTCGGGCACATCGTGATGTTTCCAAGGGTCGGGCACGTGAGATGGCCATTGAAGCATTGGGGCTGGTGGGTATTCCTTCGCCAGCGGAACGTGTGCGAACCTATCCCCATGAAATGTCCGGCGGCATGCGTCAAAGGGTGGTCATTGCCATTGCCTTGATGCTGGAGCCTGATCTGATCATTGCGGATGAGCCGACGACGGCACTTGATGTGACCATTCAGTCGCAAATCCTTTCCGAGATGCAAAAGCTGCTGGCAGCGCGCCAAACAGCGCTGATCTGGATCACCCACGATCTGACGGTCGTGGCAGGTCTGGCCCATCGGGTGGCCGTTATGTATGCGGGGCAGATTGTCGAACAGGGGCCGGTGGATGATCTTCTGGATAACCCTGCTCATCCTTATACGCGTGGACTGATTGCCTCCATTCCCTCTTCGGTGCCCCGTGGTGAACGATTGGTGCCGATCAAGGGAATGACACCCAGTCTGATCAATTTGCCAAAGGGATGCGCCTTCGCACCCCGATGTCCGAATGCAAGCGCCAGATGCGAGAGTGAGCGTCCAGAGCAGGAAATGCTGGGTGATGTTCGCACCTTGCGCTGCTTCCATCCGATCGAGGTGGCATCATGACAGAGCTTCTTTCCTTGCAGGGGCTTTCCCAGACTTATGTGAACAGTCCCGATATGGCTGAGCGCATCGCCAATCTGGCTGGTGCCAAGTATGAAGAAACCCGCGTTCGTGCGGTCAACCAGGTCAGTTTTGACATTGCAGAAGGCGAGGTCGTTGGGCTGGTTGGGGAATCCGGTTGTGGCAAATCCACTCTTGGTCGGATGATTGCGGGTGTCGAACGTCCCTATGGAGGGACGCTTGCATGGAGAGGCGCATGTCTGGAAGACATGACGCCGGACCAAAAGCGGCAATGGCAACTGGAAGTGCAAATGATCTTTCAGGATCCCTTTGCTTCGCTCAATCCACGCATGCGAGTAGAACAGATCGTTGGAGAAGCTGCCGTTGTTCATGGCTTGATCAAACGATCCGAGAGACGGGATTATGTTGCTGATCTGCTGACAAAGGTTGGCTTGAATGCTGATGTTCTTGCACGCTATCCGCATCAGTTTTCCGGTGGTCAGCGTCAGCGCATCGGTATTGCCCGGGCACTTGCCCTGCGACCCAAGCTGATTGTCTGTGACGAAGCCATTTCCGCTCTGGACGTATCCATTCAGGCGCAGGTTCTCAATCTCTTTGAGGATTTGCGTGCCGAGTTCGGATTTGCCTATCTCTTCATCAGTCATGATCTCGGGGCGGTGGAGCATATCGCCGACAGGGTTGCGATCATGTATCTGGGCCGTCTGGTGGAGATTGGTTCCTCTGATGATGTGTTCGAAAATCCCCGTCACCCCTATACGCGGGCCTTGCTGGATGAGGTGCCTCGTCTGGATAGACGACGTCAGGAATTCACCGCAATCGAAGGTGAAATTCCCTCTCCTTTGAACCCGCCGCCGGGTTGTGCCTTTCATCCTCGTTGTGCGTTGGCTCAAGACCAGTGCAAAGGCGACCTGCCAGATCTGAAGCAAGGGCGCGATGAACGCTTCACTGCCTGTCTGCTGGAGCATGAGGTGCGGGCATGACCATTACCGATCTTTTGAAAGATGGCATGGCGAACGCCATCAATCGCAAACGCTGGTTGCATGAGGGCAATCCGGATCTGGCCCATGATGCCCTAAGTCGCAATCGTGTTGCTTCAGGGAAGGGTGCGCATGGTGCGGTAGCCAGTGGTTCACCTCATGCGACGCGGGCTGGTATGGAGATACTCCGCCGTGGGGGGAACGCGGCGGATGCCGCGGCCAGTGCGGCCTTTGCAATGATGGTTTCTGATCCACCAAATGCATCACCCGCTGGCCGCGGCCACATACTCTGGGCGCGCAAGGGAGACATTCCAAAGGCCGTCGATGGCGCCACCAAGATCCCATCTTTGTTGCCAGAAGGAGTGGGGGGCTTTTCTGACCGTCAGGCCTTGCCATTGCCGGGAATCGTTCGAGCTGTTGTGAAATTCCAGGCCGAGGCCGGACGGTTGCCGTTGCAAGATGTGGTGGAATCTGCGCGTCGCCTTGCGCGTGACGGGTTTGTGGTGCCTTTGGAATTGGCTCAGATCTGGGCCTGGCGTGCGCCTGAGCTGATGGATGAAGATGCCCGTCGGCATTATCTGCCCGATGATAAGCCGGTTGGAGAGGGAGAGGTCTTTCGTAATCCGGGTCTTGCGGCTTTTTTCGATCAGCTGGCCGAGACTGGGCGCGATCCATTCTCTGATCCTGATTTTGCCTCGGGCATTTGTGGGCGTCTTTCCGAAAAAGGGGCTCATTGGTCTGTCGATGATTTGATCGCTGCCGATCCACTTGATGGAGAGATCGTTCGTCTGGATGGTGATGATTGGAACCTGACCAGCGTTGGACGTCAAGGCTGGGGGCATACGCTTCTTCGCATTGTTGCCCTTGTGGATTCTGCGGGGGCATATACCCCGTTGGATTCAGAGATTGCTCATTTACTCAGCATTCTGCGAGCTTTTGAAGAGCGTCCGGAGGAGTTGCGCTCTCTCAAGCCCAAAACCAACCCTCTGCCATGGGACATATTGGCGAGCAAACTGGATGATCCCTTACCAGAAGATTGGTCAGAGCTAGGGGTGCTTGCTGAGGCGGTTGAGCGCGTTCGTCTGCCAGCAAGCCTTGAGGATCGTGATACCACTCATCTGTCGGTCATTGATGCTGATGGCATGCGGGTGGCGCTGACTCAATCCATTGGTCCTCATTTCGGTGCACGGGTTGCCGATCCTGAAACCGGTATTCTTCTCGCCCACTCCTATCGCATGGCGCAGGACCCATTGCCTGGAGCCAGAGATGTAACCGAACAATGTCCCTGTTTGCTGGATATGCCTACCGGTCAGTTTTCCTTGGGCGGGGCAGGGAGTGAGCGAATTCCTGGCGCTGTGGCAGCTGTGATCCGGCACCTTCTGGATGGCAAGAGCCTTTCCCGCGCACTGGCTGCGCCACGAAGCAATTGGGTGGGAGCAACTGCGCGGTTGCATCTGGATGTGGCATCGGGGTTGGAAGATCGACTGACCGGCGCAGGAGTTGAATTTGAATATACCGGGCGTGGTCCGGTGGATCATCTGGGTATTGTTCAGGCCGTTGGTCAGAGCGTCGATGGTCAGGTCATTGCGGCGGCCGATCCTGCTTATGCAGGTGCCGCCAGCGCAGAATAATCGAGGAAAATCCATGCAGAATACCAATCCGATTTGGGATCATGTCGAAAGTCACCGCGAGGAATTCATAGGGCTGTCTGATCGGGTCTTTGATACGCCTGAAACCCTGTATGGCGAGTTCAAGTCCGTTGCCGAGCATAAGCGCATGCTTGAGGAACAGGGGTTTCGTATCACCGAAAATGCTGCGGGTATTCCGACTGCTGTGGTTGGCGAAGCGGGTGAAGATGGACCTGTCATCGCAATCCTGGGCGAATTTGATGCCCTGCCTTATCTTAGTCAGGAAGCCGGTGCGGCAGAGCATAAACCGTTGGAAGATGGCGGCAATGGTCATGGCTGCGGGCATAACCTGCTGGGAGCTGCGGCTCTGCTTGCTGCAACTGCAGTCAAGGATTGGTTGGCAGAGAATAACATCAAAGCGCGCGTGCGCTACTATGGCTGTCCGGCGGAAGAAGGAGGCGCAGCCAAGACCTATATGGTGCGTGAGGGTCTGTTTGATGATGTCGATGCTGCCATTTCCTGGCATCCGGCCACTTTTACTGCAGTGAATGAAGCGGTGTCTTTGGCCAATACGCGGATTGACTTCACGTTTCATGGCAAGGCCGCTCATGCTGCAGGCGCTCCGGAACTGGGCCGCTCGGCTCTTGATGCGGTCGAGTTGATGAATATCGGCGTCAATTATTTGCGCGAGCATATGCCGGACAGTGCAAGAGTACATTATGCCTATCTGGATGCTGGCGGTGTCGCACCCAATGTGATTCAGGCCAAAGCTACCGTTCGGCAGCTTGTCCGTGCAAGTTCGTTGCCGGATCTACGCGATCTGGTGAAACGAGTGAAAAAGATTGCCGAGGGTGCGGCGCTGATGACAGAAACCAGAGTGGAAAGTCAGGTTTTCTCTGGTGTATCCAACTTGCTTGGTAATAGACCGTTGGAAGAAGTCATGCAATCGGAGCTGGAACTGCTCGGACCAGTTGCGTTTGATGATGCTGATCAGGCTTTTGCCGAAGAAATTCGCAAGACCCTCACGGCTGCAGATATTGCGACGACATTTCGCCGCATTGGTATGAAACCTGATCCGAAGATAGCGCTGTGTGATTTTGTGGCTCCTCTGGATCGGATCAGGGAAGGTGGTGAAGGGTCAACGGATGTCGGTGATGTGAGCTGGGCAGTGCCTACGGTTCAAGCGCGTGTCGCAACTTGCGCCATAGGGACGCCCTTTCATACCTGGCAGACCGTGGCTCAGGGCAAGGCCCCTGCCGCCCATAAAGGAATGATCCATGCCGCCAAGGCCATGGCAGCGGCAGCAACCAGAATGATCAAGGATCCTGATCTTATTGATACGGCAAAGAGGACACATCAGGAGCATCTGGCAGCCACACCTTATGAATGCCCGATCCCACAAGATGTGAAACCGCCCTTGATCCAGCCCTCTAAATCCTGATTAGATGTTTGGGATGGGGAGAAGAAGGAATGGGTCGGGGTGGCTCAGATCCTAGTCACCCAGTATTTGCTCTTGATATGGTCAGATATAAGCGATCTTAGCGCGCTTGAATTTCCGCAATCACTGCTCGGCCAATGTCCGAGATTACCTTGTTGCGCATTGGAAAATCTGCTTTGCTCTCGGTCATGTAGATTGCACCCAGATAGCGTTTGCCGTCCGGTTTTTCAATGAAGGCAATGATGCCACGTGTTCCGTAACCGCCTGCTCCAGTCTTGTCTCCGATTGTCCAGCCTTTTGGAAGATGCGCACGGATGAGAGCGTCTGCCACCTTGTCGTCAATCATCCATTGACGCAGTTGCTGCGAGGATTTTTGTTTCAGCACATTGCCAAAGGCCAGTTTTTCCAGGGAGCCAAGAATGGCCCGTGGTGTTGTGGTGTCGCGGGCATCGCCTGGCTTTCCTTCGTTCAGCTCTGTTTCCCAGCGATCCAGACGTGTGGTCGTGTCCCCCATCTTACGCAGGAATTTTGTCAGTCCTTTAGGCCCTTCAATACGCTTCAGCAAAAGATTGGCGGCGGTGTTGTCACTGATGGTGATGGTTGCTTCGCAAAGCTCGCTTACACTCATGCCGTCTTTGACACGCTTCTTGGTCACCGGCGAATAACTGACAAGATCCTTTCTTGTGAATGTGATCTTGTTTGACAGGTCCTCTTCGTTGGCATCAACACGCGCCAGAACAGCACCGCATAACAGGCTCTTGAAGGTGCTCGACATTGGAAAACGCTCATCGGCACGATGAGCGATGGACCAATCGGATTCCATCTCGCGTAACAATACACCGATGCGTGTATTCAGATGTTTCTCCCAAGACGAAATTGTCCTGTTTAACTCTTGTGCGATGGCGCTGCCTTGAGAGCTGAGGCCCATGGTCAAACTTACCAATATAGTGCAGAACAGATTTTTTGCGGTTAGTTGTTTTGTCATTTTACCAGCCGTAGTTATATGAGAATTTATCATCCTTTTCCAAAATACGGCTTACAATTGACGCTTCAAGCGACTAATATTTGAACTTTCTATTAGAAAAACTAATACCATGGATCGCCCTGATATTCCTCTTAACGCCTTACGTACATTCGAGACTGCCGCCCGACAGGGCAGTTTTACCAGTGCTGCGATTGAGCTGCGGGTGACACAGGCGGCCGTAAGCCATCAGATTTTGCGTCTGGAAGAATTGCTGGGCGTTCGCCTGTTTCATCGTTCTCGAACTGGGTTGTCACTTACGTCCGAGGCTGAAGCCCTTTTGCCTGATTTAACGGCGAGTTTGGATCGAATTGGCGGGTTGCTGGACCGGCTTCAGGATGGGCGGTATGTGGAGGTGCTCAATATTGGTGTGGTGACCACATTTGCTGCAGGTTGGCTGTTGCCCCTTTTATCCGACTTTGAAGAAAAGCACCCTTCCATCAAGGTCAAGATCTTCACCAATAACAATCGGGTCGATATTGCTCGAGAAGGCTTGGATGCTGCCATCAAATTTGGCTCCGGACATTGGTCAGGACTTGAAGCAACCCAGCTTATGACCACACCCTTCGCGCCTCTTTGTGCTCCGGATCTGGCTCTGGGTCTTGAACGACCTGTCGATCTTATGGGGCAGGTCTTGTTCAGGTCCTATATGGCGGAGGAATGGTCACGGTGGTTCAAATCATGTGGGCTTACTGCACCCGAGAATGATGGACCGGTTCTGGATTCTTCAATTGCCATGGCCAATCTTGCTGCCAGTGGGTTGGGGGTCGCCTTGTTGCCGGTGCGCATGTTTGCTGCGCAAGTCGCGGCTGATTTGTTGAGAAGGCCCTTTGATCAGGAGGTGGTTCTTGGAAGTTATTGGTATACCTGCCTCAACTCCAAGGAAGAGACCACAGCGTCCAGATTGTTCCGGACCTGGATGCAGGACAGAATATCCGATCAGGACCGGGGCTAGTGCCTCTTGTTTCCCGGCATTTTCGGTGTGTGTTCTGGCGTGGCTTTCTGTCCAGCGTTACCAAACAAAGGTGGCATTGAGAGATAATCCTTCGGGGGCACCTTTGTTTGTGATTCAGGTGCTATCAACATGGCACTGAGACAAAAGAGCTGATTGCAGAAGCGGGATAGGTGGCTTATATTTACATAGCCTGCTATTTAAAAGAATTGAGCATCTGATGCCATTTTCGCGACACACCTCTCCCGGCTATCTCATAAATCATCTTGCACGATTGTTTGTGAGTGCCTTGCAAAAGGAAATCAAACCTCTGGGTTTGTCGACAGGTGTCTTTCCCATCATGGTGCATCTTTGGGAGAGGGATGGTTTGTCCCAGAAGGAATTGGTGGAGCAGGTGGGTATCGAGCAGGCGACCATGGCGAACACGTTGATGCGGATGGAACGCGATGGTCTTGTCATGCGGCGTCGAGATAGTAGCGATGGACGTATGCAGCATATCTGGTTGACAGTGCATGGTCGCAATTTGCGCGAGCCAGCCTTGGCGAAGGCAATGCAGCAAAATGCTTCGGTATTGGTGGGCTTGAGCCAGCAGGAGCAGCGGCAGATTGTTTTTCTGATGTCCAAGGCCATCCGGTCGATAGAGACAGGGTGTGAGACTGAACATAGAGTTTGAAAGATGGCAACCTGTTCAATAAAATCGGCGCGAGTTTTACCCCGCGCCGGTTTTGTTTGATGACAGCTGGCGTCTAATTCTGCTCATTAGAGCGTGTTCCCGAAAAGTTGAAGCACTTTTCGGATAAGAATTCGCTTTGGATCAAAAGGTTAAAGCACTACTCACGATTCAACGATTGTGAGAAGTGCTTTAATGGGTTCTGGGCCTAATAACCACTGAACTCCTCGGTGTGGATGTCCTGTTCTGCCACGCCTTGTTTTTCCAGCAGTGTGCGCATGGACATGACCATGGCTGGTGAACCGACCAGATAATAGATTGGGGCATGTATATCGTCGAGATGATGGTTGAGCATTTCTGCATCAATGCGTCCTGTTTCGCCCTGCCAGTCTGTCATGGTTTCATCGCTTATTGTCGCAATCAATTTGAAATTGGAATTGGTCTTATCCATCCGGGTTAATTCGTCCAGGAAAACCGCATCCTTGGCCGTTCGACTGGAATAGAAGAGTGAGATCTTCTGGTTGGGTGTGTTGCGCGTCGCGTGGCGAGCCATGGCAAGGAAGGGGGTGATGCCAATGCCGCCGGCCAGAAAGACCACGGGACGATCAATCGTCTTTGGCAAGGTCATGATCCCTTGAGGATCGCTCACCTTCACTTCTGCGCCAATGGGCAGCTCTGCAAGGGCTTGTTTGAAGGCCGATGTGCTAAGTCGGGTTGCGAATGTCAGGTCGGTGTCATGAGGAGCTGAGGCAATGGTGATGCTGCGGGCGGTTCCCTCGCGATCTGTATGGCATGGATCGATCAGGGTTAGGCGCGTCCATTGTCCCGCGTCATGTTGGAAACCTTTTGGTTTGGCAAAATGAAGCACCATTGAGCCATTATTTATCAACTCGCGGCTGATCAATTTGGCCTTGTTGTTTTTGCCAATCTTGCCGGTCATGCGCAATCCGTCGCGAATATTCAGGCCCATGAGGGTCAGGTTGGTTCCACCTGCGAGTAGTTCGATGGCCTGTAGCCCGTAAAACCAGGTATCAAAAGCACCAGATGCTGCCTTGTCAGCAAGAATGAAGGCCATGGGCAACAGAATCAGCAAGCCGTTGGCTGCGATGATTGGCATGCGCTTTTTCTTGGTGCTGGCCAATATGTCGGTACGCTTGCCCCCCAGGGCCATTCCAGACCCACCCACGATGATCATTGCAGGGATCAGAATGATCATGCCCCGCAGGATCATGGCTTTGACATTTGCGATGGTCTCATAGGAACCAAACAGTTCTGAAAAGACGGTAGAAGTCCAGAATGTCAGGATCATCAGAAAGCCTATGCCACCGGCAATGGCATGTATGCGCGTTTTCATGGGAATTGGTCCTTGAATATTGAATGTCTTATCATTTTGCTACGGCTCAAATGCCTCGGAACACCTTAAGGAGACCTGGTCTTTTCGAGGTGCAGTCGCTTTATCAGTCTGTCAGGATGACCTGATAAAGGCCGGGTGTGAATTTTAGGCCTTTTACTGGCTTGATACCGGATGTTTCGCGCATGGCTTTTGATGCTGCCTGAAAGGCTTCGGCACTTTCCCATTTGGCAATATTGATCAGTTGGAATTTTGCGTCCGGCCCGATGGATTTGTGCAGGGCAGTCGAGATATAGCCAGGTTGTGTTTGAAGGAAATCGCGGGACTGAACCCACATGTCCACGGCAGCCTCATATTGACCTTGTGGGACTTCGAAAACATTGATCAGCGTGATGTCCTTCGCCGATGAAGCAAAGGACATTGTGCAGGAAAGGCATAAAGCTGCGGTGGCTGTCATCAAGGGCTTCATTGTCTCTTCTTTCATTTAAATAGCAAGCTATGTTTATTGATTTGCTTTCGCATCCATTTGATGTGTGTCGTGGATTTATATAGCATACTATATTTATTTTGTATAGTCAGCTATTGAAAAATGTTCAACATCGAAATGAGAGGTGCTGGTGCGCCGTACAGGCTCTGATTTGATGAGTTCAGGAAGGACTTGTGTAAGCTTTTGTTCGGGTCATTGTATTCCTTGCGCTATGTTTCTACTGTGAGACATGAGCTTTGATCACAATTCCTCCGCCGGTTATCTCGTCAATCACATGGCGCGCCTGTTCTTTGAAGAATTGCGCAAACGTATCGAGCCGTTGGGCATCGTGCCTGGGCAGTTTCCTGCTCTTTTGGCGCTGTGGCAAAAAGATGGCCAAACTCAGAAGGAATTGGTGGAGGCCCTTGATGTCGAGCAAGCGACAATGGCCAATACGCTCAACAGAATGGAACGGGATGGGCTTATTATCCGCAAGGATCATCCTACTGACGGCCGGGCAAAAATCATCTGTCTGACAGACAAGGCGCAAAGTGTGCGTGATGATGCTTATGCTTATGCCAATTCCGTCAATAACATCGCTCTGGCAGACTTTACCCCGGAAGAACGAGAGATGTTCATGCATTTCACGAGGCGTACCATCCGTGCTCTGAAAGCTGGATAAAAGCAGGCGGTCGAGAGCGGTGCGGGTGAGGTGATCGGGATCTTCTGAAACCGGCTTTGATCTTCTTGGGTGGGGCAAGCGTGCATTTGAATTGTTCTCATGATGTGCTGGTCACAAAAGCGAAACAATTGCTGCGTCCAGTTCGTAGATGACCGGATAGTGTGATCGAATTCCTGGTGGGATGAGATGCCTGGATAAGAAGGGGCCGGAGCGAGGTGATATCTTGCGCTCCGGCCCCTCGGTTGTTCCTTATTCTGCTGGTGCTTCTGCTTTATGGGTTATCTCGACGTGATGATGGTCACGCACGGCACTCACGAACAGGTTTGCGAAAAATGCAATTACCAGCAAGGCAGCCATGGCATACATTGTCGTATTATACAGGCTGGGTGTTGGATCCACTGTGCCGGCGGGCGCAATTTCCATAAGCTTTGCGATGGTTACGGATTTGGCCGTGACCAATTCGGAGAGCTGAGACAGAGGCGCTCCAAATTTTGCTTCAAAGTCTGCGGGGCTGACCTTGGCGGCGATGTCCCTGATGGCGTCCTGTAAAGACAGATTTCGCAGATATGTGATTGCAAAGGGTCCAAGGACACCCGCTGTTGCCCATGCCGTCAGGAGACGTCCATGTATGCCACCGACATGCATCGTTCCGAACACGTCTGCCAGATAGGCCGGAATGGTAGCGAACCCGCCGCCATACATTGTGAAGATGATCATCGTGGCGGCGTAGAACATCACCAGCCATGTTATGGACGGATCTGCGCTCACTGCCGATGCGGTGAATGGAATGGACAGATACAGCAGCGTGCCAAGCACAAAGAAACAATGATAGGTGTTTTTCCGCCCGATGAAATCGGACATCGAAGCCCAGAAGAACCGGCCACACATATTGAAGACCGATATCATCAAGACATATGTGCCTGCAAATGTTGCGGTTACGACGCCGGGCAGGGTGGTGCCGAAAATTTCGCCCATCATCGTTTTTGCAACACCGATTACGCCAATGCCGGCGGTCACATTGAAGCAAAGCACGATCCAGAGTAGCCAGAATTGTGGTGTTTTAAGCGCCTGGTCGATATGAACGTTATTGCTTGTAATCATGCGTTTTGCAGATTCAGCTTTTGCCGGAGGTGTCCAACCTTCCGGTTTCCAGTCTTTTGCTGGAACGCGATAGCAGAAAGCAGCTATCATCATCACGCTGAAATAAACGATGCCCAAGGTCAGAAACGTTGCGGCAGCGCCGGTGTTCCCTGTTCCGACAACATAGACGCCAGCATCCCCTGGAACCGCCATTTTTGCGGCTTCTGCTGCACTGGCGATGACCACCTCGACCTTGCCGGTCGCGGTTTGTGCAAAGCGACGACCGCCTTCAGTGATGATGCTCAAAGAGCCTTCGGTGCCAAGATAGGTCGGTGCGGTGGAGAAGGTTTTCAATAGAGAGGCAATGAGGGGAGCGCCGATCATGGCGCCGCCTCCAAAGCCCATGATGGCCATTCCCGTTGCCATTCCGCGCCGGTCCGGGAACCAGCGAATGAGGGTGGAGACCGGTGAAACATATCCAAGCCCGAGGCCGCATCCTCCCAGTACGCCATAGCCGAGATATACCAACCAGAGTTGGTGGGAGAGAATGCCAAAGGAACCAAGGATGAAGCCACCACCCCAAAGGAAGGCTGATGTTACGCCGACACAACGAGGGCCGACATCTTCGAGCCATTTACCGGCAATGGCTGCGGCCAGCCCGAGAAAGACGATGGCGACTGAGAAGATCCAGACAACATTACTGAGGCTCCAGTCGTCAGCTGCACTGGTGACGACGCCCAGTTCCTTGACCAGCGCCGGATTGAAAACACTCCAGGCGTAAACTGAACCGATGCATAGATGGATTGCGATTGATGCAGGTGGTACCAGCCACCTGTTATAACCGGGTTTGGCGACAATGTTTTCTTTCATCAAGAAAGAAAACATGCCGTTCTGAGATGAATTGGAATCGGCCATTTTTAAAAATGCCCCCCTAGATTGCTTATATTGATTATTGTTCTGTTTGAACGGTGCCATGGTTAACGTTATGGGACACGTCAACTGTTGCTGTTCTTTTTTGTTTCATAAAGAAATGGGTCGTCCGGTCATATGCCGGATGGTCGTCGTTTCCTCCTGGTCCTGGCGTTGGCAAAAGCCAAAACGCTCTTTTGTTATGACCATTTGGTCAGCAAGACCTGTGCCAAAAGAGGAGGTGTCTAAAAATCAATGAGTTATGGGGATTTGGAAAATCAGAAGGGACAAAATGTCCAGTTTGACCAAACTTCGGGAGGGCGATATGGATAAATTGTCCAGATAGCAGGGGAGAGCGAACCGGTTCTGTTGTCAGTCAGCTTCAGGTATCCAGACAAAGAAAGTTGTTCCCTGACCTTGAGTGCTTTTGGCTGAGATATGTCCACCATAACGGCTGAGAAGCGTTTGGCTGATTGAAAGGCCAAGGCCGGTCCCTTCCTCTCGTTTTGTTGTAAAGAAGGGGTCGAATGCTTTCTTCAAAATTTCCGGGGACATGCCGCCTCCCGTATCTGTTACCTCAATTATCAGTCCGGGAATCTTGTCCTTGAGTTGATCATAGGTTCGCAGTGTCAATGTGCCACCATCAGGCATTGCATGAATGGCGTTGACAATGAGATTGATCAATATCTGCTGTAATTCGGTGCGGCTCATCAAGACAAGGCATTGCGTGCCTTCGTCCCTGATGATCTCTATTTCGGCTTTGCCCAGCAGATGCTGAACCAACAACAAGCAGTCGGTCAGAACATCGTCCGGCGCATGCCGATCAACGAATCCGGCAAACTCGTCCGGCCGCGCAAATTGAAGCAGTTTATTGACAATCAGATTGATGCAATGGATTTGCTCGTCAATCAGGCGGAATTCGGTCTGGTTTTCCCTGATCTTAGATCCCAGTGCTTCTCGGATAACATCGAGATTTCCCTGAATAACAGCGATGGGATTGTTTATTTCGTGAGCGACGCCTGCTGTGATTTCTCCTATTGCAGCCAATTTTTCTGACATGACAAGCTGTTGCGTGGTGGCTTCCAGCCGTTGATTGGCTTCTTTCAGTTCTCGTGTGCGTTCTTCCACGCGCGTGTTCAGTTCTGATGCCCAGTCGCGAAGATCGCGATCACGTTCCTGTAGTTGCTCCAAAAGCGTATCCAGGTGATGTGCGACTTTTCCGATTTCATCGCCGCTGTTCACCGGGCCTGTCCGTGCGCCCAGATTTCCCTGCTCCACCCGTGAGATTGTGAGTGCCATTCGCTCCAGAGGTTTGAATATATTCCGTGCCCAGCGCAGGAAGATCGGGACCGAGATGGCAGCGACCAGCAGAAATGCCACGGCAATTGCGATCAGGGATGTATATTTGGCGGCCTTAAACGGGGCTTCGAGGAAGCCGACATAGAGCATGCCGACCCGTTTGCCGTAACTGTCCACGATTGGCTCATAGGCAGATATGTACCAGTCGTTCACAACAAAGGCTCGATCCAGCCACACCCGTCCCTCGTCCAGAACAGTCGACCGTACAATTGCGGAAACGCGTGTGCCCAAGGCGCGCACATTTTCAAACAAGCGGACATTTGTGCTGATACGAATATCTTCCATGAACAAGGTTGCTGTGCCTTGGCTGCCAGCAGGCAGGCTAGCCTGACGGTAGACAAGATCGTTGATGGTATCGATGAATGCGAGGTTCCGATTGAGGAGAATGCCACCAACCAATGCGGCTTTTGTGGTCCCAAATTCCACCGGGGTTGCCGTATGAACCATCATGCCTCTCGTTTCTACCGTGCGATCTGTGGGAATGGCGGCGCGGGTATGTACAAGATCGAGCCGTGCTCGTTGCGCGAGATCAGGTGATAAAGCTGTGAGGTCTTTTGCGCTGAATATGTCGATGGCCGTTGATGGTTGTCCGTTGAGTGCGGATATGACAACCGGCCAGTCATTTGCTGGTAGTTCGGATCTGCGTGATGGAGAAGCCGCGTGGGTAGTTCCTTCAAGATTGACCAGATAGAGAAAATCAAACCCAAGCGCTTTCCTGCTCTCGTTCAGGTATTGGTTGAGATCCAGGTCACTGATCTCCATATTCAGGTTTCGGGAGAATGTTGCAGATGCGCCCAGCGCCTGGATTTTTTCTCCGCTGTTTTCCAGTATGCGGGACAGATATTGATGGGCGATGGTGAGATCACCATTCACTTTGGTAATCAGAAGATTGTCGAATTTGCTGGCCCAGCGCGTTACTGCAACGCCCAGCAGAACAGGCATGACCACCAGCATCGGCAGGAGCGCAATGACCAGAAGGCGAACGCGAACCGAGCGCTCCTTACCAGGCCGTGTGGCTGAAGACTTCGTCAGAGACTGATTGTCCGCAAGTTCAGACATTCCATTGTTCGCATTTGCGGTCGATGGTTTTACGAGAAATTCCAAGGCGACGTGCTGCCTCTGCTCGATTGCCTCCACATGCTTCCAGCACAGATAGGATATGGCGTCGCTCGACCGACTTCAGAGAGTCTTCGTTTGCGCCTGTATCTTCCCCTTCCTCGTTGTCAAACTCAGACGGGAATTCTCCCAAAATCAGCGATCTCTCGATGAGATTTCGTAATTCGCGTACATTTCCCGGCCAGTCATAGTTGGTGAGGCCATGGCGTATGGGAGCTTCAAGCGATAATGCGGGTACACCCAGATCGCGTGAAAGCTTGTGCATGAACATTTCGGCTAATTCTACGACATCGCCTTTGCGCTCGCGTAAGGGTGGCATATCAACGTTCACCACATTCATTCGATAGAAAAGATCCGCTCTGAACTTTCCTTCTTCAACCGCTTTGGCCAAATCAACATTTGTCGCAAAGACAAAACGCACATTGATCGGGATTTCGCGCTCAGATCCCAAGGGGCGGATTTTCTTGTCCTCGATCACTCGCAACAGCTTGCTCTGCATGGGCAAGGGCAATTCTCCAACTTCATCGAGAAAAAGAGTGCCTTCGTTGGCGTAAAGGAACAAACCATCGCGTCGGGTATCTGCACCGGTGAAAGCCCCCTTGAGATGTCCGAACAGCTCGCTCTCGATCATTTCGGAGGGAATGGCTGCACAATTTACCGGAACAAATGGTTTCTCTGCGCGGTCGGAGACGGAATGAAGCATGCGGGCGGCAACTCCTTTCCCGGTTCCTGATTCCCCCGTGATCAGCACGGATGTGGGCATGGGAGCTACGCGGGCGAGGGTTTCTCGAACCTGTTGCAGGGCCGGAGATTGGCCGATAATTCGGCTGCGCTTCAGTGTTTCGTTCGTTTCTGAAAGCAATTCGTGACGAAGCAGAAAATTCTCTTTTTGCAAGTGAAGTCTATCAAGACATCGCGCTACGGCGTTCAAAATCTGATTTGATCGAAACGGTTTCAGTACAAAATCCACCGCACCCGCTCGTAACGCTTGTATGGCTGTCTCCAGATCTGCAAAGGCAGTGATCAGGATGGCATCTGCAAAAAAGCCGATGTTGCGTTGCTCGTTGAGCCATTCCACGCCGGATTTGCCGGGCATGATGTTATCCAGAATGACCACATCGAATTGGTTGCTATCCAGATGTCGGGATGCTTCCTCGACGTTGCAGGCCTCAACCACCCGACGGCAACGGGGGCTCAATGTCTTGATCAGAAAATTTCGCATGCCGGGTTCATCATCGACAATGAGGATAGAGGCTTGAGATAACAAGGGACCAAATTCCGGAATGTCACCTTCAGCGTCTTTATCTTTGAATTCTGCGTGAGCCTGCATCACCTTGCCTGTTTTGATCCCGCTGCCAATATCAAGCGCCTGTCATGATCACATTGGCTCAGCTTTCCAGCCGGGTTTTATCCCAAAGTGGTCTGGTCAATTTGAGCAGAGATCATCCAGCCAACTATTGCGAAATTTAGAACTCCCCGATTTGACCAGAGAAGTTTTCAGGGGTGCCGCTGCTTTCAGGCATATCAGTACATTATCGCTATTGCAACTCACTACCAGTTTGCAGATTCATGCAGTCTGTTTGATGTCTTGCATTGCTAGCGATCAAATCGAAAGACGATATCCCGGACCACAATTGGACGCTGATGGTCGAATCTGCGGATAATCAACTCATTATCCCAGCCTATGTCTTTCTTCAAATGCTGCGATAGTTGATTGATATCGGAATGTTTGGTGCGCTGCCCTTTTGTGGAGAGTTTTATTCTACGTAAAAGGTGCCTTATTGCTAGTAAAAACGGGGACATATGAAGCCTCTATGATAAAATTGGTGATGCGTATATGCGTCATCTTCTTTATTGACATCGTGCATATGTCGCGGGATAACAAATTTAATATCAGCATCAAACATAAGGAGAATTTATACCTCATGGCTCGAAACCTTCCTCCTTTGAGTGCAATTCGTGTGTTTGATGCAGCCGCCCGACACAGCTCTTTTACGGCCGCATCCACGGAGTTGGGTATGACGCAAGCTGCAGTCAGCTATCAGATCAAGATTTTGGAAGAGAGGGTGGGGGCGGCCCTGTTTGAGCGCGTTGCGCGTGGTGTGCAGCTCACCAAAGTTGGTCGCAGATTGTTTCAGCAATCTTCTGCTGCGCTCGATATTCTGTCAGATGCCTATAGTGACGCCCAAGGAACCAATGCGGGTACATTGTCGATCAGTGTCATTCCAACCTTTGCGACCAGTTTTCTGGCTCAGAGAATTGGAACGTTTCATATGGCGCATTCTGACATTGCCGTGAGGATGGAAGTTGGGGAAACGTTGGTAGATTTTGCGACCAGCGAGTTTGATGCCGCTATCCGCGGTGGTTATGGCGAATGGAATGGATTGTGCAGTCATCTTCTGATTCCAGCGGTATTCACTCCTATGCTTTCGCCCGAACTCATAGATAGTGTGGGTGGGCTTTCTTCGCCTGAAGATCTGCTGAAATTACCTATCCTATCTGAAGGGGATGCCTGGTGGCGGCACTGGCTGTCTTTGGTCGGGTTGAATGATGCTGCCATTGTTTCTTCTTCGGAGAAGCATTTTGCGCCTCAGATCGTGGAGGCTGGTGCGGCGGTAGCCGGACATGGTGTGGCGATGCTGACACCGACCTTCTTTCAAAGCGAGCTGGAAAGCGGACTTCTGGTTCAGCCCTTCGAGCAGGTTGGCTATGATGGCTGCGGATATTGGCTGGTCTATCCCGAGAGCCGTCGCAACGCGGTCAAGATCAAACGATTTCGATCTTGGCTGGAAAGTGAAACAGCACAATTTCGGGATCGCTGATTGATGCGATCCTGATGATCAGTGCTGTCAGTGCAAGTGCAACCTTGTTCAACGTGCCTTGTTTCTGGTGGCATCCAGTACCGTTTTGAAAATTTCAACCGGTGGGTATGGATGTTCAATGATGGTGCCGATGCCTTGCTCGGTGAAGGCACTTTTCAGATTTTCATCGGTTTGACCATTGCACATCAGCACTGTTCGACCCCGGTTATGAGTGGTTTTCTGGTTGATCATTCCACTGAGATAATAATGCACGATCTTACTATAGACCATGAAGCAAAGGTCATTTTGCTGTATGCTGTCCTTACGCACTTTGAGATGGGATTCCGATATGAACTCCACGAGGCAACCAAGCTGGTTCAAGGCGCTTTCAATGGGACTGACAAAGTCATGTGATTTTGCCACGATTGAGATGCTCAACGGCTCCTTGAAACCCTGATCTTCTTTCATGGAATAGTAAATCTTCTTCAGCCGGGACTCGTTGGTCTCCTTGATCTTCCTGTTTCGTGCCAATCTTGCTTTCAGTGTTGCGAGAAGCAGGTCATAATCAATTGGTTTTCGAATGAAGTCATCTACTCCGAGACTCTTGGCCCTGATCTCGTCCTCGCGCGAGGATTTGGCAGTCAGGTAGATGAAAGGTGTCTCATCATGCTGGGGTAATCTTTCGCGAACCAGCTCCAAAAGCTTGTAGCCATCAATCAGCGGCATCATGACATCGGAGAGAATGAGATCGACATAATCATATTTCAGTATCTCAATGGCTTCCTTGCCATTGTTAGCCTTGATGACCTCATAGCCATTGTCTTCCAGCTCATCGGCGATATCATCCAAAATGAGCTGTTCATCTTCAACACAGAGAATTTTTTCATTCATAACCTTCTCCTATGATGCTTGCTTTGTCAGATTGGATGTATTCTCATCCTGCGCCCCTATGAGCGAAGCAGGTAGCAGGATGTTGAAACAGGAGCCTTTGCCAAGGGTGCTTTCCACTTTGATGTTGCCGCCGTGCTCGTCCAGCACCATCTTTGCAAAATGCAATCCGATGCCGGTGCCAGCGCGGCTGAGCCCGGAAGAGGCGCGGAAATATTTCTTGAAAATACTGGGTAATTCATCCTCGGCAATGCCGACGCCCTGATCTTGAACCGTGATGGTGACGTATTTGTCATCGACTTGCCCTTCAACTCTTACTGGAGAGCGGGGGGCTGAATATTTCACGGCGTTGAGAATGATGTTTGACAGGCACTGATTGAGCAAGACTTCATCTGCGAGGAACTCTTCTGGCAGATTGTCTACATTGCAATGAATGACAGCATCTTCCTCTGCCTCACAATAGCCCTCGCAAAGCTGTTTGAGGCAATGTTGCAAATTGATTGACTTGGCTTGAATTTTGACACCCTCGATTTCGTCACTGGAGAAGGACATGAAGCGTTCGATGAGAAATTGCATGCGTTGCACAGCATTTTGAATGTTGGCGGTGCGCTCCAGTAGCCGGTCTGGTGTTATGTCTTCTACCCGCTTTTCAATGCGGCGAATATTTCCATTGATGATAGTTAGCGGTGTCTTGAATTCATGAGAGGCCATGGTGACGAATTCGCGTTGCGTTTCAGCGAGTGCCATTTCCTTCTGCAAAAGCTTTACCAGCTCCGATGTCTGGCCTTGCAGCTTAACATTCTGCTTCTTGTATTCCGTGATATTGGAGAAGACGGCAATGGAACCGCCATCCAGCGTGCGGGACTTTTCAATCCGATACCATTTGTCATTATGCAGCTCTTTTTCGCAGCTGTAGGAAGGTGACGGCTCGAATTCATCCTTGCCGGTCAGGCCAGGGGAGGGGAGCTCTTCTATTCCGAGTTCGGTTATTGTGGATTTTTTCTCCAGATGTTCGGAAAGGGAAGGATAGAGCTCCAGCATCAGTCGATTGGCAAGGATCAGTCGATCACTTTCATCAAAAATGATGATGCCGTCATTGATGACATCGACTGCATTTATGAGTAGATCGCGGTTGAATCTGACTTCATTCATCGTTTGTTGCAATTGGCCTTCGAGAGTCTTGCGATGGTTCTCATTTGCGATGAAAATCCGAATGGCTCGAGCCATTCTTCCCACTTCATCCTGTCGCCTCAGGCCTTCGACCGCGATGTTACTCTCACCTGCAGCCAATTGACCCATATTGCGGATCAACTCGCCCATGGGTTTGGAAATGGATTGGATCACCAGATAGGACACGAAACCGGCAAAGGCAAAGGCGAAAATGGTCAGGCCGATTGTCTTGGCGGCATGGACGTGGAAGGCGGCTTTCAGATCGTCAGTATAGATGCCCGTGCCCAATACCCATTGCCATTCAGGGATGGCTTCCACCCAGCTGATTTTCTCGATGGGGGTGCCGCCGTTGGGTTTCTCCCAAAGATAAGTATAACGCCCTCCACCCTGTTCTGACAGGGTTATCAGATCACGTGTAATATAATTGCCATGCGAATCCTTGACATTCAAAAGATTGGTGCCCTGCAAGGCCTTGTTTGGATGTACCAGATTGGTGCCGTCTTTGTGAAAGACAAACACATAGCCGACGCCGTCATCATAGCGGATCTGCTCCAGTGCGGCCTTGGCGCGGATTTGGGCTTCTTGACGTGAGAAGAGTCCTGCTTTTTCCTGCTTTTGGACAACGGTGACGGCTGTTTTGGCGGATTGGATGATATGTTTCAATCCTGTGACGCGTTCTTCCTGCATTGTATGCCAGAGCTCGTTCAAATTCAGAGCAGTCAGGGCCATCATGAAGAAGAATAGAATAAAAGCCGGTATGGAAATTTTCCAAAACAGCGTCAATCGAGAAAGCAACATGGTACCACCCTTCTAGTTGCAAGTTACTTTCATAGTAGTGGCTTATAACTAAATTGGAGTTAAAGAATGCAGTGATTGGTTGGTATTTTTTGTGAATTCATAATACTATCTAATGAGTTTTTATTTTTATTATGAGTTAATGCAGGAGGTATATTCTTTATTTTCAATAAATTTTAATATATATTATAAATATAAGTTTTTATATTTATCTAGTATTTATATATTGTTGTTTTGGTTGAAATGTTGATTTTCTTGCATGAAGAAGTAAATGAATGAAGCCTTTCTTATTTCTTTTTGTGAGCAGAAAGACTTGCCTCTACCAAATTCACCGCATTTGTGAGTCTACGGCCTAACTCGCGGCAGGCAAGGTTATGGTGAAAGTGCTGCCTTCGCCGATCTTGCTTGTGACCTCAAGAGTTCCATCATGCTCTTCAATAAGGCCTTTTGCCAGATGCAGACCGATGCCGGTCCCTTCTATTCCCTCGGCGGTTTTGGCCCGGAAGAATCGGGTAAATAATTGTTTTTGATCCTCTTCGTCAATGCCAAGGCCAAAATCACGGACCGAAACAAAGGCATTGTTCTCATCGCTCCAGCCTTTGACAATAATGTCGCTCGCATCAGGCGAGTATTTTACGGCATTGGACAGGAGATTGGTGATAATCTGGTCTAATGCGGTAGCATCAGCCTGTATTTCTGATGGAAAATCCGTCAGATCGCGGATTATTTGCCGGTCTGGGGTAACGTCCTGCTGACGAATACAAGCCTCATTGACAATGGAGGTGATGTCACAGGGAGACAGAGAAATTTCAAGCTTGCCTGAATCGAGCCGTGAGCTTGACAATGTACTCTCCATCAATGCGATCAGGCGAGTGACAGCTGAAGTGATCCTGCCTGTCCGCTTCAGCAATTCTTCCGTTGTCAAATTGTCTTTTTTACGCAGCAATCGACGAACTGAGGAGTCGATCACTGCCAGTGGTGTCCTGAATTCATGGGAGGCCATTGCAATGAATTGTCGCTGGGATTCGTTCAGTTCGGTTTGTTGCTGCAAGGCAGTGGAGACTTCCGAATAGGCTTGCCTCTGAGCCTGTTCGAGTGTTCTTCTGGGTGTAATATCGCGGATGGTAGCAGATATCACACTTTCGTCTTCAAGAGGCACTTTCACCAGACCGACTTCGGCAGGAAACCGTGTGCCATCCAGACGATGCCCGATCACTTCCACAGTTTGCCCTGCCGAGGCCATGGAGTCTATGTCACCGTCGAAGATCGAAGATATCTTCTTGTCTCTGGCCTCGGAATTGTTCGACATAAACAGGTTGGCAAAATCCCGACCTGTCAACTCATTCTGTTCAAGACCGAACATTTTCTTTGCGGCATTGTTGCCGAGAGTGATTTTTCCATAGGTGTCTGAAACAATAATTCCGTCCAGACTGTTATTCATGATCGCGGAAAGCAAGGCGGATTTGGCCGTCATTCTGCGTGCGACCGAGGCAAAAAGGACAAGCATCAGAAATGCGAACAATATTCCGATGCCGACCAGAGATATGATATCGCCGTCAATGGTCTGATCAGGGCGCGCGCACAAGGATCCTTCATAGAAGGTCACGGCCAGCATTGCGGTATAATGCATTCCCGAGATGGCGACGCCCATAGTGGCTGCCGCTATAGTATTCGACCATATGGTATTGGCTTGCGGGAAAAATTTCCTGATTTCTGTTCGGGCGGACAGAGCAATAATCGCCAATACCACCGCTACGGCAATCGACACGGCAAAAAGCACAGGATCATATCCCATGGATGCATTTGCACGCATTGCATCCATGCCGATGAAATGCATTGCTCCGATTCCGGCACCTGTAATCGCGCCTCCTGACAGGATGGATTTCCAACTGACTGTTTCGCGACTGAGTAGGAACAGGACAACCAGACTGGCACCGATTGATGGAATGGCAGAAATCAGTGTCTGGTTTAATGCATATGCAACAGAAAAGGGCAGCTGATAGGCGAGCATGCCGACGAAATGCATGGACCAGACTGCGCACCCCATTGCCGCTGCCCCAAGTCCGAGCCACAACAATCTTTCGTTACGCTTCCTGGCCATCTGAATCTGACCACATACGGTCAGTCCTGCAAAAGAGCCTGCAAATGCGAACAGATATGACAGTAGAACCAGTGGGATGGAATATCTTGCGGCATACGGGATCATCAAATCCAGATTACCTGTCAGGAATCGAATACCAAGTATATCTAATCCAAAATCCATTTCTAAATTCCGTTATTAACCCACCTCGATCTTCACAAAAGCTCCTCAAGCTTATCCAGCAATTGATCATAATCGATCGGTTTCGTAAAATAGCCACAAGCACCTTGATCCAGCCCTTTGGACATGTCCTTTTCATCTGAAAGTGCCGTCAGATAGACCACAGGAAGGCCGTCGAATTCGGGATGGTTCTCACGCAGGTCTGCAACAAGCTGCCAACCGTTTTTCCGTGGCATTGTAATGTCGCTGATAACCAGGTCGGGTTTATGCTCAAGGATCATTTCCAGGCCTTCCTGACCATCACATGCTTCCAGAACATCATAACCAGCCTCGGCAATTTCTTCGACAAGATCGGCACGAAGGTCAGAATTGTCTTCAATACATAGTATTTTCGACATGGCGGATATGAAAACCCCAAGTAACGTTAAGTTGAAATGCTTATCTGAATACTCCAGATAGTTTAGTGCTGATTGGTTAAGCTAATTTTAAAATAGGAAACCAGGCAGTGTAGACGGATTTTATCAAGATGAATGTTGCCGCAAGAGATGCGATTGCTCTCGTTTCTGTCATAATCGCATGGACATGAATGAGCTCTCGACCTGGTGCGGTGGAATTGCAATTGTTATCATTTATCAGCAAGTTCATTCGGTGATCGCTGTTCAATGTGACGACCTGTAGTTTCGGGTGGCTAGAAGGATTGATAATTGGAGTTTGATCACAGTCTGGTCTCGGTTTTGCCAGTGTTTCATGTACATCACATCTTGCAGAACTGATCGATGAGCCATGCTTTTACCGCGATCATTGCTTCAGACGGTGCGCTGGTTTTGGGCCTGACGAACCAATAGGCATAGCTGGCATCAAGGCTGATATCGAACGGGGCCATCAGCCGCCCTGCTGCAATGTCATCTGCCACCAGCAATGAGCGACCAAGGGCAACGCCCTGATGCTGCACGGCTGCTTGCAGGATGGCGGCATCATCGCCAAGGCGTGGGCCCATGTTCGGAGGCTGCTGGCACTTGGCGGCCTTGAACCAGGCGGGCCAGTCTTCGGGGATGTCGCCGCAAAGCAAAGTGGCGTGTTGCATATCCTCTGGTGTCTTCAGGCCATGTTTTTGCGCATAATCTGGCGAGCAGACAGGCAAGATGGTCTCGGTGCCAAGCTTTGTTACCTCCAGATTGCCCGTCGGTCCGGGGCTATAGCGAATGGCAGCGTCCACTCCGTCGCTGGTAAAATTCACCAGATGGCGGGATGCGGTGATGCGCAAGTCGATCTCGGGATTGTGACTCATGAAAGAGCCCAGCCTTGGGGCGAACCAGCGGGCGGCGACAGATGGCAACATGGACAGGGTGACAATCTGCTCGGAGCGTTTGGCATCGGCCACCGCGCTCCAGGTGCGGGCAAAGGCATCGGCCAATTGCGCGGCCAGTCGTTCGCCTGCCGGGGTCACGCTCAGCCTCGCGCCATTGCGTACGAACAGATCCACGCCCAGGATCGCCTCCAGATCGGAGACCTGTCGCGATACGCCACTTTGCGTGATGCCAAGTTCTTCTCCGGCTGCGGTGAAGGTGCCACAACGAGCTGCGGCTTCAAAAACCTGCAAAGACCGCAGGGGTGGTTTTATATGAGTTGAACTCATGCTGGCTCTCGGAAATTCGCATTATGGGCTGGCTTAAGCTTAATCTAACATGAGCTGAGATCAAATAACAGCAAGGCCAGCCATGAGTGACTATCAAGCAAGTATGCCCGCCAGTGCGGGCTTCAAACGGTATGTGCCAGATTTGCCGCTGGTTATCTGGATGGTGCTTTTGACGCTTCTTTTGGGGCTGATGGGTGGATTGCCTGCGGAAGATCTGATTGCGGGTTTCAATCAAGGTTTTGGGCGGGCTCTTGGGGAGTTCGCGCTGATCCTGTTGTCTTCTTTTACTTTGGCCGCTGCTCTGTCGCGCCAGAATTTGGGCTCAGACGCCGCTGGCCGGACAGCAGTGATGGCATCGCCCATTGCAGGGGCGGGGATGATTTGTCCTGATACCGCTTATGCGGCGCTGTCCCCTGCGGCGGGGCGCTATAAACTGGACCTGGCCTTTGGCGCTTATGCAGGTTTCAAGCTGCTTTATCCTGCGGGCCCTCTGATTGTCGCTGCGGGATTGGGGATCGGCACAATACAGGTGGAGCCGGTGCTTTTGTTGGCTATCGGTGTGGGACTGACATTACCCGTCTGGCTCGTGGGGGCGCTTTGGGGGCGTTGGATGGCAGGTGATGGGGCTGTGTCACAGACAGAGCAATCGATAAGCTCGGGCAACTTGTTTCTCAGCTTTGCGCCATTTGCACTGATGGCTTGCTTGCTGCTGCTTGGTGGTATTGTGGGAAAGACAGGTATTGGTGTGCTGGATTTTCTGCTGATGCCGAAAGGGGCGTTACTGGCGGCGGCGCTTCTCTCCTTGCTGCAGGTTGCGCCTGATCAGCGGCGGGACTGTCTGGATAGTGCCGTGCGCCGCACCGGATCGCTTTTGCTGGTGATTGGGGCAGCCAGTGCCTTTGGCTCTGTTCTGACCGGCATGGTGGCATTGGATCAGATTGTGCCTGCGGGCAGTGGCCTATTGACCCTTCTGGCTCTTTTTGCTTTGACCATCCTGTTCAAGCTGGCGCAGGGGTCGTCCATGGCGACCTTTGCTGCCATTGCGCCCGTCGCGGCGCCCATTGTGGCTGTGTCCGGTGTCAACCCAATCGCTGCCATCTTCTCTATATGCCTTGGTTCCTTTGTCGCGATCCTGCCCAATGACAGCTATTATTGGCTGGTGCGCCGGGATGCCTTGGCTGAGCAGGAAGAGGGGCGGGCGATCTGGATTCTCTCTGGTGGGGCCATCCTGCAAGCTGCTATAGGGATGGTGCTGTTGCTGGCAGGAGTGATGATATGGACCTGAGTGAGATCACAATGGGCGAGATGATAATCCGGGTGCCGATCCCTGATGATGAAGCAGCCATTGCAGTTATTGACGCGCAAGGGTTGGCGAGTGGTCATGCCTCATTCCGCGATCAAACCCATGACTGGCGGAGCTTTCAAAAGAGCTTCATGACAGGACGGGCTTTGGCGCTGATTGCAGAAGATGAAAAGGGCGTTGCTGCCTGGGTCGGGGTGAGCGTCACCTCAACTCGCGCTGTCTATCAGGGTGTTGGCGAGGTCTCGATCTATGTCGCCAATGATCGGCAAGGCTGTGGCACTGGCCGTCGGCTTTTGGAAGCGATGATCCAACATTCCGAAGAAGCTGGTTACTGGACCTTGATTGCACAGATTTTCCCTGAGAATGAGACCAGCCTGAAACTGCATGCGGCACTTGGCTTTGAGGTGCTCGGCACCCGTCGCAAGCTTGGAAAAATGACTTATGGCCCGATGGCTGACCAATGGCGCGATGTGGTGATGATGGAACGGCGAAGCGCGATTGTGGGCTGAGATTTGATCGCCGTTGGAGCTATGGCCCGCTAGATGCGAGCCATAGAAATATCAGTTTAGTTACAGGCACCGCCATCGCAATTATTCGAACAGCATTCGCTGTTTGACAGGCAAGGCTCTGCTTTTTCGTGACATTTGCCAGCGACGTCAAAGCTGCCATTCGGGCATTGCTTTGCTTTTCCATCTGACTTTTCAGCTTGCAGCTGAATTTGAACAGGAGAGGATTTTGCTACTGCCGTGCCTTCAATTTTGGACGGGGCAGCGAAAGCGAGAGAGGAAGACAGGATGAGGGCAGAAGCCAGAACGAGAGCAGTTTTCATAGTGATTTCCATTTACAGTGAATTGAACCGGACCTTGTTCAGCGTTGCATTGCAACTGGATCAGATCAATTCGTGCAGATGTAGCATAAGCACCAGATATTGTTTGCGTTTGTCTTTGCAGAATTTGCCTAACTGATGGATTCCGAAACTCATTGAGTGATTACGCATTTCCCATCCTGCCGCTGGTATGGCTGATTGCATGTCCAATCGTTTCCACTATAGTTGAGATGGGCGTTTTGAGGCAGTTTGATGGCGAGGCATTTGGTTTCTGATGCCCTATATCCTCTCTCGCAATCCCATCCGGTTCCGTTTGATGAACCAGATAGAAATCCATGTTTGGGAACCTTGATTGCAATACATGCATTGTCTATTCCAATAAATCCGCGATTGCACTTCCACCCCCTGCCATGGGCCGTCTCGACAGAATAACCATTCCGAGGAATGGTTACGGCGATGCAGCTGTTGTCTGTTTTGCGAAATCCGCGTTCACATTCCCACCCTGTGCCATAGGATGTATCTGTCAGATATCCGTTTTTCGGTACCTGAATTGCAACGCAACTGCTGTCTTGTGCTCGAAACCCATAGTCGCATTCCCACCCTGGATCACCTCCAAATTGGGAGAGATACCCGTTTTCTGGGATCTTGATTGCCAGGCAGGCATTCCTGGATCTCAGATATCCCCGGTCGCACTCCCATTTGTCACCATAGGAATTGAGATAGGCATTTTTAGGTATGTTGATCTTCTTGCAGAATTGATCGACTTGTTTGAAGCCGCGTGAACATTCCCACCCGGTGCCGAATGAAGAAGAGGTCAAATATGCATTCTCCGGGACTTTGATGGCAATGCAGCGATTTTCGTCTCTGCGAAACCCGAGAATGCACCGCCAACCGTCTCCGTAGCGATTGGTTTTTGCGTTGTCGGGAATTGTACCGTTGGCGGCAACGGAGCCAAGGCCCATCATGATTATGCCAATAGCAAGCAGGAGAGGCCAGAAGATATGCTTCGATTTACTGCTTTGTGACATTTTGTAAAATCCATCTTGAGGGAAAGCTTGTTATGCGTCGCGCAAACCATATCAAAACAATGATACAATTTTGGTATCCAACTCTTTTGGTGGACCGTGAATTGGATCACATGTGCCTGTGATTGTTTTGTCTGCTTTGGATTGGCAACGGGCAATCCCGCCTTGTATCATCAGCCCCACGACCTCGTGATATTTCAGGCCGGTTTCAATTTCACATGATTGCGGAAAGTAACTGGATCCTTTTGTCATGCCAGGAACCAGGTTGATTTCGATGAAGTGCATTTTTTTATTCTGATCCATCTTGATATCTATGCGTGCGAAATCTCGTGCACCAAGTGCAACAAAAACCTTTTTAGCAAGGTCACTGGCATCAGAATGAATATCGAACAAGGATATTCGCTTTAGTACTTCAGTATTCTGCGATTTTACTTTCGCTCCGAGGAATTTGAAGCCATCTTCATCCGGCGCAATCACTTCCAGCGGTGACGCCATCAATTGGTCATCCGTTTCGATCAATGCAATTGTGAATTCTCTGCCTGTCAGAAAGACTTCCACCAAAACCGGTGTTTTGAATTTTGCGTGGAGCGCTTTGACCTTATTCTTGTACTGAATGAATGTGTGAGCAATGGAATTTCTATCGACGCCGTTTCCATTGGCAGCATTCAGCGGTTTAATGAATAGGGGAAGGGGTAGTGGCAGATCGGATTCTGTTTCGAATTCGTCGGGTTTGGTGACGAAAAATTCGGCCGTTGCAATTCCATGTGAGGCAATTTTCTTTTTTGCGGATACCTTGTCGGAATCATAAAGCAGACTGGCTTTTTGGGAGCCGGTGTAATTTATATTATGGGTGGTAAAATATTCTGAAAACCAGATGCGACCTCCATTTTTCAGAGGCATGTACTTCATAGCCAATACCACGAGCTCTGGCTTTCTTTTCACAATGGCGTTCAAATCCCCCTGATTGTGACAAACTGTAATCACGGCATCATGTCCAAATTTCAAGAGAGAAGTCATGAATGCTATACATGCCTTTTGTGTGCCGAATCCTGTCTCTCTTAGTAAATCGTTTGGGGTGGTAATTATCTCTATTTTCATAGCCGCTATGTGTCCTGCTTTTAAGTTAATTTGTTTGTTTTAAGCTATTGAACTCATTGTTATTTTATTGGGAATTATTATTGAGGGCATGTGCTCTAATTTGGAGTTATTGGATGTTGGTATGGTTGCCTGCGCAGCTCCAGATCAGGTCTTGGGCAAGAGACATTTCTAAAGCTATGAGCTTGGATGCCAAGAGATATGTATGATTGCATTAATTCGATATTTCGAATTAATGCAATCATACACTCGGCTTTGGGCTATCCAGATGACAGCGCCATATTGGAGTTCAGGGCATGTAACCGATATAGTGAACCTGATGTCGGTATGGCAAAGGCCCGACATCGACAAAGAGCTTGAATAGCCGATCAATACCACTGCTTATTCAGGTGTCATATAAGGCGATTTCATCACCCAACACCCTGAATGGCTATGATGGCATCACTATCGTGACAGGTCACATACCAACAGTGGAGATTGCATCGGAAGCAAACAAAAATTGTCTTCTGTGAATTTTCTTTGGTATTCAGACAGAAACTCGGCTGCAGCAGCCTACATGGTTTTGATCAATTCAACCTGACAGGCCTGAGCAAGAAACACATTTGGTTTGTCTGCGCCGGGAGGTGTTGCCCATCCGGTTTTTTCTATAATTGATTGACGTTGAAAACTATTGGCTGCCTTGAGTTCGGCAAAGATATTGTCAGCTTGTGGGTCTGATTTCGAGTTCTGTATGCAATATGGCACAAGCGCGGTAGTTACTGCCGATCGTGAAGCCTTTGCAGAAAGTTCCTGTGCGGAGCTGCTTGTCATCCAACCACCCCAATTGAACCCGACAATTGCCAGAGCAGCAGCACCAGCGCCCGCACCCAAGAGTGCAGGAGTCGTCAATTTAGAAATTTGCATGATTTTGTCCAATCGATATTGGGGCAAGCGCGCATGATTACGAGCAAGATCTTTATTCTATCACACTTATTTATTAAACGGTAAGAATTAATTTAGCTCTTGAATAATTGAACCGCAGGCCCCATGTACTTATGGTGTGTTACTGCCATCATTGGCTATCTGATTTCCCGGTTGTCCGGTTTGTTTGGTTTCCCCTGATTTTGTGACGTATTTACCCGCGAGCATAATGCCTGCGGGAAACCCTCCCGTTCGCCTTGGGCGTTGGGCTTTTTTATAAGGTATCTATCATGACTACTGGCACTGTTAAATTCTTCAATCCTTCAAAAGGATTTGGTTTCATTGAGCCCAACGATGGCACCAAAGATGCGTTCGTTCATATTTCCGTTGTTGAAGAAGCTGGTCTTTCCAGCCTCGATGAAGGCATGAAGGTCTCTTATGACTTGCAAGAGGGGCGGAACGGTAAAGTTTCGGCTGCAAATTTGAAGCTGGTTGATTAAATCCGGAACAAGGCCGCATTAACAAATGTGGCCTTGATCCCGCAGCAAGGATTGAACATGGTCAATATTTCAAAAACCAAGGCAGCCAAGCGCTTGGCTGCGGTCCAGAAGTCTAAAAAAGCGGCCCTTAGTGAAGTAGAAGAAGAGGCGTTGAAGGTTAGAGAAAATATGGCTCGTCTCAAAGCTTTACGCCTTGCGAAAGAAGTGGCGGATCAAGCTATTGATCCTGCAAAGACATCCAAATAGATCGACTTTCTGTCACGCAAAGCGATCAATATCCCATTGCCCTATCGGGACTCCGGGCGAGGTGTGAGTGACAAATTCAATTGATCGCCAAATCAAGGCGACGGGCGCAGATGAAATCATTCTCACTCAATCCATCAATGGCATGGGTGGTGTAAAGGATGCGGCAATAGCCCCAGCCAAACTGAATGTCGGGATGATGACCATCCTGATCGGCCCGAAAGGCCGCCAGATTGGCCAGATAAACTGCCTTGGCAAATCCCTTGACCTTCACCTCACGCATGATGGAAAGCCCATCTTCGCCAAGATGCCAATCCTCATGCAAATGATTGAGAAGTGCTTGCGCCCGCTCAAGGCTCAATGGCTCAATTCCACTCTCCTTACCAGAGCAAGGCACACATTCCATTCCATCCAAAACATTGCTAACCGTCATTGTCTTCCTTCCGTTCGGGTGAGAGATCAGGATAGCATTTCTCGGCCATGATGAGGTAGAGAGTGTCATTCAAACAAGTTTGATCTAACAAAATCAGCAGGAGGCTTGATTGCCTCCTGCTGAATGTTACTTGTTGCCTTCCTCTATTGCAGGGATGAGGGCAGGAAGAGGGCGATCTCGGGGAAGGCGATGAGGGCGGCGACCATGATCAGCATGACGATGACGAAGGGGATGGTGCCCAGCATCACTTCGCTCATTTTGCCGCTTTTGCGGGCGCCTTGTACCACATAGAGATTCAGGCCAACCGGTGGTGAGATCAGCGCCATTTCGATCAGCACGATCATCAGGATGCCGAACCAGACTACATCAAAGCCTTGCTCGACGATCAGCGGCACGATGATGGGGATGGTGACCACCATCAGCGACAGGGTTTCGATGAAGAAGCCGAGCACGATATAGATGCAGACCACCACCAGAATGGTCATCAGGGGTGACAGGCCCAGACCATCGAGGATGGATTTCAACTCTGCTCCAAGACCCGCTGAAGCCAGCGTGAAATTCAGGAAGGATGCGCCGATTACCACCAGCATGATCATGGATGTGATCTTGATGGTGCCGACGACGCTGTCGCTGATCATCTGCAGTGAGACACCACCGAAGTAAGCGGCAATCAGAATGGCCCCTGCAACGCCGACGGCTGCTGCTTCGGTTGGGGTTGCCCAGCCTTTATAGATGGTGCCGACAATGGCCCCGAACAGGATGATGATGGGTACCAGTTGCACCAGCGCCCGGATCATTTCACCAATGGGAAAGACCCGGCGCATGCCGCCCAGTTCCGGACGGATCATACAGATGATGACAGTCATCATCATGAAACCCAGAGCCAGCAACAGGCCGGGCAACAGACCCGCAAGGAAGAGCTGCGGGATTGAGGATTGGGTGAGGAAGCCATAAACGATGAGATTGATGGATGGCGGGATCATGATACCCAATGTGCCCCCGGCGGCAATGGCTCCGGAAAACAGCTTGGCATCATATCCCAGCTTCTCGGCTTGCGGCATGGCGACTGTTGCGACCGTGGCTGCGGTGGCGACAGAAGAGCCGGAAATGGCGGAAAACATAGTCGAAGTTGCCACATTGGCATGGACCAGCCCGCCGGGCAGCCAGGATACCCAGCGATCAAGCGCGGCATAGGTTTTGGCCGCAATGCCGCTGCGCACCAGAATTTCTCCCAGCAGGACAAAGAAGGGAATGGCAATGAGAGTGGCATTGTTCGAGGTCGACCATACCAGATTGCCAAGCCCCTTGATCAGCGGGAAGGGGCTGAAGAAGGCATCGATGCCAAAGCCAAGCAGAAACAGGACGATGCCGACGGGAATTGAGAGAGTGAGGAGGGCCAGCAGGCCGATGGAGACTGTCGAAATCATGTGTGGATCTCCACTTCGTCGTCGCCGACCGTACCAATGGCGGCTTCCGATTGCTGGAATTCGCCGCGTAGCACCAGCATCACTGCAGCTGCGAGGGTGAACCAGGCGACAATGGCAAACCAGAGCCAACCAGCAAACCAGGGCAATTGCACCAGCGCCAATGGTGTTTCCAGCGGCGTATTGGCGCGTGAACCATTGAGGAGAGAGCGCTCGACCACCGGCCAGCAGCGAAAGGCAATGAGCGTGATGGTGCCGGAAAGCACAATCATGGAAAACAGATCGAACAGCGAGCGGCCAAGTGCGCCAACCTGCACCCGCAGAAAGTCAATGCGCACATGGCTTAGCTCAAGCAGGGCAAAGCCCATGCCCCAGGATGTGACAATGGCCATGACATAGCCGCTGATTTCGTCGGTGCCGCCGAGGGAGGCTCCGAGTTTTCTGATGATGATCTCAGTTAGAATGAAAAGGACGCAGACCAGCAACAGGATGCCAATCAGCATCGCTACGCCTCTGTTGAGTCGTTTCATCAGTGCCAGAATTTTTTCAGGCATTTGGAATTTCTCCCTCGATTGGTGCCGCCCTATTGGGCGGCTACCTTCACGCCTACGGTCTTGCCCACCGACATATTCCAGCGATCAGCCCAGGTCTTGCCCGCGCGCTTTGCCCATTCTGGCAGCACTTCGCTGACCAGAATTTCACGCGCTTTGTCAAAATCTTTTTGTGAGACTTCTACCAGTTTCATGGAGCGGGCTTCCCCGGCCGGGCATTTGCCATTGCCGGTCAGACAGGCAATGTCATTAACCAGGGCATCTTGTGCCACCGCCCAGGCTGGCTCCTCGAATTGGGTCTTGATCTGGCTCTGTATCAGCTCTTGCGTTTCGGGTTTCAGACCGTTCCATTTGTCCATGTTGATGGCGGTAACCACCGGATCCCAACCGCCGAGCGGGATGGGCATCAGATGGGTGGAAACTTCCCACCAACCGGCATTATAGCCAGATCCGGCGCCCGTTACAGCGCAATCGACCACACCTTTTTGCAAGGCACCTGGCACTTCCGAGAAGCTGACATTGACGCCTTCAGCGCCGAGAGCGTCAAGGAACTTGGCTGTCATGCGGCCAGAGGCGCGGATTTTCAGGCCTTTCAGATCATCCAGTTTGCTGACTGGGGCATTGCAGAAAACCACCTGAGGTGGATAAGGGGCGATGGCCAGAACATGGCTGTTGAAGCGGTCTTTGTAGATGTCGGCCACCATGGGGCGGGCGGCGTCGATCATGGTGCGGGCCTCATCGGCGGAGAGGGCCAGCAGTGGCACATCCAGGCCTTCCAGTTCGGGTGCATCGGCAACGGCATAGTCGGCTACGGTCATGCCTACATCATAGACACCATCGCCGAGTAGGCGGAAGACATCGCCGACGCCCAGATTCATCTGGTTATGGGTGGTAAGAGACACATTGATCTTGCCACTTGAGGCTTCGGGCAATTTTTCCGACCAGAAAGGTGCTTCGAATTGCTTGTGCAACGGCAGGCTGGACCAACTGCCAACAACTGATAGATCTTGAGCAAGAGCGGGCGCTGCCAGCAAAGCGGTGGCTGCCAGAAAGGGGATTGTTTTTTTCATGTTCTTCTCCTTGATGAGAGTCTGTTCAGGAATTGCTGTGTGCGATGACGGGAATTTCTGCATCGTCATCGACATCGGTGATCAGCATGTATCCGGGTTTGTGCGTGATGCAGATCGGAAGCCGGGCCTGCTCTATTGCCACTTGCGGCGTCACACCACAGGCCCAGAAAACCGGTACTTGATCATCGGTGACCGGGCTGGCGTCTCCCCAATCGGGGGTATCAATATTCTTGATGCCTATCTCGGAAGGATCACCCCAATGAACGGGCGCACCGTGAGCCAGAGGGAATTTGCGACTTATCGCGATCACCTCTTGGATGCGGCTTTTATTGATCGCGCGCATGCTGACCACCATGGGGCCGCTGAACGGGCCAGCTGCTACCGTCTCAATGTTTGAGCGAAACATTGGTACGGTCTTGTCATTCTCGATATGCCAGAGCGAAAATCCGGCGCGCATGAGAGCATGTTCGAATGTGAAGGAACAGCCAAGGGCAAAAGCGACGAAATCGCTTTGCCAGAGTGTCGTGATATCGTGGATTTCCCTTGAAAAGGTGCCATGTTCATAGAGGAAATAGGATGGTACATCCGTGCGGATGTCAACGTCTTGTCCCAAGGTGAACATATTGGGATTGCCGGAATCCGAGACACCGACCAACGGGCAGGGTTTGGGATTGCGTTGGCAAAAACGCATGAAATCAAGCGCGTAGCGCTCCGGCATTACAGCGATATTGGCTTGCAGTTTGCCTTTGCCCAGACCTGCTGTGTGTGAAGCATAGTCGCCTGCCCGAATGCGTTGGCGTATCTTGCCAGCGGCAAGCCTTAAAATGTCTTCGTATATGTCTTGCACGTCTGTCTCCTCTCGTGGGGAAGAGGATCGGATGGCGGATATATAAAATCAAATTGAAAGAAATTGTGGTTATATATAAAATTTTTTTATATATGGTCTTGTGAGATATCCAGGGCCAATTTTGCGGCAATCTCAAGCAGATGGCTTTTGGGTTCTCCAAGGAAAGACGCGGAAAATTTCAGGGGTTCGGGACACCAGCCGGGATCGAATTCGCGGATCCTTTCGTCCGTCACATAGCGCTGGCCGATGGAGCGGGGCAGGGCGGCCACGCCAAGGCCCACTTCGACCAACCGAAAACAGGCGGACAGAGAAGAGGACGGAAAGAGCGAGACCTGTGGTCCGACACGCTTGAAAAGCTCAGCTTTCAATTCTCGAAACGGGCGTGTGTTCTTGGCATAGGATATGACCGGAGTGGTGGCAAAATCGACTGGCATGTCGCTGCCATCCGGGACAGGCATTGCGCGATACCATGCGAGATCCACTTCCGGCAATTCCACATTTTCGACGGTATATTCGGAGATCGGACCCAACAGGATGGCCAGATCGATTTCCCTTTGTAGCAAGCCATCGCGCAGAACGGCGGAAATATCGACACTGATCTCGATCTTGACCTTGGGGAAGGTGTGATGGAACTCGGTCACGAATTCCGGCAACCAACTCTGGGCAATGGTTTCCGATATTCCAAGGCGTAAATGACCTTCAACGCCTTCGGTATTCATGACATTTTCTTCGACCAGTTCGGAGAGCTGCTGGAATTGCTCGGCATAACCAACCAACAGATCGCCCTGTTTGGTCAATCTGACGCCCGATCCGGTGCGTTCGAACAATTGAACCGCCAGCGTGTCTTCCAGACTCTTGATCCGGGAGGTGACTGCCGGCTGCGTCAGGTTCAGCATATGGGCAGCGCGGTTGATGCCACCGGCACGAACAACCGCGAGAAATGCCTTGATCTGTTCGATTTTGAGCTGAGCCATTGCCTGGTCTTCTATGGAAATCAAAGTCTGTCCGGAATGATACGCAGCTCTATTGCGGGCTCGCAACATCGAACTTCAATTTCTGATGTTGTTTGTCAATTGGGAGCGCTCTGATCAGGTGGCAATCCGATGCCTGTTCAAGATGGGCGTGATCAGGTTTCTGTAAACAAGTGATTGGAAAAGAAAGGAAAAATTTGGTGATAGAGGTAGGAGACGATATCGACCGTCTCCTACCAAAAGAATTGGTTGGTATGATTTGGTGCTGAAAAGCTGGGCACAGGCCTGTGGGGACATGGTGGCCTGTGCGCCATCTCTTGGTTTGAAGCTGTCCTTATGGGAGAAAGGCTTCAAATATCCGCAAAACGGGTTTTAGCAAGTTCCGCTAATGGCGTTTGCGAATTTCGTAATGTCGTCGGTTGAATATTCACCGTAGATTTCTGATTGCAACTCTTCTGCAAGTTTCAGACTGGCGGCTTCCAGGTCAGATGCGGCATCTGGTACACCCAGATCCTTGGCGATACCTTTTGCATAACCAATCATATTGATGACAGCGAAGAATTCTTCCATGCGTTCGCGTTCGAACGTGGTATTTGGGCTTGTTGCTTCCATATGAACTCCCACTTGCTAGTTTTCATTTTGTAAGAATGCCACAAAATATGGAGCGCTGCGCGTTGCATAAGCGTTGCACATCTTAAAGGAGTTCTTTGGTCCATTCTAAATTCGATAGGTTGAATAAGGCCTTATGAATACATGGCTCGCCAAATAGGCGTTGCGTTGAAGGTCCAGCCAGCCTCATTTTGCGGGTGTTTCCGCTCTGTTTGCATCGCTTTCAGCAAAGTCAATGCGTCTGTACGCTTCTGATCCACATATGCGTATTTGACGATTTCATCCATGATTGATCGTTCAAGCTTTGCGACTTCAGCGATTTTTTTCCAAGTGCGGTCCTTGAAGAAAACTTCCCGTGCAGCGAGGGATATTGCTGTTTGTTGATCTTTTGATATCAATGCCAGATCCGTTGCTTTCTTCAGCGTTGCATCCACATTGACCATGGGAAGTGATATTGGAGGATAGTTCAGTTCGGGCGGTCCGTAGAGCAGAGCAACATCGGCATCATCCCAACGCAGGCCACTTGCATATTCTTCATAGATTTTGCCAATTCCGGTCATGCCGAAAGTGGCGCATTCTGCTGCGCGTAAGGCCCCCATGCTGGCGGAACCCAGCACGGTGACGCCTTTGGAAAGGGCAAAGAGAATTTCCTTGTGCCAGACCGGAGCGACGAATTCGAACTGTCCATCGATAAGACCAATCAGTTTGGCTCCCTCGCTTACAGCCTGCATGATGTCGCCCTGCATTGCGGGGGCACGAGATATGATATCATCCGGGATATGATCGCTTGCATCGGGCAAGCTGGGCCCCACAAACACAACTTTCACTGCAGTCTCCTCAACAGGGCGCGCTGTCCCACCCTCTGACGGCGGTCACCATCCGGGCTTTCCAATTGTGGTGCCATGACCTTCGCGACACTGACGGGCAGCCAGTCTGGTGTCAGGTCCACGGCGAAGAGTTCGCTTATGCCATGGGTCTGGAGGCGCTTTAACAGAGCGTCCAGCGCCAGTTCTGTGGTTTTGCCGGGGAGTTCGTCCAATTGTTTGATACAGACGGCTTCTGGCCCGGTGAAGGCGCGCAGCAATGACGGGTCTACCGGACGGGAGAATGTTTCCGGCATCAGGTCATCGCGCGCGCCTGCGATGAAGGTCATGCGCGATTGCACGACCTCGGATATGGCACGGGCTGCGGCCACCAGCGGGAAAGGGGAGCAACCGGCTCCAAGGGTTACATCTACATGGCGTGGCTTGCGGTTGGTGGCTTCCTTTGGGCGCATCAGGGCTGATATGCAAGGCACCCCCAGATCAGAGGTGATATTGAAAAGGGCGATTTCTAGGCCTGCTTGATCGATCCTTCTCAGCATGGTCTGGATAGTGTCATCGGCAAGGCTGGTCAGTTGAATGCGGTTCTGAAAGCGTCGCTGTGGCATGTCAATCGCCCAGAGTGCCAAAGCATCGCGTTCCACCCGCTCCAGCAGGCCGTGCAAGATTGCTTCATTGAGCGTGTTACCAGAGGCCAGACCGTCGGTCGAAAGCCAAAAACGGGGGTTTGGTCTGGTGCGATCAAAGCAGACCGCATCATAGGGTACCCATATATCGCTGTGATCTATCAGACGCCTGGCACGGGTCCAGTCTATTTGTTCGTCATCTGCGATAGGTTGGCCCCCTGAAGACAACAGGATTGTCATCTTGTGGGCAACTTTTCCCGTTTCCTGCAATGTGGCATAGGAGCTGGTGTGCAACTCACAGTCGGGCTGTGTGGCAATCACCCTCTCCACGGCTTCCATGGTGGCGGAGGTGCGGGCGCTATCGTCGTCCATACCCTTGCCTTGGGCAATGACAATGGCTTTGGCGTTGGGGGTATAGGCACACCAGACAGGAATGCCCACGCGGTCGAGACCGGTTTGTGCGGCGACGCGTGTGATGCCAAGGCGAGAGAAATAGGGTGAGACCCTGGAAAAGGTCTCACCCGGTGTACAGATACGAAATCTGGACGGTTCTAAACTGGTCATTTGAAATCTCAGTTTTCGCAAAGGCCTCCTGGGGTATTGGCCATGCTTTCTGAACGCTCGAACAATCCACCGGCTGCGTTGGTTATACTCTCAGAGCGTTCAAATAGACCGCTTGCGGCTTCTGTCACACCTTCCGAGCGTTCGAACAAGCCGCCCGCAGCATTGGTTATACTCTCAGAGCGTTCAAACAGACCGCCTGCGGCTTCTGTTACACCTTCCGAGCGTTCGAACAGGCCACCTGCAGCTTCTGTTACATTTTCAGAACGTTCAAACAAACCGCTTGCACTGTCATCAGCGGAAGAAAGGGAGACAGCAAAGTCCACACCATGACCCATTGGTTGACTGTTCTTTCTCAGTTCCGCGGCGGAAATTACACCGCTTTCTTCATCCATGGGAAGGATTGTTCCTGCTTCCAAATCCGCAACCCAGAGCTTATCCTGACCAGAAAGTCCTAAAACAATTACATTTGCCATTGCTTACTCCTTTTTAAAAACCAGCCTTCAAAAGGCCTTCTCTATAATGCTCAATCTGCCATTTCTCCTTTATGGGGATCATGGCAAGCCAGGATTCCAAATCGAAATCCGGATTATCCTTTAAAACGCGTTGTCTGCATGACCGTGCCTTTGTGGTCTGGCCAAGCATCCCCCAGCAGGCAGCAGCCAATCGGAATGCTGAGCTGGAATCTTTCATTTTTTTAATATGATCAAGTGCTTGCTGGTATTCGCCAATGAAGTAACTCGCCCCTGCTGCGGTCCAATGATAAGTATCAGGTGCAAGGGGGTTGAATGAGATGGCGGAATTGATTTTCTCGATGGCTAGGGCGGGGGTTCCTCCGTGGGTCAGACTGTCTGCATAACTGCATAGGACATCGGCATAGTGCGGGCTGAGATTTTCGGCCTGATGCAAGGATCCAAGGCTGTCGTCAATCTTGCCCATATAGAGCTGGCTGACACCCAGTTCCTTGAAGGCCCCGGCAGAGGCTTGGTCTTGTTCGATGGCCAAACGAGCCAGTCGTTCGGCTTCTTCAAGCAGATTGTTGTCGCCGCGCGCAGTTACTACCCATTCCATGCTGAGTGTTCTGGCAATGCCAGCCAGTGCGGGAGCGAAGCGCGGTTGATACTTCAAGGCATCCTTGAAGTGTTTTCGGGCCCGGCGCAGGGCGGGAAGCGTCATGCCGGAGAGATTTTGCAAGCCATGCAGGTAAGAGTAATAGGCATCCGGATTGGAATTGAACTCGTTCAGATAGGGCGAATGCATCGTGATCTGTTTGGCGATGGATGCTTGAATGGCGTCTTGGATCAGGCTGCGCTGGTCTGCCGAGTTGCCTGCATCCAACTGGAAACGATGTGCCCAGATGGTCTCATCTGATGGCATGAAAATGAGCTGGGCAAACAACTCATCATTGGTCCTTCTTGTGTCGAGCGCAAATGCGACCTTGTGTTTTTCAAGCAGGCCAGCCTTGTCGTCCGATGTTGCTATCTTTTGCGAGGTATAGGGAGCAACGACGGAAATCTCACGCTCGCCGCACAGGCTGATCGTGATGTCTTCGATCAGGGCGGTTGCAATGTTTGACTGTTGTGCCTCTTCGCCCAGACCGCCTGGAGGAAGGAGTGCAATACGGGGTGGCGGTGTTTGAGCGTTGTCTGGTTCCGGGTTGGTCTGCGTGCTTGTGTCCGGGCTGGATTGACCATTGGCTGCAGCTGGGACAGGCTTTTTGGGCAGCTCTATGAAACTATGGATCTTGTTTGTTGTTGATGCGGGTGAGGCCGCAGGTCTGGTCAGTTTTGCCAGATGGTTTCTGACTTCTTCATCACGTGGGTCCTGATCCAACAGAAAGGCGGCAACATGTTTGAGTTGTTGTCTGTTTTCCCAAAAACCCTTTGACCTGCAGATCTCGAGAAAGTCGTTGCGCAGAATATCGAGCAGGCCAGCCTGATAAGTGCGGACCCATTTGTCCAGATCAGAGCCACCTGTACCGAGGGCAGGCAGGAAACCCCTGTACAGTGCTTCGCTTAGATCAGACAGGCGTTGCATGGAGTCTGGCTGATCAAGCAGATCGAGATCGCAATCCAGTTTGCCACGGGTTATTTGCAAATAGCGATCATCAATGGTCAGGAAATTGATGGTCTTGGTTGGCATCTGAGCGGCAAAGCGGCGCATCATGGAACGCAGATTGGTCAAGGCCGCAGACTGGGTCACCTGTGGCCAAAGCAACTTGGCCAGCTCTTGCCGTGAAACCGGGCGCTCACAGCCATAGAGATAGGCGAGCATCACAGCTGCCTGGGCGGGAATGCGAAGCATATTATGGTCCGATTGCGCGAGATGGCAATCTCCAAAAACCGTCAAATAATACTTCATTCCGTGGGTCCCGCCTTTGATTGCGTCAGCAATCCGATGAGATGATCAGGGTGTGAAATTTTCTACCGATCGAACCAGTGCCAATATTTTCTTTCGTACGTCCTTGTCTTGGATGGCCAGATAGGCCATGGCCAACTCGATGCAATCCTTGGACTTCATCATCTCTGCCAATTGGCTGGCTGAACGGTCCATATCGTTGGCTTGGTCACTCGGTCTGCCTTCAAAGAAAAAGGTGATGGGAACATCCAGACAATTGGCCAGATTGTGCAATCTGCTGGCGCCAATCCGGTTGATGCCTTTTTCATATTTCTGAACTTGCTGAAAGGAAGTGCCCAAAGCATCGCCCAATTGTTCCTGCGTCATGCCCAGCATGACACGGCGAAATTTGATGCGAGAACCAATATGGTGATCGATTGCAGTGGGAGCTTTTTTCATATTCTGTCCTGTTCTAGCTAGTTGTTGATTACATATTTGCGCGAAAAAATGAAAGACGCAACCAATATTTGCACGCTGATTCGTGAAAGTGATCGGGTCCCTATGATGATGGTATCATCAGAACCAAAATGACGACATGCCGAATTGGGCACGTCGCCATTTGTGATTTCCGAATGCTTGCAACAACTGGTTCTCAGTCTCCCCGTACATCAATCATGCCAAATCGGGGATAGTCAGTCGCGGTTTTTTTGGGAGACGACCCAACGGGCTGAAAGGGGGACAATCATGGTCAGAAGCGCCAACAACCAGAATGCGATGCTGAGTGACAGGATATCAGACAGGAAACCAATGATTGCAGGACCCATCAGCAGGCCTGCGTAACCTGTCGTTGTAACGGCTGCTATGGCAATGCCCGGCGGCATCAGGTTCTGGCGACCTGCTGCACTGAAGAGGATGGGTACCAGATTGGCTGCGCCCAGTCCGATCAATACAAATCCGGATAGGGCGACGATCAAATTTGAAGAGAGCAAGATTACACCGAGCCCTGTCATTGCAATGAGGCTGCCGCATACAAGGGTTGCAAACTCTCCGGCTTTTGCGATCAAACGGTCACCGGTCAATCGCCCGATGAGCATGGCAATTGAGAACAGGATATAGCCCGTGCCAGCATTTTGGGGTGAGCTGAGGTCCCGGTCGATGATCAGAAGCGCACCCCAGTCCAGCACTGCACCTTCGACAAGAAAGATGATGCAGGTAAGAGCGGCCAGAAGAAGGACAATGCCACGCGGCATGACAAAGGGTTCCGGTTCTTTACCCGTGACATTGAGGAAGCAAGGTCGAGCTATCAGCATTGCGATCAATGCCGTAGCGGCCCCTATGCAGGCACATGCCAGAACCGGGACCGACAAGGATAAGAGCAATGTCATCAACCCCGCGCCGCAAAAACCGCCGATGCTCCAATGTGCATGAAAGTTTGACATCAGAGGGCGTTTTTCCAGAGCTTCGACTTCCGCTCCATGCACATTCATTGCCACATCGATTGCGCCAAGGAATGCGCCAAAAACAAGAAGCGCCGCTCCGAGTGCCATTGGTGATTGTGCCAGAGCCATAAGTGGCAACAATACAACCAATCCATAACCGCCTGTCAGGATCAGCGGCCGAGCTCCGCGTCGTGCAGCAATCATCCCTGTCGCAGGCATGGCAATGAGAGACCCGAGCCCAAGACAGAGAAGGAGCGCGCCAAATTGAGCCTTGTCAGCGGCCACATTTTCCTTGAAAAACGGAAAAAGGGGCGCGCAACACGCCATGGCAAAGCCAGCTGCAAAGAATGCAAGCCGTGTTGCCAGGCGGGCAGGTGCCGTGGTTGAAATATCAGGCCTGATTGGGTCATTGGACACCATGACTGTGTCTGTAGTGTTCGTCATTGGCTTGTTACCACTCTTGTTCCAGAGGCCTGCAATGTCTTTGTCATCTCGCTGCTAGCGTCTGTTATCACGGTATCGATATCCGACATGGTCAATGTTTGGTAGCGTGCGCGCCGTCCGATTTTGGCTTTATCCGTCACAATGATGGTTCGGTTCGCTGCTTCATGCATGGCACGTTTCATCATGGCTTCGTCATGATCGTCAGAACTCAAGCCAAAGTCGGCCTCAATGCCACAGGCACCAATGAGGGCTATGTCGGCATAAAGTTCTGCAATGCGAGTGGTGGTTGTGTCTCCAGTGGTAATTCCGCCCAAGGGCCGTAATGTACCACCGAGCATGAATACGGCGATGCCTCTTTCCTGACAGGCAATGGCAACCCATGGTGATGGTGTGATGACCAATCGCCCTTGTTGTTTGGGCAAGTGTTCGATCACGCATAATATCGTCTGTCCTCCATCCACCAAGAGCGTCGGGGCGTCACCGATTTCGCGAATTGCTGACTGGATCAGGTTTTTGTCAGGTGGTGGGCCATCTGTCAGGCGTACATGGAGTGGCGCTGCGGGAGCTGCAATTGGTACGGCGCCACCGCGCACTCGGTGTGCTTTGCCTTGCGCTTCCAGCGCAAGAATGTCTCGACGTATTGTATCAATGGACACACCAAATTCGTGGGCAAGCTCAATTGCGACGAGCTGCTGGCCTTCTTTCAGGCGGGTGGCAAGTTCCGATTGTCTTGTATCTGGAATATTCAGATTCATGCATAATCCTGCAAAACATTGCAAGATACTGCATATCGTATTATAAAAAGATGGTCAATATGGGACTGGAATTTGGATCGTGTTTCAGACCAAATCCAGCTCATTTATGAGTATACGGCCTAATAATTACAGTAGGTAATGGAGGCTTTCATGGGTTTGCGCTAGATAGGATAAACCGATGGAATCATAGCCTTTCTGATGTTCTGGTCAGGATCGGAACGGAGGTGTTTACGGCCTAGCATCACCCGACAAGACAATTATGGAAAATTCACCGAAGAGGGCAAACAGTTGTTTGCCTCCACGGCTCGTGCATTCAGAATTTCGGCTCTAAACATCGGGGCGCAGCAAAAGGTAACCAGACCAGCCGAATTCCCTCAACCTCCATTGATGAGGTGTTCGACGAGTTCGGTGAAAACATTCTGACCAAGAGAGAGAGGGAGATTGTCGCCTTGATCTTGAAAGGCCACTTCTCCCTCTCAATCAGCCATGTTGTCAATATCACTGAAGGGATAGTGAAAATTTATCGAAGGAACGCCTACAGCAAGTGCGGCGTTGTTTCTCAGAGAGATCTCTTTGCTCGATTTTTGAACCTGCTGCGAAAGGAACTGGATCGCTAACAATTCCGTTCGATTGGTTGGCTAGCCGGCAGACGTTTTCTGTATGTTTTCTGGACAGACTTTTCCGTCAGCTTGAAGACCATAGTGTTCGACGAGTTCGGAAATGAATCCAGAATGGAAGTCGACCACGCGTTGCTCTGGCTGCTGCCCGGTCAACCGCTCCTGCAAGGGGTCTTTTGCCCGGATGCTTGAACCAGACATTTCTTCGAGCATTGCGTGACCGCAAAACGGAACGTAGAGCTCTGAATAGCCACCTTCATGAACCGAGACGAGTTTGCCACCGGTATACTCCATGATCTGGCGCGTCATGAGACGATAGGTTTCCGATATGCACATCATGCGCGATAATGGATCAACGGCCGAAGCATCGAAGCCGCATGCGATGATCACCAGCTCCGGTTCAAATTCCTTGAGTTTTGGAAGAACCAATCTTTCCATGACTTCCAGATAAGTTGCATGGCCACATCCAGGGGGCAGGGGAATATTCATATTCGTGCCGACACCATCCCCTTCACCGATTTGATCGATGAAGCCTGTATCTTGCGGATAGCATCGATCTTGATGAATTGAGATCGTCAAAATATCGGGGCGTTTTAGAAAGATCGCCTCACTACCATTGCCGTGATGAACATCCCAATCAATGATCGCGACTTTCCCAACGAGCTCTTTTGCTTTTGCAGCCTCGACAGCGACAGCAATGTTGTTCAGCAGGCAGAATCCGTTGGGCCAATCTGGTAGGCAATGATGGCCGGGTGGACGGGAAAGAGCATATGCGTTTTCATACCGCTCCTCCAAAACACCAATCACAGCTTCTTTTGCAAGACCTGCAGACTTAGCTGCTATTTCAAATGCACCTGGACCAAACGGTGTTCTGAGGCCAAGCTCTCCACCACGTCCATCCGAGAGTTTCTTGAATTCATCAAGATATGTACTTGGATGAATGCGAAGCAGATCATCCATGCTTGCGCTTTCAGCTGTCGTCTCAAACAGATCTTTTTTCAAACCTGTGAAGTCGATGAGGTTCTTAAGTCGGCGTTTGGTTTCCGGTGCTTCTGGCAGCCCTCCTGAAACGAATGGCTGAACATCGCCTCCGACAGGTGCCAACATTGCGTAGTTACTGCCAGTGTGCCAGAAGCAACTTTCATCCCAAATAAATGCTGTTTTACTCATGGTCGGCTTCCTACACAGACAAAAATTTTTCTTTGATCGCGATTGCTTCATCCGTGAAGAATTCTTCACTGGTGAACTCGTGGAACAGCTTCCCCTGCTCTACGATATAGTGGCGGTCAGCCAGGGTTTCGCAGACGCGCAAGTTTTGTTCCACAAGCAGAATTGGAATACCACTTTGCTTGATTTCCTTCAGCGTATTGACGATCTCCTGAACAATAACAGGTGCAAGCCCTTCTGAAAGTTCATCGCATAACAACAACTTCGGGTCATTGAGCAATGCCCGCGCGATCGCCAGCATTTGCTGTTCACCACCTGACAGTTGACCGCCACCGTTTGTTTTACGTTCTTTCAGTCGTGGAAATAGCTGGTAGATGTCTTTGATTGTCCACCGTCCGCCTTCTTTCTCAGAAAGCTGCAGGTTTTCTTCAACCGTCAGGATCTGGAAAATATCGCGTTGTTCCGGGATCAGGCAGATGCCCATATCAGCAATCTTATGTGTGGGCATGCCAATGAGGTCTTTTCCATCAAAAGTAATGCGGCCTCTAACGTCTGGAACAAGACCGACAATGGTAGAGAGTGTCGTTGATTTTCCGGCACCGTTTCGACCGAGGATCGTTACGAGCTCGCCTTCGTTGATCTTTAAACTTAGATCGAAGAGGATGTGGCTTTTTCCATAGAGTGCATTGACGTTTTCGAGTTCCAACATGATCAGATCTCCTCGCCGAGGTAGGCAGTTTTGACTTCTTCGTTCTCAGAGATTTCTGCTGGTGTTCCCGATGTCAGAACCTTGCCACCATGCATTACGGTAACTGTGTCACAAACTTTGGTGACCAGACCCACATTGTGTTCGATCAGAAGGATCGTACACTCCTTGCGTAGTGCTCCGAGCAAATTCGTCATGGCTGGAACATCATCAATCCCCATGCCTGAAGTCGGCTCATCGAGAAGCAGGATTTTGGGTTTGGCCATCAGCGCCATTCCAACTTCGAGCAGGCGTTGCTGCCCATGCGAAAGGGCTGAGGCAAGTAACTCTTTTTCTGCTGTTAGTGTTATGCGTTCCAATACCTGATCAATCTGGGCGGTTTCATCAGGACTGTTGTGAACAGCATGCCAAAATACAAAACCCTTCTTCGTATCCAAAGCCTGACCTGCCAGCCGCAGATTCTCCTCAACACTCAAATCTGAGAATAAGCTGGTGACTTGGAATGATCGGCCAATTCCAAGTCGTGGTCTCTCATATTGACCCATACCTTCAATAGCCTTGCCATCGAATATTATGTTTCCAGATGAAGCAGGTACAGTTCCTGCCAGACAGTTGAACAGGGTGGTTTTCCCCGCACCATTTGGCCCGATCACTCCGTGGATTGTACCGGCATCAACATCGAAGCTGATATCAGTGTTCGCGTAGAAGTCACCGTAGCGCTTGGTTAGGTTTTTGATTTCAAGAAGAGGACTATGCATGGCTTCCTTCCTTCTTGATGTCCGAACCACGAAGTTTGCTGATGGCCTTTTGCGTTGCCTCAGAAAGACCGCCAGGCAGATAAAGCATGACGATGATCAACAGCAAACCGAGCAAAAGCATCCAACGTGGCCATAGGTCGGCCAATATATCGGTCGCGACAAGGAATATTATTGCTCCAAACACCGATCCATAGAGTGAGCCCAGACCACCAAGAACGCACATGAACAGAATGACTTCACTTGTTTCGATGTCGATATTGGAAAGTGGGGCAAATCGGAGCATAGTTGCATAGAAAGTCCCGGCAACAGCGGTCACCGCTCCAGAAAATGCAAAGACCGCAATCTTGTAAAGCTTGACTTGATAACCAATTGCTTCAGCGCGTGCCTCGTTTTGTTTGATCGCTTTGAGGACAGAGCCCAAGGGTGAATCCACCAGTCTCTGCATAGCGACAAATATCAGAACAAATACGATTGAAGTCAGAATATAAAAGGATGTGTCGGTCGCAAATTTGAACTCGGTCACAAAAGGAATGGTGAATGTGGGACGGACAACATCGAGCAGACCGTCTTCTCCACCTGTGATTGGTTCGGCGAGGAAGGCGACATAGTAACCCAGCTGCGCAAAGGCCAAGGTCAGCATCACAAAGTAGATGCCTTTGCGACGGATCGCGAAGAATCCGACGATGACAGCTAGAACGGCTCCGGTCAGTATGGAGGCAAGGATCGTTGGAACGAGTCCAAGATTATAATGAATTGATAGCAGTCCGGCTGCATATGCACCTGCACCGAAGAAGAGTGCTTGTCCAAATGAGAGAAGTCCGGTGTATCCGAGAAGTAGGTTACATCCAATCGCTGCCATTGCGAAAATCAGGATTTCTGTTGCGAGCACATAAGAAGGCAGAACAATTGGAAGAACAGCCGCAATCACTGCGGTGAGCAGAAGATGAATATATATTGGTTGATTGGCACTCATAGTTTATGCCCTCCCGAACAGACCATTGGGGCGCAAGAGAATAATTGCCGCCATTACCGAGTAGATCATCACATTGGCACCCTCGGGCCATATGATTGCCGTAAAGCTCTGTACGAGCCCCACTATAAGCCCACCTATGAGGGCTCCCGTGAAACTGCCCATGCCGCCAATGACAACAACGACGAAGGCAATTCCGAGCGCTTCAAGGCCCGCAAATGCGTCAGCACCGCGGATTGGTGTCAAGAGTGCCCCAGCTATTCCGGCAAGTGCCACGCCAAGGACGAAGGTGATCGCGAATAGGCGTTCTGTGTTGATACCAAGGAGCGAGACCATTTTGGGATTTTCACTGCCTGCACGCACCTGAATGCCGAACTTGGTTTTCTCAAGCAGATACCATAGCGCTACTGCGATCAGTGAGGTCGCTGCGACGATGAATAAGCGATATTGCGGATATACAAAGTCGCCAAAGACCATGACACCCTTCAGGAGATCAGGTGTGGAGACCGGTTTTGGTACTGTACCCCAAATGATGAGGATTGCTTCCCGGATCACCAGCATGACGCCGATTGTTATGAGAATTTGTACGGCATGATCGAGCTTATAAAGCCTGCGTATCAGTACGCGCTCGAGCAAGTAAGCAAAGGCGCCAACCGCAAAGGGCGTTACCAAGAGTCCGACCCAAAAATTGTCTGTCATTGTTATGAATTGAAAGCAGAAGTAGGCACCAAGGGTATAGAGAACACCATGGGCAAAGTTTACGAAGTTCATCATACCAAAGATGATTGTAAGTCCCACTCCCATCAGGAAATAGATCATTCCTAGACCTATTCCGTTGAGTATCTGGAAATAATAAAGGCTCACTATCCAATCCCCGCGCTTTATTCTTACGTTTACTGCGCACTTCCAATGTTTGGAGATCCCGATTTAAGGCTCCGGTGATTGGATAGCAGTCAAGAAAATGCATCCTCCAGACAGATGTCCAGTGGATGCAAGTTATGTTTGGGAGGATTAATTCAGCTTGCAACCAGTATCAGCTGCTGACTGGAAGTATTTCGCTTTTGCAACCACGTCAGCGAAATCATATTCGTCTGCCTTGTCACCTTCTGCCTTGCCAAGAAGGAGGTAGAAGTTCTTTTCGACCTGATTGTTTTCCGCGCTAACGGACTCAGTGCCGGTGATGCCTTTGTATGACTTACCAGAGATGTGAGCTTTGATTTTAGCAGGATCGCCAGTGCCAAGCTCGTTAGCCGCGTCGATAATCAGCTTGGTCATCTGGTAGTAGTGAGCCATTGGGTAAGTCGGTGCTTCGCCCAGCTTATCTTTGGTCAACTTCACGAGTTCCAGATTCGCCGGAGCCTCTTCCTCGTGCCAGTACTGCGCACCAAAATAGATGCCTTCGGAAACTTCAGCGCCCAAGGACTGCATTGTGTCGAGGCCTGAAGACCAGACAAGAAGGATTTTCATCCTGTCTTTGAGACCGAAATTGATTGCTTGTTGGATGGACGCAGCAGCCTGCGAAGAGAAGTTCAAAAGAACGAGCAGATCAGGATTTGCCGCTTGAGCCTGAGCAATGATGCCAGAGAATTCTTTGTCTTTCAGCGAGTGGTAGCTGTTACCAGCCAGTGTAAGACCGCGCTCTTCAAGAACTGCTTTTGTGTTTGAAAGCATGGCTTCACCGAAGACGTATTGTGGTGTCACGGTGTATGCTGACTTAATTTCGGGGTGAGCGTCCAAAACTGGACGCAGGCTTGCATTCACAGCGCCATATGTTGGAGCGCTCCAGCGGAACATGGAAGCATTACACTTCTTACCGGTAATTTCATCAGCACCAGATCCGTTGATGTAAAAACCACCTGCTGAGTGGATTTCTGCACCCACAGCGAGTGCTGTTGATGAAAGAGTTGACCCAAGATAGAGACCTGGACCTTCTTCACCAAGCTTAGACTTCACCTTACGAGCTGCCTTGCCGGCATTACTTTCTGTATCGATGAGATTCAGCTTGAGTTTCATGCCACCAGCTGTACCCGCCGTTTCAATAGCAAGGCGTGCGCCTTTTTCAGCTTCTTCACCGAATTGAGCGAATGCACCAGACATGGATGCAACAACGTTGATCGTAAGTTCATCGTCTGCAGCCAAAGCCACAGATGATGACATGGCCAATGCGGCCACGCATCCAAGCAGTGATTTGAGTTTTGTTTGTTTCATCAGATCCTCCCAGATTGTCAGCAATTTGCGCCAAGCGCATCTCAGTCGGGAGACATGGAACCATATGTTAGCCCCTGATATAAAATATATAATTTACATAGGGTCATACATTTTATATATTACCTTCCATGAGATTGACCTATCGCCAAGTTCAGTATGTGCGCGAGGTTGCGCGGCTCAAAAGTGTGACGGCAGCCAGCAGAACAATGAATATATCGCAGTCATCAATCCTGGCTGCGATCAATGTTGCCGAGGAAACCACAGGTGTTCGGCTCTTTTACCGACGGCAGGGACACGGCATGGAATTGACACCGGCTGGCCAAGACTTCCTGATTTCAGCACGTCGTTTTCTTTCTGCCGGTGAAGAGTTCAATCGATCTGTGAAAGGTATGGATAGAGAGACAACGCCAAGCCTCAGGGTAGGGTGCTTCTCACCATTTGGGCCGATCCTGATTCCGCCTGTGCTCAAACGCTATATTGAACAGAACGGTGAATGTCAGATCAATTTGCTCGAAGGTGATCAATCTGAACTGAGGAACTGGTTGACCGCTGGTGATGTCGATCTAGTTGTGACTTACGACATTGGTGAGCTTTTCGGCATTGGTGTCACACCGATCTGCAGATGTCCTGCCCATGCTGTCTTGAATGTAGATGATCCTGATGCCGGACGCTCGTCGATTTCGATGAAGAGATTGTCCCGAAAGCCGCATATTCTACTCAATCTTCCGGAGACAAGTTCTTATCTGCTGGCTCTTCTCGATTTTGCAGGTCAGCGGCCGGATATCGTATTGAAGACGCGCTCCTATAACACTATTCGCGCTGCGGTTGCCAACGGCATTGGTTCCTCAGTGCTTAACATCCGCCCTGCGGAAACTAGTCCCGACACTCCGTCTCTCGTCCGTATTCCGATATCAGATGATCTTCGGCAACCCACACTGATGGTTGCTGACCCCTATGGCGATCTGAAACCAGATTATGTCAGTGCATTCATAAAGGCACTCTATGATTATTTGGCTGAATTGGGGCCATCACGTTTCGCAGTTGCACTGAAAAAACATGAAGCTGACCTTCTTTATGATCCACCAAAATTCTAATTAAGCGATGAGTGGTGGTCTATTAGCTCTAAATAGAAGCCGCTTCCAAGCGAAATTGTGGCTGAGTGCATTATGATAGGAGATATCGCTATGCAGATCAGGGCAGTCAAACTGGAAGACAGAACCGCCTCTGTCAATATGGGGGCTGGAGAAGGGTGTCATGGAGCTGGCATGAAAAACGGCGATACGCTGAGAAAGCATGTCGCCGTTTTGGATTTGCAAGTGTTTGAAGTGGCTTGGGGCTTAGTCTTCCAGAGCGTCGATCATGTCCACGCGGGTTGCGTGGCGACCGCCTTCGAATTCAGCGGACAGGAAAGCATTGACGATTTCCAGAGCCAGACCTTCGCCAACGACACGGGCGCCGATTGAGAGAATGTTTGCATTGTTATGCTGGCGGATCATACTGGCAGAGAAGGTGTCGGAGCAAACGCCACAGCGGATGCCTTTGACCTTGTTGGCAGCCATCATGATGCCTTGTCCAGTGCCACACAGGATGATGCCGAGATCGGCATTGCCAGCCGCCACTTTGCGCGCCGCCGCTTCACCATGTTTTGGATAGTGGGTGCTCTCAGTTGTCGTCGGGCCGATATCTTCGACTTCATAGCCAAGGCCTTTGACATGCTCGGCAATGGTCTGGCGAAGGGGGATGGCAGCATGGTCGCTGGAAAGAATGATGCGCTTGGTATCAGTCATGACAGGCTCTTTTGGTTCGAAATAGAAAATGGCAGCAGCCGGATCTGTTCCTGCCTTCTATCGCATTTGCCTGCTCCAAGTACAATGGAGATATTGGATGAGTTTTAGCCTTGCCAATTATTTTCGGCGTATCATAGATGGTTGACTTGACCTGAGTATTGTTATTGCGGGGTTGTATCCTGACATAGTTGTCATGATCTTGCGATATAATGCATCACTATTGATGAGAAGGGTGTTGTCCGGACGGGTGATGCAAAGACGGGTGTTAGGATAGGGGCGTTTGTTCTATGAATGATAAGCACATATATCACTTGCAGGATTGACCCATGTCTATATTGCCAGCCCTGTCTGCTCGTCACGTTGATCACCGCTCTTATCCGGTTGGGGTGGCCTATATGGATGGGCAATATCTCCCGATGGCCGAGGCGAAGATTTCGGTTCTGGATTATGGTTTTCTGCATTCCGATGCCACTTATGATGTGGCCCATGTCTGGAAAGGGAACTTCTTTAGGCTTGATGATCATCTGGTGCGCTTTTGCCGGGGTATGGAGCAGTTGCATATGTCCGTGCCCTATGACAAAGAGCAGATGCGCGAGATCCTGCACAATTGTGTGGCACTCTCGGGCCTCAAAGATGCCTATGTTGAATTCATCTGCACAAGAGGCACGTCGCCAACTTTCAGTCGCGATCCGCGGGACGCTGAAAATCGCTTCATAGCCTTCGCCATTCCCTTCGGATCGGTCGCCAATGAGGAGCAACGGAAGAGAGGGTTGAACCTGGCAGTGACCGATATCTTGCGTATTCCACCGGCCTCCCTTGATCCGACCGTGAAGAATTACCATTGGTTGGATATGGTCAGAGCCCTTTATGCGGGCTATGCGATTGAGGCTGATAGCGCGGTGCTGGTGGATCAGGAAGGCAATCTTTCTGAAGGGCCGGGCTTTAATATCTTCGTAGTTCGGGATGGCGAGATTTTGACGCCCAAAGGCAGTGTCCTGCATGGTATCACCCGCCAGACCATCTTTGATATCTGTGCGGGTCTCAATATTCCTTGCGAAGAGCAGGCCATCCCGGTTGATGTCTTGAAAGCAGCTGATGAGGTTTTCATCACTTCTACGGCTGGCGGTGTGATGGCTGTGACCCGGCTTGACGGGCAAGTAGTGGGTGATGGGATGATTGGGACAATCACCCAGCGCATCACCAAGTGCTATTGGGATATGCATACCGATGCACGCTATGCCAGCACGGTGCGCTATCCAGATATTGCGTGATGTTTAAGAGATTTTGTCACCTAAAGTACCAAGCGGCAGCGCTACATCCACCACACTAGAGCATTTTGAATGAATACCCGGTCATTCAAAATGCTCTAGCCATTGTTTCCAAGCATATTCTTGTCCGAAAACCGCACACACTTTTCGGGAATATGCTCTAGTGGCGAGGTGGAGATAGGGTGTTTAAATATGAGTTTTTTACACAACTATCAGTTTCGGAAATAAAACTCGCTTGTTAATGTTATGTTATAACGTTACATACTGAGCTCAGTTTTTTCAGATGGGCTTCATTCCTATGTTAGATCGCACAGATGCCAATGCGCCGGGTTTCAATTCGAAGGCTGAGTTTGTCAATGTTTTGATAGTGGGGGCTGGGCCGTCGGGGATCGGAGTTGCTCGTATCCTTGACCAGCTTGGCGTCTCGGATGTCGTGCTTTTGGAGAAGGATCAAGTGGCGGCTTCCTTTCTTAGATGGCCCAAGGAAATGCGTTTCATTTCTCCGTCCTTTCCCAGCAATGCCTTTGGCCTGACCGATCTGAATTCCATTACCTATGACAGCTCTCCGGCCTATGCCCTGCGCCGTACCCATCCAAGTGGCAAGGAATATGCCGACTATTTGCGCAATGTCGGGGAAGTGCTGGAGCTGAATGTCGCCGAGGGAGCGCGCGTTCTGGGCATTGAGAAGAGGGGCAAGCACTTTGCCGTTCGTACCAATCGGGGCCTGTATCGCGCCAACTTCGTGGTCTGGGCAGCCGGGCAATTCAGCTATCCGCATATACCCGGTTTCAAAGGTTCCGAGCTTGGGCTTCATTCCAGTAAAGTTCGCTCCTGGCGAGACCTGGAAGGTGATGAAACGATTGTGGTTGGGGGATATGAAAGCGGCGTTGATGCGGCTTTGTCGCTTGCTGAAGCAGGTCGCAAGGTGACCTTGCTTGGCCGTACCCCCACTTGGGACGACACCAATCCGGATCCAAGTATCAGCCTGTCGCCCGCCACCCATCAGCGGCTGGTCAATTGCGTGCAGATCAGGAATATCAGCTTTGTCGGGGATGCGGACATCGTTGGCTTTGAGCGTAACGATGACACCATACAGGTTTTCTCGGCAGATGGCCGCAGCTGGCAAACACAATCCCGGCCTATTCTGGCCACTGGCTTCAATAGCAGCACCAAGGTCATTTCCAATTGCTTTGACTATGATGCGGACGGAAGCCCGCTGATCAATGAGTGCGATGAATCCACCAGACTGTCAGACCTGTTCCTTGTTGGGCCGGAGGTCAAGCATCGTGATCATCTCTTCTGCTACATCTATAAATTCCGTCAGCGCTTCGCCATAGTCGCCGATTGCATCGCGGAGCGGCTGGGTCTGGACAGAGACATCATGGACCAATATCGGCTGCATAACATGTTTCTGGAAGACCTCAGCTGCTGCGATGAGGAGAATTGCTTGTGTTAGAGCCTTATTTTTAAGTCCTGAACCGAGCCCTTTCCCCCAAAAAACCACCCGTCATGGTACCCTCATGGGCGGTTTGGGAGTGGGAGAGGGTTGGACATGCAGCCTATGCGGGTACTTAGCCCGGCTGACTGTCTGAGGTTTGATTGAGCTCTTCTGCTGCGGTTTGGAACCAGGTGACAATATCGCGATAGTGGGGCTCTCCCCAGAACTCGATCAGCTTGCTGGTTTTGAAATTTTTCTTGTCCGCCAATTCGTCCAACCGTTCGCGCACATAATTCGGGGTCAGCTCGATGCCGCATTTGACCGTGATGCAGTCTTTCCATTCGTCATAGGTCGTGGGTTTCACCATTGTCGCTCACTGCTCCTTCCAACTTCAATACATGCCTCGCTGGCGCAGCCAGCTTCTATGAATGTAATGGTATAACGTTACATTTATAGATAGAAGATCCACTCCTTCACTTCAATCACCAATGTGATTGCTGCTCTTCATTTCCTCATTTCTCGCAAATTCAGGAGATAGTCATGAATAATCTCGATATCCCTCCGTCAGCTTCACCAGCGCCCGCACTCTCTCCCTGGTTCGCCATCAAAGGTGACTATCAGCTGCATCTGCAAAGGATTGGGCAAAGCGTCTTGATCGCATTGGCAATTCTGGTGGGCTTTGCTCTGCATCATTTCAACCCCACGGCTGCCAGTGATGTGGGTGCTTATGGGGATTGGGCTATCTTGCTGTTGCTGAGCTTGCTTTTGTTTGAGGTGCGCATTCCAGATTTGCAGCTGAGCCGCCAGAATGTACTAACCATCTTTGTCTCTGTTCTGATGAATTTCGTGATCACCCCAATCTTGGCCTATGGTATCGCGTCACTGTTTTTTGATAGTGGCTCTTTGCTCTTCATCGGTTTGGTGATCTATTTCATCGCCCCTTGTACCGATTGGTTCCTGGGTTTCACCAGGTTGGCAGGCGGCAATACCAATGTCGGCTCAGCACTGATCCCGCTCAATATGGCGATCCAGCTGCTGCTTTATCCTTATGCGATGTATGCAATTGGTCATGAGGTCTTGCCGGTCAATGTGGATTATATCAGCTCCACCATTCTGGATTGGTTCATCATGCCGTTGCTGGTTGCCATCGCCGTCAAGCTTGTCATGCGCTTTGTCATTCGAGAGACGGTGGCCGAACATTTCCGCACTTTGGTGTCATGGTCCATTCCGTTTGTGATCGCCGCTTTGATCTTTTTCATTTTCGCGTCCAATATGGCGGTCCTGTTTGCCCAAAGCGGGCATATCCTGCTGATCGGGCTGGCAATCTTCTCCTTCTTTGTCATCAGCTTCATCGTCACTGAACTGTTGAGCAAAGGTTTCAAGCTTAATCATGGCAACCATGTGCTGCTGAGCATGACAACCACCGCCCGCAATGCTCCATTGATGCTGGCAGTCACCGCAGTGGCCTTTCCCGATCAGCCACAAATCTATGCGGCATTGATCCTTGGCATGCTGATCGAGTTCCCGCATCTCACCGCGCTGTCTGTCATTCTGAACAAGGCAGACGAGGAAAAGGCCTAAGGCCGTTTACCGTCTTACCCTCTCGAACTCTGTCGTAGATCCCGGCACCAGCTTCCAGCCGAGTTTTCGCAAGACTTTGGCGATGCGGTCGAAATGCAGGTTGGTGGCGCGGTCTATGGGCAAGGACGGCAATGCCAATCTGGAACTCTTGTTGCGGATGATCTGACCCATAGGTATTGCCGCTTAGGCTAGACCTATGGGATATTCATTCCTGTGAGATTTATAGCGTCATCCAAATAGAGAAAATCATCCAATGTCATCAAAAAGAGAATTGTTGATGAAGCTTCTCAAGGGCATCGAAACCGGTGATCCCGAGGCTGCGGCTGTGGTGAATGAAGATTTATATATTCAGCATAATCCCCGCACCGGAGAAGGCAGTCTTGGTCTTGCTGAATTATTTGCGAGATTGGCCAAAACTAAGCCCCGGGTTACGTTCATTCGGGTATTTGAAGATGGTGATTTTGCATTTGCCCATAATGAGTATGATTTTGATGGCGTTGAGATTGCATTCGAGGTTTTTCGCTTTGAAAAGGGCAAGGCGGTGGAACATTGGGACAATATCCAGATGCAACAGCCGCTTAATCCGTCTGGGCGTTCGATGATTGATGGTCAGATTGATATCGTGGACAGGCACAAAACAGAGGTCAACAGGGAACTGGTCAGGCAGTTTGCGCAGCAGATATTGGTGGAACGACAATTGGACTGTCTCGATGATTATCTGGCCAAGGATCTGATTCAGCACGATCCGGAAATAGCAGATGGCAGCGAGGCCTTGCGTCGGGCTCTTGAGGCTGAGCAGAAAGGCGAGCCTCGACTAAGTTATCACAAGGTGCATCGAGTGCTTGCTGAGGGAAATTTCGTGCTTTGCATGATTGAAGGAAACAGGGATGGATTGCATTCGGGTCTCTACCATCTTTTCCGAGTGGCCGAGGGCAAGATTGTCGAACAATGGACTACGGTTTCCCCAATTGCACCAAGAAGTGAATGGAAGAACGACAATGGGAAATTCTGACGAGCCCTGCGCTTGTTGGGAATGAAACTGTAATTGCATGAAGGTGGCATCTTTATCCCACCACCTTCTCAAATTCTGTCGTAGATCCCGCTACCAGCTTCCAGCCGAGTTTTCGCAAGACTTTGGCGATGCGGTCGAAATGGAGGTTGGTGGCGCGGTCTATGGGCAAGTTCAGGGCGGCGATGGCGTCTTTCAGTTCGTAATGGCCGGCGCTGGTTGCGTTATATTTGACACTTGCCGCCAGCACCCCTTCCCAGATATCGCCCGATGTGCGGGCTTGTTGCTGGGCTTGCACCAGATCCTGCTCTTCCTCCTGGATCCACCAGACATTGCCGGAATGATACATGCAGACTGCCTCCGCCCAGATCTGGTCGCGGTTGGTTTCTATCTTTTCTCGCTGCACTCTATCCGTCATGACGGGCCAAAAGCGTCGGGCGCCGGTGGGGTCTTTCAGATATGGTGCTCCATCGGGGTTGATGGTGCCGACCATCAGGCTGCGGCGCGGAGCGGTGATGATGTTGCGGCCATAGGGCGGGCGGAAGCGGTCGACCTGCTGGGTCATGAATTTCTTCACCGCATTGGCTTCCTTCTTGGTGAAGGAATGCATCTCGCCCACTTCCAGACACCAGATGCCCTGTTGCTCCATCATTGCGTCCTTGCTCTCGACATCAGAGATATGATCGGAAAAGAAATCCTCGCCAAACAGGGCGCGGATGCCGGATGATTTGCGCGCTCCTTGCGGGCCTTCCAAAATCAGCATCGTGTCCATCTTGCAGCCGGGATTGAGCGCACGCGCCACGGCCGAGATGAGAAAGCGACGGGAAATGATATTGGTATAGGTGCTTTCTTTGCTGCCGAAATAATCGCTCAACAGATTGGCTGCGCGGGGGATACCATCCCAGCGCAGGCCGAGCAGATAATCCTCCAGCGGGTCGTAGCTATTGGCCTTGGCGACGGTATCGACCAGCATTTCCAAGGCCTTGGGTTTGGGCGTCAGGCCAAAGGCTTGTTCCATATATTGGGCGAGCCGGGGATAGTCGGCATCCTCTATCGGGCGGGGCTCGAAGCGGGTCTTGTGCATCCAGTCCCATGGCGGGCGTTTGACCAGCATGGTGCGCAGGGCAAAGGCATTGTAGCTGATGACACCTTTCAGGCTTTCATGATGTTCCAGATAGGAGAGGTGATTGTTGGTCGAGTGTTTGACCAGCGCCCCGTCCTTATTGAAAGTCAGATTTTGCATCCAGTCTGGATCTGACTGAGGGATGATCTCCGTGTCGATGCCTTCTGCAACATGCTGTGCATCTGGTCTTGGTACGGGGACAGGCTCCAACGGTTGCTGCTCTATTGGTGCGGCTTCAATTGGGGCCTCTGCTCGCTCGGCTATCTCCTGCCAATCCGTCAGGCAGGCTCGCATCAAATTCTCGAATGCGGCTTTGTCATAGTCCAGATCGGCTGCATCAAAGCCTTTGGGTAAAGGCTCCGGCCAGTTCTGTTTGCTGATATCTACCCAGCGGATTTTACAGCCAAGGCGGCCGAGCATTTGCGCAATGGGGAGGATGGGTTTGCGGGCCTCGTCGTCGCCATGGAGCATGGCTTTGTAGCCGGGCTCGTCATGGTCGGGCCAGAGGATCACATCCTTGCCTTTGAGTGGGCTCCAATCCACATGGCGTGCGCCATTGGTGCCTCCGGGCCAGCTCAGCACGCAGCGATTGGTTGCCTGCATCAGGTGATCGCGTGCCTTTTCACCCTCCACCAGAATGACTTGGCTAATCTCAGGTCGTAAGCTTTCCAGTCCATAAAGCGGGCGCGGTTTGGTAAAGGGAAAGCGGGACCAGACTGTGCGGCCATCGGGCAGACGCACATGGCGGACCATGGGTGTTTCTTTTCTGCCACCGGGTAGGTCGGCCCGTAGCACCAGTCCATAAAGTTTGCCATTCGCGTCGCGATAGTCATGCACCAGACTTGGCTTTATCTTGCGAAAGGCATCATCGTTGTTCCCACTTTCTGCTGCGCGCTTGGGATTATAGAGGGGCTGCCATTCACCGACCTTGAAGGGGTGATCTTCGATAGGGACAGGTTCGATGCCTTCATAGATATCGTGGATGGCTGATTCTGGCAGGGATGAGATGTTTGGGATTGAGGCAGTATCAGCTTCCTGCTCGCCACCCAATATGGCGCAGGCTTCAGTGAAGGAAACGCCCTTCAAATCTTCGATGAAGGAGATGACATCGCCATGGGCACCGCAGCCCTTGCAATGATAATGCTGGTGGCCGTCATGACCGATGAAGATCTGAAAGGATGGGGTCTTTTCGGAATGAAACGGGCAGAGGCCGACATATTCGCGACCGCTTTTATAGAGTTTGACCCCATTCTGCGCGGCGATGTCAGACAGAGAGGTCAGTCTCTTGATCGTGTCGGTATTGTAGCCCATTCCAGTCTCATCGTGAGATGCCGTGATGTTCACGGCATTCCTGATGCCACGCTGCCAAAGTCAGGTGACAAAAAAAGCCCCGGCATTAAAGCCGGGGCAGTGGAAGATTGAAGGCCCCATAATGATAGACTTTATTTCATCACAGGGTCTTCAACCCCAAACCCATCAAGGCAACATGAAAGGCGGGAGGAGGCATGTTGCCGACGAGCTTGTCTTGAAATTTGCATTATGTTGTGATTATAACATTACTATATTGCTGCGAATGGCATGTGTCAGTGAGAAGGAGCTTCATCGGGATATCTCGTCAGGAACTTGGTCGATGTCGGGAACAATAATAGCGTCCGGCGAGCTGATACCAACGAAGGGAAAGAATGATCCATATGACCGGATTTTCAGGTTTTGTGACAAGGAGCTGATGCCGCCATGGTTTGGTTGACCAAAAGGTAGCAGGGACGTAGTTCGCGAAGCCTGAAAATGCGGCCTTCGGTGCTCATCAATGGATCGCTGAACTTCGTTATCTTTCTCGGAAAATGCCCCGGCATTGTCCGTCGAAAGCTGCCTTGTCAGCAAGCCATTGATAAGCATCCTATGGGTCATTGTTCCCTTCGTTGGTATTCGTCTTGTGGCTTTGGGTAGATCGGCTCGGTTCAAGGCTTGGCTGAGGCTGGCCGCTGTCCCAAACGAGCCCCAATCACCGCATATGCAACAAGGATGGAGGAAAGTCATGGCCGCGCCTGGGATGGGCTGGCCCGTGTGATCCCGTAGCGGTGGGGCAAAGTGAGGCTCAAACATCTGGGATAAGGTCGTCCTTTGTCAGATTCACATCCTTTTGCTTGGCAAGACGCAGCAGGCGCACCTGAGTATGCTGATCGATCAGTCCGCGGCCGTAATGACGGGCACGGGAGATTTTCGATTTGTCACAATTGAGCTCAAAAGCCAGTTGGTTCTGGCTCATGCCAAATTTGCGCAGGACAATATTCCAGGGCGTATTGGATCGGGTATCGAGGGGCATATTGAAAATTTCTCACTATGTTGTGTTAATCACAACATACGATAACAACAACCTTGTCGTCAATAAGAAAAGTCGGTTCTTGTCATCTGTTGCGAATTATGCAACAGATGACAGTGCTATGGGTATTGATATCAAAATCAACAAGGATTGGTTCCTGACCGCGTTCAAGGACAAGGGGACCAGCCTTCGACAGGCGGCCAAGCATTTGGAGATTGATCCATCTGCCATGAGCCGCATTCTGTCCGGACAGCGCAAATTGCAGATGAGCGAAGCCCAGGAACTGGCGCGCTTTCTCAATGTGCCGGTGGCGGAAGTTCTGGCGCAGGCCGGAATGGACATCCATGAAGTGCCGGAAAATTCCACCATTCAGCTGACGCGCGAGATTGATGGCGATGGCCTTCTGTCCGCACGGGCCGAGCCAACGGCGCTGCAATATCACATTGTCGCCAAGGCCAAGACTTCGCTGGCGTCCGATAAAAGCGTTGTCGCGGCAGAAGTCAGTGCTCTGGATGGGTCTTTTGCTTTCTGGGATGGAGCGACTGTTTTGTTTCGTGATGCGATAGAGGTGGAAGGCCAGCTGGCCGATAGCCTGTGTGTGGTGACCCTTTCGGATGGCTCCATGCGGATCGCCCACATAGGCAGTACCCGCCCGTCCGGTGAATCCACCCTGACGCTGCCCGATGGCAAGAAATTCAAAGACACCATAAAAACGGCAACCCCGATCCTCGCCGTGATCCCATGAATATAAAAGCCCGGAACCAAGCATCTTGATCAGGCCGGGCTTTTGATTTTAATAGTTTATGGCCCACACGCGCCTAAGCAGGGTTTCGGTAAAATTTTGTCGAGCAATGTCTTCTTATCAAAAAGACCTCTGCCTACTGGTCCTTTTGTGCTCTGACTTTGTCAATGTTCGTCTCCGGTTCTCAAATAGACATACCTATATTACGATCCTCGGCTTCACATTTCCGCCCCAGATCACAAAAAACCCCATGATGCAGAAGTCTTTTAAGATCTTTTGAGCCCTTGGTCCTTCTTCGCTCTTGAAGAAAGCTGCGGCTTTGCTCATAAAGGCGGGGAATTTGCCGATGGTGCCTTATAAAGGCTCGAATAAAGGAAAATGACGATGGCTATTCGCCTCGATGCCAATCAAGCTGACTTTGAAGCCCGCTTTCAGGACCTGCTTTCCATGAAAAGGGAAGTGTCTGAAGATGTTGACGCTATTGTTCGGGATATCATTGATCATGTGAAGCATCATGGCGACGAGGCATTGTTCGAGCTGACCCAGAAGTTCGACCGTTTTGATGCTCGCGAAAAAGGCCTTCGTATCTCGCAACAAGAGATTGATGCGGCAGTAGCAAGCATTGATCCCGATGTCATGGCGGCCTTGGAGCTGGCGCGAGACCGGATCAAATCTCACCACCAGCGTCAGCTGCCAAAAGATGACATCTATGAAGATGCGCTGGGTGTGCAGCTTGGCTCTCGCTGGACTGCGATTGAAGCCGTCGGCCTTTATGTTCCGGGCGGTTTGGCGGCCTATCCGTCTTCCGTTTTGATGAATGCCGTGCCAGCCAAAGTGGCAGGCGTTGAGCGGCTGGTGATGGTTGTGCCAACCCCGGATGGTGTGCTGAATCCTTTGGTTCTGGCCGCGGCCAAGCTGGCTGGCGTTGACGAGATTTATCGCATTGGCGGCGCGCAGGCTGTGGCCGCGCTGGCTTATGGCACCGACACCATCGACCCGGTTTACAAGATAGTTGGTCCGGGCAATGCCTTTGTGGCTGCGGCCAAGCGTCAGGTCTTTGGTCTGGTGGGCATTGATATGATTGCCGGTCCGTCCGAAGTTCTGGTGATTGCCGACAAGGAAAATGACCCGGATTGGATCGCTGTCGATCTGATGGCTCAGGCCGAGCATGATACCGCTGCCCAGTCCATTCTGATCAGTGATGATGCGGACTTTGCGACTGCCGTGGAAGAGGCCGTTGAGCGTCAGCTGAAGACTTTGCCAAAGGCTGATATTGCTGGTGCCAGCTGGCGCGATTATGGCGCGGTGATCACGGTTGCTGATTGGGAAACCGGCATGGCTTTGTCCAACCGTGTGGCACCAGAGCATCTGGAACTGGCTGTGGCCAATGCAGAAGAGATGGTCGACAAGGTACGTAATGCTGGCGCCATTTTCGTCGGTCGCTTCACACCGGAAGCGGTGGGTGATTATGTCGGCGGGTCCAACCATGTGTTGCCAACTGCCCGCTCAGCCCGCTTCTCCTCAGGTCTTGGTACTTTGGATTTCGTCAAACGCAGCTCCATCCTGCGCTGTCAGCCAGATAATTTGCGTGAAATCGGCCCAGCTGCCGTGACACTGGCCCGTCAGGAAGGCCTGGAAGCCCATGCTCGCTCCGTCGCAACCCGCCTCAATATGTGATTTTGATTCAAGAGATTGAATGATGAGGGGCCGGGATTTTCCGGCCCTTTTCTATTTTGAAGGCCTGCTTACAGATCCAGCCGCATGTGGGGTTCACCGTTGGAGGTTTGCTGGGGGCTGGTGCCGTCGGGGTCTATGGTGCAGGTGACCCGGTGGCGGAAGGCGGAGAAGCTTTCAAAGCTGACCACATCCACCGGCTCGTCGAACAGGATGGTCAGTTGATAGCTGCCTTGTTGCTCTGTTGGCTGGACCTTCAGCACCTTGCCTGCAAAGGGCTGGGATAGATAATGGCCGGACAGGCGCATGCCCTCAAAAAAGCGATTGCTTGCCTTTGGTTGGTTCGCCGCTGCTGCAATCACATTCCAGTTTCGATAGCCATAGCGTTTGGCGATTTGTTCCAAAGCCTGACTGTGGGAGAGGGGTGTTTCGGCCTCTGACGCTTGCGCGCGCAGTGCTTTGGCCTCGGCTTTCAGACCCGTCAGGGAGGGAAGAGAAATATTGCTCATCATACTGTTACTCATTGAGTTCGCAGATATTTTGAGACAGGGCCCGCATTGCCATCCATCTGCACTTCATGAGATCAGGATGAAGAGAATAAGAAAGATTTCACCATGGGTTTCCCCGCGAGCGGCAGGCATCTTTCAGCCTGGCCGGACATTCTCATGAGGTCTTTGTTTTGTCAAGCGGGCTTTCTTTGGTGGTTGTGTTTCCTCAGCCAAGAAAGTGGTGGGTATTGGCAAAATAGGTTCCCTGTCATACAGGCTTGTATGGATAACGGAAATTTGCGATTTTGATCCATTCCTCCCGCCATTCTCTCAGGAGCCTTCCATGGAAGCTGTTACCCAGGGCAATATCTTCGTCATCGAGGATTTCATCGCCATGACCATCGGAATTCTGGTCTATTTCATCGGGCGTGATCTGAACAGTCGGATAGATTTCCTGAGGACCTATAATATTCCTGAGCCGGTGACGGGTGGAGTGCTGGCCTCGTTGGTTTCCCTTGGCATCTTTCTGGTTTTTGATCTGCAGATCCAATATGAGCTGGAGACGCGGGACACTCTTTTGATCTTCTTTTTCACGGCCATCGGGCTGAATGCGCGGATCTCGGATTTGCTGAATGGTGGCAAGGCCCTCATCACGCTTTTGGGGCTGACGCTTGGCTATATCGTGTTGCAGGATGTGATTGGTGTGCTGATGGCGCGCTTGATTGGGCAGCCAGATGCAATGGGCATCCTGACAGGATCTGCTGCGCTGATCGGTGGCCACGGTACCGCCATTGCCTGGGCACCGGAAATTGCCGAACGCTTCAATCTACCCAATGCCATGGAGATTGGCGTGGCAGCAGCAACCCTTGGTCTGGTCATGGCCAGCCTGTTGGGTGGGCCAATCGCCAAGATTCTACTCAGTCGTTATAACCTCTCTGGTGATATGGAGCGCAGACCGGTGGTGGGTTTGCCAGTTGAGACCCGAGATGAGGAGCAGATCAATCATATCAGTTTGATGCGGGTGATCCTGACCCTGCATATCTCGATCATTCTGGGCTTCATCCTGAATGAGGTGATTGCTGCCATGGGGCTGAAATTGCCACTCTTTGTGGCCTGTCTGCTGGTGGCCATTGTGCTGTCCAATAGTGTACCGCGCTTTTTCCCGAATATTGGCTGGCCCGCCCGAACCCGGGCGCTGGCTGTGGTCTCCGATTTCTCGCTCGGCCTCTTCATCGCCATGTCCCTGATGGGCATGCAGCTTTGGAGCCTTGTCGATCTGGCCGGGCCATTGCTGATCTTGCTGGCAACGCAGGCCTTTGCGACCATCGTCTTCATTCTGTTCGTGCTGTTCCCGCTGATGGGACGGGACTATATGGCGGTGGTGCTGAGCGCTGGCTTTGCCGGTTTTTCCCTTGGGGCGACGCCAACGGCCATTGCCAATATGACGGCGGTGACCAAGTCTCACGGCCCGGCGCCGGTGGCTTTCATCATTCTGCCATTGGTCGGGGCCTTCTTTGTCGATATCACCAATGCCTTTGTTATTCAGTTCTTCCTGACGTTATAGGTGCAACTTTTCTGGCGAAACGTACATTTATCCCGACGCGAACTCTTTATCCGAAAAGTCTGCAACTTTTCGGGAGCGCGCTTTTATTCCGGCGCGAACTCTTTGTCTGAAAAGTCTGCAACTTTTCAGGAGCGCGCGCTATCGGGGTTTGACATGCCGCCGTTAAGAGGGCAAACAGGTAAGGGAGCGCAAAGACAGGATCGATGACCTATGGCCGAGAGTATGCCCCAAGCTGGTGAGGCAGGCGCGGAACCATCCGCCAAGCTAGATGGTGAGACCAGCCCTTTTCGCCTGCTGGAAGTGACGTTGGATCCGGATTCCATTCAGCCGGCCAGTGCCGATATCGAGCATGAGCGGGCGGTGGCCATTTATGATCTGGTGGAGGAGAACAGCTTCCATCCCAATGGTCATGAGGCGGGTGGACCTTACAAGTTGGATCTGTCGCTGATTGAGCGCAAGCTGGTCTTCAATATCCGATTGGAAGATGACAGCCCGGTCATTACCCATATCCTGTCGTTGACCCCGTTTCGCAAGATCGTCAAAGACTATTTCATGATTTGCGACAGCTATCATGAGGCCATCAAGACCGCGACACCATCTCGGATTGAGGCCATCGATATGGGGCGACGCGGGCTGCACAATGAAGGCTCGCAAATTTTGCAAAACCGGCTGGAAGGCAAAATTGATACCGATTTCCAAACGGCGCGTCGGCTCTTTACGCTGATTTGCGCGCTGCATTGGAGAGGTTGAGTATGGGTGGTGGATCAGCACGGCCCGACGCCGTTCTGTTTGCCTGTGGAATGAATGCCATTCGTTCTCCGATGGCCGCCTCGTTGGCGCGTCATCTGTTTCCCGGAGCGTTTTATGTGGCCTCGGCTGGTGTGAGACGGGGAAAGCCCGATCCCTTCGCAGTTGCGGTGATGGAGGAAATCGGGCTCGATATCTCCGAGCACCAACCCCATACCTTTGAAGATCTGGAAGACAGTTATTTCGATTTGGTGATCTCGCTGGCGCCGGAAGCGCACCATAAAGCGTTGGAAATGACCCGGACCGAGGCGATTGATGCTGAATATTGGCCCACCCTGGATCCGGCGCTGGCCAATGGCTCGCGTGAGCAGATCCTTGATTCCTATCGGGGTGCGCGCGATGGTATCTTGAAGCGCCTGAAAGAACGTTTTGACTGGCGTGCGATCCCGGGTGGATAGGCAATTGGGCGATTGTTATGCCATTTTGGCCCGCTCGGTCCGGCTTATCGGGCAGGACTTGGCTTCGCTTTTGGCAAAAATGCACAAATAAAGGTTCACAAGATGGCCCAGCTGGGCTAGTGTGCGGCCAAATTTTCCAATTTGGATCATATTCTTGCAAAATGATGCAGGATTGTATGCTATACTCGGTGCTATGAGCATAAGGCCCTTTTTGAGGCCAGGCCCCTCGCATTGATTTGCTTCCTGGTGAGATCTCACGAGAGCGGGGCAAGCAACCTATAGCCAAACATAGAGGACGTTTAGAACGCGCATGGCGAAAGAAGAAGTCTTGGAATTTCCTGGTGTTGTCACCGAACTGCTGCCAAATGCCACTTTCCGTGTGAAACTGGAAAATGATCACGAGATCGTTGCTCATACGGCTGGTCGTATGCGCAAGAACCGCATTCGTGTGCTGGCTGGTGACAAGGTTCAGGTCGAAATGACCCCATATGATCTGACCAAAGGCCGGATTACCTATCGCTTCAAGTGATTTGATTGATCGTGGCTTTTTATCTGCCTGATTTGCCTGAAAAGGCGCGTTTGTGCCTTATCAGGCGGCAGGTCGATTTTTTGATATAGAATTTGTTCGATATGTCTGGTTCAACACGCCTTGTTCTGGCATCAGCTTCTCCACGCAGGTTGCAATTGCTGCAGCAAATCGGGATCGAGCCGGATGCACTCAAACCTGCTGATCTCGATGAAACGCCGCATAAGAACGAGCAGCCGCGTGCGCTTGCCTTGCGTTTGGCGGAAGAGAAGGCCCGTGCTGTTGAGGCTATGCTGAAATCGGACGAACGTCTGGCGGGGAGTTATATCCTGTCCGCCGATACAGTTGTGGCTGTTGGACGTCGATCCCTGCCAAAGCCGACACTGGCGGAAGAGGCCCATCAATGCTTGACGCTGTTGTCCGGTCGTACGCACAAGGTATTTACCGGTGTGGCAGTGGTAACCCCGCAAGGACGCTTGCGCTCCAAGCTGGTGCAGACCCGCGTGCGCTTCAAGCGCCTATCCCATGATATTGACCCCTATATTGCTTCTGGTGAATGGCAGGGTAAGGCAGGTGGCTATGCCATTCAGGGCATTGCGGGCTCTTTTGTGGTCAATCTCATCGGTTCCTACAGCTCGGTTGTCGGGCTGCCTTTGCATGAAACCGCAAACCTCTTGCAAGGTGAGGGTTACCCGTTGCGTATGAAATGGCTCGGTGGTGTGCGATAGCCCGGCCATGAGCAAATCTTATCTGATTGGATGACATGATGAGTGATGGCTTGACGTCTGAAGCAGGCACTGGCGCGAAAAAGGCAAAGCCGTGCCCGATTTGCCAAAGTCCTTCCAACAGGGAGAGCTTTCCTTTCTGTTCTCAGCGATGCAAGGATGTTGACTTAAGTCGTTGGCTTAAAGGCTCTTATGCCATTCCAGCGGTGGAGGAAGACGACCCGGATGATGAGGATTTTGCCTGATTGATCAGGGTCTTTTCACACAGGTTGGGGAAATGTTCCTCATCTGTAGAAAAAACAAAAACCGCTATAGACAGGGCAATTTGAACCTTCTATAACGCCCAAACAAATTGCAGCGCTGACACAGCGCACCGCAATAAAGTGCCCGGATAGCTCAGTTGGTAGAGCAGCGGATTGAAAATCCGCGTGTCGGTGGTTCGAATCCGCCTCCGGGCACCATTTTTATTTCTGGGGTTTTAAAACCTCATTCTCCCTCCAAAAATGCTGCTGAGTTTGACGCCGATCTGGTTGAGGGGCATGAAATATTCTTATTTTATTGCTTTAGGAACAGGCATTGACTTTTAGATCAAAGAGTTCCTCCAGCACTGCAAACACAACTAAACTATTTTGCTCTGATAGAGATTTCTTCGCTACGAAAGAATACGAGCATAGATATCTCAGTAGCAGGCAGTTATACACTTTTTGAATAGACTTAATGTTCTTAGAGCTGTCTGATAGCTTGGCTTCTCTAAAAAGCATATCAGCTAAATTTGCCCTAATGCTTCTGATGCATCGGGAAAGTTTGTCGGTGCCGAAAACTTCAAAATATCTTTGCGTTTGAAAATAGCCCTTACAACAGGCGCGTAGGTGTCGGTATTCGCACCTAGAGCAGCAACTATGAGTGCCACCTCAAACTCAGCAAAATCATTTAATAAGCAGCCTTCTGGCCGCATCATTTCGAAATCAATGATGATTGGTGAAAGCCTTTTGTTCACGATCACATTCTCGCAATGCAAGTCACCATGTACCATTCCATGTGGTAGCTTGGGGCTTGGTGCGCCTTCGACAAAGTTATTATATTGCCGAACCATCTCAGAGAGCCGTTTGTTTGAAATTTCAGAGAATACCTCTTCGTCGTGTTTAAAATGCTGGAACTCTCTTTGATTGACATGATCTGAGAATGAATGCATGTCTTTCAATACGACGCTGAATATTTCGTCGATCAGCTCGATCATGCGATATTTGCCGATGTCTGGGAATGCACTGAGAAGTGATATTGGTGACTTACCTTTGTTCCTTCCAGAAATATAACGATACGCGACAAGCGCTGTTCCAGAGGTGATATCTGATCTGTATTTTGGCACATCTCCATCTATGACAGTTTCTAATGGAGGGATGTATAGAGGGGGGATCCTTGCGGACGCTCGGTTGAAGTTGCTTACTTCTTTGTTTATTAGTGCGGTGCTGCCAATTTTTATGAAGTATGGGTATATATCACGTGAGTGGGCAACCAATTTGGTTGTCGAGGACATCCCGATTTGTATTGCTCGAAATTTAAACTCTATTTCTTCAGGCTTGGCTCGATATCGTCGGGCGACATGCTTTGCAAAGTGGGATAGTAATTCAACTTCTGAGTTATTTAAGTAACCATCGTTTAGGTAAAACTCTCCATTCATTTAACGTCTCATTTTGGTCTTATGCTTGAGTAAAATAGGCGGGATATTATTGATTGTAAGCTAAATATATATCAATTTTAAGGGGAATGATAGATTTTCGGTTTTTGGATGAGATCTAGGATATCACCACCCCACTTGCCACCATCCCATTTCCATTCTAACCTTTCTCAACGGTCAATGATTCTAAACACGGGAGGGCTTTTGCTGATTATGCGTATCATTCGCCTACTCCAGCATGGTCCGCGTTACGCCCTGTAAATGCGTTTACAGGGCTGACCGAAAATTCTTTCTTTTCTGGTCTGCCTGTTTTTCCAGCCGCCTTTTGCGGCACCTGTTTTCTTGACCAGAGTTTCCCATGACTATCCTTGATATCAATGCCTTGAGCATGACGCTCGGCGATGTGCTTTTTTCCGATCTTACCCTGACTGTTTCCAAGGCCGACCGCATTGGCTTGGTGGCTGCCAATGGCAGTGGCAAGTCGACCTTGCTTTCCTGTATCGATGGAAAGAGCGAGCCAACCTCCGGCACCATCACCCGCTCCCGTGGTTTGCGGGTTGGCTATGTGCAACAGACCATCCCGAACGAGCATATGGATAAGACGCTGTATGATAGTGTGTTGGCCGCATTGCCGCCAGAGCAAGCGGATTATGAGAGCTGGCGCGTGGATGTGGTGCTGGGGGAGTTGCAGGTGCCTTATGAGCTGCAGCACAGGCCTTTGAGTGAGCTGAGCGGAGGTTGGCAGCGCACGGCGATGCTGGCTGCGGTCTGGATCACCGAACCGGACATGCTGTTGCTGGATGAGCCAACCAATCATCTGGATCTGCATCGTATTGCCTTGCTGCAGGATTGGCTGAATGCCTTGCCGCGCGATGTGCCGGTGATCATCACTTCTCATGATCGGGCCTTTCTGGATGCGACGACCAATCGCACGCTCTTTTTGCGGCCGGAAAGATCAAGGATCTTTCGTCTTCCTTTCTCTGAAGCGCGGGACGCATTGAATGAAGCCGATGCTGCGGATGAGCGGCGCTTTGCCAATGATCTGAACAAGGTGCAGCAATTGCGCAAGAAAGCCGCGAAGCTGAAAAATGTCGGCATCAATTCCGGCTCGGATCTGCTACTCACCAAAACCAAACAGCTGAACGAGCGGGCAAACAAGCTGGAAGAGGCCGCAAAGCCAGCCCATCGCGAGCAAAGTGCGGGTGATATTCGCCTGACCAATAGTGGCAGTCACGCCAAGGCTTTGATCACGCTCAATGATCTGGAGGTGACCACACCAGATGGACGACTGCTCTACAAGACAGGGCAAAAATGGATTTGCCCTGGCGATCGGGTGGTGTTGCTTGGGGCCAATGGCACGGGCAAAACCCGGCTGATCTCGATGATCCAGCGGGCCTTGTCGGGGGCCGAGACAGGGGTAAAGTTCGCTCCCTCCATCGTCCCCGCCTATTCCGATCAGCATCTCAGCCAATTGGAAGAGGGTGAGACGCCCATGTCGACACTGACCGCGCAATTTGATGTGGGCGATCAGCGGGCAAGAGCGTTATTGGCTGGAGCTGGCATCAATATTCAGATGCAGGATACCCGGCTTGGAAAGCTGTCCGGTGGTCAGAAAGTACGCCTCGCAATGCTGGCTCTGCGGTTGAAACATCCGAACTTCTATTTGCTGGATGAGCCGACCAACCATCTGGATATTGACGGGCAGGAAGCCTTGGAACGTGAGTTGATCGACCATGGGGCTTGTTGCCTGCTGGTCAGTCATGACCGAAGCTTCCTGCGTCATGTCGGCAATCGCTTTTGGTGGATCCAGGGCAAAAAACTGATTGAAGTCGATAGCCCGGAAGAGTTTCTGGAGCAAGAGATGAATAATGGGGAAGAAGTGTGAGTTTTGCTGTATCAGTAATTGGTTGCCTTTTCGGCGGGCAATGTCCTATGCTTCCTCTTGCTATCCTTGTACCAAGGAGGGGAGCAATAGCTTATATGTGCCATTCTTTCCTCTCGTTGGTATTCTCTTCTGGAAGTCAGATCAATGGCTGAAGCGCCCCAATTTTCTATAAGCAAATGGGATCGTTGACCAGATATTCAAACATATAACTTTGCACTGCAAGCCTCGAAGTGAGCTGGTGAAGTTTTGTCTATTCGTCGGTATAATTGCGATATGCGTCAACCAAAGATTTTTACGACATTACGAACATATAGCTGGACACTTTTTGTCGCCGACCTGTTGGCTGGCGTCACCGTGGCCATGGTTGCTCTGCCGCTCAGTCTTGCCATTGCGATTGCTTCGGGGGCTGATCCGGCCAAGGGGGTTACGACAGCTATCATCGGTGGCTTTTTGATTTCACTCTTTGGTGGCAGTCGGGTTCAAATCGGAGGGCCAACAGGGGCGTTCATTGTTGTTGTGTTCGGGGTGATTGCCCATCATGGTTATGATGGTCTTGTTTTGGCAACTTTCATGGCAGGCATAATATTGCTTGTTGGTGGATATTTTAGAGCAGGAAATCTGATTGCCTTTGTTCCCGAAGCGGTGGTAAGCGGTTTCACCATTGGTATTGGCATCATTATTGCGATCAGCCAATTGAAAGATTTCCTTGGTCTGAGGATTGATGCAGTCCCAGCTGGTTTTGTGGAGAAAATTACGGCTCTGTGGGAGGTGCGTGATACTGCTGGTTTTGCACCCTTTGCTATTGCGCTTATTACGATTTTCCTGATTGTGCTTTTGCGACGAATTGCGCCACGCTTTCCCGTATTGATAATTGGGCTTGGGGTTAGTTCTGCTCTCGTGGCCTTCATGTCGCTGCCCGTAGATACGCTCGGTTCTCGCTTTGGAGATCTCTCTAGCCAAATGCCATGGCCTGAACTCCCCAACTTGTCGTTCGCACGAATTGTCGAACTCCTGCCATCTGCTTTCACTATTGCGTTTTTGGCGGGGGTTGAGTCTCTTCTGTCAGCGATGGTTGCTGATAAGATGATTGAGGGACATCACAGGCCAAATGCCGAACTGACTGCTCAAGGCATCGCCAATATAGGTTCGGCGCTGTTCGCAGGTCTTCCTGCCACAGGCGCAATTGCAAGAACTGCAACGAATATTAAAGCTGGTGGAAAAACACCGGTGGCAGGGATAGTCCATGCCATTGTCATTTTGCTGATGATGTTGCTTTTCGCACCATTGGTAAGTGATCTGGCCATGCCCGCACTTGCCGCACTTCTTGTTGTTACAGCTTGGAACATGACAGAGCCGCATAAATGGATCCAGTATGCCCGGGGTAGGAAAAGTGATATTTTTCTGCTGCTCCTCACGCTCGTATTGACCGTCCTCGTCGATTTGACTGTGGCCATAGGTGTTGGGGTTTCGATCGGTCTTGCTTTGCGCTTAAATCGTCGAAAATCTACAGAAAGCGATTGGGCGCCGCGTGATAGATGAGACCTGAGCCTAGTCACCCGAATCTAAAGTTCGTCACATTGCACAGCGAGCGCCGAACGAACTTTAGATTCAAAAAAGTGACCGGCAAATATATGTTTCTATTGTGGTTTTCGGAATTGAAATAGGCAAGCGAGCTTGCAGATAAATGATACCTATTTCAATTCCGCCAGACTAGCTTCGATATATAGCAGCACGAATATCAGACGCTTTGGGGCCGTTGGCGGCAAGGGCCCGGCTGGAGCTGACTACGATCCTTTTGCGATCATCTGTCAGGCCGATTACATCTTTATAAGTGGCACCTTGCTGACCAATGCCCGGCGCGAGAAAATAAGCCTCAGGCAAGCGATCCAACGCATATTTCAAATCCGACGGGACGGTTGCTCCAACGACAGCTCCGATGGTTCTGTTTCCACGGGACTGCTCCCAATCTGCGATGTCGTCCAGAATCTTGTGCCATATCTTGGGGTTGCCATGCTCTTGCAACTCCGTGCCTTCGGGGTTTGAAGACCGCGTGACGACAAAGACATAAGCCCCAGCATCATGAGCTCTATTCAGCAGAGGGGCCAATGAGCCAAATCCCAAATATGGCGTTACGGTGATTGCGTCGACCTGCATCGGTGCAGTCTTTCCTAGCCATGCAGCTCCATAGGCGTCAATTGTTGATCCGATGTCGCCCCTTTTTGCGTCAGCAAGCACAAGCAGCCCCATTTGTCTGGCTTCTTTGATCACGTCCGTCAGAACCGCATAGCCTTCTACGCCAAAACGTTCGAAATAGGCGACTTGCGGTTTTACAAGTGACACTGTATCTGCTGCTGCTTCCAGCATTGTCAGTGCGAATTTTCTGGCTCCCTTAGCCGTGTCATCCAATCCCCAAGCGGATAATGATGTCGGTGTGGGATCAATGCCTACGCATACACTTAATTCGGAACGGGGTGCATTTGACAAGACTTCGTATAGCGACATATTGGACCCTTCACGACAACTGGCAATTGGTAGGTTATTATCAGCTCTCATCTATGGGGTCCATAAGAGTTGGTTTTTTGGATGATATAGGGCTATGCGTTTGGCTTGTTGGCGATGATCCGGGTTTCATTTGCTCAAAATAATCAGATTCGAGAGGGGCTATGTCGTCTGATTGTTGCGGATATCGATCTTTTTTGGCCTTCATTCACAATGGTCAGGTGATTGGACGGACTGTTTTGATCAACCGGAACTGAAACAGTTGATGTGCTTTGTCAGTTGATCGGAAAGAGTAGGAATTTCTCTTTTTTGTCAGATAGATCCAAAAATTCCTTTTCTGTCGATATTTGAAATATTGCGGCTTCAAAATGCACCAAAATTGCAAAACCTGGACATAAGGTCTTTTGTCTTTACCTTTCTTTTTGAAAAAAGCTTCTAGGCATTTTCCAATAAATTTGCCTATGATATCGCTCATCCAGAGTGAGGAAAGCAATATGTGCGAGGTTTTTGCCGGGCAGGATCCCATCCGTTACACATCCACAACGCGCCGTTTACGCTTGAATGGACAAAGCACCAGCATTCGGTTGGAAAATGCGTTTTGGGATATTCTGGATCAGATAGCCAGGGCAGATCAGGTCTCCACTCCTGTCTTCATTTCCAAACTGCATTCCGAAGTTCTGGAAACTCGTGGCGAACCGGTCAATTTTACTTCTCTTTTGCGTACGGCTTGCCTGGTTTTCGTTGCGCAATCTGGTGCCACTATGCCTCATGATGAGACCATGAGTGTGGCTGCCGAATAGGGTGAATTCAGAAAAACCCCTATGTAGTAAACCCCTACTACCTGTCATCCCATCAAGTAATGCATGCTGAATTGGTAAATTATCAAAACCAATTCAGGAGGCTCGTTTGGCTAAAGCCATTCACAGCATGATCCGTGTTCTCGATGAGAAAAGATCTGTCGATTTTTATCGACGGGCATTTGGGCTTGGCATTTCTGATCGGCTTGATTTCTCCGACTTCACGCTCATTTATTTGAGTAATCCAGAAACGAATTTTGAAGTTGAACTGACCGTCAACAAGAGGCGCACCGAGCCCTACGTGCTGGGCGACGGATATGGCCATCTGGCTGTTTCTGTTGAGGATCTGGATGCTGAGCATGCTCGTTTTGAAGCGGAAGGGTTATCCCCGCGCAAGCTGGTGGAGTTTGCCCCGGACGGAGAGCTCGTTGGCCGCTTTTTCTTCGTAGCAGATCCCGATGGCTATCAGATTGAGGTACTCGAGCGCTCCGGTCGATTTGAATGACAATGACGGTACTCGCTTTTACGGGTGCCACCTACTTGGGAAGGGAGGAGACCATGACCAAGTCCGAAATGCGGGGACTCACCCGCCGACAACTCCTGGCGCGCGTAAGTGCTGTCGGGGCATCTTTTCTGATCGGCTCCGGTTTCATCGCCGGGACCGGTGCAGCTTGGGCCTATGAGACCAATCATCTCAAATCGGAGGATTTCGCCACGTTGGTGCAGATGGCCCGTGATATCTACCCCCATGATCGTATTCCTGATGAGCATTATGTCAGTGCCGTCAAGGGATATGACAGCAGCGAGGCTGCGGCAGATATCGCAACAGGGATTGCCAAGCTGAATGAAGCCGCAAAGAAAAAAGGCTTTGTGTCTTATCTGGATATGGGATGGGAGCGAGACCGTGTCGACATCCTGCGCAGTATGGAAGACAGCTCCTTTTTTCAGAAGATGCGCGGTGGTCTCGTCACTGGGCTTTATAACCAAAAGGCTGTTTGGCCGATTTTCGGCTATGAGGGCGAGAGCTTCTCCAAGGGCGGTTATGTCGACCGCGGCTTTGACGATATCAACTGGCTTTAGGACCGAAGGGGAGGACGAGGACCATGGCAGCACCTTTTGACATGAACGACGATAGTGTCATTGTCATTATCGGAACAGGCGCCGGTGGCGGCGTGCTTGCAAATGAATTGGCCAAGAAAGGCGTCAGTGTTGTGGCGTTGGAGGCCGGCGGGCGGTATCTGCCCGAAGATTACATCAATGATGAATGGGAGAGTTTTGGTCAGTTGGCTTGGACCGATCCACGCACCACATCGGGGGATTGGCGTGTGGCGAAGGATTTCAGCGGACTGCCTGCATGGATCGTCAAGGCGGTTGGTGGTACCACTACTCATTGGGCCGGGGCATCCTTGCGGTTTCAAGATCATGAATGGAAGGCTGCAACCACCTATGGCAAGGTAGAAGGAGCCAATCTTCTGGACTGGCCGATTGAAGCTGAAGAAATGGCTCCCTGGTATGACAAGGCAGAGAAGAAGTTGGGCGTGACCCGCACCAATGGCTGGCCGGGTTTGCCGGGAAACAACAATTACAAGGTGTTTGAGGCCGGTGCCAAGGCATTGGGCTACAAGGAGGTCAGCACTGGGCGCATGGCCATCATGTCTCATGAGAATGGTGATCGGACCATGTGTCAGCAGACCGGTTTCTGTTTTCAGGGCTGTAAATGGGGCGCCAAATGGTCGGCCGCCTATACCGATATTCCGGAAGGCGAAGCGACCGGCAATCTGGAAGTGCGCGAGCGGGCCCATGTGGCACGGATTCTACATAATGAAGCTGGCAAGGTGAGCGGTGTCGAATATTATGATGCTGATGGCAAACTTCAGATGCAGAAGGCGCGTGTGGTATGCTTGGCAGGCAACTCATTCGAGAGCCCGCGTCTTCTGCTGAATTCAGCCTCATCCATGTTCCCTGATGGGTTGGCCAATTCTTCCGGGCAGGTGGGGCGCAATTATATGCGCCATATGACCGGCTCGGTTTATGCGACCTTTGACAAGCCCGTTCGTATGTGGAGGGGAACCACCATGGCAGGTATTATTCAGGATGAAGCCATGCATGATCCGTCCCGTGGCTTTGTTGGCGGCTATGAGATGGAAACCCTCAGTCTTGGTATTCCCTTCATGGCGGCCTTTCTGGATCCCGGGGCATGGGGTCGTGAATTCACCACAGCTTTGGATTCATACGAGAATATGGCTGGCATGTGGCTTGTCGGGGAAGATATGCCACAAGAGACGAACAGGGTAACGCTGAATATGGATGTGAAGGATCAGCATGGGTTGCCGGTTGCCAATGTGCATTTTGATGATCATCCAAATGATATCGCAATGCGTCAGCACGCCTATAAGCAAGGCATGGCAGTATATGAAGCAGTGGGGGCTACCCGTGTTTTCCCGACGCCGCCTTATCCGTCCACGCATAATCTCGGCACCAATCGTATGTCCGAGAAACCCGAAGATGGTGTGGTGAACAAATGGGGTCAGAGCCACGATATAACCAATCTGTTCATCTCGGACGGGTCGCAGTTCACCACCGGTGCTGCGGTGAACCCGACATTGACCATTGTTGCCTTGGCGATCCGTCAGGCCGATTATCTTGCGGATGAATTGTCGAAAGGCAATCTCTGACCGGGCTGGTGCTTTCAATGGGTTCGTCGATTGAGTTCCATAAAGTCAAAATAGTTCTATTTTTGATAATGTGAGCTTTGAACCACAGATATGTCGGGGATGCAATTGCTGTATCTGCTCTGGATGCAGAGATTGTCGGGATGATTGTCAACCTCCCCAGAATGTTTTTCGGGGAGGCTGACAATTAGCGAGAGCTGATGTTTTGAGGAATTGCGTCGTCAGGTTTGTGGACCAAAGATCAGATCAGGTAACCAGAGTGACAGTGCTGGAATGTAGGTGATCATGATCAGAAGAATGAGCATCAGCACGATAAACGGAAATGTGCCTTTGATGACTTCTTTGATCGGCGCCTTGGTGATTGATGTGAGCACAAAGAGATTCAAGCCAACTGGTGGTGTCAGCAAACCAAGTTCAAGGTTGACTGTGACAACGACAGCGAAGTGCACAGGGTCAATGCCTAGAGGTTCAAGCAACGGCAGCACGATGGGGACCACCACCAATAGGACCGCAAAATTCTCTAAGAACATGCCGAGAAAAATCATGAGGATATTGATCAGAAGAAGGAATTGCCAGCCTTTAATATCATTTTCGGTGACCATTTTTACAAGATTGGCGGTAAAGCCTGATCCGGTAATCCAGTGTCCAAACGCGAGTGCCATCATGATGATAAAAACAATGGTTCCGGCACGTTTGATCGATTCAGCTACTGTTGGCAGAATGTCAGCGTAGCTACATTCTTTGTATACGAACACACTCACGAGAATTGAAACCAATGCCGCAACGGCTGCTGCTTCGGTGACAGTCACGATGCCTCCGTAAATGCCTCCCAGAATAATGGCTGGGAGAGATAGGGCAGGTATTGCTCTTATATTGACACGAATGAACTTATCGCGTGGCATACGTGGTTCTTTGGGATAGTTTTTCCTCTTTGCATATAAAATGCTCCAGCCAATAAACAAGGCTGCTTGAAGCAGGCCGGGGACCACGCCCGCAAGAAACAAACGTGGTACAGATTGCTCCGCAACAATTGCATAGACTATGAAGGCCATGCTTGGTGGAATTAGGATCCCAAGCGTGCCGGATGCGCCGACAACGCCGGTTGCAAAACTGCGCTCATAATTTCTAGCCATCATGGCAGGAACAAGAATGGTGCCCATAGCCATCGCCGTAGCAACTGAGGAGCCGCATATCGCAGCAAATATCGCTGTTGCAAGCACGCAAACGACTGCGAGCCCTCCGCGCATGCTCCCGACCCAGGCATAAGCACAGTCAACGAGGGCTTTTGCAACGCCTCCCTTTTGCATGAAGGTTGCCGCCATTACAAAAAATGGGATTGCAAGAAATGTGATGGAATTCAGGTGATCAACAACGAGCTGAGGTAGCGCAATTAGCGGCGTACCTTCGATCCCATAGAGCAAAACACTGATGATACCCAGTGCGAGAAAAATAGGCATACCCGAAGCAAGAAGCGCAAAAAGACTACCAAATACCGAAGTGAAAAACATGTTGATCTCCCCTAATCCGCGTTCTCAAGATCGACTTCTTTGGTCGTCATCGAAGCGGGATCGAATTTGAATACGTAGCGATAGAGGCGCCTTGTGTAGTGGATGAACATCAGGCCAAAAGCAAATGGAACAAAGCTGTAGTAGATATACATGGGGAACTGGAGTGAACTGTTTGAATGTTCATCCAAGCGCATCGCAAATTCTACAATACCCAATCCACGTTCGAAGAAGACGCCACAAATTACGAGGCCAGCCAGACAAAACGCAATTTCGAGCATTCGTTGTCCATTTTCAGGGACCATGCGCAAAAAGAGATCGGCATTTACGTGTCTCCCCTCAGATACGAGCGCACCACCGGATACCATCACCGCCGCAGTAATCAGGTAAACGACAACTTCAGCCGTCCAGTCAGGTAACATTTGCGGAAAATAATATCGCAATAGTACCTCGGTCACCGCAAGGAGCAGAGAGAATGATGCCAATACGGCCATCACAAAATGCTCAAGACGGCCAATTAAGGAAAATAACTTTTCCATAATCCATCTCCATTGACAGGCCCGAACAGTGGAACCCGTTCGGACCTGTGGTTAGTTGGGCATTATTGGGCTTGCTCAATTGCGACCTGAACGCTAACTGCAAATTCAGGATCAATGCGAAGTTCTTTAATTACATCGTCTTGAATAAGCATCAGTTTTTCGCGAAGGGTGGCGATGTCAGTAGCGCTTGCGTCTGTTACTTTGATGCCCTTTTCAATTGCGATGGCCCGGGCTTCTTCATCACGGGTTGCTGTAAATTCACGTTGCGGATCCACGGCTTCATCCCAAGTGCGGATGACAAGTTGCTGTAAGTCTTCAGGCAATGAGTTCCAGTGATCGCGATTAATCATCGGTACATATTGGTGAAAGGCGTGCTGATCTACATAGGCGTATTTGATACCACTGTCCCAAAGAGCCGCACTGCGTACCGATTCAAAAGCGGTCATCACGCCATCGACCATGCCAGTTTGTAGTGCTTGTGGTACGTCACTCCATGAAACATTCACGGCATTGGCGCCCAGGGCCTCGTAGCGGCGAGAGTGAGCCGCACTTCCTGCTATCCGAATGCGTTTGCCAGAATAGTCTTGTGGGGATGTTATCGGATCAGCTTTCATGAATGTGATTGCGCCGCCGATATCGATGTAACGCCCGATAATTTTGACATTCAGCTTATCTTCAATACGCTTGGACAATTCCTTACCAATGGCACCGTCCATTACTTTGTAGGAAACGTGTCGGTCATGACCAAAGAACATGGGCAGAAAAATAACGCCGTAGTTCGGTTCAAATTTGGTCAAGTGCCATGTGCCGGGTATACCCATATCCAGCGTGCCTTGCGCAAGTGCGGTTGGCACTGCAGATCCTTTGAACTTGGATGCTGCTTCATACACTTTGATGTGTAGTCGGCCGTCAGATTGCGTATTCACTGCATCAGCCCATTTGCGCACACTTATATTGCGGATGTGATTGGGACCGGTCTCCAGTGAGACATCAATTGTAAAGTCGGCCTTTGTGTCGCTCGCAAGTGCAGTGCCTGTCATGCTGGTGACCAGTAGACCTGCCGCAATGGTTCTTTGAACGGTTTGTCGTATATTCATATTTTCCTCCCATGTAAACTGTTGCATGTCAGCAGCAGTGTTCGGCTGTTAAAGTCTGCCAGCTCCTTGAAAAAATACCATGAGTTGGTTTGTTGTGATTTTTTGGAAATTTGAGAGCGTTGTCGCGAGTTCGTTGAAATCGTTTTTTGATATCTTGTTGGCAACGCAATCTACGAACTTGTTTTGATGGTCCTGTTCAGTGAGTGGCTTTCCGCGGGTTCCGACCGGTTGTTGAATGGATTTTGACAGAACTGAACCGTCTTTCAGTGTTATTCTTGTCTCAGCCGGAAAATCCCAGATACCAATTCCTCTGTCGGATTTTGTCCCAGCATCACGCATTGTCACTTTGGCCATCATTGCCTGTACAGATGGTCGATTAATTGAGTCGGGTTGAAAATCTGCTAGCGATGCTTTTCCAAATAGAGCTGCAACTGCGCTGCAATAGGTCATCGAAAAACGCGCTTCTTTTTCGTCTCTAGGGTAGTCAAAGCGCAGATTTCTAAAATTGGAAGTCGGGACAATGGTTTCGATTGAAGCAATGTCTTCTGGATCAATGTTGTTTGATCTTCTAATAGCAATGATCGCATCAAGGCTTCGATGTGCGCTTGCACAGCACGGAAACCGCTTTTGAGCTAGTCCATCGACTATGATGGTATAGTGATCACGAGATGATCGTGAACGTATCAGCTGTCCATGATGCAGGTTGGCAAAGCCCCATTCACCGGCAATGGGATTGGGATGCGCTTCAACACCTGATGCGGCAAGCCTTGCGGCGATAATGCCTGATTGGGCAGCCAATCCGGCATGAAGTGGTTTGACCATGGTGCCAAATTGGATTTTTGATCCACCTGCCAGTGAACACGCGATACTGAGTGCATTTCTGACCTGAACCGTGTTCAGTGAAAGCAGGCGTGCGCTTGCTGCCGCTGCGCCGACAGCGCCGATGGTGGATGTTGCATGCCATCCTGCTATATAATGGCTGGGTGACATCTGATCGCCAAGCCAGGCTTGGGCTTCCAGCCCAATTATATAGGCGTCAAGCAAGTCACCACCCACGCTTTCTCTTTCTTCGCCCAAAGCCAGAAGTGTGGGGACCAGTACAGCAGATGCGTGCGTTATGGCAGGTAGAAAGTTGTCATCAAAATCCAGGGCGTGTGCAGCTGTTCCATTGATCATTGCGGCATTTTCTGCCGAAAATGACTTCATGCTCCCGATGGCAGAGCCTTTCCCAATACTGTTCTCATTGAGTGTGCGGCGTACAGCATTTGTGACGGGATCAGTACTGGCAGCGAAGATGCATGCGATTGTGTCTTTGAAGGCTGACTGTGCCACATCGAGCGCTTGCTGATTTTTGACACGTGGGTGAGACCCACAAACCGCTGCAAACTCTTCAAGTGTTTGTGAGGTTGCAAACTCCAAGGTCATTGCGATAATCCTTCAACGCTTAGTTTGTGTATCAGCCCGTCAAGGAAGAGATCACATGCCTCAAGTTGTGAAAGTTCGATATATTCATCGGGTTGGTGTGCTTGGCGAATATCACCGGGGCCGAGCACAATAGTATCAATGCCTGCCGCAGCATATAGGCCAGCCTCGGTGCCGTAATTGACGGCCAATGGCTCACATGTGCCAAGGGTGTTATTGATTAATCGCAGTGCGTGCGTGTTTGCTTCGGAGAGAAAGGCCGGATAAGAGATGATTTCCTCATATCTGCCGGTTTGGTCTTCGCGCAGGTTTGCAAACAGAGCGTCAAGTTTATCCCGCAATAAATATTGCGGTGTTTTGGGTGGATAGCGATATTCGACAAGAAAAGAACAATCCTTGGCAACGATGTTGGGTGCCGTGCCACCCTCGATCTGTCCAATATTGATGGTTGGGTGCGAAATTGGAAATCTGTCGTTACCTGTTGTACAGGATTTCAGATCCAAACTGAATTGGTTCAGTTTATGAATAATATCGCCAGCTAATGAAATCGCGTTCGTCGCAGATGGGGCGAAGGACGAATGGATGGGCGTGCCTAGAAATATACATTTGAATATTTGCTTACCAGTATGTGCTGAGACGGTTTCCATATTTGTTGGTTCCCCAACAATACATAAGGCCGGTTCGAGATTTAGCGATATAATACAGTCAATTAGAGGACCTACGCCAGCGCACCCCACTTCTTCATCATATGAATAAGCCAAATGTATGGGGACTGGCAGTTTGGCGTTCATAAACTTAGGAACAGCGGCGAGAGTTGAGGCCATAAAGCCCTTCATATCGCATGTGCCGCGGCCATAGGCTTTTTGACCCTTTATCAGAAGGGAGAATGGATCGTTGGACCAATTTTGTCCCTCAACGGGAACGACATCAGTGTGTGCTGATAGTATGATCCCACCAGTTACTTTAGGGCCTATTGAAGCGAGAATGCTAGCTTTGGTGCCCGTTTCGTTTTTTTGTATGTTGCACCTAACGCCGTACGTTTCGAGAAAGGCTTGGACGAAGCTCACAAGCTCTAAGTTGGAGTTGGAACTCACGGTGTTGAACTCAACTAACGAAGCAAGAATATCTATTGTACTATGTGTCAATAAGTCCATGAGGGTACCTAGAACGAACAAGTGATGTTCTGCCTAAGTTAAATCACTTGAATTTGTTCTGAAATTTAGTAATAGTGTAATTGATTTTAGAAAAACTAATGGCAGATGAGCGAAAACCTTCCACCACTCCATGCGGTTCGTGCATTTGAACAAGCTGGACGATTTTTGAATCTATCGAGTGCGGCACAGGAGCTGGGCGTCTCACCCGGCGCGATCAGTCAGCAGGTGTCGCAACTGGAAAAATGGATTGGGTGCAAGCTTTTTCGGCGGACAAATCGAGGTTTGGAATTCACCAAGGCAGGCCAAGAATACTATGCCACGGTCTCATCGATATTTGATGCGCTTCGAAAATCGACATCCTCTATATCAAGACCCGATATCAAAAAGACGTTTGTTGTTTCGGTAACTGCATCTTTTGCCATGAAGTGGCTCATGCCTCGCCTACAAACATTCCGAGAAGAATGGAGCGATGTTGAAATAAAGATTAAAACCACCGAATTGTTCGGCAAATTCGACCTTTCGGATGGTGATGTCGGCATACGATATGGTTTGGGTGACTTTGGCGCATTTAAATCCACATTGATAGCACGAGATAGGTTGTTGTTGGTGTCCTCACCTGACCTTTTTCCTGAAGGTGTTTCAGACGATGAGATTTCATATATTTTGGATGCACCCTTTCTGGCAGATAGGCATTCTAAGCTAATTACCGGCTATCCCTCCTGGCATCAATATTTAGATAGATTGGGATTGCAGGGTGGATGGGAGCTGGAAGTGAGGGAATTTTCACAACATTGGATGGTTATTGAAGCCGCTGCGAATGGTGAGGGTGTAGCCCTTGTCAAGGAATGCCTAGTTAAGGATGAAATTCGAAAAAAACGCCTTCAGGTGTTGGGGGCTAAAACGATTGAAGCACCGTCGGGCTATTATCTCGTACACTTAGCTGAAAATATAAATGACCCGGTTATTCGGTCCTTTCGGAAATGGTTGTTGCAGGAGCTGAAATCGGCATGAGGGATTATCGACCTCTTCACGATTTGGACTGATAACTAATTTGATCCGTTAAATGGGTTCCGACCTCAAATTTCATACTGAAGGAAAACAAGTATTGGATTATTGTTGCGTTGGCGATCCGTCAGGCCGATTATCTTGCGGAAGAATTGTCGAAAGGCAATCTCTGACCGGGCTGGTGCTTTCAGTTGGCAGCTGCTGAAAGCACCTTCTCGCAATGACCTTGCAATTCAGTCATTACCAAGAGCATTTGTGGGTGAATACAGAACAGCTGACTGTATTGGACAACATTCTTTTCATACGGTCAGCTTTTTGATTTTTTCAGGTTGGTAATTTTGGGGAGTGGTCCGCCACTGGCCAGAAAGACTCCGATTGAAATGGTGATGATACCGAGCCAATCAATGGGCTTGGGAAATTCACCAAGGATGGGGATAGCCAGAAGGGCCGCCATTGCAGGGACCAGTGCCCCGAATGCAGCACCGCTGGATGCTCCTAGGATTGATACGGCTTTGCCAAACAGAAAAAGCGATACCATTGTCGTAAATACGCCTTGATAGATCGATTGGATGATCAGGTCTGATAGGGGTGCATCGAGCAATTTGGTCCCTGCAATCGTAAAATAAACCGGTAGATATCCGATCATTGAGCCAACGGAAACAAGAGCAGTCGCATGGAGCGGGGAAAGCTTTGCCCATTTCAGGATTATTGTGAAAACTGCCCAAAGAAAAGATGCGTAAAGGAAAATAGCATGACCGAAGGATCGATTGAGTTCGGCGGACATGAGTGACGAACCAGCAATGGCGATCACGCCGGTCAAAATCATTAGAAGGCCGAACTTGCGATTGGGAGAGAATTTTTCGGAAAGAAAAAAGCTGGCCAATAATGCAACGAATAGAGGCATGACACCAGGGACCAAAGCACCGGCATCGGCGGCGGGGGCGAATTTCAACCCACTTGCTGCGATGATTGCATATGGGGCTCCGGCACCGGAAATCAATAGTAAAAGTCTCGCCAGACCGAGTTGATCCAGCGCGAAGCCGTGTCTCATGATAACCGGCGAAAGCAGCAACCCAGCAACGCCAAAACGCAGCGCTGCTATATCCCAGGAATCCAGATTGGTGGTGACACCAAGACGTGTGATTGCCATCCATCCTGCCCAAATGGAAACAGCGGCTACACCATAAACTGCACCACGAAGGTAGGGGGGTGTATTGTCAGCTGTTTCAGACCTCAAGTCTTTCATTGATCCAAGCTCCTACAGATTTTTTTGAAGGAATATCTTAATAGGAGACATGAGCCAAATGATTAGATATCATATATTGCATGAGCATAAATAATATCAATATCACCATGTTGCGTGTGCTGGATGCGCTTGCTCATGAGAAAAGCTACACAAAGGTGGCCAAAGGATTGGGACTTACCCAGTCTGGTGTTAGTCATGCGATGCGCGCCTGGGAGGAGTTGCTGGGCGGGCCACTTGTCTGGCGCTCTGGCCGTGAAGCGGGAATGACAGCTTTGGGTGAGAGGGCTCAGATCGAAGTGCGCGCGGCATTGGATCATCTGGAAGTATTGTCTGCCCTGAGTGTAGAGCCCGAAATTTCCGGCCATGTGACAATTGCGTCTGTTACCAGTGCTGCCGTTGGAATTTTGCCAAAGGTACTGGCAAAACTGCAAAAGCGGTATCCCAAAATTACGGTGGAGCTCATCGAGGGTTCTGACGAAGAATGCGCCACGTTGCTGGACAACAAAGTTGTAGATATTGCCATTTCCATGGGCAGATTGGGAGCCGATGCAACGCTGCTCAGGCATTTGGAACTTGGGGTTGTCTGTCCCAAAAATCATTCACTATCGAAACAGAGCAGCATTGGCGTTCTTGATCTTGAAAATCATCCATTGCTGATGTCGGCGTCTGGTTGTGAGGAGGCCATCAATGACTATGCAGATCAGGCAGATGTAAAGCTGAATGTTTTTTTAAAGATAAGGGATACGCGTGCTTTGCTTGAAGCCGTCAAATCGGAACTGGGTATGACCATCTTGCCAAAATTGACGGTCTCCGAGCTGGGAGATGGATTGGTCTATAAGGATCTCAAAAGCCCTCTGATACGTGAATTGCAAATATGTTCTGTGGCTTCTCCCTCTCTGGCAACCCAGACCCTTTATGCGGAAATCATGGCCTGATTGAATGTTTGACGAAGATGATAACGATGCCTGCTGGGACTGATGCATCAAGCTCCAAATATGGTCTGGTCAAAATTATGACAGAGAGCGGCGGTCCCGACCCGCAAGCCCATTCAGGCTCCGACAGATTAGCAGTCTGCGCCAGCACCCCGGCTGGTTCACTCTCTATTGGTGGAGTAGGCTGGAATTGAACCAGCACAGCTATAAGCGTCGGATTTACAGTCCGGTGGGCTCCCCAGTGCCCAGCTACTCCATTGGCGGAAGACAGAGGTCTTGATCCCCAGACCCGTTCGGGGCCCAGCCGCTTTCCAAGCGGTGCCGGACACCTGCCCGGTTCATCTTCCTTCTCAATGACCCGGGCAACAAAAAACCCGGTAAGCATCTGCTTCCGGGTCAAAAACATAACGATGTGCCTATCGCTTACCGCACACGCAAATGCCTTCGACCGCGAAGCGCGGACGCATATGAACTTGCTGAATAATAGGTTGCGATAGACATCGAATATTTCCTTTTTCTGAGGCTTGAATCGATACGCAAATGCAAAAAAATTGTCAACTCAAGGTTTGTTTTAATTTTTCTATCAACTTAAAATATCAATGAATTCAATAAGATATTCATGGGATAAATTTTCTCAAAATGGGACGAGAGCGAAGACGTCCTGGTTCATTCTCAAGCAAAGGGATCGAAGCAATCATAGTTTCGAAGGCCGGTGACCTTGCCGTTTTCGAAGTCGAAAATGGCGACGCAATGGGCCTGTAAGTTCTGGTCTTTGGTCAGTGGAGGGAAGTCAATTTCCATGGTGCCACGCCAGATCATTTCCAGCATGACGCAGTCTCCATCTGCCAGTTCGCGGGTGATCTCGTACCTTTGCTCACGCAAGATGCCGCGGGCCTTTTCGATATCGGTTTTGAGCTTTGGCAGGTCGCGCTCTTCGCCATTCGGTTTGAACAGGTTTGGCCATTCAATCTGCTTCACATCCGAACTGAAGAAGGCATCAAGGACAGAGCCATCCATGCGTTCTACAGCCGTGACGAAACTCTTGGCAGCGATGAGGTTGGTTTGGGCTTGATCGGGCATGGATATCTCCACTAGAATGATGTTCTAGTATCATCATTAGAACGATGTTCTAGTTGTGTCAAGTGTGAGGGTTTCATGTCCGATCGTCGCCAATCCATCCTGGATGCCGCCCTGTCTGTTTTTGTTGAGAAGGGATATTCCTCTGCCACGATTGCGGATATCCGTCGTGCTTCCGGGGCAACGACAGGCAGCATCTATCATTTCTTTGGTGGCAAGCCTGACATCGCCGTGGAGATCTGGAAGACGGCCAATACGGAATGGGAAAAGATCGCCATTTCCAAGCGATCGAGCGAGACACCCAAGGAGATGATCCAGACGGTCGTGCTGGGCCTTGCTGAATGGGCTTTGCAAGACCGAGCGCTTTTTCTGTTTTACGAAGAGATGCGCATTCGGGCGCTCACGGATCCCGAGCTTGTCGAGATCCTGACCGTATCGAAACAGGGTTTTGAAGAGGCAGAAGTCGTCTATCAATTTTGGGTGAAAATGGGAGCGGTTCGGGATATGCCATGGCCATTGGCCTCGGCGCTGATCGTTGGGCCGACCTATGACTATTTGCGAAAATGTGGCGGTCTTGAGAGGCCTGAAGCGAATGCCATCCATCTTGCTGAAAGCGCATGGGACATCGTGCGACAGTCATGAATTGTAGGGTAGGCTAAGCTAAGCCTTGATCGGGTAACGATCAGCCTCTTCAAACACATCAATCACCCGGGCTCCGGCCTTGATCTGTGCGCCATGCTCAACGCCGGCTGGAATGGAATAGCTGTCGCCTGCGCGGTAGATTTTTGTCTCGCTTCCGATGGTCAGCTCAATCTCACCTGCCACGACCGTGCCCCATTGCGCACCATGCGAATGCATGGGCAATTCCATGTCTTTGAGGAAGGTGAAAAAGGCAACCAATCCGGCCTCGGACTGCACCACTGAGGTTTGCACCACATCTTCAGGAAAGGGAACATCAATTGCGGGAAAGGCTTTGATGAAATCTGGATAGGACATGAAACACTTACCTTTTTTGGATTTGGCCATCTATGGATATGAAGGCGTTATTCTTGAAACAAGGTCTAAATGTTCGCGCACTATAGCAGATCCAGCAGTCCTCAGCGCCTTATAATGCAGACCAGGCGATCCATGCACCCCAGATGAGAAGAACCGTGCCAGAGGTAAGATCCAGCCAGCGGGTGGTCTGGGGTGTGATACGAGAGCGGGCGAGGGATGCTGCAGTGACTAAAATGAGCCACCATAAGGCTGATCCTGCAAAGACCCCGAAAACCAGAATATAGGCAGCATAGGCGTGCGAGGCAGCCGCGCTACCCAGACCTGCGACCAGCGCGACGAAAGCCAGAATGGTCATGGGGTTGGAAATGGTCAGTGCAAAGGTTGTGGCAAAGGCCGAGACGATGCTGCCTGCTTCCTTGGCGTCGGCTGGCTTTGTGTCTGATTTGGCTTTGAAAAATGCGCGAACGGACAAGAGGCCAAGACAGGCAATCAGCAAGCCCCCAAAGAGCTGCATCGGCTGGGCATAGCTGATCATCAGGCCGGTCGCCGCAAAGCCAGCCGCCACCATGAAACCATAGATCCCGTCAGCCGTTGCTGCGCCAAGCCCCGAAGCAAGGCCGCTTGCTCGTCCTTCTTTCAGGGTGCGTCTGATGCAGAGCAGGCCAATTGGGCCAACGGGGGCTGCAACGGCAAAGCCGACGCCGATGCCTTTCAGCAAAATCTCAATCACACCAATCTCTATTCATCTGCTTTTGTCACCAGCATTTCCGCACTTTCCTTATGGGTCTTGAGGGCGAAAATGCTTTCGGTGCCTTGCACCGCTTTGAGGGGTTTGACCACTTTGGTCAGGAAAGCCTGTACCGCATTCATGTCGCGAACCCGCAGTTTCATCAGATAGGAGTGGGAGCCGGAAATATGATGCAGTTCCATGACCTCTGGCCGCTCACACAAGATGTCTACGGCTTCTTCTTCGCCGTCATACTTCATGTCGATCAGCACAAAGCAGGCAAGACCCGCGCCAACGCGCTCGGGATCCAGCTCCGCATGCCAGCCGCGGATGGTATCGTTGCTTGCCAGACGACGCAGGCGATCATTGGCCGTGGACGTTGGCACGCCAGCAGCTTCTGCGATTGCGGTGCTCGACGCCCGACCGTCGCGCTGCACAGCGTCACAAATTAAGAGATCGACCTTATCCATTTTCTACTCCATCCGGCCTGAGATGGTGATTTTGTATCAATTCCGAATTATTGAGTCAATATCGGATAAAAATCGATATTTTTTACTTTTATTGCTGCTTGAGCGGAAATCGTTTGGAATGTCGGATGCGCTCTGGTCTTTGGAATATTCACATCTCGCTGAACCAGAGACAGAAAAGGGGGAGAGGAATTTGTAACCAACTGTGTCAGATCTTGCCTCTGATACAGTGGGCGACATTGTTGGGCGATGCGGACAACTCTCTGCGACAGAGGTCAGGCATCTTGGTTTCCATCCTTCAAGACTATCCAAGGGCGGGAGTCCATCATGGCATCCTCAAAGTCATCTCAATCCTCATTCAGACGCTTTCTTTTCTGGTCACATTTGATAACAGGTGTGGCCGTTGGAATTGTCATTTTCATTCTTGCTCTGACCGGCGCTCTACTGACCTATGAGGCGCAGATTAAGGAGATGTTCGAGCCAAGGATTGAGGCCAGTGGTGGGCAGATGGAAATGCTGTCGGCTGATGAACTGGTTGCCATCGCTGCACCGGCCTTTCCGGGGCGTAGCACCAGTCTGTCTTATGTTAGTGATCCCTCCAAACCAGTGGAAGTGAGGGCAGGACGGCGTGATGTGAAATTGCTCGATCCCTATAGTGGCGCTTTCATTGAGGCTCCAGCCAATCCCGCTCAACAATTCTTTCATTTTGTCGAAGATGTGCATCGCAGTTTGAGCGTCGGCTTTGATAGCTGGGGGGCGGACACGGTCAAGGCAGCCAATCTGGCCTTTTTGTTCCTGATTGTTTCTGGTGCTTACCTGTGGCTCCCACGCAAGTGGAAATGGCCTTTCCTGAAGCAAAGAATGGTGCTGGCCAAGATGCCGACCGCCAAAGCGCGTGACTTCAATTGGCATCATGTCTTTTCATTCTGGGTTATGATCCCGCTTCTGGCAGTAGTGGGGACCGGTGTGGTCTTCTCCTATGATTGGGCCAGCAAGGTGACTTATAATTCGCTTGGTCTGGAAGCGCCGGTGCATGGCAAACGGCCTCAACCTCCTCGCAAGAGCGAGGGTAAATCGGCCACGCAGACCGGCCAGCTGGTTTCCTATCAATCCATTCTTGAAACAGCACAGACAAGCCAAAGTGGCTGGACAAGCATCTCCGTCACGATCCCAAGCAATCCCAATGCCAAGAGCGTGAATGTGCTGGTGGACCGGGGCAATGGAAAACAGGCATCAAAAGAAACAAGACTTGTTTTCAGCCGGGAGAGTGGTGAGGTGGTAAAAACCCAAGACCCTGAAGCTCTGACCGCATCAACGCAATCTTTGCGCCGCTATATTCGTTTTCTTCATACCGGCGAAGTTTATGGAATTATCGGTCAAACGCTGGCAGGGCTGGCTTCTCTGGCGTCCCTCCTTCTGGTCTGGACAGGCTTTGCCCTCGCTTGGCGACGTTTGATCTCGCCACTTTTCCGGCCAAAAGCCAAGCCAACCATAACGCCAATGGCAAGTTAGTTTCCCAACCAACTGCCAAAGCAGTGCCCGCCATTCTGGACCGAGTGGCGGGCTTTTTTGTTCTGAAAGTGGTTCCCTTGCCTCTCGACTTTGGCTCCCTTGGCCCCGCTGATATCGGTGGCGTCACACACTAACTGGGTTTGTTCTCATTCATGCCCCCAAAAAAATCCTTGCAAGCAGGATGATCTCCATTTATGTAACGTTATAACATTACATATTTTGTGGGGACCAACCATGTCAGATGCGCGCTTGCCGGTAACGGTTTTGTCCGGCTTTCTAGGGGTCGGAAAGACCACTTTGCTCAATAATGTTCTGAACAATCGCGAAGGGCTTCGGGTGGCTGTCATCGTCAATGACATGTCTGAAGTCAATATCGATGCGGATCTGGTTCGGGCCGGTGGGGCGGAACTGAGCCAGACCGATGAGACGCTGGTTGAAATGTCCAATGGCTGTATCTGTTGCACCTTGCGCGATGATTTGCTGCAGGAAGTGCGTCGGCTGGCAGATGAGAAGAAGTTCGATTATCTGCTGATTGAATCCACGGGCATTGCCGAGCCTTTGCCTGTTGCGGCAACCTTTGAATTTCGTGACGAAGAAGGGCAGAGTTTGTCCGATATTGCGCGCCTTGATACGATGGTCACGGTGGTGGATGCGGTCAATCTGCTGAAAGATTATTCCAGCCATGATTTCCTCAGTGATCGGGGTGAGATTTCGGGTGAGGGGGATGACCGGACCTTGGTGCATCTGCTCACCGATCAGATCGAATTTGCCGATATCGTCATTCTGAACAAGGTTGGCTCGGCTCGGCCTGATCAAGTGGATGCCGCGCGCAAGATCATTCGCAGCCTCAATGCCGATGCCAAAATCATCGAGACCGACTATTCCGATGTGGCGGCACGGGATGTGTTGAATACCGGGATGTTCGATTTTGAAAAGGCCCATGAGCATCCGCATTGGGCAAAAGAGCTCTATGGTTTTGCCGATCATGTGCCGGAAACGGATGAATATGACGTGCAGTCCTTTGTCTATCGCGCACGGCGTCCCTTTGATCCGGTCAAGATCAACGCGCTGTTGAACGGGGCTTTGCCTGGTGTCATTCGCTCCAAGGGGCATTTCTGGTTGGCGACGCGTCCGGATTGGGTGTTGGAATTCTCGTTAGCCGGGGCGCTCTCCAATGTCAGCCCCTTGGGGAAATGGTGGGCCTCCACTCCCAAGAGCCGTTGGCCAGACAATCCGCATGTCACCGATTATGTGAGCCGCCTTTGGGAAGATCCGTTTGGAGACCGTCGGCAGGAAATTGTCTTCATTGGCACGGGCATTGATTGGCCAGGTCTCAAAAGCCGATTGGATGCCTGTTTGATCGAAGAAGACAAAGGCGATGATCTGGCTGCCTTTGCCGCCATGGATGATCCATTCCCTGTATGGAAAATGAGAGAGCAAAGCGCATGACCCAGCTAGCGGAAGTTCAAGCCCTCACTGCTCAGGATGTCATGACTGGACGCGATGCTGAAGTGCTGCATTCGATTGGCCAACCGGGCATCGCTGCAACCATCTGGGATAGGCAATTGGACCCTGTTTTGCTGGATTGGGTCAGTGGTCTGTCGTCGGATCGATTGCCGGAAGTGTGCGAAGAAGTCGCCATTGAAGGGATGCATTCGCTTGTACTTAACGAATGTGAAGAGAAGAAGATCTCTGCTTGTGAAGGCAGAGAGGCTTTTCTTGATGATGTTGCCCAGATGGCCAAACTGTTTGGGAAGGTCATGAAGGTCGAGCGGGTCAAAATCCGTCTGGATGTGGCCGATGAGGTGATGTGCCCGCGCTTTCATCTGGACAATGTCGCGGCTCGTCTCCTCTGTACCTATCGGGGGCAGGGTACGCTCTATGTGGTTGATGCCTTGAGAGAGCAGCCGGATTGCTACAATCAGGTGGCTTTGGGCAGCGTTGGATTGTTCCGGGGCAAGCAATGGCCATCAGATGAGCAATGCATGCTTGTTCATCGCTCGCCGGAAGTGCCGAAAGGAACCGGACCAAGACTGCTTCTGGTGTTTGACCCGATTGGCTGATTGCATTCAATATATAGCGGCAAACCCGGCATTGAGATTACGCTCATATACCCCTTATGATGTGCGTGGCTATCTCTTGGGGTATCAGGATAAATGACTTTTGAGCTATTGGTTCTTTTTGGCATTGGCGGATTGATGCTTACGGCCATTTTGCACTCAATCGGTGGCGAAGCTTATCTGCTGCGGCCGCTTTTCAAAAAACGTGGCAACCGGGTGCTGGAAAGTGCATTATCGCGTTTGGTCTTGCGCTCTGCATGGCATGTGACATCGATGACATGGCTTGTTCTAGCCATCATCCTCTATGCCTATGCGTTCAAGCCTGACGATCTGGGAGCCGTCATTCTGCTGTCCATAGGATCTTGCTTTGCAGGGATCGGACTGTTCGATCTGATAGCCACCCGTGGTCGCCATGCTGGTTGGCCTTTTTTGTTGCTGACAGGGCTGGCCGTCCTGTCAGCCTATTTTTATCGCTAGCTCGGTCTTCCTTGCCCTATGTATAGCAAGCGGCGTGGACTGCATCTTCGAAGTTTGAATAATCCATGCCGCCAATCGGGTTGCCCCATTTTGGTGGCTCGATGGCGCGATAGTTGGGGCCGGAGCTGCGGAAATAGCTATAGATGAAGTATTTTTTGCCGTCTGAGCAACGAATGGCGATGATGTTGGCTTTCTCTACATTCTTGGCGGCTGGTTGATGCATGCCGCCAATAACGATGAAGTCTAACTGAGCCAGGGCAGGAGAGATGAGAAGAGCAATGCTCAATAGGGCGGTCGCGATTGTTTTCATGAAAATCTCCATTTGATCAGGTTCTGATGGTGTAGTGAAAGAATATTGGCGGTCCGTCTTGTTTTATCGTTGAGGCCATTTCCAGGGTGGAATTTCGATGTCGGGGACGATCGTTTCGCCTTCTTCCTTCTGAAGTCCGAGGCTGGTGGCTCCCTGTTTGGTGAGGCTTTCCGTCAGAGAGCTTGCGTGAGAGACGATGATGACCTGGCTGGCCCTTGATGCATTTGCGATCATTTGAGCCAATGGTTCCAAAAGACTGGGATGCAGACTGCTCTCTGGTTCGTTCAGTATCATCAGAGATGGGGGCCGAGGCGTATGAAGTGCTGCAGCCAGCAGGACATATCGGAGTGTTCCATCTGACAATTCGGATGCCGTCAGAGGGCGTGAAAGACCCTGCTGCTGCATGGCAATGGAAAAGAAACCATCGCGAATATCAACCAATATTTGCGAACCGGGAAAAGCGTCTTCAATGGCTCTGTCAAATGCCGGGCCATCACCGATTTCCCGAATGGTTTGAATTGCTGCGGCCAAATCAGACCCATCAGACGACAATGCAATGGTCCGTGTTCCGATGCGCGGATGCCTTGCCGGTGCATCCTGGTCAATTCGAAAATGATCATAAAAGCGCCAGGCCCGCATACGGTCTCGCAACAGCAAAAGCTCCATTGCGTTGGTCGGATCGGCAGCTCTCATCATCATGCTCTCAAAGGGAGCCATATCACTGATTGTTGTTCTCAGTCTGCCGTCTTCACCCTGAACCATGACGCTTGAACCAGCGCGGCTTGCTATGGTGTTACGACGTGAAAGATATTCTCCAACCCAGACTGCTTCCGCCTTTATGACCGGGTCGTGACCAAACATTGTTCTGTCCGGAATGGGAAGGCCCAGATCAATTGCATATCCGTAATCGTCAGAAGCAAATCCGAGCCTGAGAGATACGGGGGAGTCGCCGACATTGCCTTGTATGGGAGAGACACCCCTGCGCATTGTAGAGGAGTAATTGCTTTTTCCGGCCCACATGGTGGAGCGAAGCCCGCCTTCGGCTGCAAGAGATGCGATGCATCGACCTTGAGAGACCTCTGCCAGAAGGCGCAGGTTACGGTATAAGCTGGATTTCCCTGTTCCATTTGCTCCAGTGACGACGGTCAGGTTTTCCAATGGAAGGATTAGGCTGCGAAGAGAGCGATAGCCAGAAACAGCCAGTGTTATGATTGACAAGGTTTCTTTCTTTCTCTGACGGCGGGATCAGGTTTTTGCAGTAGATCTATGACTTTCAGTTAGCATTCCTGAACCAGATTTCAGACCAATTTTTGTCAATGTCTTCAAACTTCAGGCCTCTATCCTGATTTGCCATATCTCCGCTTGTTAATTCCCCGGATGCCGTCTCGTGGGTGCTTGCTATCCTGTTGCGGTCAGATCTAACGGATGTGGCTATAGGCTTTGGTGAAACCATAGAGCGGGAAGAGGGTGGCCACATAGGGCTTGCCGTTGCGATAGATATAGACGCTGACAAATCGGCCGCGCATGAAGCTGCGGGCAATGGCGGGCTCTGACGGGATGAAAAGAACGGACTCCTTCAAGGCTGCTCTTCCCTTATAGACTATATCCTTGCGAAACTTCCCATCGCCTTTATTGGTCAGGACAATCAGTTTCACGCTGTAATTGCCCGTATCATGGAAGGGCATTTCCATGAAATCAATGCGAAAGTCCTTGACGAACATGCCAAGCCCGACGCCGGTATAGTCTTCTGGATGAAAGGGCTGTTGAATGGACCCCACTTCTTCGCTGGGCTTGCCCATATAGCACCAGGCCTGATGGCATTTGCGATTGGGGTCATAAACACTGAAGCCAGGCTCATAATCTTCCGCGCTGAGTTGATGCGGATGGATCATCAGGAACAATACCGCGATTGCAGTTAATAGTCTGGCCATGCTGTCGCCTCCCAAGGCTGGCACTCGGCATATCCGCCGCATGATGCTCAGGATAGGAGCAGCCAAGCTCCTGAGATATAGCTACAAATGTAGCAAGAGCCAAGCGAAGTCTTTGATAGAGAAGAGAAAGTGAATTTATGGATTGATCAGGCAGCGCTCTGTCAGCGCGCCAGATGGATCATAGTCAAACAAGGCGCGTTTATTGTCCTGTTGCTTCAGCTGGAACCAATCCAATGACTGCGCCTTGAAACGTACAACGCCAAAGACCTTTTGTCCTTCTGCCTCGCTTACGCTGTTTGACGCAGGAACATCTTCTGGTGTGCCCAAGGCTTTCTCGTCTCCCGGAGGGCCACCCATATAGGTGGTGCGTGTCCAATAGGAGAGGGCGTCCCATGCGGAGTTTGCCAGCTCTGTGCCATGGCCGAACAATTCCACTTCGCCTTGCAGGCGCAGCTGGATGCGTGTGACTGGGCAATAGCCAAGCACGCTAGCGTTCGGGTTGGCAGTCAATTCCTGCCATTTTGGGCTGCGGATGTCAGTATGAAATTCCAGAAGGCGGGCGTCAGTATCCACCTCTCTCAGCACCACAGTGCGGGCTTGTGGTCGTGATTTTCCGTCCACCGAGCAAAGGGTCAGATAGCGAAAGGCCGCTTGCGGATCACGGCAGCTCTCGGACAATTGCGTCCAGGCGCTTTGTTCGATCTGGATTAGGGAAAGATCGCTCATTGTGATTTACGCCCGATAGCTGGAATAATGATGTTCGAAATGTTTTCGCATGGCGCTCAGGCCATCTTCAAAGACCTTATCGCGGCCAAAGCCGATGCGAAAATGATCTTTTGGTGTTTCTCCCAGATCTGACCCATAGATCGAACTTGGCAGCAGCAGCACGCCGCTTTCCTCCAATAAGGTGCGGCAGAAGGCTTCGCCGCCTTCCGGTCCGGTAAAGCGCGGGAAGGCAACGCAACCACCCAGAGGGCGGGTCCAATCGATCAGGCCGGGGGAGTCAGCAAAGAGTTGCTCCAGCGCCGTGATGTTTCGCTTCAACAAAGCATGATTGCGTCCAAGGATCTGATCACGGGCTTTCAAGGCGATCAGCGCCAGATGTTCGGACGGGGCGGAATTGCAGATGGAGAGATAATGTTTGTAGCGCTCGATCTGTTCCAGCAGAGCTTTGTTCTGGCTGGCAATCCAGCCAATGCGCAAGCCGGGCAGGCCATAGGCCTTTGACATCACATTCAGCGAGATGCCCTTTTCGTAGATATCGGCAATCTGCGGCAGGCGGTCATTGGGGTCCAGTTCCACACCGCGATAGACTTCATCGCTGAGGATCCAGATATCATGCTCCCGGCAGATCTCGACCAAAGGTTCTAGATCGGCTTTGGGGATCAGCATGCCCGTAGGATTGTGCGGAAAGTTCAGCGATAACAGCTTGGTATTGGGGCGAATGGCATCGCGCAAGGCGTCCAGATCAATTGCCCAACCGCCTTTCATATTGCCTTGTCGCATGGGCAGGCCCGTGACTTCACAGACAGACAGCGGCACGGTCTCGGCGCTTTGATAATTGGGTGTCGGGACGATGGCATGATCGTCTTTGGTCAGCAGCGTCTTTGCGACCATATAAAGGCCTTCGCCAGCCCCTGCGAGACAGAGGATATTGTCATCGCTCATGCTCTCATAGGTGCTGGCAATCTCGGCGCGCAGCTCGGGCAGGCCCCAGGTCTGGGTATAGCCAAGCCAAAGATTTTTATAGGCCTCACGGTCTTGCGGGCTTGCCATGGCCAGCAGATCCGGCACGGCGAGACTTTCCATATCGGAAGCGGTCATGTGATGTTTGGCCTTGAACTCCCACTCGGAGAAAAAGACTTCCAAACCAAAATTGCGCATGGGCCGGGGAGCGGTCATGACAGCCTCCTATTTGCTTTGTTTGATGAGGGTATAGAGCGTGGCGCGGGAGACGCCCAAGGCTTCGGCCACATAATCGACAGCGCCACGGGCGGTGAAAATATCGGCACTGATCAGGCGCTCGACAATGATTTCGCGCTCTGGTTTTTTGAGCTGATTGAAGGAGAGTTTCAGCTCCTTCAGCGTGGCAGCGATGATGGCATTGGTGACCTCGCGCCAGTCATTGCGCAGCAGTTCCGATGTAGGTGCAGCTTCGACTTGCGTGAAAGCGGCCAGAATATCACGGGCCATTTCCATCGCTTCAACGCGCATATTGATGCAGAACAGCGCCACCGGATTTCCCTGCTCATCACGAACGAGGGCAGAGACAGAGCGCAGCCTTGCGCCATCGGAATTGGACTTCATATAGGGGCCGATGGTGTCATCGTCTTTAAGTTCGGATTGGAAATCGCCAACCTCGCTGAGGCTGTCATCGCCTGCCTCACGAGGGGAGAAGCTGTTTTCAATCAGGGCTATTCGATTTGTGACGAGGTCATGCAGCACCACTTCCACTTGTCCCGGCATCAGGCGGACAATGACACGACAGATGGGAGCGAGGAGCATGATCTGGGACATCAAGTGAATCCTATACAATTATTACAAAATTAGAATTATTGTATAAACTTTATTCCGTCAAGTGTGCCTATCTCTGGGTCATTCCCATTTTCTTCACTCCCGGTCTTGAGCTTCCAGTGACTGGAGGCTTTAGGCTGGGCCTGTCCATTCATTGATCAAAGGAGGATCTATATGAGACCACAGGGACCAATTGCCCTGCTTGTTGTTCTGCTATCCGCTCTGATTGGGGGATTGCCTGCCATGGCGTCCAACCATGAAGAGGCAAAAGGCGAAGCGCTTGTGACTGTCACAGTGCCGGATCTCACCATGCCAGAGCAAATCGGCAAGGCTTTGTTTGAGGAGAATTGTGCCTCATGTCATGGCAAGAATGCTGCCGGACAGAAGGATGTGGCACCGCCACTGATCCATATAATCTATGAGCCAAGCCATCATGGCGATATCTCGTTCCTGCTTGCCGCCAAACAAGGCGTGAGGGCGCATCACTGGCCATTTGGCAATATGCCACCGGTACCAGAGGTGTCAGACGCGGAAGTGAAACGCATCACGCAATATATCCGTGCCGTGCAACGAGCGAACGGAATTTTCTAGCCTATGAAATTCTTTGTCTCAAAGTTCAGGCTGCTTGGATTTGTGCTGATTTCCCTTGGCATGATCTCGCTCGCCCTGGCTGGAGGCAATCTCAATCATCTGCATAATCCCGACCCAATGCCCGTCGCATCTGCCACGTCTCATGGTGAGATGATGCAAGATGTCAGCGGCTTCATGGATTGTCTGGATTGCGAGCATTTGGCAGAAGAGCGCTCTCTTCATTGTGGCATGCAAATGCCGACCTTGCTGCCGGAGCTTCCTGTTTTTGCGGACCTGCAACGGGATGACTATTCCCCTGACGCGCCCCATGATCTGGATGCGCTGATTGCAGTGCCCGACACCCCACCTCCTCGTTTCCTGTGATTGAATTCCAAAGATAAATTCAACTCTCAGGACTAAATGATGAAACGTTCATTTTCCCAGACTGGCTTTGCGGCCTTGGGTCTGATCGCGCTTGCAGGGGCGGTTGTCTCTGCTGTCTATTTCTCCAAGCCAAACAAAGCCGGGGCTTTGTTTCAGCCCGACAATGCAAGCGTTGTGGCGCAAGGCAAGGAAATCTATGCCGCCAATTGCGCTTCTTGCCATGGCGATAATCTGGAAGGTCAGCCCAATTGGCGCTCGCCAGATGCAGATGGCTATCTGCCTGCACCGCCCCATGACAAAAGCGGCCATACCTGGCACCACCCCGATGAGGCTTTGTTTGGCCTGACCAAGCTGGGCGTGGTCAAATATGCCAATCTGAAAGATCACAAGTCCAATATGCCTGCCTATGAGGACATATTGTCGGATGACGAGATCATTGCCGTTCTTTCCTACATCAAGAGCACTTGGCCCAAGGATATTCGCGAGATGCACGATCAGCGAAATGCCATTGCAGCGCAGAGGAAAAAGGGATGAATAGACGACAATTCTTGGGCGGCACTGCTGCAGTCGGAGCAGGGCTGGCGGGGCTTTATGCCTGGAACCGGGTTGATAATTTCGCCTATGCCAATATCGGCAAGATGCCACGGCTGACCATGCCGACGCTGCTGGATGCGACAGAGAGCAGAACGGCCAAACTGGTGGCGCAAAAAGGCAGCAGCGTCTTCAAAGGGCAGGCAGCCAATGCCACCTTTGGCTTCAATCAGCCCTATCTTGGACCGACCTTGCGGGTCAGCAAAGGTGACTTCAATCCAATCATTCAGAACCAGATCCCGACGCCCATAAGCGTGCACTGGCACGGGTTGCTCATTCCCGGTGCGCATGATGGCGGGCCGCATCTACCCATTGCCAAGGGGGCGGAATGGGCCCCGAAAATGCAGGTGGATCAGCCTCCGGCGACGCTTTGGTATCACACCCATATTCATGAGCGTACGGGCCATGATGTCCATAAGGGTCTTGCGGGTATCTTGCAGGTCAGCGATGGACGCGATGATGAGCGTGGCCTGCCCAGTGATTATGGCGTGGATGATCTGACGATGGTGCTGCAAGACCGACGCATGGATGATCAGGGCTTTGTCTCCTATCAGCCTGCCATGCCCGACTATATGCATGGCTTTACTGGCAATGCGATGCTGGTCAATGGGCAATATGGGGCGGTGGCTGTGACGCCTAAGAGCATTGTCCGGCTGCGTCTGATCAATGGTTCCAATGCCCGCATTTATGCGTTGCATTTTGAAGATGAGCGCGCCTTTCAGCTGATTGCGACAGACAGTGGCTATCTGGAAAATCCGCTGATGATGACCAAACTGCCCCTATCGCCGGGGGAGCGGGCGGAAATTCTGGTGGATTTCTCATCGGGCAAGCCAGCCTTGCTGAAAAGCGATGCTGACCCCAATCAGGGGCCCGGCGGGATGATGGGCAACATGATGGGGCGCATGCGGGGCATGGTTGATGCTGTCTTTGATCGTAGCATCGATATTCTGCCCTTCGTGGTGGATGAGCGTGTAAGACCACGCATCACCAAATTTGCCGACAAACTGGATGCTCCGGCCTTCAATTTGCGTCGGGGAGATGTGGTGAAGACCCGAACCTTCATCATGGATTTGATGGGCGGAACAGAAGGTTTTTCCATCAACAATCAGCGCTTTGATATGGGCCGGATTGATCTGGATGTTGCCCTTGGCTCCACCGAGATCTGGCGCGTGGGCAGCCATATGCTGGCCCATCCCTTCCATGTCCACGGCGCGGTCTTTCAGGTCCTGTCCGAGGGTCAAAGCCTGCCAAAACCTCATAATCTGGGCTTCAAGGATACGGTGCTCGTTGGCGAAGAAGTGGAGCTTCTCATCCGCTTTGACCATCCAGCCAGCAAAGAGCATCCCTTCATGTATCACTGCCATATTCTGGAACATGAAGATGCAGGCATGATGGGCCAGTTCACGGTCAGCTAACAACGAGGTGCGAATAAAACCGCCTTGCCATGGCTGAGGCGGTTTGTCGTTCTTTCTCAGCAATATCGACTCGTGTAAAGGTAGTGCTGAAAAATATTTCTAATAAAAAGAGCTTTGAGGCGTTGGCTTATGAGTGATCCGTGGGAAGACGATAAACTGGGTTATCGAGCAATTGGCGATACATTCACGAACCTCATCAAGTCGATGGACACTTCCAAAGTGATCTCGATAGAAGCGGGATTTGGTAGGGGGAAAACCTTCTTCCGTACAGCTTGGGCAGAGCACTTGCGGCAGTCAGGTGAAGTTGTTGCTGAGTTGGACGTCTTGAAGTCTGATCATTCGGGCGACCCGGTTGTTACGCTATTGGGTGCGCTGGTTGAAATTCTTCCAAAAGAAGATCCTGAGAAACTAAGCGAAGCAATATCTGCCGCGAAAAAGCTTTTAGCGGTTAGAGCATCGGGCGATTATGCTGTAACACATCCTGTTGCCTTGAAGTAGTTCC